>Ga0081520_100015_pt1 | contig 185130 bp, 159 predicted proteins | sample HotLakmasection1_FD_70988 | JGI IMG/M metagenome (GOLD analysis project Ga0081520, IMG submission 70988) | Hypersaline microbial mat communities from Hot Lake, Washington, USA - Section #1 (SPADES assembly) (version 2) | ecosystem: Environmental > Aquatic > Non-marine Saline and Alkaline >... | reverse complement strand
CGATAGCGTCAGGCATGACGGACAGGTCGGTCGTACTAAGCAATAATTTACAATAATATCTCACAGCTAAGAATTCCTATATCGGGTACGGTTTCGTACTCTTAACACCCATAAAATAAAGGGATAAGCCAGCTATCCTCACGGATACCATAGCAACAAACCATTCCCTCGCTTCGCCGATGGAAACCTTCGCTACGGTGATTTGCCAGGCCCGATGGCTTACGAATTGATTCCCCCTACATGGGTCAAGGCTAAAGGTGTTATTCGGTTGTCTAATGTGCCGTATAATTGTCTGTTATCTTCTGCTTATCGGCCTCAATGAAGACTTTTAATTTGTTTTAGCGCTTGCACTTTTTCCTGTACAGTAAGCATATAATACATTGTGCAATAAATTCAAATGGAAAACTGTAGGAAAACATTAAAAAACCAAAAGTGTACCTGATCGTAGGCAAATTGTAGGTTGTACGGGGGGTTTTTTTACCATACCCGGACGCTTGTCTCTCCTCACAGATCGGAGTTTATCACTGATAAGTCCAATTTGCCAATAATGTCTTTATAACCATTGTAAACCTATTAACACGCACGCGGTCCTGAGCCAGAGCCATGTACAGATTGATAAGGGTCAACAGCGATGTGACTGTTCCCCCGGATCAAGGTAACGCGGGCTGATATTGCCTGAATAGCGGTGGCTACTACGATCAGATACTCCATTAAACAGAACCCGACGCACGCGCCGCGGTGCGCCGGGTGGAGCAGGGAGCCGATTCGTAAAGCGTGGGGGCAGTACGAACCGTATGGGGGTTGCTCACCAATTCACTATCCGGTCACCAGTGACCGGGGAGTTAGTCGTTGTCGACACGCTCCACGCCAAAGGCGATCTTGAGCGTTGTGCGATAAGAAATCACACGGCCGTCCTGGACATCCGCCGACATATGATCGACCTGAATGCCCGAAATATGTTTGACAGTCTTGCGGGCTTCGTCGAGGGCGTTATCCGCCGCTTCTTGCCAGCCCTTATCCGACGTGCCGATGATCTCGATCACTTTGGCAATACGTGCCATACGTTCACTCCTCTTAAAAATATGAATACTGGCAAAAACAATAAGTACTTAAGAAAGACAGCGTAAGAACATCATTCCTGTGTATGATAACGTCCAACCGAGGGAGCAGCATCGGCCACCTGACCGATTCGCCCCTGGCCAGGTGGCTCTCGTATTATTCTTCACAATTAGTCCCGGGCTAGGCCTGCTCTGCCGATTGCAGTTGCAGCCACTTCATGATGTCGCTGCGCCGCAGCACGCCGACCAGACGCCGGCCCTCAGCGACGACGGGTAACTGCCGAACGTCCAGCTTCATCAGTTCTGTCAGCGCGTCGGACGCCTCGTCCTGCGGCTTGACCGTCACCAGCTCCTCAACCGGCGTCATGATCTCGCGCACTGACGTGGTATCCCACTGTGCGCGCTCGACAGAACGGATGTCGTTGAGCGTTACAAAGCCGACGATACGCTCGGCTTCTACCACCGGGAACGCGTGATCGTCCATGCGCATCACGTAATCATCGACCAGGTCGCGCACGGTGATATCTGCGGCAACGGTCGGCGGATCGCTGCGCATAATCCGTGACACCGGCACATCGTTCAGCAGATTCTGCACGACAACGCGGCGGTAACTCTGGATGGCAGCGTTATTCAGGAACCAGCCGATGAAGATCAGCCACAGGCCGTTGATAAAGCCCGTCCCGAAGAACGGCACCTGCACACCAAAAAACATGGCCAGCCCGGTGACGATCAACAGGATGGCGATGGCCTGCCCAACCCACGACGCCCAGCGCGTCGCCTTGCGCAGATTATCCGTGAGGCCCCACAGGATCGAGCGAAGAATGCGCCCACCATCCAGCGGGAAGCCAGGAATCATGTTGAAAACGCCCAGCACCACGTTGATCGAGCCGAGCCACACCAGCAGCGTCGTCAATGGGCTGAGCTGGTTGAGCATCTCCGCAGGCTCATTCAGGCTGGCGACCGGGCCGAACGTCGTCCGCGCAATCAGCAGCAGCGCCCCACCAATCACCAGGCTCGTGATCGGGCCAACGATTGTGATCAGGAACTCGGCGCGTGGTGAAGGCGGCTCGCGCTGAATGTTGGAGACGCCACCGAAGAGAAACAGTGTGATGTTCGTGACAGGGACCCCCTGCGCCTGTGCCACCAGCGAATGCGAGATCTCATGTGCGAGCACGGAAACAAAGAACAACACCGCCGCGATCAGCGCCATCAGCCAGGCGAAGCCCAGGCCCCATTCCGGATGAATCTGGTTGAAGCCGGCGCTCAGGTTCCACGCGATGAGGAAGAAAATCAGCAGCAGACTCCAATCGATGCGTATGTTGATGCCGAAAATACGTCCAACATGAAAACCGCTTTGCATCTGTACTCCTTCGCCGCTGTTAAACTGACTTATTTTCGTTGTGTACGGATGAGGCCCTGTATTGACTGTCGATCAATACAGAAACACCCTCAGATTAGAGGTTAACATGCAATCTTAACGATCAGGTCAGTCAGCTTCCTGATTACGTGATGGGCCAGATAACCCGTTCATAAATCAGGCGGAAGTGCGATGACAAATCGGTCAGGTTGCGATTAGGTGAGCGTACAAGCTGCCATACCTGTATCACTGAGTAGAAAACAGGCTATATGTTTGGCGATGGCGAGGATTCAACGATTCCTATCGGCAAAATCACATTGCAGGGGCGTCTGGCTGTACCAGAAGCCGCTCGCGGGATCGTCCTGTTTGCACATGGCACCGGCAGCAGCCGACACAGCCCGCGTAATCGCTTCGTGGCACGCTCCCTGCGCGAATACGGGCTGGCCACACTCCTGTTCGACCTGCTCACTTCCGACGAAGAGACGCTTGATCGGCGCACGCGGGAGCATCGCTTCGATATCGACCTGCTGGCCGAACGTCTGGACAGCGCTGCGAACTGGGCTTTTCAACAGGAAGCCGTCGAGGGTCTTTCTCTGGGCTACTTCGGCGCGAGCACGGGTGCCGCCGCCGCACTGACAGCCGCTGGTAACTATCCACGTCAGGTGGATGCCGTCGTATCGCGCGGGGGACGCCCGGATCTCTCACGCACGGACCTCTCCAAAGTCGACGCGCCCACGCTGCTGATCATCGGCGAGCGTGACAAACCTGTCATCGAGATGAACCAGACCGCATACGACAAGCTGACCGCCGAAAAAGAGATGAAAATCGTCCCGAACGCGACACATCTCTTTGAGGAGCCAGGCGCGCTGGAAGAGGTCGCACGCCTGGCCGGTAATTGGTTCCGCGAGCACTTGCTCAACGGGCGCTGATCTTCACTTTATCAGCCTATCGGCTGCCTGCTGAACCTCAGCCGGATGAGGGCAGGGATCATTCGCAGACGTAAACGCATCAGCTCTCTTGTGCCAATGGTCAGATTGGCGCTCAGGATGAGCGTGCCAGCGCGATCAGGTCATAATCCGGGTCGCGCATATCGTCGGATGTCAGCGGCAGGCGATGCTTCATAATTACATTGAGGGCTGCCATCTCGGCATCACGCCCGATGCCCGCTGCTGCCTGAAGGCGGTTCTTACTGAGGTAAAAGGCAATAAAATCGCCCTTCTCGACATCGCCCCGGTAGATGATCTCGTCCCAGTGACTGGCATAGCCGACATAGCGCAGGTGCGTGCCCCACTCCGTCGTCCAGAAGAACGGAACGTGCTGGTTAATGTCATCGTCCCTGTCGAGCATGTTGCGTGCAGCGATGAAACCCTGCTGTTGTGCCACGCGCCAGTGTTCGATGCGCTGCGTCCCGCCGCCCACAATCGGGTAACGAGCGATATCGCCGGCAGCGTAGATATCCGGCACGGATGTCTGAAGATCATTATTTACCAGCACCGATTGATCCGCACCATAAACGGCGATATCTGCGCCGGAGAGATAATCCGTTGCCGGGGTAACGCCAATGCCAATGACGACCATATCTGTCTTTAGCAGACTGCCATCCGTCAGGCCGACGCCAGCGACGCGGCCATCTTCGCCAATGAAATGCCGCACGCTCGTATTCAGCCGAAATTCAACGCCGTTCTCCTCGTGCAACTGCTGCAAATAGCGTCCGACATCCTTACCCAGTACCGCCTCAAAGGGCACGTCGGCAACTTCAATCGCGGTGATCTGCGCGCCTCGCTGACCGAGTGACGCGGCGACTTCCATCCCGATGAAGCTCGCCCCGACGATAGTCACCTGTGTGCCTTCATCAATATCGGCGATGATCCGATCAGCGTCCGCCTTCTGGCGCAACGTGTGAATCCCTTCCAGGTCGACACCAGGTGTGTTGCTCAGCGTACGCGGATAGCTGCCCGTCGCGAGCAGTAGTTTGTCAAACACGATCTGATCGCCGCTATCCGTCGTAATGATGCGCTGGATCGCGTCGATATCGGTGACGCGTGTCTCCAGGCGCAGGTCGATACTCTGTTTCCTGTACCAGTCTTCATCCCGCAGCGGAATCCAGTCCGGCTCCGCGTTACCTGCCATATACGCTTTAGAGAGATTCGGTCGATCCACCGGCACTATCGACGCCGCGCTGAGGATGGTGAGGGTCCCGGCGAAGCCCAGCCGCCGCAGTTCTTCTGCGGCTGCCTGGCCAGCCGCGCCGCCGCCCAGGATCACAAAGGTCTGGTCCGCACCAATCGACGAGGTTGGCGGCAGCTTTATCGGCTCAAGCTCGATCACGACGCGGCCATCCACAACGGCAACCGGGTAACTCGATAGCGAATTGAGGGCGGGCGGTTCCTCGCGGATGCCGGTCCGGATGTCAAAGCAGGCATGGTGCCACGGGCAAATCACAGTATGCCCATGCAAAACGCCCTCATGCAACGGCCCGCCGTAATGTGTGCAGTGTGGGCTGAACGCGAAGTATTCATCGCCACGCCGTGCCAGCACCAGCGACTCGTCGTCCACGTCGATCTTCTTCATTTCACCCTCTTCGAGCAGGGTGGCAGCTTCCCCTAAATCATGTGTACGGACCTGAGATTCCACAGTATTTACCCCTGACTTACCAACACCAGAATCGTCCCCCTCAGTTTAGCGTCCCTGGCTCTGCCACGAATGGATACGCCAGCGGGTTTACGGCTGTACACATGACCCAATCCTCCATGGGCCTTTCAGGCGACTCAAACTGAACAGGCGAACATCATCGCTCGGCGCAAACAGGTTATCTCTGAGCAGTATTTCAGCTGGACGTATCGCTGCCGCGCCCTGACGTCACCTCATTCGGCCAGAAGGCGCGCATACTGCCCGGCAGCACTGACTGGAGGTGTTCCAGTTCGCCCATGGTGATGTTATTGTGCAGCACCTGGAAAAGCGCCCGCAGGATCAGTGTCGGGTCGGGGCTGATATCGCGATCAATAGCGTCTGCCAGGTACGACCGGATATCATCGTAGTTATTGATATCCAGCGGCTTATCGGCCGGGTGCCAGCCTTCGTAATACAGCCCGCGAATCAGCATCGGCAGCTGAGCGCTCAGATGGGCCGCTTCGTCGGGCGTCAGACGATCGCGCAGGAAGTGCAACCCGGCGCGCAGCGCATGGTAAGCGTCCTGCTCGTCGGCGGCCCAGTCGAGTGCGTCTTTCATCTCGCGGACCCATTCGTTTGATTTTTGCAGTGTGGTGTCGAATGTCGCAACAATCGCACTCATGATGAAACCTCCATGGATATAAATGGCATTCAGATTGATATAAGCGGGCATTCTGCCTCTGACCGTAACACGCTCAATCTCAAACAGCATGAGCCATATGGATAAGCCGTGTTGGCACTGATGAAGGATATTCAGCGTAAAACGGCCCGCGCTAAGGGTCATAGTGCCAGCCCGAAGTGCCTGTATGAATCATCCCGCACATCTCTCAGTGATAGCGTGGCGTATCTGCATCACAATGAGGATTGACCAACGCATCAGTCAGCGCCGCACAACAAACTTGCTGAATTCACCCGTGGCCACCTGCCACTGCACATCGACTGATTTACGCGGCCGGAATATCTTCACGCTCACGAGCTTCTCGCAGCAACTGCCGCACCTCATCGTCGCTCGTCTGATCAAAGCGGTGGTACCACATACCCACCGCCCGGAACTCACGCGGCGTCAGCAGACAGATCACATCATCGACCTCATCCATAGCGTGGAACTCGTCACACGACTCGCGCGATGCGGTCGGCACCGCCACAACAATCTTCGCTGGGTAGTGCTGCTTGAGCGCTTTAACCGCTGCGCGCATCGTAGCCCCGGTCGCCAGGCCGTCATCGACCAGAATAACGACCTTGCCGCTGAGATCCGGCATGGGCCGGTTGTCCCGATACAGTGATTCGCGCCGCTGTAGTTCATGACGTTCGCTCTCTTCGACACGGTCCAGGCTGGACTGGTCAATGTTGAGGCTGGTGACGACATCGCGGTTCAGGACGCGCACGCCACCTGTGGCGATCGCACCCGCGGCCATCTCCTCGTGCCCAGGGACGCCCAGCTTACGCACCACAAAGACATCGAGCGGGGCGTGCAGCGCGAGTGCCACTTCAAAGGCGACCGGTAAGCCGCCGCGTGGCAGGCCCAGGACGATTACATCGTCACGGTTGCTATAGTTGCGCAGGGCATGTGCCAGTTGGCGACCAGCGTCCTCGCGATCTGTAAAGGCTCTGGTCTCTGCCATGATTTAACCTCTCATCAGCTATGGAACACTTCAGGCAGGCAGCGCGTGCCTGCCGTAGGGCTTTACTTTTTCACTGTAACATCCTTGAGCGATCACCACGACAATCGTTCGACCAACTCGCTATGGGCCAATCTGCCCATTAAATCCCGGTGTTAACCGCGTCTGCTGAGGCGCCGGGACGACCCGCCATTCCAGGGAGGCAGACCCTCAACAGCATCGCACTGGATGGTCAACTAGATGGTGAATCGGAGGTTGATCAGGCGGCCTGTATGCGCATTGGCGACCCTAACAGGTCCACCACATGAGTAAACAAAAAGACCTCCTGTGAACAGAAGGTCTCCCGGGGTAGGAAGCCTGTGTCTGCGACAGGCAAGCTAGGAGGTTTCTAAGTTTTTGAGGGTCGCTGCGCTTACTGCCAGGTGGACTTCGTCTTCACGTACCGTATCCACCCAGGAAGCTGGCAGGACTTTTGCCGTCTTAAACAGCAGACCCTGTGTAATGGAGATATGCGTAATCTCTCTCGATTTTTCGTCCGTGAAGACACGCTCCACGTCACCGACTTTCTCGCCATCACTGCTGATGACGTCAGCGCCCTTCTGCACAGGGACAGTGCCCTCTGGGACGTTGCGCTCTTTTACCGTCGTCTGGGGCGGCGGATAGACCGCGCCCTGCCAGCCGGTCGCACCCAGCGGCGGGTAGTAGTAAACCGGTGAGTAAAAATCACGCGGGAACCCTTCGCGCAGTTCGGTATCGCTTGGCGCGATGTAATGCTCTTCTTCAAAGTTGGGGTAATCATCCAGATCACCTGCTTCGGGTCGCAGCACGACGCGATCTAACTCCGCCAGCTGGATATCCCGCGCAGGGATCACGCGATCTTCAGTGAAAAGAAAGCCCTTGCGCACCACGAGGCCGATGATTTCACGCGCCCGTGGGTCAAGGACGAAGCGCTCAATATCGCCGACTTTCTCGCCTTCGGCAGTGTATACGGGTGCACCTTCAGCAAATTGCATGGACTTTTCCTACTTTCTTAACTGCGTTAAGTTGTAGCTCGCTCACCGAACAAACCGCACCTCGGTGACGATCTGACCTTATGGTCGCGCATATCGATGCGATCAGCATCCGCTAAGGGACGTGGACGCGGCTAGGGCAACTAACGTAAAGTTAATTGGGCCACATGGCCCATGCGGATTCCCGGCCTGGCGTCAGACGCTCTCAACGATCGACCCAACATCATCGCCCAGTACATCTTCGACGTACACCGATTTCACCAGCACCAGGATGAAGGCCACCAGTGGCGCGGCGATGAACAGGCCCAGCCAGCCCAGCAGCAGCGTCAGGAAGGCCTGCGACAGCAGCACCAGCGCTGGCGGCAGCGACACCGTCTGCCGCTGCACGTTGGGCGTGATCAGATAGTTCTCAATCTGTTGGACGATGAAGTAGACGACCGCTACCAGCAGTGCAAGGGTCAGGCTCTGCGTGAAGCCGACCAGCATAGCCGGCACCGCCGCCAGGATCGGCCCCAGGTTCGGGATGAAGGACAGTATCCCGGCGATGACCGCCAGCGTCAGCGCCAGCGGCATATTGATAATCATCAGGCCGATGAACGTCAGCACAGCGACGACGAGCATCGAGATCAACCGTGCAATCAGCCAGCGGCGCAGGATGTCGTAGCTTTCGTCGAGCACCTCACGTGTACGAGCACGCCGCTGTTCAGGGAACAGAGACACCAGGCCCGTGATATACATCTGCGGCTCAAAGGCCAGATAGACCCCGGCCACCAGCACCAGTACGGTGTACGTCAAAACACTGAACGCACCGGAGAAGATGCCGGTCAGACGCGAGAAGACGTCAAGGCCCGCCTGCGGGACCTGTACCTGCTCCAGTTCGTCCAGCAGGTTTTCCCCCCACTCATACTGACTCAACCATTCCTCAGTCTGATTAAATGCCTGCGGAATGCGTTGCACCAATTGGTCGAACTGCTCCGTAATGCTGGGGCCGGCAACCGCAACGAACACGCCCGCCACAGCCAACAGAGCAAGCAATACAATAACTACCATCCATCTACCAGCAACAGGGACTCTTTTCGACAGCGGATCTGCCAGACTTCGCAGAAACACAGCGATCAATACGGCGATAAAGATCAGCGGGATTATATTGAGCGTCGCCGCCAGCAGCAGAAACAACAGTCCGATGACCGTCACCACTGCGGCGATAATCGTCACCTTGCGCCGAAAATCGCGCAGGTCTGGGGGGTTGTTGCCGTCACGCGACGTACCGGCCCGGCCTGCTTCCGCCGACCGGTGCGCCACACTCTGGCGTTGTGATGAAGGGCTGTTCACGGGCGTTAGCCGCTGACTGCGGCCATGTTCTCAACGATGCGCTGCGCCTCACGAACCATCTGGTTGCTGTAGCCCCATTCGTTGTCGTACCAGCTCATGACTTTCACCATGTTGCCGTCGACGACCTGGGTCATTGCAGCGTCGATGATAGAGGCGCGTGGATCGCCGATGATATCCGTTGAGACGATCTCATCATGCTGCACGCCGACCACGCCCTTATAGCGATCCGTCTGCGCTTCCTCATCAAAGATCCGATTGATCTCTTCGACAGAGGTATCGCGGCTGGTCAGGAAAACCATATCAGCAATCGAGCCAACGATTACCGGCGTGCGGATCGCCACACCATCAAAACGCCCTTCGTACTCTGGCAGCGCCTTCGTGGTGGCGATGGCCGCCCCGGTCGATGTCGGCACCAGGTTAGCGGCACCTGCGCGCCCACGCCGCATCTTCTTCTGCGGCGCATCCACGATCGACTGCGAGGCTGTATAAGCGTGGACCGTCGTCAGCATGGCCTTCTCGATCCCAACGCGACGCCCCAGGATTTCCACCACGGGCGTGATGCAGTTGGTCGTGCAGCTTGCGCAGGAGATGATCCGGCTCTCACTGCCCTCGCCCTTACTGGCACCATAGACCGTCGTAGGAACATCCTTGCTCTTGGTCGGCGCGGAGAGAATGACATAGCGCGCCCCGGCATGAATGTGCTTTTCCAGCTCTTCGCGTTTGTCGAAGACGCCCGTGCACTCAAAGACGATGTCTACGTCCATCTCGTCCCAGGGGAGCTGGGCCGGGTCTTTCTCGCTCAGGTAAGCATAGGATTGACCATCAATGATCAATTTGCCCGGTTCAGTAGCGACAGGCTTACCGTACCGCCCATAAGCGGAGTCGTACTTGATCAGATAGGCGATGTTGTCGACCGGCACAATGTCGTTGACGGCGACGAGATTCAGCCCGGGGGCATCCTGGATGATCTTCAGCGTTGCCCGACCAATTCGTCCGAGTCCGTTAATTGCGACATTCGCCATAGTGTATCCTCCTCAATATGTACATTTTGGGTACATAGCTTCAGCATACGCGGGGATAGGTGTGACGGCATGGGTCACATGACCGAGTTCGGTATCCGTCAAACCGGGAAAACCGGCGATGCGAGGGTGTATTGCCCCGCTTACAGCGCGACTTCGCGCAGTCGCTGGGCGTCTTCCTCCGGCAGCGATGGATTAACCAGCATGCCGGAGCCAATCTCGAAGCCCGCTGAGGTGACGCTGCGCGGGCGTATCTGAAGATACCAGTGGAGGTGCGGCTCACCGGCTTTGTAACGCGCCGCCGTATGGATGATGTAGTTGTAGTCCGGCGTATCGATTACCCGCCGCAGGCGCTTCAGGCAGCCTTGCAGCATCACCGCCAGACCGTACTTCTCATCCGCGCCTATCGCACCAAAATCGGCCTGCTGCCGTCGCGGAATGATCCACATCTCATAGGGGACTTCGGCGGCGTAGGGCACGCAGGCGACGAACGCCGCGTTGATATCCACCAGCCGGTCGCCGACATCGCACTCATGGGCCAGGATGTCACCCATCAGCGAGCGGCCCCAGGTATCGTAATAGCGCTCAGCGATGTCTTCGCGCCAGCGCACATGACGCGGCACAACGCCCGTCACCACCAACTGCGAATGCGGGTGCTTCAGCGATGTACCGGCACGCTCCCCATGATTACGGAAGATGATCACCATCATCGTCTCATTGAGTTCCATCAATGCCCGGTAACGCTGGTGATACGTCTCAATGACCGCGTGCATCGCCTGATCACTAAAATCCGCCAGGTCGAGGTCATGGCGCGGGTGCTCGATAATGACCTCATGATGGCCGTAGCCCGCCATGCTGACGTACAGTCCATCCTGCTGCCGCGTCTGCGACTGATCCGGCGTGAGCATGGGGTACTTATTGGGCACGACGCGCGTCTGCCACTGGGTGCCATCGCCCACGCTCAGGATGATCTCCGGCAGCGCGTCTTCATTCCCCGGGCAGAAGGGGCAATCTTCCACAACGCGCGGATGGTCGCCCGTCGGCGCGTCAGTTTCGTGTTGTGAGGGCCGACTGCTGCGCTGCGGCGCGTAGATCACCCACTGGCCTGTCAGCCGATTCTGCCGCATCTGGTTGCGCATCAGGAAACTTCCGTCAGTGTAGGTTTCTTCGTCAGGTGGTAGCTGGTCTCGAAGCCGCTGAGCAGGTCGATATACTGCTCCAGCATGCGGATCAGCAGAAAATTATCGCGTACGGACTCATGCGCACGCTGACCAAGTTCGGCGGCCAGGTCCGGGTCATTGACGAGCTGCACAATACGCTCGGCCGTCTCTTCAATGGAATCAACCAGATAGCCATTCTTGCCATCTTCGATCTGATACCGGATGCCGCCCACATTCCCGCCGATGACCGGCGTGCCTTTCCACATGGCTTCGGTGACAGTCAGGCCGAAGCCCTCACGCTTCGATTTCTGCAGCACGGTAGTCGCCCGCGTCTGTAGGGCGTTGACCAGGGCGGTGTCTTCTTTCGACAGGATGAAGATACGGTCGCTCTGGCAATCCAGCAGCGATTGATAGATTGTCTCACCTTCCGGGTCGTCAGAGGCGAAGTTGCCCAGCATGACCAGCGTCGCGTCGATGTCATCCTGCGCCAACTGAAACGCCTTGATCACACCTTCCGGGTCTTTCCACCGGTCGAAGCGCGAAATCTGCGTCACGATGGGGCGATCAACCGGGATGTCGTAGTGGCTCAGGCGCTCATTGATCTCATCGTCGCTGAGTGGCTTGTTCTTGATGACGAAGGGATCAATCGCCGGCATGAAGAACACCTGCGGCGTGGCGATGTCCCGCGCGTACTCCTCCAGCGAGAAGACCGCCGCATCGTAATGCGCGACAAAAGGCGAAAGATAATCCCATAACTCCTGATCAGGCTGGCTCATATCGAGGTGGCAGTGCCAGATCCACGGGCCGCGCTTCTGGTAGTGGGTGATCATCGGCAGCGGCTGTGGATCATGAATGATGACCCGGTCATGGTCCAGATGGTTGCGGACTACATTCTCGCGGACGATGTCTTCGTAAATCTGCTTCTTGCGATCCGTCAGGCGGATTTCCCCGCCCTGCAGGGCGTTGTGCATCTTCTTGGTGACGCTGAAGAAATCCGGCGAGCCCTGAATGACACGCCAGCCCGTCTCAATGCCAACACTGTTCATCAACAACGCCAGCGATGACAGCAGCACCGCCACGCCACCGCCGTAATACGTCGAGCTGACGTGCGTGACGTGCAGATTCGCAATGGCGCGGGCTTTCTCGCGTATACGCTCTACCGTCTCCTCACCGACATACTTTGCGTAATCGTCGATCTGTGTAAGGTGCGTCCCTCCGTCGATCATGGTTATGATTCCTCCGACCTGAACTGACTTACGATAAACATGCCAATCTGTATGATGATGAGCGGTGCCAGGCTGCCAGCCAGTATTAACGCCCATCCCGTCAGGCCCGGGTTGACCGTGCGCAGGATCGTCTGAAGGAAGGGCAGATACGTCGCCAGCAGCAGCAGGCCAGTGCACAGCAGCAGCGACGCCCATATCCACCGGTTGCGCGTGATGTCGTTTCTGATCGGCCCGGTATTCGGTGCCCTGAGGTTGAAAACATGCCACAACTTGGCGAACGCCAGCGTCAGGAAGGAGACCGTCACGGCGCGCTCCGTCACGAAGCCCAGCCCGGCCAGCGCGACCGCAAACACAGTCAGCACACTCGCGGCGATCACCAGGCTGTACAGCGCGATGCGCAGCCAATGGTCACGGCGCAGGATTGGCTCCTCCGGGTCGCGCGGCGGATCATCCATGACAGTTTCGTCCCCCTCACCGACGCCCAGTGCCAGCGCCGGGAACACATCGGTCAGCGTGTTGAGGAAGAGAATCTGCAGCGCGGTGATCGGCAGCGGCGCATTCACGAGTGTCGCCAGCCCGACGATCACAATCTGGCTCATGTTGGTGGAGAGTATGAACATCACAGACTTACGGATGTTCGCAAAGATGATGCGTCCCTGCCTCACCGCCACGACGATCGTTGACAGCGCATCGTCCTTGAGGACCATATCAGCCGTCTCCTGGGCAACCTGCGTCCCGCGCTGGCCCATGGCGATGCCAATATCCGCCTTCTTGAGTGCCGGCGCATCGTTGACGCCATCTCCCGTCATGGCGACGCGGCGTCCTGCTTCCTGATGCAGCGCGATGATGTGCAGCTTCTGCTCCGGGTTCACCCGGGCGAAGATGGCCGTATCCAGCATATGCTGCCGCTCCTCGTCGGAAAGTTCCTCCGGTGGGCGCAGTTCCTTGCCGCGTACGACTTCCGGCGCATCTCCATCGACCAGCCCCACCGCCTGACCAATATTGCGCGCCGTCGCTGGCTGGTCGCCGGTGACCATGACGACGCGCATGCCTGCGTGCTTACAATCCCGTATTGCATCCGCGACATCATCGCGCGGCGGGTCGAGCAGGCCAACCAGCCCTACGAAGGTCAGGTCGTTGTACGGGTCCTCATCGCTGGTGCCAGCCTCTCGCTCTGCGACGGCCAGCATACGCAGGCCTCTGCCCGCCAGCTCCGTATTCTTCTGGACCCATTCTTCCCGTTCTTCATCGCTCAGATCGCGGGTCTCGTCCTCTCCATCTCCTGCATACTGGCGCGTGCACGCATCCAGCACGGCCTCCGGTGCGCCCTTGACCGCCACGTAATAGCCGCCATTCTGCTCATGGAACGTGGCCATCATCTTGGTATCCGTATCGAAAGCGACTTCACGCGCCTCCGGCAGATCGCTGGTGAGTTCATCGTGATACAGGTCGAAGCGCGCCCCGGCCTGCACCAGCGCCACTTCCAGCGGCTCGCCGACAGGGTCATCCTCATCATCGCGGTTCAATGAAGCGTTGTTACACAGCACGCCGATGCGCAGCGCCTTCATCAGCAGCGGCGACGGCTCATCGCCGGATTCCGCCACTTCGTCGACCTCGATCTTCGCCCCGTTGAACTGCAGTACGGACAGCGTCATTTCGTTCTCGGTGAGCGTGCCGGTTTTATCCGTACAGATGATGTTGGTCGCACCGAGTGTCTCGACGGTTGACAGACGATTGATCAGGGCGTTCTGATGGGCCATGCGGCGCATACCGCGCGCCAGGGCGATCGTCGCCACAATTGGCAGTCCCTCCGGCACGGCGGCGACGGCCAGCGCGATGGTCGTCTCGATCAGCACGCTCAGTTCCTTACCGCTGATCAGACCAGCAATGACCACCAGCACCGTCACCGAAAACGACAGCCAGATGAGCCGGTGCCCCAGTTGATCCAGCCGCTCTTCAAGGGGGGTCGTCTCGTCCTCGGCTTCTTCGACCATGGACGAGATATTCCCCAGTTCCGTATCCATGCCGATAGCCACGACGATGGCCTCACCGGACCCGCGCGTGATCGATGTACCCTTGAAGACCATGTTCTTACGCTCGGCCAGTTCTGTTTCGCCCTCCACCGGCTGAACGTCCTTGCTGACCGGTGCCGATTCGCCCGTCAACGCCGATTCATTCGCCTGCAGTTTGGCCGCCTCAAGCAGGCGCGCATCTGCAGTGACGACGTCGCCGCCCTCCAGCAGCAGGATATCGCCGGGCACAATCTCAATGGCGTCAATCTCCCTGATGCTGCCCTCACGTCGGACGCGCGCCGTCACCTGACCCAGCTCGCGCAGCGCCTCCATCGAGCGCACGGCGCGCAGCTCCGTGAAGAAGCCAATCGCCGTATTGACGACAATCACCGCCAGGATCGCCACGGCCTCGATGAGGTTGCCGAATACAAACGACACTCCACTGGCGACAGCCAGCAGCACTACCACTATGCTCTTGACCTGATCAATCAGAATAGAAAGTGCGCTGCGCCGCTTGGATTCGCGCAGGCGATTTTCGCCGAATTGTTCTCTGCGTTTGCGGATTTCTGCTTCGTTCAGGCCGTTGTTGCGCTCGACCTGATAGTGGTCCAGGACGTCCTCGTGCTCGCGGGTGGATGGCGCTTCCAGCGGTTGATCTAGCGTCATGGTTGTCTGTCAAGCCTCCTGCACCTGATTGAATTACGTTCGCACTGCGCGCATCCCGATCACTTATCGGAGGATTCCTCGCGTCGATCGCGCCAGTTCGGGGCGTCACTGGCAGGGAAGGACTGCTCAGAAGCGAGGTCGACGACATCCGCCTGCTTGTCGATCTGCACCAGCAGATGATCAATCGCCTGCCGCAGGTCTTCATCATCTGCCTGCTGGCGTGCTTCCGCCTGCGCAGCAATCAGTGCGCTGCGGTGGACGGCGTCAAAATCGCCGTACAGAAAGGCGTAACGCGCCTTCGTCTTCTTGTCTGCATCAGGCTCAAACGCGAGGAACCACTGACGGTAGCCTTCCCAGCCCGCATTCCGAAGATAAATATCCTCATCCTGTGAGGCGGGCTTCATCTCTTCCCAGTCGCCCGCCTTGACGACCTTACCCGCTTTGATCAGGCTTTTTGCGTGTTCGAACGCTTCCTGATTGAGCTTCATAAGCCATATCTTCCGCTAGCTTGCGTGTCTTAATTGATCCGGTTGCGTACGTGCCACATCACGCGGAGGATGAACCACACCAACGCCGTCGCAAGCGTCGCCAGCAGCCATGCCCCGGTGCCGACGGCCACACCAATCGCCGCGGTAATCCAGATGCTGGCAGCGGTGGTCAGATCGTGGACCTTGTCCTCGCTGCGGTAGATGACACCCGCCCCCAGAAAGCCGACACCCGTCACGACGTTGGCTGCAACACGTGTCGGATCACCCGTCGGAAACGCCATCACCGACAGCGACGTAAACAGGCATGCCCCGGCACCGACCAGCATGTGTGTCCTCAGGCCGGCATCCTTATCTCGCTGCTCACGATCCAGGCCGACCACCATACTCAGAACGATGGTGACAATCAACTGACCAGCGACGATGAGCTGTTCTTGCAGGGTCATCTCTAACGACATCGTTAGATAGCGCGTGGACGCGCTACCGCTCCTAATCTCCTTGATGAACATACAGTGCTGGACAATACAGTGCTCAAACGAGCGTAACATGTCGTCATCAGCCGCAAATCGGCCAGAGGGGGCTATTTGGCCTAGCCCACTTGATCGATGTGCGAATAGTTGGGTTCACCACAGCTTTTTGTGCATCTATCCCTTGTGATGCTACAGCTTCTGGCATATAGATAACATCAGGCAGCAAAAACCACATCAATTAAAGGCAAGCAAAAGCCAGAAAAGGCAAGAAAAGGTCAGTCGTGGACACACTGCTCGAATTTCTGGGGAGCCTGTCGCCCGTCATGCAGGCCCTGCTGGCGACGCTTTTTACCTGGGGCGTGACCGCCCTCGGGGCCAGCGGCGTCTTCTTCACGCGCAAGATCAATCAGAAAGCGCTCGATTGGCTGCTGGGGTTCGCCGGTGGCGTGATGATCGCTGCCAGTTTCTGGTCGCTGTTAGCCCCCGCCATCGAAATGGCCGCTGATCAGGGCGTGACCGAGTGGGTACCAGCCGTGATCGGCTTCCTGGCAGGTGGGGCTTTCCTGTGGCTGGCGGATAAAATCCTGCCGCACCTGCACCCGGGCGCAGCCCGCAGCGAGGCGGAAGGCGTCAAGACGAGCTGGCAGCGGACGGTCCTGCTGGCCTTCGCCATGACGATCCATAACTTTCCTGAGGGACTGGCGGTCGGTGTCGCTTTTGGTGCTGCCGCCATCGATCTGGAGGCTGCCTCGATCGCGGGGGCCGTCGCCCTGGCAATCGGTATCGGCTTGCAGAACTTCCCGGAGGGGGTCGCAGTCGCGATGCCACTGCGGCGCGAGGGGATGTCCCGTGGGCGTGCATTCTTTTTCGGGCAGCTCTCCGCCGCTGTGGAGCCAGTCGCTGCTGTGATTGGCGCGGCGGCAGTCCTGAGTGTGCGGCCCCTGCTGCCCTACGCGCTGGCCTTCGCCGCCGGCGCGATGATCTACGTCGTCGTGGAAGATGTCATCCCGGAATCACACCGGCACGGCAACGTTGATCTGGCGACCACGGGCGCGATGATTGGCTTCGCCATCATGATGACGCTCGACGTCGCCCTGGGCTGACTGCCTCGTACTCACGCTCATGTGACGAGATGATGCTCCATGGCGATGGCGACCGCTTCTGCGCGGTTGCCCGCGTTGAGCTTCGCCAGCACGCTGCTGACATGATGCTTGACCGTCGACCGGCTGATGACCAGTCGCTCCGCAATTTCGCGGTTGTTCAGCCCTTCGATGAGCAGCTTGAGTACATCGCGTTCGCGGTCGGTCAGGTCATGGCCGGGTTGTGGCGGCTGCACCGTGACCGAAATCAGCTCCTGGGTCGCTTCCGGCGAGAGCGTCGGATTACCATCATGAGCCGCACGGATCGCATCGGCCAGTTTGGACATGCTGACGTTCTTCTTAAGGTAGCTGATCGCGCCTGCTTTCAGCGCCTGCTCCACCATGCCGCGCGTGTCGAAGCTCGTCAGCGCGATAATCTTCGTGTTCGGGTCGCGCTTGAGGATCTCCTGAGTCGCGTAGACGCCGCCCTCACCCGGCATGACCAGGTCCATCAGGATCACGTCCGGCCTGACATCCTCGAAGAGCAGCACGGCGGATTCCGCGGTTTTGGCTTCGCCCGCACGTTCGAGATCATCACACGTATCGAGCATCAGGCCCAATCCGTCACGTACCATATCATGATCGTCAACAATCATCACTCGAATGGGTTTCACGTCTGTCATGTACTTTACTCTCCTCCAATAATCCATTTGACGGTAATCGTCGTCCCGCGATCAGGGGCACTATCAATGACGAGGTCCCCCTGAGTCGAGCGCGCCCGCTGCTGAATGTTGTTCAGCCCCAGGCTGGTCGAGGCGATGTCCGCCGTATTGAAGCCACGGCCATTGTCACTGACGATGAGCGTGACCGCTTGATTTGTGTTACGCAGGCTGATCTTCGCATGGCTGGCGCGGGCGTGCTTGACGACGTTATTCAGCGCCTCCTGCGTGATATAGTACGCCGCGACGTGCAGCTCCGTCGGCAGTTGCAGACGCGGCGGCAGGTCGAGCGTGACGTCAATATGCGTCTGGCCCATCAGCCCCGCCATGAGTTGATTCATCAGGTCGCTCATGGATGTTTCCAGCAGGCGCTCCGGATGAAGTTCCAGCAGCAGGCTGCGCATCTCCGCGAGCGCGCTGCGGCTCAGCAGGCGGATGCGTTCCAGCTCCGGGAAGACGATGTCCGAGTTCTTCTTCCACAGTTGCGGCAGCGCCTCCGCGATGATACTGGCAGAAAAGAGCGTCTGACTGACGGCGTCGTGCAGATTGCGTGCCAGCCGCTGTCGCTCTTCGAGGATGGCCAGTTCCTGCGCCTTATCGTGTAGATGTGCGTTGCGGATGGCGATCGCCGCCTGCTCTGCGAATAGCTCCAGCCGTTGGGCATGCTCCTGCGTGAACAGCCCCGGCTGGATGCTGCCCACATTGATGAAGCCCATAATGTCACCCTCAAGCCGGATAGGAATGCCGATGTGCGAGTTCAGCCAGGGTGTATGCACCTGCATATCGTCGTGCTCGGCCAGATAGCGCTTCGTATCGGAGATGACCAGCGGCGCGTTCGTCTCTACGATCGTACGCAGATCATCGTAGGCTTTGACGGGCACGCGACCCGTCTCCAGCCGCCTGATCTCCGCTTTGTCGGAATAATCATCCCGATCAACCAGTTGTGTGTTACCGTCTTCAATGAGGATGATATTGGCCGCATCATTCGGGACAACCTGACTGATATTCTCAAGAATACGCTCGAACACCTCATCGAGATCAAGTGTGCTCGTCAGCGCCTTGGCAGTGTCGAGCTGCGCCTCCGCCAGGATGCGCTGCTCCTCTTCGATGGCATTCATGCGCTTATGCTGGGTGATATCCGTGCCAATGCTGATGAAGCCGATGTGATTGCCCGCATCATCTTCGATGCTATCGATATTGAGCAGAAACGTCACAATCTTACCGAGCTTCGTCTTGAGCTGAACTTCGCCTTTCCAACTGCTGTCCTGCCGCACCTGCTGAAAGATGCGCTCACCGATAATGGGCCTTTCAAACAGAACATTGGGGATGCCACCCACATTGAGTTCATTTACGTTGTAACCAAACGCACGACCGAACGCCGGGTTCGTATAGATGGCGAGACCTTCGCCATCTGCGATGATGATCGCATCACTCGTGCTCTCTAACGCTTTGTTAGTCGTTGCGAGCTGCTGATAGATACGACGTTGGCGTTCGGTGTGGTCCTTCATGCGTAGTACGTTCCGCAGGCGTATGGCCAATTCCGTAGGATTAAGCGGCAGTTTTATGATGTCATCAACCGCATCCTGGACTCGCACTGGAATCTTTGAGATGTCTTCCACACTAGTCAGCAACAAACGGGCCATCTGTACATTGCTCGCAGTAATACGCTTAACCGTTGGCCAGTGCTCAAGATCAAAAATACACGCGTCCGAAAACCGCTGCTCAGTCCCATTTCCATCAAGCACAACCGGCTGGTACATCGGTGGCAGGACATGCAGCAGCGCCTGCTCATCGGCTGTACTGCTCAGGGCGATCAGAATACGCGCCATTCTCACTTCCACTACGACGTCTGAATTAAGACGAAGACAAGACAAAAGGGTAAAGACGGGACACGGTCAACACTAAAGTGGGAAGATGCCCGCTAACAATAGGGCAGAGGAGCAACAACGCCGAAGTTACTATCCGTATTCCATGTCACACTTCACAACAAGTATGACACAGAACGACGGCGCGTACCAGAAAGTATGGACATCTTATGCGACCATCTACTCCAGTAAGTCAGACAATATTCGCTTAAGTTTGTGCTTGCTCTTCCGTAGGCAGCTCCTGTATCGCGATACGGTCTTCGTGTTCCTGTATCTGCTGCATCGTGCCGAACTCATTGCCGACCTGGCCTGCTGAATAGCTCAGCGCGGCCATACCCAGCCTGAAGGCATCGTCAAGGCCCTTGCCCTGCAACTGTGCTGTCAGATAGCCAGCCAGCATCGCATCGATCAGGCCGCTATCCGTCCCTGTGAAATTAAACTGGGTGTTCTCTGCCGTCCACACCCGGCCGATATCAGCGAGCACAGCGCCGCCATAGTCATTGCTGACGCCGATGACCGTAATACAGCCGCGATCCTGGAACTTACGCGCACAAATTTTGAGGTCAGCCAGCGTGCGGACCGGATAGTTAAAGAGCGATTCCGCCTCGCGCTGCGACAGGACGATCGTCTCTGGCACCGCGTTGAGCGCTAGCTGCAAGGGGTCATCGCGCGTCATAATGACGACCTTCGCCCCGGCCTGATGCGCCGCTTCCGTCATTCGGGCGTAAACATCGGCTGGCGTCTCGCGCGGCAGGTTGCCAGCCAGCACGACGATGTCATCCACCTCGGCAATCTCCGTGATGGCTTCGAGCAGCGCGTCGATGTTGTGGCGCGGTCCCACGGTATCCTCATCGACGATATGCGTCTGTGATCTGGCGACTTCATCGAGAATGATGATGTCGCTGCGCGTCGGCCCCGGATAGCGAATGATCGTCGTCGGGAAGCCTTCCTCGATGATCAGGCTGCGATAGGCCCGCCCGATCGTGTCATCCCCCAGGACGATGACGGCGTGCGTCGGCACGTGCAGACGCGCCAGCGCCCGCGAGACGTTTACACCGCGTCCGCTGGCATCCAGATGCTTATTCCCGGCGACGTGATTGTAATAGCCAAGATTGAGATGTCTGGTGATCAGCGTTTCATCCAGGGAGGGGTTGAGTGTCACTGTAATGATCTTTTTCATAAGTTATCTACGAGACACTGCTGCTTTGTGTCAGGTGCCACGACGTTTAAGGCGGTTGTGGTCACTTGCGCACCCAGTTGCCGGTCTCGTCATCCTTTCGATATTTCTGCTTAACAGCCGCCCATGCAACACGGTGGGCGGTTTCCTCGCGAGAGGCATCGTCGCGCCGGTCTTCCGGGTCGTCGTATTGATCCCAGGCGCTGTTATAGGCGCTCCTGTAGATCTCTTGCGCATGCTCTGGCAGATTGTTACGTACGTTATCAGGTAGTTCTGAAAGTTTGTCGTATGGCATCGCCTTCTCCTGCATCCACCTTACACGCCACAGTTAATTGTACGTCACCCGGCTTACGAGTTAATCGGATGAGTGGGCCAACTGACTATGAGCCACCTGACCAATACCGTAAATGACAAGCCGGGTGCGCTACCACACCCGGCTTATGCTTGCTGCCCTGTTCACGGACGGTTCTTACACTATCCTGTGATCGGAATCTGCCCCGAGTCTGCCCCCATCTTGCGCTGAGAACCAACCCATCATGAACGGTTGTAATGAATCCGCTTGATCGTCTGGATCAGATCATCCGTCAGGTCATGGACGGTCACATACGAGAGCTTGGTGAAGGCTTCAGCCTGGGGAATGCTGTTTGTGACGAAGAGGTGCCGCAGATGGTAGTTCATGCGCAGGTCCTGCATGCGATCATAAGCCGCCTGCGTGCAGAGGTTGTGCGAAATCGCCAGCCGCACTTCCTGAATATGATGCTCCGTGACGAGCTTCCTGACGACGCCGTGCAGCGTGCCGCCACTGCTCACCATGTCGTCCACGACCAGCGCCACCTGTTTATTGATCAGGTCGCCGATGATCTGCGTGATCTCCGTCTGTTCGCGCTTAGGATGGTATTTGGACGCGATCGCCACTTCCAGGTCGAGCGTACGGCCCAGATGCGTCGTGAACTTTGACGCGCCGATATCCGGCGCAACCAGCACGACATCATCCCGCCCCCGGAACTCGCCGAACAGTTCGACGAAGGTATCCAGCGGTTCCAGCACATCGACCGGCACATCGCTGTAAAACCCATGGATTTGCTGATAATGCGGATGCCACGTAATCAGCCGATCAATGCCGGCGGTAACGAGCAGGTCCGCCATGAGTCGGGCCGTCGTCGGCTCCCGCTGAAAGCGCGTCGGCTTGTCCTGACGCGCATATGCCAGATAGGGCAGCACCGCCGTAACTTTGTGCGCGCCCCACTCGCGGAAGGTACGCGCCGCGATGCACAGCGCCAGATAGTTCTCGTTGACGCCATAACTGCCGCGTGGGTCATACAGCGACTGCACCAGGAACACGTCGCAGCCGCTGACGTCCATATCCAGCCGCACGCCGATCTCACCATCGCCAAAGCGGAAATCGATATCTTCAAGATACGGCAGGCTGGCCCCATCCCCGGCGACCTGTTCATCGAGCCGCGCTGCAAGCGACCGCGTCAGATAGCGGGCTGGTTCGCAGCCAGCAATCACCAGCTTGCCACGCGGCGAGCGCTCCACCAGGCGGATGGTTTTAGTTGTCGTCTTCTGCATCGGAGTTACGCTCCTGAAAGCAGTTCTTCCAGCGGTACACCATCAACACGCACCACAACGCTGTCGATCGTATCGTATTGCAGCGCGATCTCAGTCAGCATGGCCTCGACGCGCGGGTTGTCACACGCGCCGCCAAGCTGCATCTGACCCGTCAGGTCGATCTCGGCCACACCGTTGGTGATGTCGATGTCCACGACGCTCAGATCGGAGCGGTACAGCGGGTTATACAGCCCGGATTGCCCGTACATCCGCGTATCAATGGCGAACAGCTCTTCGAGCGCCGCCGTCAGTGGCGCGATCGTCGGCTCGAACGTCACCTCAACCGGAATCAGGCTATCGCCACAGCCGATTTCCTGGCCGGTCTCACCAGCATCGCCCACAGCGATCAGATAGATGTTCGTCCGGTCAAAAGTCGCCTGCTGAGGCGTCGGCGTAGCCGGGGGCAGCGGCGTCATGGTGATGCCGTTGTCGCCGTCTTCGATGCCGCGCACATGGAACGGCCCCGCGCCGTGTTTCTCATCATCGAGCACGACCAGATACACCCAGCGATCACCCGGTTCGACGTAGTCCGGGACGGTCAGCATCATCTCAAGGCTGCCCTCATCGTCCGTCGTGGCTTCTTCAATGACTTCATACTCTGAGGCGAAAAGGCCAAGCCCGATATCGACTTCCGTATTCGGCGGGAAGTCGCTCGCCATCAGCGTGATCTCTGTCCCGGCGTCACCGACACGCGGCCAGATCGACACATTACGCCCATTGAACGGCGTCGGCGTCGGCAGCAGTTCAATCCCATCGATCGACTGTGGAATCGACAACACCTGACCGGGCAGAATCAGCGCCGGTTCGCTGATCTGCGAGTTCGATTCAAGCAGCGCATCGATGGTCGTATCACACTGATTCGCGATGGCTGCCAGCGTATCGCCAGAGACGACGGTGTACGTCTGGCCGCAGGGCTGTGGATCGTAGGTACCATCCGGCGTATCTTCGATCGGCTCCGCTGGCCCAGAATCGCACAGGATGACCGTCTGACCATCCTCGGAGACGCGATAGTCATAAGTCGTACCCGCATAGGTCAGGTCGAACTGATAGCCAGGCGTCACCACCTGGGCATAAACCTGGCCCGGCTGCGGACATCCCAGGCTGGCGTCAGGGTAATCACGGTACGCCCACCGGAACGAAGCCAGCGACTCAAACGTCACATCCTCGCCCAACTGCGTGCTCAGGTCATCCAGGGCCGGTTGAATCTGTTCAGGGACAGTCTGGCTCTGCTGCGCCAGTACGGGCTGCATCAGAAGTGGCAGTGTGAGCAGCATCAGCGCCAGCGCCCCGGCAATAACCAGGGCCGGACGAGATGTCATCTTGCGCGCATAAACAACCATCGGGGTTACCTCTCTTGCTCCGTTTTATAGTTTCAGCCGGCGAACTCCGCCTGTTCGCTGATCGTCTCGATCAGAGAATCAAATGGCTGGATGAACTTATCAACGCCTTCACTCTGGAGCTGTTCGCCAATCTCAAGCAGGTTGATGCCGTACTTGACCAGATCAACCAGGTTTTGATCGGCCTCCTCGACGTTCTGGTCAATCGTGCGTGCGACGGTACCATGATCGCGGAAGGCTTCCAGCGTATCCATCGGTACCGTGTTGACTGTCTGCGGGCCGATCAGGTTGTCGACGTACAGCGTATCGGGATAACTGGGGACTTTCGTGCTGGTACTCGCCCACAGCGGACGCTGTACCCGCGCCCCCGCATTGGAGAGCTGATGCCAGCGATCACCGCTGAAAATCTCTTTAAAGCGCTTGTAGACCTGCTTCGCATTGGCGATGCCGATTTTGCCCTTCAGATGATCCGCACCGGCTTCTTCAAGGATCGGGTCGAGCTTGGCATCGACACGGCTGATGAAGAACGACGCCACCGAAGCCACCTGCGACACATCGCCGCCGGCTTTGTGGTAGGCATCGAGGCCGTCGATATAAGCCTGGGAGACCGTGTTGTAATGCGCCAGCGAGAACATCAGCGTAATGTTGATGTTGATGCCCAGGCTGACCAGCCGCCGGACCGCAACCACGCCATGACGGGTCGCCGGCACCTTGAACAAGACGTTGGGCCGGTCGACGCGCTCATTCAGGCGCTGCACTTCCGCGATGGTCTGGTTGGTCTCATAGGCCAGATGGGGGTTTACTTCCAGGCTGACGTAGCCATCCAGCCCATCGGTCTGGTCATACACTGTGCGCAGGTGATCGGCAGCCGCCTGCACGTCGCTGATTGCCAGCGCCTCATAGACATCAACCGGGCTGGTGGCCTGTTCGGCAACGCGGGCGATCTGCTCGTCGTAGGCGCTGCCACTGGAAATTGCCTTGTCAAATATGTTCGGGTTAGACGTAATGCCGCGCAGCCCCTCAGCGACCAGATTATCAAGCTGGCCGGAGTTGATCAGATCGCGGCTGATGAAATCCAGCCACATGGATTGTCCGTGCTGATGGAGTTCGTGTAGCTTACTCATAGTAGGGTTCCTTTCTGGCGTCTCTGTAGGCTGTGATATTTCGTCGGTGCGACCTACTTCGAAAGCACCTCTTTGGCAGCCTGGACGATGTGCGCTGGCGAGATGCCATACTTATCAAAGAGGGCATCCGGGTCGCCGGATTCCGCGTACTGGTCCATGATGGCAACGAAGACCATCGGCACCGGGTGATGGCGCGTGGCGATCTGGGCGACTGCCGCCCCCAGCCCGCCAACAATGCTGTGCTCCTCGGCGGTGACGATATGGCCCGTCTCTCGCGCTGCCTTGATGATCGCGTCCTGATCAACCGGCTTGACCGTGTGCATGTCGAGCACGCGCGCCTCGATGCCGTCTTTGCTGAGCGTATCGGCGGCTTCCAGGGCGGCGGCGACCATCAGCCCGCAGGCGATAATCGTCAGATCACCACCCTCGCGCACTGTAAGTGCCTTGCCGAGTTCGAATTGCGTATCGTCGCTGTGGATGCGCGGCACAGCCGGGCGACCTGTCCGCAGGTAGACCGGCCCTTCATGTTCAAACATTGCCGCCGTCGCCCAGCGCGTCGCGGCCTCGTCCGCCGGGACGAGTACCGTAAAATTCGGGAACGATGCAGCCAGCGCCAGATCTTCAATCGCCATCTGACTCGGGCCATCTTCCCCGACGCTGATGCCACTGTGCGACCCAACCAGCTTCACATTGAGATTGGGGTAGGCGATCCCCATGCGGATCTGATCGTAAGCGTTGCACAACAAAAACGCGGCGAAGCTCGCCGCCAGCACCTGCTTGCCCGACGCCGCCATGCCGCTGGCCACGCCCACCAGATTGCTCTCGGCGATGCCCACATTGAAGAAACGATCCGGGTACTTCTGCTTGAAGAACTTTGTACGCGTCGAATCATTCACATCGCCATCGATGACGACGATGTTCTCATTCTGTCTGCCAAGTTCGGCCAACTGCTCACCGAAGGCGTTGCGGGTTGGCGCTCCGTACTCGAGTCCGATTGTTTTGCCGATTTCCATCGCGTTATGACTCCTTCTGGCGCTCAAGCGTGCGATCAAGTTCTTCGTAGGCGACCTGCGCCTCCTCTTCGGTCAGCGCTTTGCCATGTTTGCGGCTGTTCTCATCCATCTCGAACGGCGTCAGACCGCGGCCCTTCTTCGTGCGGGCGATGATGATCTGGGGCTGATTGGTGACGCTCTTCATCATCTCCAGGCTGCTGACGACTTCCTGCATGCTGTGCCCATCAATTTCATGAACATACCAGCCGAAGGCGCGCCACTTTTCGTGGTAGGGTGGCAGCGACGGCATTACCTCAGTCACGGCACCCGTCTGCTGAAAACCGTTGTTATCGAGGATCAGCGTCAGGTTATCGACTTTGTATTTGGCGGCAGACATAGCTGCTTCCCAGATCTGGCCCTCGTCGGATTCACCATCGCCGATGATCACATAAACGCGATAGTCCCGTTTATCAACGCGAGCGGCCAGCGCGTGCCCCAGCCCGATCGACAGCCCCTGCCCGAGTGAGCCGGTTGACGCTTCCACGCCGGGTAGGGCGCGCATATTCGGGTGTCCTTCGACGGGACTACCCGTCTCCCGCAGCGTCTGCAGTAGTGAAGGGTCAAAAAAACCGGCCTCGGCCAGCGTGACGTAAAGCCCCGGCGCACCGTGCCCCTTACTGAGTATGAAGCGATCCCGGTCAGGCCAATCCGGCCGATCTCCGTCGTACTGCATCACGCCGCTGAAGTACAGGCCCGTCAGAACGTCGATCATCGACAGTGAACTGGACGGATGCCCTGAGCCTGCGCGTGTGGTGATGTCGATGATCTGCTTACTGAGCTTGTGTGCAATCGCCTGCAGATCACCTATGGACCGCTGGTTGAGGTCGGTAGTTTGTTGCTGCATTGGTTTCTCCTGTAACTACGGTTTTATCGGCGTGCCACAATGGGCCGCAGTGAGGGGGCACGGTGCGTGGACGAGAAGGCAATGAGAATGCAACGAGAGTTCCAATAGCTCAACGATAGCTCGAAGCAGGAAATCAGAGCACTGCGGACAAACTGCCTCGACAGTTCACCCCTAACGGTAGCGAATCAGGCCCTGATTTCACATCGGTTGACCAGTCAGAGCCGTATGGGTCGTCTGACCCATTTCGCCCCGGACCGGAGCGAACCTCACGCAGCCTGCGGCTGACTGTTCGGCACGCTCTTGCGATAGGTCGCCGCCCAGGTCGAGCAAATCGGCCAGAGTCGGTACTCCTCATGGGGGATGCTGCAAATTGCGCGGTTAAGGTCGAAGGAATCCGCAGCGGGGATGTCTCACTGCAACTGATTGCGCTGGCCCATCAGCAGCGTGATCTGACTCAGAAGGCGCGCTCTCGACGCGAGGGCGCATGCCCCGGCGCATCGACTGTGCCGCCGATCTCACCCGGCTCAATACTGAACGAAATGGCATCAACGGCGCGGACGGTGCGTGTCTTGCGGTCGAACAGACTGCGGAACGCGGCACCAATGCCGGATTCTCGCTCGGGGACGACATGACCTGGTGCTTCTATAGATTTTCTACCCGGATGATGGGCATGCGGCGTTAACCTGCCAGCGTGATTGAGCGCTGTCAGAAAGAGAGAACATCAGTCCTGACTTACAACCCCTGACAGCCTTTATCTCCACGCAGTTTCAGGCCATCTGACCGGGATCAGCCCTCTGCGTAGTAGTCGCGGACGGCGGGCTGCAGCGCCAGCCCGAGCATGACCACCCCCTGCACGCCGAATACGATCTGCAACCAGTGAAAGCCGATCATCAGATACTCGACCCCAATCCACACGATCAGGATGAGGCTGACGATCAGGGATGCGTTCCAGGCCCAGTGCGTCTGATCAAGGCGCGTCAGCCAGTGAAGCGGTCGCCATCTTGGGCGCTTCCACAGGGCGAACGCTACCACCAGCGGCACCACCCCCAATATAAAGAAGAGGAACAAACCAGGCTGCGTGTAATCTGCGAAGGGCGTCCTGCTCAGCAAGTCAAGTGGGAGCTGCATCAGCGCGCCGGAAGGATCAAACAGAAATCCCAACCCACCGAATACACCGCCCAGCCCCAGGAACACCATTAATCCGACCAGCACTTTAAGCACCAATGGCCGCGTCTGCGTTGGCTGTGTCATGACCTGACCTCTGATTCGGATGACAACGTCTCATCATTTTAGCCTAAACGACCGCATCTGTCCTGAGCAGTGCCCGCTGTCACCGTTTCCCCATGAGCTTTGCGCGTTTCTGGGGCGGCCCTGCGCCAGCCTTAGAAAACTAGCACAGTGCATCCGACGCAATATATAATGCGCGTTATCCGGTCGCAGAGGGCGAGATCGCCCGGAGGCCACGATGTCCCTGGCGCAGGAACTACTACAGGCTTTTGCGGATTTCGAGGCCCGTCTGATCGCCTGGGCGCAGGCCACCGACGACGTGCGCGCACTCTACCTCATCGGGTCACGCGCCCGCACCAATCAGCCCGCGGACGCCTGGTCCGATATGGATGTCATCCTGCTCGTCACGGACCCCGGCCCCTTCGTCGGCAGCACAGGCTGGCTCGACGCGCTCGGTGAGGTCCAGCTCACCTTCCTTGAGCAGACCGCCTCAGGCGGGATAGAGCGGCGCGTCCTGTTCACCGGCGGCGTCGATGTGGATTTCGTGCCGATCCCGGCGGGCATCGTGCACCAGCCACCGCCGGATTTCCGCGAGACACTAGGCCAACTGCGCCGGCAGGGACTGCGCAGGGTCCTCGATAAGGATGGCATCGACAGTCTGCTCGACCAGATCGCCCCTCCGGCAGAAGCCTCAGCGCCAAAGCTCACGTCGCTGACGTATTACACCCTCGTGCCGGATTTCTGGTATCACTGCGTGTGGGTCGCCAAGAAGCTCAGACGTGGCGAGGTACTGACGGCGCTGGGCGGCATGGAGTACCTGATACACCGCTGCCTGCTGCCGATGGCCCGCTATCACGCGGTCCTGATGTATGGCCCCGATCACAACACCTGGCATGGCGAGCGCTTCTTCGAAGACTGGGCCGATCCGCGTGTGGTGCAGGCTTTCCGTGGCTGCTTCCCACGGTACGACGCCGCCGACATCTGGCAGGCGCTCAACGCTTGCATGATGTTATTTTCGTGGCTGGCGCAGGAGACCGGCGAACGCGCCGGGCTGAGTTATCCGGCGCATGGCGAAGCCGCCGCACGCGCATTTGTCGATCGCTGCAAGACGTCTGCCTGAGACGCAACTGTCCCCCGTCAGCTGAGCCAGCTTTTCCGCTGCGTGCGCCCAATTCTGGCCGCGCTGTCAAGTCATGGCGTGACGTGTTCGCCATGTAATTTGTCATGAATCTTGTTGTCACGCCCCGTGGTTTCTGATAATATAGAAACGCATTTGTGTAAAATGGAACAATTCTCACTGACAGACGTCATTTTTCTTAAACCACTGTGGCAGACGGTGTCCAGACCCGGCGAGTCCTCGCCCGAGTATTTGCCCGGCCCACCTGGATAGTGTCTTTGTCTAGAGGAAACACAGCTTTTATAGGAAACGCGCAACTATGGATATGACGCAAAATCAAGACACGTCCAGACGGTCATCAATGGGGGTTTCACTGCCGGGGATCGTCATCTTCGGCGTGTTGATGGTGGCCTTTGGGATTGCGGTCGCGGTATTCTTCACCAGCCGTGTACTGCCAGAACAGGCCAGCCTGCAAGCCCAGAACACAGATGGCCTTTTCGCTGTTTTGCTGGCCATCGGTGCGATGGTCTTCTTCCTCGTCCAGGGCCTGCTGGTGATCAGCGTGGTGCGCTACCGCCACCGCCTGACCGACCTCAGCGACGGCCCCAACGTCCACGGTAACACGACGCTGGAGATCGTCTGGACGATCATCCCGGCGGTAATCGTCGTCTTCCTGGCGATTTACAGCTTCGTCGTCTGGTCGACGAATAACGCCCCGCGCGAGAACGAAAATCTCGTCAACGGCGAGTCGATCGCCATCAACGCACTTGGCCAGCAGTTCGCCTGGAATTTTGAGTATGTCTCCAACGTGCCGCTGACCACCGAAGAAGCCAGCGCCCTGCGCGTCCAGGATGACGGCAGTGAAGCGCCGCAGAACGTCAGCTTTACCACGCGGGACCTGCACGTTTACGCCGGGCAGCACGTCGCACTCGATATGCGGACGGCTGATGTGATCCACTCATTCTGGGTGCCGGCCATGCGCGTCAAGCAGGACCTGCTGCCAGGACGCACAACGACGATCCGCTTCAGCCCGATCGCCACGGACGAGGGTTTCCCGTTCACCATGCTGGCGGGCCCGGTCGAGGCGTATGTCGCCCCTGACGCCAACAGCGAAATCTTCCGCACCGTGAGCGAAGGTGGCAGCGTTGAAGTGCGCATCGTGGACGAAGTCCCCGATCAGCCCTTCGTGCGCATCCAGTTCAACGATACCGGCAGCGAGGCCTACGTCGATAGCGCGGCGATCGGCAACCGCTACGCCAAATACCGCCTGATCTGCACTGAACTGTGCGGCAGCGGCCATGGCGAGATGTTCAGCTATCTCATCGTCCACCCGGACGAAGCGACTTATCTCCAGGCCTTCTACGATCAGCAGGTCGAAGCCGTACTCAATCCGCCTGCTGATCCGGTCCTGCTCGGTGAGCGCGTCATCAACAATTACGCCTGCTCTGGCTGCCACGTGCTGGAATCCCAGGGCTGGAACGGGCAATCCGGCCCGGCGCTCAACGGCATCGCCGACCGTGCCGCCAGTCGCGCAGCCGCGGCGGGCGTCGCTACCGGCACGGAGTATCTGGTACAGTCAATGCGCCAGCCAGAGGCCTACATCGTCCCCGGTGCCTGGTCGGTCGTGATGCCAATCCACGCGCCGGAGGATGGCGTGCCCGGCGCGACCACCATGCCGCAGGACGAACTCGAAGGCATCGTGGCCTACCTGTGCACGCAGACAGTCAGCGGCGACCCCGCCGACAGCACCTGCGGCCTGGATAACTGGGAGTTCGGCCCGGATGGTCAGCTCACGAATCCAGAACCAGTCATCGAACAGTTGGAACAGATTTCCGACCCGTATCAGTAAACAACAGTACCTTCAGGGCGGGGCGAGTCCGTCCCGCCTGACACGGCTGAATGAAACGTTTTTAGAGAGGTTCTTATACGATGGCGACGATTTCCATACCCCTCGGGGAACGTCAGCAGGGGACCATGCCCCACTGGTCCGAATATCTGCGCTGGTCGGTTGATCACAAGATCATCGGCGTGCAGTATGGTGTGACCGCCCTCATCTTCTTCCTGATCGGCGGCGCGCTCGCCATGCTGATCCGCTGGGAGCTGCTGACGCCACAACTCGATCTGATGGCGTCCGGTACGGCTTACAACCAGCTCTTCACCATTCACGGCACCATTATGATCTTCCTGTTCGTCATCCCGATGTGGGGTGCCGCAGGCAACTATCTGGTGCCGCTGATGCTCGGGGTCAAGGATATGGCCTTCCCGTGGCTTAACGCCTTCGCCTTCTGGCTGATCCCACCGGCGGGCATGATGATCATCCTGGGCTACTTCGTCGGCCAGGCGGAAGCGGGCTGGACAGCTTACCCGCCGCTCTCAACCATGTTCAGCGGCGATGGTCAGACGCTGTGGGCGATGGGCCTGCACCTGTTGGGTATCTCGTCCATCCTGGGGTCGATCAACTTCATCGTGACTATTCTCAACATGCGCCCGGAGAGCATGACGCTGTGGCGTATGCCGCTGCTGGTATGGGCCGTCCTGGCGACCAGCATCATCGCCGTTATGGCGACGCCCTTCCTCGCCGGCGCGCTGACGCTCATGCTGCTCGATCGCGTAGGCGGCACAGCCTTCTTCGATGCCGCGCAGGGCGGCGACGTCCTGCTATGGCAGAACGTCTTCTGGTTTTACAGTCACCCGGCTGTGTACATCATGATCCTGCCCGGCATGGGCGTCATCAGCGAAGTGCTGAGCGTCCACAGCCGCAAGCCGATCTTCGGCTATCGCATGATCGCGCTGAGTAGCATGGCGATCGCCATTGTCGGCTTCATGGTCTGGGCGCACCACATGTTCACCAGCCTGCAGCCAGAACTGCGCATCCCGTTCATGATCACGACGATGATCATCGCCGTGCCAACGGGCATCAAGATCTTTAGCTGGATCGGCACGATCTGGGGCGGCAAAATCCGCCTGACGAGTGCGATGCTCTTCGCGCTGGGCTTCCTGTCGATGTTCGTGATTGGCGGTATCAGCGGCGTGATGCTGGCGGCGGTGCCCTTCAACTATCAGGTGCACGATACCTACTTCGTCGTCAGTCACTTCCACTTCGTGCTCTTCGGCGGGACAGTCTTCGCGGTTTACAGCGCGCTCTACCACTGGTTCCCTAAGATCACTGGCCGCATGCTCAACGAGGCGATGGGCCGCTGGCACTTCGGCCTGACGTACTTCGGCTTCTTCTTCACATTCTTCCCGATGCATATGGCCGGTATGCTGGGGATGCCGCGCCGCGTGGCTGTCTATGACCCCACCCTGCAGAGCTGGAACATCCTGATCAGCCTCGCCAGTTTCATACTCGGCGTCAGCACCTTCATCATTATCTTCAACATGGCCTGGAGCATGGCGCGCGGTCGCAAAGCCGGGGCGAACCCCTGGCGCGCCCTCACCCTGGAGTGGGCCACGACCAGCCCGCCGCCCGCCTGGAACTTCGATGAGGACCCGATCCCGTTCGAAGACCCCTACGGCTACGGGACAGAAGCCGCAACAGCCTATCTGGATGCCATCGACCGCACCTTCGGCATACCGGAGCCAGAGGCACCACGCAGGCCGCAGAGTGGCACGCCCGTACCGGTCGCATCGCCGAGCGGCGACTAAATAACAGAACTGCGCCAGTGGGCGTCCGGTGATACAGGTTCACCCGATGCCCACCGCGCTTACAGACAGCTACGCCTGAGACCACTAGCGAAAGAACCCTCAGATGCAGTACATGAACAACTATCGCGCACCCACCGCCGCAGAACGCGCAGAACGCGAACGTGAGCGTGCGGAGCGCGAAGCACAGGTACGCATGAAGAACAACCGCCTGGGACTCGCCATCTTCCAGGCGTCATGGATTATGGTCTTCGTGTGTCTGGTGGTGGTCAACTGGCAGATGGGCTTTTCGCCCGGCTGGCGTCCGGATGACCTGACGCGCCCCGACGCCCTGCTGCCGACCATCGCCACAGTCGCGCTGCTCGTCAGCACGTGGCTGGCCCGCCAAGCCTGGAAGACCCTCGAAGGCGGCATGGTCGCCCGCTTCCTCAGCGGCTGGGGTGCGGCCATCGGCCTGGGGACGCTGTTCTTCGTCATCATGCTGATGCAGTTCTTCACCCTGCCCGCCGCCACCGAAGGCACGGAGTACGTCCAGATGTACCGCCTGATGATCGGCTATCATGCTGTACACGCGGTCGTCATCGGCCTGATGATGGCCCGGGTCTGGCGGCAGGTACGCGCCGGGGAGATTCAGCCGGGGCAGGTCTGGCCTGTCGAAGCCAGCACCAAGCTGTGGTACTTCGTGACCGTCGCATGGCTGATGTTTTACGTGGTTTTATACTGGGTATAACGGCGCGGCCCACCGTGACCGTCGCCGACACTGGCTGAAACGTATAAACCGTTAACGCTTAACGGGGGGATTATGAACTTAAAACCTGGACTCTCACGGGCGATCCCGATGGCTATCCTGGGCTTCATCCTTGGGGTGGCCGGGGTGCAGTTGATCCGCACGCTGCAGCAGATGGACCCTATCTGGGACCCGAACGTGATCTTCGTGGTGGTGCCCTTCACCGTGACGTGGTTCTTCATGTGGGGCATGGGTAGCTTCAACCCGAAGATGAGCGAACACGCGCACGGCCCCGACGACGCCCACGCCGCCGAAACGCCGGGTACGGCGATCGTCCCGGCAGAACAGGCTGAACTGGCCCGCGTCGACCATACCGAAGCGCACGAAGAAGAAGAGGCCAAACCCTTCGCCCTGCTGGCTAACTCGCTCTGGAAGATCGCCACGATCACAATCGTGCTGATCGTCGTGATTTTCGCGGTTGCCACACTGCCGACGGGCCTGATGCTGCGCACCGTCAACGAGCCGGAGGGCAACGTCGCCGCCGTCGAAACCGAGCAGAACTTCCTGCTGCCGCTGGGCGTGGCGGAAGTCGAAGCCAGTCAGCTCACGGTCTTCGTCGGCTTCATCATCATCACGCTGCTGTCGCTGATGGCCTTCGGCGGCTTGATTGGACTGCTCTTTTACGCGCTCAACCGGGGCGTCAAACAGGTCGAGGGCGAGGCCGTGCCGGAACAACGGCGACCACCGGCCCCGCTGCGCTGGGTATCGCGCGGGATGAGCGGCATAGCACGCGGCCTGCGTCGCGGCCTGCCCGTATTCTTCGGCTACAAGAACTAGCGCACCTGCGCCCCACCTGAGGAGACAGTCATGGCAGAGATGACGATGGACGCGTCGGGACACGCCCACGACGCCACCGAAATCACCAAAAAGAACAACAATATGAAACTGGCCATGTGGTTGTATCTGGCCAGCGAAATTGTCATTTTTTCGATCTTCATCGCCGGTTACTCCATTTACCGGCTGAACCAGCCCGCAGCCGTCAGCAACATCCATGATGTGCTCGGCATTGCTCTGGTGACGGCCAACACCTTCCTGCTGCTGACAAGTAGCTGGTGCATGGTCATGGGCCTGCGCGCCATCGAAATGGGCAACCGCGCCAGCTTCATGCGCTGGATCGGCCTGACGGCCTTCCTGGGGGCCATCTTCCTGGGCGGCCAGTGGATCGAATACCGCGAGCTGGCCCACCTCAATCTGACATTGCAGCGCTCTGATCTATCGTTGCAGGACGAGGTCTTCGCCAACGCCGTCGAAATCGAAGAGGTCGCCAGCGGCACACAGGTGAACGTGTTCAACACCAGCATCCTCGACGGCCTGAACCTGTCCTATGAGGCGGATTTCAGCCAGCCAGTCATCCTGAACGAAAGCGAATACGCCGAGTTTGAGGAACAACTCACCGATAATTTCGTGGCGGCCACGGCGAACTTCGGCATGCGCTTCTACGCGCCGACCGCCTTCCACGGCGCGCACGTTCTGATCGGTGTGCTGCTGGCGCTGCACGTCCTGTGGCTGGGCAGTCGCGGCTTTTATGACAACAATCCCATCGGCGTGGAGATGTTCGGGCTGTACTGGCACTTTGTCGATGTAGTCTGGATTCTGCTGTTCACGCTGATCTATCTGGTCTGAGGGGGATACCATGAGCGAAGCAACAACACGCGACGTCACAGCACCGACCGAGCCGGTCAGCGATGTGACCGCCGCCGCGCCGGAACGTCCACAAGCCTATGACAACCTGACGGATTCCCCCACCCACCATCACGAACACTCTGATCGGGTGACGCTGCCGCGGCTGGGCACCCTGAAGATCACCGGCGGGATATACACCGTCGTCTTCATCGGCCTGGGTATCCTGACGCTGCTGGAAGTCCTGATGGCGGAGACAATGTCGACCGGCACCTTTAAGATCGTCGGCCTGATGGTCATCGCCATCGTTAAATCCTTCCTGGTGATCTGGTACTACATGCACCTCAACCGCGATGGCCGCGCCAACCCCGTCTATTACGTGGTGTTGTTGCTGCCGCTGGTCGTCACGCTGCTGTCGATCTTCTTCCTGCTTGGCGCGCCGATCACAGGCGGTCTGGGGTATCAACCGGCGTAACGCCGCGTAGAACGAGGTGCGCACATGCGACTGTATTTCATCCGTCACGGTAAGGCCAGCAACATGGCCGATACCGATCACGCCCGGCCCCTGACCGAAGTCGGGGTCGAGCGCACGCAGTTGATCGCCAGGGTGCTGCTGCGGCTGGAGGTCGCGCCGGTGCGCATCGTCGCCAGTCCGCGCGTCCGCGCCCAGCAGACGGCTGAAATCATCGCACAGACGCTGGTCCTCAGTTTTGAGACGTCCGATCTGGTCAACTATGAATTCGACCTGTCCGCCGTCTCGGAGCTGATCAGCGGCCTCAAGCCAGATAGCGAAGTCGTCTTCGTGGGGCACAACCCCAGCATGAGCGAAGTCGTGCAGGAGATGACCGGGGCGACGCTCTCGCTCAAGACCAGTGCGGTTGCCTGCGTCGACGTGACGCCGCCCGGCCTGACGCTCGCCCGGCTCCACTGGCTGCTGACACCGCGCCTGGCCGGTGCCTTCACGGACGAATAGCGCCCCCTATTCCATTGTTTTCTGTTATCTAAAACGAGCAGGGGCCGACAATCACCGGCCCCTGCTGGACGTTTTGCTCACCCCAATTTCTCCACAGGAGAGGCACAACGCAGGAAACTGATTTTTCCTGTTCGCCACAGGGTCGCGGATGAGATGCAGCGCTGCGCGTTACACCTCAGGCGACGTCTCCTGCACCAGCCGCAGATAGTCTTCCATGTCGGCGGCGGTCATCTCGCCCACACGCCAGAAGCGCACAACGCCATCCGCATCGACGACGAAGGTCTGCGGGATGCCGCCGACGTTGTAGGTGCGGCGCACATCGCTGTTTGGATCGAGCACCACCGGCAGGCCGACGATGTCATGCGACACCAGGAAATCGCGCACCTGGGTGCTGGTCTCTTCGAAGTTGACCGCCAGCAACGCGACCGGTTCACCGGCGTTGTTCTCCAGGAAGTTGACGAAGGCAGGCAGCTCCTCCACGCAGGGCGGGCAGGTCGTCTGCCAGAAGTTGAGGAACAGCACCTGACCTGTGTAGTCCTCCAGCCGGACGATATTACCATCCAGATCAAAAAGCTCGAAGTTGGGCGCGGGCTGATTGACCAGCGTGCCGCCCACATCGCCTATTGCGGCGCTGAAAGCATCAGGATCGGTGCTGCCGCCAGGCTGTATCACCTCAGTGGCGATCATCAGCAGCGCAACCAGAATACCCATCAGCGGGATGACCAGAAAGAAGATCAGTCCCGGTGCCGGGCGGTTGTTCCCGCTGACAGGACTTTCATCGGTGTTACCAGCGGTATCAGTCATTCTAAACCGTCTTCACTAGGGATAAATCGCCCCTTAGTGTAGACAAAATGCCCCCCGCCGAACAGGGAAATCCAGTCCAATTGTGCCAGACCGTCGGTGAAAAGTCAGCCAGTAGGAGACTTACAGCAACGCCGACGGAATAGCAGCCACCCATACCAGCAGGTTGAAGGCGAAATCAGCGCGCCGGCAGCACCTGACGCAGCTTGCGCAGCATGTTACCGCCCAGGATATCGGCAATCTGCGTTTCCGCGTAACCGCGCTCGCGCAGCAGGTCATTCAGCTTCCACAGGTCCATGACGGTATCCAGGCCCTGCGGGATGCTATCCGCGCCAAAACCGCCGTCGAAGTCGCTGCCAATGCCCACATGCGCGGCGCTGCCCGTCTCCTGACAGATGTGGTCAATGATGTCGACGATCAGGCTCATGGGCGGGCGTGGATCACCAGGCTGCCACCCCTCGACCATGAAGCGGTTGTACAGCACCACGCCCATCACGCCATCGCGCTCTGCCAGCAGACGGATCATCTCATCACTGAGGTGGCGATCCGTGTTGACGAAGCGGCGCGGGTTGCTGTGGCTGGCCATGATCGCCCCGTCGTACATGTCGATGGCCTCATAGAAGGCTTTCTCCGCCATGTGCGACAGATCAAGCAGGGCATTCAGGTCGTTCATGATGCCCAGCAGATCGCGGCCCAGGGTCGTCAGGCCGCCGGGCGCGCCCGTACCCGCCGTATAGCGCGTCTGTCGCCAGGCCGGGCCGACGAGCCGCACCCCCTGCGCGTACCACTCCTCATACTGTTTCGGCTCGATGATCGGATCGGCACCTTCCATCAGCATGACGAGGCCCTGCTGTCGCTGACGTGCGCCGGTGCCACCTTCCCAGGTAGCGAGCACAGCGTCGAGGTCATCAGCGCTGAGGATGAGGCGCAAACGTGGGTCCTCATCGGCCAGCCGCTGATAATATTCCAGTTGTTTAATTGCGAGATCATGCGCCTCGCGCGGGCTGTTGTAGATCGGCATTTCGCCGGGCATCTTCAGGTTCAGGCCGCTGGAGGGCGGCGATACATACAGCGTTGCGAAGACGAAAGCCACCCGCCCGAGCAGCGCATCGGGCAGGCCGATTGTCGCGGCGGGGTAGGGCATATCTGCTTCGCGTTCGCGGTGGACAATCGCGCTCTGGCGATAACTGCGCTGATAACAGGCTTCTACGAAGGCAATATCTTGATGGGCGTCGACAATAATCATCGTTTTTCGACCTATTCATGGTAGCACACCCGACACACGGCCCGCGCAAACGGGCGCACCTGATGGTTATAACGCGCTCCTGGGCGGGGCGCAAGCCGTACCCCATTCCCATACAAACGCGATTGCAACCGGGTTATCACCCATACCTAACCAACTCACCCCGGTATTACAGCAGCTAACGGTTATAATCATGTCATAGTCAACGACAGCACACTGTTGACATCGCTACCGGACAAGGATGGTCAAGCCGTGACGACCGAAGACGAAATTCGCGCGGCGCGTCAGGTGATGCGCCGCGTGCAGGCTCACTTGCTCGATGCACATCAGCAGATGGGTGCTCAGGTCGAAAACGTCGGCTTCGTGGACGTCATACATCACCCGACGACAGAACTGCCCTATCTCAACTATGTGACACCGCGCCGCAACACAGCCTGGGTGTCAGCGCAGCACATCACCGACGGCCTGCATCACCTGGAAGCACTACAGCGTGAGGCTCGTCTGCGCTTTGCTGAGGGGTTGTATCCCCCCATGTTCCAGAAGGCCCTGTTCTCCACCGGCCTGATCCTCGAAGAAGAGACGCCCGTTTCCGTCTACACTATCGACCCTGACAGGCCCTTTATCGTGCCCTATATCGCCAGCCATTATCGGGTACGTCAGGTGAACAGCGCCGAGGGCATGGGTATCTGGTGGTACGTCTGGCGCAACGCGCACTACGATGTCCAGACGACATCGATTGAGCCGCTGCACCTGGGCATGGACCTGCGCGGCGTGACGCTCGGCCAGCGTATCGACCTGATCCTGTACCGGCATGATTTCCCTGTCGGTGTGGCGCGCATCACCTGCCATGAGGGCAGCGCGCATCTATCGGCACAGGCGCTCCTGCGCGAGGTCCGCAGCGAGGATCTGTCGCTGCGCCTGCAGGCGCTGGCTGTGCAGGCGGCGCTTCAGGCCGATTGTGATCTGATCTTCGTCGCCGGATCGCACGACGACGAGCGCGAGCGCGCCCGCAACCTGGGCTTTGTGGATGTCAGCAGCATGTTATGCTACGCACAGCCCGCACCGGCCGCCCAATCTGACGACGCAGCGGTTGCGTCGGAGAGCGGCGCGTCTGTTCGCAGCGAAACCGTGCCGGCACCCAGCGTGCATACCACCGAAGCCGCACCAGACGACATACCCGACGAGCCGCAGGCCATGCGCCCACGGGCCGTCTATCTATCATGAACCTGACGTAATCTGTACGAGAGAAGCTGAACGCATGACGCCGGGCTGTTCCCTCAGGAGGGTGCCCACCGATGGCCGCTGAAGATCGTATTCGCTGGGATGGCGTGTTTCGTCGCAGTAGCAACAAGCCCTACCCACCGCCCGACCCGCTGCTGTTGCAGTTTACGCCACTGCCTGCGCCGCCGGTCGAAGCGCCGCCGCGCGCGCTTGATCTGGCGGGCGGCCTCGGTCAGAATGGGCTGTGGCTGGCTGCTCAGGGCTATACAACCGATATCATGGATATCAGCCGGGTAGCGCTGCGCCGCGCCCTGATGGAGATGACCGCCCGCAATCTGCGCAACGTCAACCTGCTTCAGGTCGATGTTGATGAAATCCAGCTCGAAGCAGGCGCTTATGAAGTCGTCTGCGTCTTCCGGTATCTCAAGCGTAACCTCTTCCCGCTGCTGAAGAAGGCAACCCAACCCGGTGGCCGCATTATCTACAGCACGTTTAACCTGGCCTATCTGGAGCACGTGCCGGATTTCAACCGCAACTTCCTGCTCGACCCGCAGGAACTGGTCAGTTACTTCATGGATTGGCAGATTCTGCATCACGAGGAAGTCGGGCACGTCTCAAATATCGTCGCCATCAAGCCGGATTTCTAGCCGGTTGGCACCTCCATTCCCAGTCGAAGGTTATCGCTGTCTTTTCTAAAAACCGCTAGAATAGATACTGCAAACCGAAATCAGACAGGGACGCCGTCATGAAGCTGGCTTTATCTTCCGACCACGCGGGATACCCTCTCAAGCAGTATCTGGCCGTCTATCTGAAAGAGAAGGGCCACCACGTCATCGACCTGGGCGTGAGTTCGGACGGGCACCGCACCGACTATCCAGACGCAGCCCATGTTCTGGGCCAGGCGCTGCAGAACGGTCAGGCGGAGCGCGGCATCCTCGTCTGCGGCAGCGGCGTCGGTGCATGCATCGCGGCCAACAAGATGACCGGCATTTACGCCGCCATCTGCCATGACGTTTACAGCGCGCAACAGGGCGTCGAGCACGACAACATGAACGTGCTGTGCCTGGGTGCCCGCGTGATCGGCGCAGCCGTGGCCGAAACGCTCGTGGATGCCTACGTCGGCGCGCAGTTCCAGAGTGATGTCACACGTTATGTGCGCCGCTTCAACAAAGTCAGATCGCTTGAGGAGGGCACGCCCTGGCAGGAGTAAACCGCCATCACCCAACGAAGAGATCAGACACCAACACCCCAAAAAGGCCTTATTTGATGATATGATTCTTACAACACAACGAACGTCCGCCCTGCACGGTGCAGATCTATCCCAGCCTATCAGCGCACCCACCCGCTGCCATATCGTCGTCTGATGCGTTCTTAATGCCCGTCTCGTGGACAGGCCTTAAACTGAAAACTGTAAACAATAAAACTATTGCCAAAAATACGTTCTTTCACCCAGGTAATCCGAAAGATGTTACCACAGTCGCACATCCATAAAATAAATCAGGAAAGTAAATCAGGCCAGATTCCGACAACCCGCAGGTGCCCGGCATCTGCACCATTGCCACATCATCATGAAGCGAATCAGGGTTCCAACTTAAGGAGAAGCTCATGTCAAACAACCCGGCCATCGCCGTACAGCAATACGGTCAGAGCCTCTGGTTGGATTATATTCATCGCCAGGAACTACAGGACGGCACATTTGCGCGCCGTCTGGAAGAAGAAGGCGTCCTGGGCGTTACGTCAAATCCGACGATTTTTCAAAAAGCTATTGGCGATAGTGCTATTTACGATGACACCATCCGCGAAGCGCTCGACCTGAGCGCAAACGACATCTACGAGCATCTGGCCATCGCCGATATTCAGGCAGCCGCCGATGCGCTGCGCCCGATCTACGACCGCACCAGCAAGCGCGATGGCTACGTCAGTTTAGAAGTCTCACCGCTGCTGGCCAGCAGCACCGCAGAAACAATCGCGGAGGCGCGCCGCCTGTTCACCACCGTCGACCGCCCCAACCTGATGATCAAAATCCCCGCGACAGATGCCGGCATCCCGGCTATCGAGCAGGCCATCAGCGAGGGCATCAACGTCAACGTGACGCTGATCTTCGCCGTCGATAATTATGAGCAGGTCGCCCTGGCTTACATTCGCGGGCTGGAAAAACGCCTGGAAGCCGGGCAGGACGTCAGCGGGATCGCCAGCGTCGCCAGCTTCTTCCTCAGCCGCATTGATAGCGCCGTTGATAACATCCTCAAGAACAATATGCGCACTGCTCAGGTCCACGGCGACACCGGCCGTATGGCCGCCAACCGCCGCCTGCTCGGTCAGGCCGCAGTAGCCAACGCCAAGCTCGCCTATCGGCGCTTCGGGCGTATCTTCGGCACGGATCGCTTCCAGAAGCTGAGGGAAGCCGGGGCGATGGTCCAGCGGCCCCTGTGGGCTTCGACCGGCACCAAAGACCCCGCCTACAGCGATACCCGCTACGTTGATCTGCTCATCGGTGCGGATACCGTCAACACGGTGCCACCCGGTACGCTGGCCGCCTTCATCGATCACGGCGCCGTCGCCGGCGAAACGATCCGCCAGGAAGTCGATGATTTCCTGCCGCCGGATGTCGTCATGGATCAACTGGCGGAGATCGGTATCGACATGGGCCAGATCACCCACCGCCTGCAGGTCGATGGCGTGGACGCCTTCTCGGAGTCCTTCGAGATGCTCATGCAGCAGGTTAACGCCAAACGCATCCTGCTGAAATCCGGCCTGCTCGACCGGCAGAAGCTGGCACTGGGCGTCTATCACGAGCAGTTCAACTTCAACCTGAACAGCATGGATAAGGGGTATATCGTCGGGCGCATCTGGGGGCGTGACGGCAGTGTCTGGAAGGATCACGGACCGACGATTGAGAAGATCAAAAACCGCCTGGGCTGGCTGGACGTCCTGAAAACCGTCGACATCGAGCGACTGATGCAGCTTCAGGCATCGGTGAAGGATAGCACTTTTAAGCACGTCGTTCTGCTCGGGATGGGTGGCAGCAGTCTCGCGCCGGAAGTGCTCTACAACACGTTCGGCAGCGCGGAGGGCTACCCTGATCTCATCGTGCTCGACAGCACCGACCCGGACCGCATCCGCGAGATCGAAGCGCAGATCGACCTGCCAGCCACGCTGTTTATCGTCGCCAGCAAATCAGGCACGACAGTTGAAACGCTCTCGTTTTACAAGTACTTCTACGAGCAAACCGGGCACAACGGCAGCCAGTTCATCGCCATCACCGACGAAGACTCAAAACTGGCGAAGCTGGCAGAAGAAAACGAATTCCGCGACAGCTTCATCAATCCCTCTGATATTGGCGGGCGCTACAGCGCGCTGAGTTACTTCGGCATGGTGCCGGCGGCGCTCATCGGGATCGACCTCGACCGGGCCTGGCAACAGACCAGCGGTATGATCGAGGCTAACGGACCAGATATCTCCTCGATGTATCATCCCGGGCTGATGCTGGGCGCGGTCATCGGCACGCTGGCCCTGGAAGGCCGCGACAAGCTGTCGATCTACACAACGCAGAGCATCGCCAGCTATGGCGACTGGGCGGAGCAGCTCGTCGCTGAGAGCCTGGGCAAAGAGGGTAAAGGCGTGCTGCCCGTCGTCGGGGCGACAGTCGGCAAACCCCATGACCATTCTTCGGATCGCCTCTTCGTCTACCTGCGCGTCGATGATGACCCCGACGTCGAGACGATGGACACGGGCATCCGCACCCTGCGCGAAGCCGGTCACCCACGTGTGACGCTGCGCCTCGCTGATCCTTACGCCCTGTTTGGCGAGTTCTTCCGCTGGGAGTTTGCGACGGCCATCGCGGGCTATCTGCTGAACGTCAACCCGTTCGATGAACCCAACGTCACCGAGGCCAAAGAAGCGACTGAGGCGCTGCTCAAGCACTATATCGCCCATGGCGAACTGCCGACGGAAACGCCCACCCTGGACGGCGACAACCTGCAGCTCTTCACCGATGAGGGGACTGCCGCCACCCTGCGCGAGCTGGGCCGCGATCACAATTATGACGATCACAGCCGGACGCAGTTCCTGGCGGCGCAGTTCACCGGCACCCACGCTGGCGATTACTTCGCGCTGCTGATCTACTTCACGCCGGATGAAGACACGCGCGAGCGCCTGGAGGAGGTCCGCCGCCGCCTGCGTCACGTGACGCGCCGTGCGGTAACGCTCGGCTATGGGCCGCGCTATCTGCACAGCACGGGCCAGCTTCATAAGGGCGGGGCCAACAACGGCGTCTTCCTGCTGCTGACCGCCGACAACGGCGAAGACCTGCCCATCCCCGGCGAACCTTACAGCTTCGGCACGCTCTTCAGGGCGCAGGCGCTGGGCGATCTGCAGACGCTGCACCACCACAACCGCCGCGCGATCCGCTTCCACATCAAGGGCGATCGCAGCGTTGGCCTGCAAAAACTGCTGGATGCCATCAACTTTGTTGAGCAGCGGCGGCAGTGATCCATCACATATGAGACGAGAGGCCAGCGCAATCTGGCCTCTCGTTTTATCAGATCGTCCGACACACCAGGCCGACCCCCTAATATCTAGGGCTGCGCCGACCATGAATTGACTTATACTGGTAAATGTGTGGCAGGCACTGATCAGCCGCTAATCGCCCGCACACACAACAGCGACCGTCATGACATTCTGCTGTTAGAAGTTGAAGAGGTGAACTATGGATTCTATGTTAAGCGCTGTGTTTACAGACCCGAATCTGGTGTATCTGGCGCTGATTGCCGGGCTGTGGATTGGGGTGACCGCCGTCTATATGGCCGGTACGGGCGTCGTAGAGATCATCGCGCTGGTGCTGCTCGGTGCGAGTCTGTTCGCCCTGGCGAACATGCCGACTAACTGGGTGATGCTGGTGCTGTTGATCGTCAGCTTCAGCGGCTTTTTGCTGGCGCCCTTTACATCGACACGCATGGGCCAGTTCGCAGAGCTGGGCCTGATCCTGCAGGCGATTGCCAGCCTGTTCCTGTTCGACGGCCTGAGCGTCTCGCCGCTGCTGGTCGCAATTATGGTCATCGTGGCATTTGCGTATCACCGGCTGCTGCTGCTGCCGATCCTGCAGGCACAGCGTCAGCGCACCACGCTGGCAGAGGCCGACGACGTGCTCGGGGCGCGGGGCCGCGTCACCGCCACGATTGACCCCGTCGGCACCATTTACGTTAAAGGTGAGCACTGGACGGCCCGCAGCCGAGATCCGCTGTCCATCGGGACGGAAGTCGTCGTCATCGGCCAGGAGGGGCTTGAACTCCGCGTCCAGAAGGCCAAACGTGGCGAAGAACTGCCACAGGCCAACGGCTATCACGAATCCTAGGCGCGCAGGCTAAAATGCACTGCTGCGCTTGAAAACCGGTTATGCATCGACCGCCCAAAACCCCAAGAGGAGCGAAAGAGGAGCCTTAGATGAACCCTGAATTTCTGACCCCGCTTATTGGTGTTGTTCTGGTCCTGGTGTTTCTGTACATCGTCCTGAGCGTCTTCCGTGTCATCAACGAATATGAGCGCCTGGTCATTCTGCAGCTCGGTAATTTCAAGGGTGTGCGTGGCCCGGGCTTCATCATCGTGATCCCGGTCCTTGAGAAGGCCATCAAGGTCGATCTGCGCGAGAAGTTCCTGGATATCCCGGCGCAGACGGCCATCACCCGCGATAACGCCAGCATCAGCATCGACTTCCTGGTGTACTACCGCATCACCGATCCGTCGAAGGCCGTGCTGAAGGTCGAAGACGTCGAGCGCGCCTCGGCCAATATCGCCACGACCACGCTGCGCGCCGTCATCGGTGATATTGAACTGGACGACGTACTCAGCAAGCGCGAGCAGATCAACGACGTGCTGCGCGTCAAGCTGGACGAAGCGACCGAGCGCTGGGGACTCAAAGTGACCTCGGTGGAAATCCGCGAGATCGAGCCGCCGCGCGACATCCTCGACGCGATGAACCGTCAGATGAGCGCCGAGCGTGATCGCCGCGCGAACGTCACCCGCGCCGAAGGTGAGCGCGAAGCCGCCATCGCCAAGGCCGAAGGCGATAAGCGTGCCGCCATCCTGCGCGCCGAAGGCGAGCGCGAATCAGAAATCCTTGAGGCAGAAGGTGCCCGTCAGGGGCAGCTACTGCGCGCACAGGGTTACGCCGCCGCGCTGAAGGCCATCCTTACCGAAGCGCGCAACCTGGACGAGAAGACGATGGCCCTGCAATACATGCAGATGCTCCAGGAAGTCGGCAAAAGCCCATCTACAAAGTTCGTGCTGCCGATGGAACTCACCAGCATGGTCGAAAAGTTCATCGCCACCGCCGGCCTCAACGCGAGCGTAAACGGCCCTGCCCGCACCAACGGCCAGCATCAGCCGACCGAACCGGCTGAAATCGTCAAATAGCGACGCCGCATTAACCCCTGGCCCTGCGCTCAGGGCCCGGGGATAGTCACACAGGGGCGGGACCACTCCTGCCCCTGCTGCGTTCTGCAAGACGACTCTGTTACTCCCCGGCGCTCAGAATTGCACTTCTCACTTTCTTCTTGACGCCGCCGCCGCTATCCGGCTATACTGAGCCACATGAACGCTTACGCACACCACACCAGCATGATGATGCAGATGCCGATGTCAACCTACACGGACAGACGGCCTCTTGCGTGTGCCTGAGCGCCAATAACGGTTACAATCACAGCCGTCTGTCCCCGACAGGCGGCTTTTTTGTTGCCGTAACAGTGGCTGTGACGCAGCCCGCAGCAGCGATGCAGCATCACATTCAGTGCCAGATTCAGGATCAGATACAGGATAGGATACACAAGGGGCAAGCACCACATGAGCAAACCGATTCACATTTCCGTCGCCTGGCCCTATGCCAATGGCGATCTGCACGTCGGTCACCTGGCCGGGGCGTATCTTCCGGCGGATATCTTTGCACGCTTTCACCGCTTGAAGGGCAACCGGGTGTTGATGGTCAGCGGCAGCGACAGTCACGGGACGCCCATTGTGGTCGAGGCCAATAAACGCGGCGTCAGCCCGCGCGATATCTTCGAGAAGTATCACGAGCGTTTTTTGCTGGCGCAGCAGCAGATCGGCATCAGCTACGATCTGTTCACCCATACCGATACGGCCAATCATCACCGCATCGCCCAGGATATCTTCACACGGCTGCTGGAACGCGGCCACCTCGTCAAAGAGACGCAGGAACTGCTCTACAGCGAGAAGGAGCAGCGCTTCATGCCGGATCGCTTCGTCGAGGGCACCTGCTATATCTGCGGCTACAAGAGCGCGCGCGGCGATCAGTGCGATAACTGCGGCAACCTGATGGAGACAACCCGGCTCATCGACCCGCACAGCATCAGCGATCCATCGGATAAGCTGGCCGTGCGCGAGACAGAGCATTACTTCCTGGACCTGCCGCAGTTCATCGACCAGCTCACCGCCTATCTCAACGAGCACGAAGATCACTGGCGCGTGCAGGTGATGAACTTCAGCAAGAACTTCGTCAAGGACCTGAAGGCGCGCCCGATCACCCGCGACATCGACTGGGGCATCGACGTCCCGATCGAAGGCTGGGACAAGAAGAAGATGTACGTGTGGTTCGAGGCGGTCATGGGCTATCTGACGGCCAGCGTCGAATGGGCGCGCAACACCGGTCAGCCGGACGCGTGGAAGGACTGGTGGTACAACCCGGAGAGCAAGGGCTACTGCTTCATCGGCAAGGATAACATTCCTTTCCATACGGTGATCTGGCAGGCGGAGCTGCTCGGCATTGATGGGCTGTACAACGACGGCGATCAGCGCACCCACGATGCGCCGCTGCAACTGCCCTACGACGTGCCCGCCAACGAATTCATGAACATCGAGGGCCAGCAGTTCAGCAAGAGCCGCAACTGGGCCATCTGGCTGCCCGACCTGTTGACGCGCTACCAGCCGGACGCCATCCGCTACTACGTCGCCCGCACCCTGCCAGAGACCGCCGACAGCGACTTCGCCTGGGACGGCTTTTACACCCGCGTCAACAACGAGCTGCTGGCCGCCTGGGGCAACCTGGTGAATCGCGTGGTCGGCTTCTCGTACAAGCGCTATGACGGCGCTGCCCCCGTCGTCGATGAACTGACGGTGGTCGATCAGGCGCTCATCACGCGCATCGAAGGCGGCTTTGAGTCAGTCGGGCGGCTGCTCGAACAGGTCAAACTGCGTGAGGCCCTGACCGAAGCCATGTCCCTCGCCCGCGAGGTCAACGGCTACCTGGACGAGCGCGCCCCCTGGAAGGTCTACAAGACCGACCCGAACGACGCCGGGCGCGCCATCTATACGGCGCTGCGTGCCATCGACAACCTGAAAATTCTGCTCTCGCCCTTCCTGCCTTTCAGCAGCCAGCAGGTGCATGAGCTGCTCGGCTACGATGGCCAGCTCTTCGGTATGCTGGAAATCCGCGAGTACGATGAGGATGGCCGCAAGCATAAGGCGCTCTTCTACAATCCGGAAGGCGCTATCGGGCGCTGGGCACCGAGCGAGTTCCCGCAGGGGCAAAAGCTGCGCGATCCAAAGCCGCTCTACACCAAGCTGGAGCCAGAAGTCGTGGATGAAGAAAAATCGCGTCTTGGCCAGCCTTACATCGAGGCACCGCTGGCCTGAAAGTGTGCAATCCCGGAGCGTTTCAGCTCATATCGCGGTCCTTCTCCAACAGCAGAAGGGGAGAAAAATCGCTGTCCTCATGCCCCTCTCTTTTGGAGAGGGGCTGGGATGAGGTTGAATCTGTCCCCAGCCCCGGAGCGCTCTATTCCTCCGTATCGCGGCGCTGACGCCGACGCTCAAGCAAACTGCCGACTGTCTCTCCAGTGGCGCGGGGCGCAGTCTGCGGCGCACCCGGTGGCGGCGCACCCGGTGGCGGCGCACCCGATGGCGGCGCACCCGATGGCGGGGGGGTGCCATCATCTGGTTCGGGCTGTCGCTGCCGCAGGCGATCAACGGCGGCGTCACGCCCTCCGGCACCGGTCCGCTGCCGCGCACGACTGCGTGCGTCCATCAGCGTCGTCATGCGTGCATCCGGCGCGGCGACCCGCCCACGATCCAGCCACGCCCGCAATCGTCCTACATCGCTGCGGGTGATGATCAGGCGGCGAACGGCCACATCCAGCGGCAGCAGCAGCAGCGCCAGCAGAAGCAGGGGCGGCCACAGCGGCTGAGCCGCAGTCCGCACTTCCTGCGCAGGCAAAAAGGCCGCTTCGGGCGTCTCCGCCAGCGACTGCCCGCCGGTCAGTTGCGCCAGACGCGCCAGCAGCGCTTCATCCGCGCCGACCTGCGCGTACTCCGGCGAGTAGCTCATGACCCAGCCGTTAATCGCGTTGAAATCCACCCCCGCGCCGCCGACCTCGCCGGACCCCGTCAGCGCCAGGAAATATGCACCTTCGGCCTCAGGCCGGAAGCTCGCCTCATAGCGACCGGGGGCCACCTGCTGCAAGCGGACGCTGCGCGCCGCGTTCGTCGGATCAAGAATCGACGCATCCAGCGTGAGGTTATTCAGGAAGTCGCCGCCGGGGTTGCGGGCATCGACAATCAGACGTGCGGTCTCATCCTGCATGACGACCCGTGCTTCCAGGTTGTCCTCGGCACTCTGCGTGATCGACCAGGCGACCGCCTGCCCCCAGAAGCGCGAGAAGCCCTCCCAGGTCACCCAGGGGCTGGCCCAACGGGCCGTCGCATCGCTCGTGAAGGCGACCGCCCGGCCCAGGCCACGCTGCCACGTCACCAGCAGCGGATCGCTGAACGGCTCCGGCCCACGCAGGACCACGCTCGCCAGCGGGCGCGCTGTCGTCGCTACATAGCCGAAGTAGTTCGGCAGGCTGGTGATGCCGTCCATAATGGGGCTGCTGGCCGTCTGACGGGCGCTGAAATCGCCCTCCTCGATGAAAGTGCGGCTGGCGAGCACTGTCTCTAAGGTGAAAATGCGCGGTATCTCGCTGACGTCCGTCACCGCATGGAAGTTACCATCACCGACTTCCGCCATCTGCTGCAGAAACGCAGGCTGCAGGCTGCCGATGGCAATCACGGAAACAGTCACGCCCTGCTCAACGTTCAGACGGCGAACGCGCTCCACCAGCCCGCGTGGATTGCTGCCGCCATCCGTCAGCAGGATCATATGCTTGCGTTCGGATGGCTCGCTGGTGATGTCACGCTCGACCAGGGCCAGCCCCGCGCCGATATCCGTGCCGCCGCCGCTGCGCAGCGTCCCGACGAGGCGCTGCAACTGCCGCTGGTCTTCCACCGGCTGGAACGGCGCGACCCACGCGCCACCCGTATCAAAGGTGCCGATGGCCGCGCGGTCGCTCGGCTGCAAAAACTCCAGGCTGAGGTCGATAGCGCGCTTGGCGATCTCAATATTCGGGATGCCGTTGGCGTCAGTGGCGGCCATACTGCCGCTGCGGTCGATCAGATAAGCGATGGTGAGCTGCGGCAGGCGCTGCTGATCGCGGATGTCCATCTCGACCGGAAGCGTCGCGGCCAGCGGCGTATCGAAGTACTGGCCCGGCCCGTAGCTATCCGGCCCACCGACGAACACCAGCCCGCCGCCGAGGTCGGTCACATAGCTGTCGAGTCGCTCCATCTGCCGCCGCGTAAAATCCGTCGCCGGCACATTAGCAACAATCACGCTGCGATAATCGGCCAGGGCGGCTGTCTCCGGCGGGATGAGCTGCGGCTCTCGCACGTCCACCGCGAAGCCCGCCGTCTGCAGCGCCGGGATCAACTGCGCGACGTCCGCCGCATCCGCAGCGACGACCAGCACACGCGGCGGCCCTACCACCTGCGTAAATGCCGCCAGTTGATTATTCTGGCTGAAAAGATCGCCTTCGCCATCAAGCGGGGTAATGATCGCACTGAAATTCAGAAAGCCCGTCTCCGCGCCCTCCTGCGTGAGCGTATAGCGCGTCACGCCGGGCTGCAGGGTAACGTCCTGCTCCTGAATCAGACTGCCGTTGGCGTATAACGCCAGCCGCGCCGGGGTAATCTGCTGCGCTTCGACGCTCACCGTCAGGTCGAATTCCTGCCCGGCGATCAGACGCGGCGGCGCTTCCAGATCGAGGATGCGCACATCGGCGCGCTGCTCGCGCTGCACAGTCACATAGCTGATTTCAATGCCGGCGGCCTGGGCCAGACGCGCCCGCGCTTCGGCGTCGCCCAGCGTCTGCTGGCCGTCACTCAACAGGATGATGCGGCGGCGGGCATCCGCCGGGAAGATGGCAATCGCCGTCTGTATCGCCTCAGCGATGTTGGTGTGCCCGCTGACGACCTGCGAGCGCAGCGCGTCCGGCACGTCGTCCAGCGTGCTGAAGCCGCGCTCCGGGGCGGCATTTGCGCCGAAGACCACAATCGCCCATTCATCATCGCGGGGCTTATCCGCCACCGCCTGCTGAATGTAATCCAACTGTGCCTGACGTGCTGCCGTCCCCGTACTGTCGGAGACATCCACGAGGAAGACGACCGCCTGCTTCTCAACAGCCTGGACCCACTGTGCGCCGCCCAGCGCCAGCGCGATCAGGATTACGATCGCACTGCGCAGCAGCAGGCTCGTGATATCACGGCGGCGGCGATAGGCGTAACGCGGCCAGCCAATCCGCCAGATCAGCGGCAGCGCCAGCAACAGCAATAAAAACGTCGTGGGATAGGCGATGCTCATCAGCCAACCCGGTTGATCATGTTATCCAGTGAGTGTGGCGGTGAGTATCGCAATGGAAACGCCCGTCTCTTGCTTGATTGTGGCATGGTGCACTCGTGACTGGCTGCGGTCATATGGCAGAGGTGCCGCTCATGATAGCACAGGCCTCGTCTGCATAACACGTCGCATAACAGGACGCATAACAGGACGCGCCGCCCTCTTAACCCGGCCTGATCTTAGCGTGCAATCATGACTATTTGATGAAGACAGCCCGCACAGACGCAGCAGGGCCGGTCACTGCCGGCCCTGCCTGTCATTACGGTTACTGTTCGTCGCTTATGATGCGGGTACTCAGTCGCCAACGTACCTGTGGAACAGCTTCTCGATGTCCTGGGGATCGCCAATGATGGTCAGGCGGTCGCCGCGTTGGATGACGGTATCGCCGTGCGGGATGATCTCTTCACCGTCGCGCCGGATGAGCGCCACCAGCACGTTGTCCGGCCAGGCGACGTCGCGCAGCCGCCGGTCGATCATCTCTTCGGTGCGGTGCTGCGGCTCGACCCACAGCGTCAGCACACGCTCGTCGTGCAGCAGGATTTCGCGCAGTTCCTGTTCGCCCTCTGCGTGGCACCACTCCGATAGAAAGTCGGTCGTCTCAATGTGATTGGCGACCTGCGCCAGAATCCGCAGATGCTGGCCGGGGTTATCCATCGGGCTGACCAGGAAGAAGAACGCATGGATCCGCACGCGCTCCGTGGTGCCATCGTTGTCATGATCGACCAGGATGCCCTCGCGCGAGCGTACGATGGCCAGCTACGGCTGCGTCACTTCCTCAAGGCGCAAGCTGGGCAGCGCAGCCCCATGAGACACAAGTGTGAAGTTGGCATGGATGGTATCGATGAACAACCGGGCGTGCGTCTCTGATAGCAGCGGCTGGCGCTGGCTTAGCAGATGCGTCGCCTGCACGCTGATCTCATCGAAGGTAGCCGCATCCTTGAGATCGATCACCGGGGCGCGGCTGACGATCTCCTCGAACGGGTCTTCGTCGCGCAGCCCCTTCTCCTTGAGAATTTCGCGCAGCTCGTGTTCCAGGCCCTCATAGCGACTTTCGCCCAGGCGGCTGAACCAGTGGAAGACTGCGCCGTGGCGCTGAACGTTGCGGCTGGCATAGTAGACATACCACAGCATCGACGCCCCCACGACGATCAGCGTCAGCAGCAGTGCATCCGTGCCGATGTAGGACAGCAGGAACGCTGAGGCGATGATGCCGCCCACCTGCATCGACGGATACAGCGGCGAACGGTAGACCGGGTCGTAGTATTCGATCCTGCTCTCGCGCATGACGATCACCGCGAAGTTGACCAGCATGAAGATAATGAGCTGGAAGGTACTGGCCACCTTCGCAATGGACGATTCATCCAGGGCGAGGATGGCGAAAATCATCAGCGCACACGTAAACAGAATCGAGAAGGTGGGCGTGCCTGCACCACCGATGCGCGCGAACGCAGCCGGGATCAGCCGGTCGCGGCCCATCGCCAGCGGATAGCGCGACGCCGCCAGAATCCCCGCGTTGCCCGTGCTGGCGAACGCAGCCACCGCCGACGCCACCACCAGCAGCAGACCCAGATCGCCCGGGAGGAAGCCCAGCACACTACGCGCCGCGTCCGCGACCGGCGTCAGGCTCGTCAGGAATTCTTCATTCGGCAGCACAGCCGTCATGATCAGCACGCCAATGACGTAAATGGCCGTCGTGCTGATGATCGACAGCATCATGCCCAGCGGGATGTTGCGCCCAGGGTTGACGATCTCCTCCGCGACGCTGGCGATCTTGGTCAGGCCCGCATACGACACGAACACGAAACCGACAGTCCCCAGCAGGCCCGCGACACCCGCCGTCAGGAAGGGCGAAAACTGCGTCTCAACGATCGTGGTCATGTTGAGGTTGAAGGCCTCGTACACGCCAGCCACAATGAACACGAACATGATCGCTACCAGGATCGTCACAAGTGCGCGCTGCAGGCCAGTCGTCTCCTTCGCGCCGAAGATGTTCAGCGCAGTGAAGGCCAGCGTCAGGCCAATCGCCAGCGGTTGAATCGGCACGTTGAAGAACAGCGCCAGATACGCGCCCATGCCGATCAGGGCGAAGGCACTCTTGAGTGTCAGCGCGAGGTAGGTCCCTACACCGCCGATGGTGCCAATCAGCGGCCCCATCGCCCGGTCGAGGAAGTAGTAGTCGCCACCAGCGCGCGGCATGGCCGTCGCCAGTTCCGCCATGCTGAACATGGCTGGCAGCATGAGGATGCCGGCGATCAGATATGCCAGCGCAACAGACGGTCCCGTCTGGGCGGCGGCCAGCCCCGGCAGCAGGAAGAAACCGCTGCTGAACATCGCGCCGGTGCATATCGCGTAGACATCAAACAGGCCGAGTTGTTTCTTGAGTTTCTTCGGGGCGGCGGCTACGCTCCGGGCATTTGCGCTCGTTGCCATAGACATGCTCCAATCTGTTCTGTGTAAATCAGGATTGCGCGGTCAGGTTACAGCCGGGAATGCCCCGGATACTTCCGCGCGTCTTAACGCCGGGCGGCGGTGAATACGGGTGAGGTTGCCCGCAGCGCGATTAACCCTGCAACCAACCGGAACAAGCCCGGTGGAACTGCGACTCGCGCCAACGCACTCTATGAGTTTTCAAGATGCTGATCATAAAATTCGCCTCATTAAAATACAAGTGAGAGACATTTCTCACCCATCGCTGTAACTTTTGTGCATTTTCTCATCTACAGCCGGTCAGATTGAGGTATCTTTCGAGCGCTTTTTTACAGACTTTTTCGTACCAGAACCATATGCATCCAACCAGATTCAAATTTTGCCTGATAGGTATACCGTGCTATAGTTCTCTACTCGTATCTAGTTTTTCTTAAAATCCATTCATTTACCACCATGCGAGCAAACCTCAAGAGGGGGATATGATGAAGCGATTACTGGCAGTTGTGGCAGTCTTCATGGGGCTTGGGCTGGGCGCGCTGGTAATGCCCACTCAGGCGCAGGGCGGCATCCTGAACTACGACACCGGCGTCACCAGCAGCCTCAGCGCCAGCGCGCCGCTGACGTTCTTCTCATTCCAGGGCAGCACCGGCGACCGCGTGACCATCCAGGCCATCGCGCTGACGCCCGGTTTTCAGGTCGTACTCTCCATGATCGATAGCAGCGGCCAGACGGTCGCCAGCAGCGCCGCCGACCCGCTCAACCCGGGCGGCGCGACGACGCGGCTCGTCCATCGTCTGCCCGGTGATGGTGTTTACAGCGTCATCGTCAGCAGCCTGAACGGCAGCTTCGGCGATTTCGCGCTGCGGCTGGATGGCATCCCGACCACCAGCGAAACCCCCGTAACGCCCGGCGAACCGAGCAGCGGTGAGGCCGGCCCGGGGACGAGTATGCTCGTTTACACCATCCCCGCAGACCCCGAACAGGCTCAACTCGCTACGGTCAGCACATCGACAGCCGGCACCAACTTCCTGGTCGAGGTCATCAACCCGATGGACATTCAGACCGCCTACATTCCCGGTGGTGATCTGATGGCCGCCAGTGTCAACCTGCCCGCGAATGAAGGCACCTACACGCTGCAGATCACAGTCAACAACACGACCGGCGCTACCATCAGCGTAGATGTCGCCCCGATTGGTGAAGCCGCACCCACCGACGATACGGAAGAGCCGACTGAAGAAGCTACGCCGGATATCGCCCCGGAAGCGACGGAAGAAGTCTCACCGGCATCTGAGGACGTCACCGGCACGCCGACGGCAACAGCCACCAGCACCCCGACGCCGACCGCCACCAATACCCTGGCCCCGGGCGTGACGCCATCCGCCACGCAAACACCCAGCGCCACACCGTCGGCGACCGCGACGAGTGTCCAGCCGACCAGCACATCCACGTCCGCCCCGACGTCCACCGCGACGCCATCAGCGACGAGTGTCCAGCCAACCAACACCTACACGCCCAGTCCGACGCCTTCACCGACGACGGCCCAGGCGACGGCCACCTACACGCCGAGCTATACGCCGACCACGCCGCCACCGCCACCGGTCGCGCCGGAGGACGCCCGCTTCAACGAGCCGCTGAATATCCCGCTGGATCAGACTGTATCTACAACCGATTTCGTCAGCTACCCCGACGGCGACCGTGAAGACCGCGTGCGCTACAGCGTCACCGGCATGAACCCGAATGCGGCCCTCTCCGGTGGGCGTGCGCGACTGGTGATCGCAGTGAGCTGCTTCGGCACGGGTACCGATCAGATTCAGTTCTTCACCGGCGGCCAGACGTACAGCTGCGGCCAGACGCTCATCGACCGCGAAGTGACCGCCGATAGCGACACGGGCAGCATCGTCATTACAGCCGTTGGTGGCGAGGGAACCTACGTCCAGTGGGTGCTGACGGGCACCGCGACTCGCATCAACTAGGCAAACACAACCCGCACCAAAACGCGCCAATGCCGGGCCTCAGCGGTCCGGCAGCGGCGCAAATGGCCCCCGCGCTGCCGGGTCACAACACCCCGACCAACGCAAAATTTCACGTCCGATTCATTTCGATCCACATTTCGACGGAATTAACATAGATTTTACATCAGAGCTTCTTTGGAACTCATGAAAAGCCTTAGTGGCATATTGAGTCCACTGGTCGCTTGTGATACCATTGATGGTGTGCATTATCAGAAGATGCAACGCCAATCACCAGTAGACGCTCCCCTTACCGGCTCACTTCAGGCACGCACCGACTGCTGAACCGATGGATTTCATTTGAAATGCCCCCGGCATGACGCCGTAAGGGTTTAGTAGCGTTTTCATTGCAGATTGGCTGCAAGTCATATGGCGATTGGCCCCTTTGGCCGACGCCATACGCCCTATTCACCGGCGGGGCTCGGGGTGCCGGTGTTGTAACCAAATCACGAGGTGGAAAGTGGTAACGTCTATGGAAGATGCCCTTCGAGAGGGCACAGAGAACGGCCTTAATGGTAACACCGATTTCGCGGAAATGCTGGAAACCTACATGTACGACGAGCCACGGCGCGGTCAGATACTGACAGGCACCGTGCTGGAAGTCCGGCGGGATGAGATCATCCTGGATGTGGGCCTCAAGCGCGACGCCATTGTGGGCCGCCGTGATCTCGTGCGCCTGCCTGATGACTATCTTGAACAGATCGAAAAAGGTCAGGAAGTCCTGGCTGTCGTACTGGTCCCGTATGATGCCGAAGGCGAACTCATCGTCAGCATCAACAAGGCGCTGGAACAGGAAGACTGGAAGCGCGCCCAGGAATACCTGGAAGCCGACACCATGACCGAATCGCGCGTGGTCGATGTCAACAAGGGCGGTATGCTCGTACGCTTCAATCGCCTGATGGGTTTCGTGCCCAATTCACACATTGAGAGCATCCCGGCGGGGACTTCGCCCGGACGCCTGCGCGACATCAAGCAGGAGCTGGTCGGCAGGACGCTGCAACTCAAGGTCATCCAGGTGGAGCCGGAACGCAACCGCCTGATCCTGAGTGAGCGCGCCGCCCGACGTGCAGCCCGCAGCGAACGCCTGAAGGAACTGGAAGTCGGCTCGGTCGTCAAGGGCCGCGTCGTCAACCTGACGGACTTCGGCGCTTTCGTCGATATTGGTGGCGTTGACGGCATGATCCATATCTCCAATATCGATCATCGCCACATCGCGCACCCCTCCGACGTGCTCTCTGTCGGGGATGAGGTCGATGTCCGCATCGATAGCGTGGATATCGAGCGCGAGCGCATCGCGCTTAACCGCAAGGTGGTACTGCCGGATCCGTGGCAGACCTTCATCAGCAACCACGCCGTTGGCGATCTGATGGACGGTATCGTCACGAACGTGGTCGATTTCGGCATCTTCGTCGCCGCGCCCGGTGGCGCGCAGGGATTGGTACACACCAGCCGCATGTCATCGCTCGGGGCCTCCACCCCTGCCGATATGTTCCGCGAAGGTGATGCCGTCCTGGTGCGCATCGTCGGCATCGAACCGGTGCGACAGCACATCGAGCTGAGCATCGACGATGTCAGCGTGGAAGAACAGGAAGCCTGGATGTATCGCCGCCGCGAAGCCAGCGACGTCGAAATCGCTGCAGAAGAGGCGACCGAAGAAGAAGACATCAGCGACATCCCCGAGGCCAGCGACGCCCCGGCTGCCGCCGAAGTCGAGTAAGGCCACTTCAGACGCAGGACGTCTGATGCAGTAAAAAACCGGGCCGTGATGCGTATCGCGGCCCGGTTCGCGTTTAATGGGATGCGCTGGCTACTTCTCGCGCTGCTCAGCGACGAAACGCTGCAGATAATCCGGTGGCGTTGGGTCAGCCGTCAGCCGAGGATCGGCCTCCAATGGGCCGTACTGCGTCCGCTGGGGCAGCACCCCCGCCCAGACAGGCAGCGCGTAATCTTCCTCATCATCGACCGGCGGCCCTGTGCGCACCTTGGCCGAGGCGGATTCAATGGGCACGGCGACGACCGCCGTCGCCTTGATTTCGGTAGCGTTTGGCTGACGCGCATCCTGCCAGCGGCCTGGGATCAGCTTCTCGGTGAAGATTTCCAGGGCGCGCATTTTCTCGTCCGGGTCATCAATCAGATGGCCCTGCCCGTACAGCACCGCCGAGCGATAGTTCATCGAGTGATGAAATACCGAGCGCGCCAGCACCAGCCCATCCAGATGCGTGACGGTGACGCACAGCGGCACGCCCTGGCCGGCTGTCGTCAGCAGGCGGCTGGTCGATGCGCCGTGCAGCAGCAGCGTATCGCCGTCACGGGCGTGGATCGTCGGTATGACAACCGGCTGGCCATCAATCGCCAGGCCCACATGACAGATCATCGCGGCGTCCACAATAGCGTAGACCGTGTCATGGTCATAGGTCGCGCGTTTGGGCACGCGCCGCACACGGTTGCGATCAGTGATGGGAAAGTCCGTCATAGGCGTAAGCAGGCCCTCTCAGTTCTCGTCGTCGTCAGGGAGCTTGGGCCGATCCTTGCCCGTCAGCCGGTTGAGCATCTGCTCATAGCGATCGAGCGCTTCGTTAGCGCGGTCTTCGGCGCGGTCGGCATCATGGGCGGCGCGGGTCGGCTTGTCCATCTCGCTGCGCTCGATCATCTCATCGAGCCGTTCATTCAGGTCTTCGCTGGTGGCCTGTACCCCGGTCTTGATGTCTTCCCAGGTTTGCTCAAGCTGATTAAACAGCTCACTCTCTGGCGTCGCCTCCGGGGGCGTGGCGGGCGTCTGCTGCTGCTTGTCGACCTGCGCCTGCAGATCATCCAACGCCTGCTGAAACTGCCGCTTAGCGCCATCGCCGGCTTCTTTCGCGCGCTCCGCGAAGCGGTCCAGATCTATGCCCCAGTCTTTCAGGGTCTCTTTGACGTTCTCACCCTGGTTGCGCAGTTCTTCCAGAAGTCGATCTTCCGGTCGCTGCTCCGGCTCATTGGGCGGCGGGGTCGGTTTGTCGTCGCTCATCGCCTGACACTCTCCTGATTGGCGTGCATTATGCTGATTGTAGAACAGCCCCCACCGCCGGACAACTGCCGCAGCAGTCCGGTGATGGCCACAGATTATGCCAGGAAATCGAGGATGCGCGGATTGACGTAATCGGGCCGGTCGTAGATCGCGGCGTGACCCGTGCCCGGGACGATTTCCGCCTGCAGGTCAGGGATGGCGCGTTGTGCGCGGCGCAGCGCCTGCTGCGGATTGTAGATCGCCTCGTACTCGCCGACCATCAGCAGCCCCGGCACCTCGAAGCGCCTCAGCGCGGCGATAGGCTCGCTGCGCACGAAGCGAATCATGACGCGCAGCGCCGTCCACAGTTCCAGCGGGCGAGCGCGCTCTCCCAGCAGACCCGCCGCCACGCCCACATCAAAATACTTGACCGAGAGCAGCATGGCCCGCGCCAGCTCCCGATCGAAGCGCAGGTTGCTGCCCGGCGGCGTGAAAGCGTTCACCAGCAGCCGCTGACCATAGCGCTCGGCGCGCGCCTCGTCGCCCATGTTCAGGATGAGCGGCACGCCGCTGCGTAGATAAATCTTGAAGCAGGCCAGTCCGACAGGACTCAGCAGCACAGCCTTACGAACGCGCTGCGGAGCATCAATGCCCAGTCGCAGCACGATCCACCCGCCCAGGCACACGCCCGCCACATCCGGCCGATCCAGCCCGAGCGCGTCAAACACGGCGAGCAGCCAGCGCGTATAGGCGTCATCGAGCAGGCTGAGCGGGCGCGGCTCGCTGCGGCCCGGCATCCCGACGGTATCCAGCGCGTAGACGCGCCGCACGCGGGCGAAATCCGCAAGCTGCTTGTGCCACAACGGGGCGCTGCCGCCGTATCCCTGGACGAGCACCAGCGGCGGGGCGTCTTCCGGCCCGCTTACGAGCATATGCGTCCGCCCATAGGGCGTATCGATGTAGTGGGACTCGACCGGTACGGCCAGCCGCTCGACGGCGCTGTCGTACCAATCCAGAATGGCCTGATGTCCGGCATCACTGCGATAGATCGAGGGCATAGCGGCACCCGGGGCTATGGTCGGTTGGGCGTGCGGCCCCATTGTAGAGTGCTTAGCTTATACCCTCGTGAGACATCGCGTCGGAATCAGTTTCAGATTTAGCGCAGCGATTTCAGGAAGCTGTCGACGGCATCCACCCACTCACGCTCGAAGTTATCGCCCATCGCCCAATGGCCGTAGTCGATCTCGACATACTGCTTCGGCCCACTCAGGCGATCATAATTGCGCCGGGTGACCGCTGGCGCGACCATCTCATCCCGCGTCTGATTGATAACCAGCACGGGCAGCCGATTCTGCTCGTAGGGGATGGCTGGCGGCGTGCTGAATGTACTGGCCATGTAGCGCAGGCTCACCCATTTGATCGGCGTCGGGTCCTGCAGCCACTTCTGATAGAAGCCTGTCACGCGTGGATCGACCATCTTGTCGAAGCGCCCCAGCATCCGATAGGGGATGCGCAGGCCCGGCACCAACGCCGCGAAAAAACGCGCCGCCGCCGCGAACAGCCTCGGCACCAGCGGGATATTGGCCGCAAACGCGAACCGCGATACAGAGAGCGCATCGCGCGCCTTGCCGAAATCGTACAGGTTGTGGCAGATCAGCGCTTCGACGGGCGCGCCCGCTGTCGCCGCCTTGTACGTCAGGCCGCCACCGACGCTGCCACCCGCCAGGAATAGCCGCCCGCTGTAGCGCTCTCGCGCCCAGTGCGCTACATCGACGATGTTCTGCACGAACTGCCCCAGGGTGAAATCGCTGCGATTGCCGCCGGAAAGTCCCTGCCCACGCTGATCGGGCGTCAGCACCGTATAGCCCCGATCATAAAGGGACAGCGCCAGCGGCACGAACAGCCGCGAGTAACCGCCGCCACCATGATTGAAGATCACAACCGGCGCGTCGACTTCCGGGCGCTCGTAGGCGTCCACGTGCAGATCAACGCCCGTCGACCTCACCGTGTAGACGCGGCGCAGTGCATCAGAGCGCGCCAGATCTTCCGCAGAGTGATACACACGCCAGTAATCCTGTCGTGTCTGCGGATGCGCAGCTCGTGTCTCTTGGGCACGTGCCGTAAGCATATTGATGACTCTCCTCATTTCTCATTGGACTTTACTGGTTACAGCTTCAGGCACATGATAAATTCACCAGACTAACCCGGGCAAACGCCATCGTTACCTAGTAGACAGGTGTCTAAATTTGACAGACAGACGCTTCCTGCGGACCGAACGCCAGCTCGTCGCGGCGATGCTGCACCTCGCCAGAGAGAAGCCCTATCACGCCATCACCGTTGACGACATCGCCGCACAGGCCGACATCGCCCGCAAGACGTTCTATGCGCACTTCGCCAATAAGCAGCAGCTTCTGTGGCACAGCCTGCAAACCGAGTTTGAAGCGATTATCGCTGAAAGCAGCGACCTCAACCCGCAGTCGCTGCTGATGGACGGCAAGCCGCTGAGTTACCCGGTATTCCAGCACATTTACGATTACGCCGTGCTCTACCGGGATATCCTCAACGACAACGCCGACGCCGTGTTCATGCTGCAATTGTGGGATTACATCACCGCGCAATCCTTCATGAAGCACGCGGCGCTGCGAGCGATTGCGCCCTTCCTGACGGTGCCCCCCGAACTCATCGCGCATGTGATGTCGGGGGCGCTGCTGGGCGCGGTGCGCTGGTGGCTGCAATCCGATATGCAGACCAGCCCGGAGCAGATGGCTTATCGCTTCAGCCAGTTACTCGCGCCCGGTGTGCTGCAATCGATGGGGCTGGATGGCGACTGACGCCGCTCACAGGGCGAGGTGCTGGCGCAGGCGCGCCCAGACTGGCGGCAGCGGTGCGCCGATTTCGAGTTGGCGTGCCCCCAAAAACGCCGCCAGCGACCGGATCGCCTCAGCGATGCCGGTCAGGGTGGCGTCATCGTCGGGCGCGCCGTCCTCTGCGTAAATTGTGTTGAGGTGCAGCGTGTGCCGTCTGCGATCGTACTTTGGGTCGATCCGCCCGATCAGGCGATCGCCGTGCAGGATAGGCAGCACATAGTAACCGTACTGTCGCTTATCCGCCGGGACGTAAATTTCGATCCGATAGAGGAAATCCCACAGCGCCTTCGTGCGGTCACGGTCGCAGATGAGATTATCAAACGGCGAGAGCAGCGTCGTGCGCGGCGCGAACTCGCCCTGCTGGATGCGCGTCAGCGCGGGCAGGTCGTCCGCGTGGACGTACCAGGGGCCTTTCACGTCTTCCACCTCCGCCGGGATCAGCCGGCCAGCCGTGACGAGTTCATCCAGCACTTCCAACAAATCCGGGTAACGGTAGCGCGTATAGTGCAGCGTGATCTGGCGTGGCGTAGCCGCACCCAGCGCCCGGACTGCCGTCTGCACCGCCTGTCGTGTGACGTCGCGCGGGGGCAGCGGCGGGTGATCCATCCACTGCGGCAGGATGCGTTCGGCCAGGTCCCAGTAGCGCTGTTTGCCCTGCCGGTGACTGACCAGTACCTCGCCCTTGACCCACAGGTAATCCAGCATCCGGTTGACGTTGCGCCCCGATGACCAGCCGCCGTTGGAATCCCAGCCGACGCGCTGATCGTCAAACTGGCGCGACAGCAGCGCCCCCTCAGCGCGCAGGCGATCGCGCACGTACTGGCTCAGCGGCGGGTCGTGGTTCTCGACGCTGGCCAGCCACTCGCGGGAGCGTGCGTCCCAGTTCGAATTGCCGCTGTAGGGTTCGCAGCGCATATGGTACTGATGAATCGGGAAATCCTCCGTCAGGACCAGCGAGGCGGCGTGCGCCCAGTACTCGAAGAGGTGGCGCTCCTCGTAGATCAGCCGGTTGAGATCGGCTGTGTCATAGTGCCCGACGCGGCTCCACATGACCAGCAGATGCGTGCGCTCCACCGCGCTGATTGGGTCGAGCTGCAGGCAGCCCAGGTCGCGGATGACATCCAGCATGGCCGGCCTGTCAGCCGCATCGAGGTGCTGCCGCGTGATCGCCAGACGACGTACATCCTGTCGGCTGAGCTTGAGTGGCGCGCTCATGGAGCCTCCTCTCAGAGATGCGATTCCTAGATTGAGTTGCACACACGTTCTAAAAGGGGGATTATAACGCGATCCGGCCGCGCTTGTCAGCCTGGATTAGACGACAGCGCCCACTGGCTGCGTTATAATCCCGCCAGACCATCGGCAGCGATAGACCCACAGGAAACCCCATGAACGCGCACAGTCTGCAACACCTATCCCCCGTCTGGACGCACCTGACGCAGATGCAGCCGCAGCGCGGCGAAGGCGTCCATCTTTATGATGAAGAAGGCCGCCCCTATCTGGATTTCACGTCGGGCATTGGCGTCACCAATACCGGCCACTGCCACCCCCGCGTGGTGCAGGCCATTCAGGAGCAGGCGAGCAGGCTGCTCTTCGGCCAGATGAACATCGTCATCCCGCCCAAAGCGATTGAACTCGCCGAACTGCTCAACGAGATCACGCCGGAGCCTATCGACACGTTTTTCTTCTCCAACAGTGGCGCTGAGGCGGTCGAGGCATCCGTGAAGCTGGCGCGCCATGCAACCGGTCGCCGCAATGTGATCGTCTTCCAGGGCAGCTTTCACGGGCGGACAGCACAGGCTATGGCGATGACCACCGCCAAGACGGTTTACCGGCACGATTATCAGCCGCTGCCCTCCGGTGTGTTCGTCGCGCCCTTCCCGGCCTGTTACAGCTCCGGCATGGAGGAAGAAGCGCTGACGCGCTGGTGCCTGCATCAGCTCGATCTGGTGCTGAAGGGTCAATCCGCGCCGGATGAGACCGCCGCCCTGATCATCGAGCCGGTACTGGGAGAAGGCGGTTATACCCCCGCCCCGGCGCGCTTTTTGCAGGCGCTGCGCAGTCTGTGCGACAAACACGGCATCCTGCTGATCCTGGATGAAGTCCAGACGGGCTTTGGCAGGACGGGCAAGTTCTTCGCCTACGAGCACGCCGGCATCGTGCCGGACATCCTGGTGATGGCCAAAGGTCTCGGCAGCGGCCTGCCCATCAGCGCGATTGGCAGCAGCAAAGCCCTCATGCAGCGCTGGCGACCGGGCACCCACGGCGGCACCTACGGCGGCGGCAGCGCGATCCCGCTGGCGGCAGCCTGCGAGACGATCCGCGTGTTGCGCGACGAAAAGCTCATCGAGAACAGCGCCAAAATGGGCGAGCGGCTGAAAGTCGGGTTGCAGCGTCTGCAACGCGACCATACCATCCTGGGCGATGTACGCGGCCTGGGCCTGATGATCGGCACAGAATTCACAACAGCCGATCGTAAGCCGCACGTCGAAGCCACCAGACTTGTGCAGCAGGCCTGCCTGGATGAGCGGCTGCTACTGCTAACCTGCGGCACCTTCGGCAATGTCATCCGCTGGATTCCGCCGCTGGTCGTCAGCGCCGCCGATATCGACCGCGCCCTGCGCATCTTCGAGGGAGCGCTCGTCAGCGTCAGCAATAAGCTCGCCATCCAGAGCTAGGCCATCACGGCGCGGTTATTGTCTGGGCGCGGTTATTGTCTGGGCGCGGCGGGCACGTTAATCTAAAGAACACGCAGCAAACCACCCACACGCAAGGGAGACATGCAGGTCATGGCCACGCAGACCTATGATTTCGACGCAGTACTCGATCACCGCAGCCAGCGCAGCACCAAATGGGGCCTGTACGAACAGGACGTCGTCCCGCTGTGGGTCGCGGATATGGATTTCAAGGTTGCGCCGCCCATTGTGGAAGCGCTGCATGACCGTGTCGATCATGGCGTATTTGGGTATACCAGCGAGTGCCCGCTGCTGATTGAAGTCATCTGCGAGCGGATGCAGCGCCTTTACAACTGGCAAGTCGCACCAGAAGAGGTCGTGCTGATCCCCGGCCTGGTGACCGGCCTGGCGATCGTCGCCGCCGCAGTCGGCCAGCCGGGCGACGGCGTGCTGATGGAGACGCCCGTCTATGGCCCCTTCCTGGGGACGCCGCCGGAAGCCGGGCGCTTCGTGCAGGCCGTCAATATGCCGCCCGTCTTCGATGATGCGCACACGTTTCATTACGACCCCGACTTCGACCGGCTGGCAGCGGCCATCACCCGGCAGAGCCGACTGCTTTACTTCTGCAACCCGCACAACCCCGGCGGACGCATCTACACGCCGGAGGAACAGACCCGGCTCGCGGAACTGTGCGCCAGGCATGACATCACCATCTGCTCCGATGAGATTCACTGCGACCTGCTCATGGACGATAACACCCATACGCCGATGGCCAGCCTTTCGCCGGAGATCAGCCAGCGGACAATCACGCTGATGGCCCCCAGCAAAACGTTTAATCTGGCCGGATTGCAGGCGTCCATCGTCATCATCCAGAATGCGGAACTGCGCGAAGCGTTCATCAGACAGGCCAGGCTGATGCACGCTTACGGCTGGGGCAGCAGCAAGCTGAACATCTTCGCCTATGAAGCGGCCCGCGCCGCCTACCAGTACGGCGAGGACTGGTTGCAGGCGGTGCTGGCCTATCTTCAGGCCAACCGCGATTACGCCCGCGACTTCATCCGCGAGAACATGCCCGCTCTCAGGACGACGCACCCGCAGGCAACCTATCTGATGTGGCTTGACTGTTCCGCGCTGTCGCTGGATGTCCCGGCTGGCGAGTTCTTCCATAAGCAGGCGCGGGTCGGCCTCAATCCGGGGATGTTCTTCGGCACTGGCTATGACGCCTACGTGCGCCTCAACTTTGCCTGCCCGCGTGCCACGCTCAAGGCGGGCCTGACGCGCATGGCGGAGGCCGTCGCCAGACTGTGACGACGCGCGCTGCCGCATCCCACGCAGGGCAACGCAGCAGCGCGAAACTTCGTCTGTCAGCGCCAGACGAGCACATACCGCCCGCGCGTCCGCTGATCCGTCGCCGTGTAGAGATAGGTCACGCCGTCCAGCACCAGCGCGTCCGCGTGACCGATACCCCAGTTGAATGCCAGGTCCTGAATGATCGGATTGCCGGGGTAGCGCTCCCAGGGGCCGTCGATGGCGTTGGTTGTGCTGCGCGCCAGCCCCAGCGCGAACTGCGTATCCATGCCGCGTTCGAGCACATCCGGCCCGCGTATGCCCTCATAGAACATGTAGTAGCGGTCATCGACCTTCAGCACGTCCGCGCTGCTGATATAGCGAAAGTCAAAGTAGGCGTTGGCCGCCGCGCCGGAGAGCGCCGGATCACCGTATTCGCGCGCACCGCCAAACAGCGGGTCGTGATCGCAGCGCGCCAGCCGATCGAGCGGGCCAAAGCGATCCCCCTTGTAACAGCGCATATGCGCCGGGGCTGATCCCACGGCGACGAAGATATACAGCATATCATCTTCAATGTAGATGCCCGGTGGCGCGCCAACCAGACAGCCATCCGCCTGACCGCGAATATTGGGGTGTGGCCCGATTCGCTCGACGTCTTCGCACGGGAAGAAGTCATACGGCCAGGTGCCGCCCGGCACCCGCAGATACACCCAGTCCGACCAGTTAAGGCCGTCCGTCGATGTCCGCAGGATGGTCTGCGCGTGCCACTCATACACCAGATAGATCAGTTCCGGCGTGACGGCCACCCGGGGGTACTGCTGCGCGGTGATATGATCGCGCTGATCGTCACAGGGGCAGCGCTCGCAGGGGATGCTGCACACTGCCGCTGGCAGCGAGAACGTCCGACCGCCGTCCGTGCTCTCCCAGCGCACCAGGCACCCCGGGAACGTCACCGGCTGCCCGCACTGATCAACGATGCCGTGCGAGCGATGGCTGCCGTGTACGTACGACCAGAAGACGCCGCCGCCCATATCGTGGGTGTCGCTCTCACCGATGGGCAGGCCCGTATCCGCAACATCAACGACGAAATGCGCCCGCCCCGCCCAGAAATCCGCCAGCGTCGGTGGGGGCTGGGCTGCGGCGTCCTGCGCAAAAATCGGCGTCACGGCCAGTGCAATCAACACACTAACCACGCTCAAGCAAAATCCAAACGGTGACTTCATCGTTGCATACCGTGTTGATGGTGTACAGTGGTAAGAGCGTGCAGACGGCTTCAGGCCCTCCGGCGGGATACGCGCAGCACGTGGGCTTGGTGGGGCTTTTGGCCTTCGCTTTGCCCTTAGTGTGTGCGCGGGCGGGCGACCTGTCAACGGCGACGCGGACGCCCGGCCAAAATTGCCCGCCATGCATTAAGCCGAACCTGCCAACTGTGTTATAATTCGGTTGATTGCCTGCTGCCTGGAGGGTTTTGTGTCTCATGGCAGCGGCAGGCGGTCTCCGGCCCATAGGACAGGTGCTTCATGGCGGAACTCAGCCTCACGCAGTATCTCAATCATATCGAACAGTTCATTCGCCGTCAGTCCTTTGACGAAGCGATTGCGCACTCGCGGCACATCCTGGCGCGTTATCCCAAGAATGCGGCAGCGTACCGGTCGCTGGCGCAGGCGTTGATGGCGCAGTCCCGCTGGGAAGAAGCCCGCGACATCTGGCAGCGGCTCGTCGCCGCCCTGCCGGATAACGTCGAGGTCCAGCGTCAACTGGCGGAGACATACACCCACCTCGAGGACCTGAACCGCGCCCTGTTCCATCTGGAGCGCGCCTTTGACCTCAACCCGAACGATACCGAAATCCTGGCGAAGCTGCGCGCCCTGTACACGCGCAAGAGCGGCAAGCCCGTCGGCAAGATACAGTTGACCGCTGCTGCCGCCGCCGGCCAGTATCTGAAGAATCAACTGCACGATCAGGCCATCACCGCCCTGCGCAAAGCAATCGACAGCCAGGGCAGCCGCGTCGACCTGCAACTGCTGCTGGCGAAAGCTCTATGGGAGAAGGGCCGCACGATCGACGCCGCCGAAAAAGCCATGGATGTACTCAAGTCGCTGCCGTTCTGCGTCAGCGCGAATCGCATCCTCGCCGAACTGTGGCTTAACGAACAGCGGCCCACAGACGCCCAGCGTTATCTCAGCCGTATCGAGGAAGTCGATCCGTATCTGGCGCTGGAAGTCGCCGGGGCGCGCCCCGAAGAAGACACCTTCCTCGTGGAGGTGCTCAACTATCGCCAGTACGTGCAGCAGACGATGTCGGAGCAGGCCCCCGACTGGCTGTCCTCGCTGGATGAATCCAGCGTGGCGCTTGCGCAGGAACTGCAAGACGTCGCGGAGCCACCCGCCAGGCCCGAGCCTGCGGAAACCGACGAAATGGCCTGGCTCAACGATCTCGACGCTGCCGGCGAAGAACCAGCACCGGCACGCCCTGAACCAGAGATCAGCATGGACGATCTCTTCGGAGATATGGAAGGCGACGAGTTCGACCTCGGCGAGCGCACCTCGACCGGCCTGACCAGCGAATTCGGTGAAGATGTCGATGAGCGCGACCTGGATGATATCTTCGCTGTGGATAGCAACGATCCCTTCGCGGAAGGCCGCACCACTGGCGGCCTGACGGGCATTCTGAATCGCATGGGGACCGAAGACCTGGACGCCGATGCCGACGACAGCTGGCTTTCTGATGTCACCACCGGCAGCTTTGATACCGGCACCTTCGACACTGGCGACTTCGACCGGCCCAAACGCACCCCAACCGGCCTGACCGGTATGCTCGACAATCTGGACAACCTGGACAGCGAACCGGAAGAAGAAAACCTGGACTGGCTGTTTGACGCCCAGACCGGTGCCTTCGACGAAGACGACGCCCCACGCGGCCCCATCCCCACCGTCGATCTGGGTGAGGAAGATGACCCGGAGATCAACACCGCGTGGATCGAACGCATGGAGCGCGAGCAGCGCGGCGAAGCTGCCGAACTCAGCGATATGCTCGATGACTTCAATCTGGAAGCCGTCGATCAATCCGCAGAAGACCTGCCCGATTTCCTCAGCGATTTTGAGATCGAAGAAGACGAAGACGCCGCCGACGCGCCGCCACCACCCACCACATCCACCGGTGATCTCAACGACCCGGATGCCTGGCTGCGTCAGAGTGGCATTGAGTTCCAGGAAGATGCCGGGCCAGCGCCCAAGCTCTTTGATGACATCAACGACGGTGAGGCCGGGATTTCCAGCACGCTGCAGGACCCGATGGCCTGGATGCGCGAATCCGGCGTGGAAGCAGACGAAGAACAGGCCGCGCCCGCGAACCCGCCGCGCTTCTTCGAAGACGACGAAGAGGATGAAGAATACCGTGATGCAGGTGTCTCTGAAATGTGGACGCCCGGCAGTGGTGAACTCCCCGCCGATGCCTGGGACGAGAGCGACCAGGATACCGATCACGAAGATGAATTCGATGTTGCCGCATTTACCGGAGCCGATGACCGCTCTGTCGAAGATGAAACCTTCTCAGATTGGGATGCTGACGCCGATAACATGCTGGAAGAAGCGCTCGCCCTGGAGAATCTGACCGGCTTCGATCTGGATCAGGACGAATCTACAGATTGGCAGGATACTATGTCAGATCAATCGCAGACCCCCCACCCGGATGACGAAGAATTCAACTTTGAGCCAGAGCAGCCCGGCGAAGAGCCAGAAGACATCATGTCCGACGAAGAGTTTAACGCCATGCTCGAGCAGATGAGCACGGGCGGCCTCTCCGAGTCAGAGGAAGAGGACGAAGACGACGTCGACTGGCTGAGCGCGCTCGACAACGAGCCTGAAGAAGACGAAGACGACGTCGACTGGCTGAGCAACCTCGACACCAGCGACGACGAAGAAGACGAAGCAGATGAAGCCTTCAACGCCATCTTCGATCAGATGGGCACTGACGAACCTGCTGATGAATTCACACCTGAAGAATTCACGTCCGCCGAGTTCACGGACGAACCGGAGGCCGCAGCCGTCGACGTCGACTGGCTGAGCAACCTCGACACCAGCGACGACGAAGAAGATGAAGAAGATGAATTCGACGCCATGCTGGACGACCTGGGCTTCGCCGCTGACGTCGATGAAGATTTCGGCGAGCCGGATATCGCCGCCAGCGCCGAGACCGAAGATGACGAGGAAGAACTCGACCTGGAGCCCATGGCCGAAGACAACTTCGACGCCATGTTCGGCGAGATGAACGTCATCGAAGAAGACGAAGAAGAACCGCAGCCTGATTATCAGCCCATGGCCGAAGACGACTTCGACGCCATGTTCGCTGACATAGGCGCTGCCGACGAAGAACAGGAAGACGAAGAAGAGCCGCAGCCCGACTATCAGCCCATGGCCGAAGACGACTTCGATGCCATGTTCGGCGAGATGAACGTCATCGAAGAAGACGAAGAAGAACCGCAGCCTGACTATCAGCCCATGGCCGAAGACGACTTCGATGCTATGTTCGGCGACATGGGCGCTGCCGACGAAGAACAGGACGAAGAAGAGCCGCAGCCCGACTATCAGCCTATGGCCGAAGACGACTTCGACGCCATGTTCGCTGACATGGGCGCTGCCGACGAGGAACAGGAAGACGAAGAAGAGCCGCAGCCCGACTATCAGCCCATGGCCGAAGACGACTTCGATGCTATGTTCGCTGACATGGGCGCTGCCGACGAAGAACAGGACGAAGAAGAACCGCAGCCCGACTATCAGCCCATGGCCGAAGACGACTTCGATGCCATGTTCTCTGACATGGGCGCTGCCGACGAAGAACAGGAAGACGAAGAACCGCAGCCCGACTATCAGCCCATGGCCGAAGACGACTTCGATGCCATGTTCGGCGAGATGGGCGCTGCCCGCGAAGAAGCCGGGGAACAGGCTGAAGGCGAACAGGCTGAAGAAGAAGAGCAGGATTTCGACGAGGTCCTGGGTGCGATGGGCCTCGCCGCTGGTGCAGCGGGCCTCGCCGCCGCCATGTCGCAGGATGCCGAGGAAGAAGCCGAAGAACCCAACTATGAGGAGTTCGAGGACGAGGAAGAGCCTGTCGGCGCGCCGCCCATCGACGAATATGGCGCGACGGCCGTCCTCGATATGGACGAAGACGACGAGCGCTTCGCCCCGCCTGTCGCCACAGAACCACCGGGCGGCATGACGCGTATGCTCGGACCGAGCGACATCGAGCCGGAACAGCCCGAAGAGCCGGAGAGCGCCCACCCGCCCAGTTGGCTGGATCAGGTCGATGATTCGATCCCGGTAGAAGATGAGCCGGACTGGCTGGCCGAATTCGAGGGCGATACCGCCAGCCTCGATGAAGAGCCGGACTGGTTAGCGAACCTGGATTCCGGTCAGGACGAGGAAGAAGACGAGTTCGCCCGCGACGTCGTCGCCAGCAACCAGATTACGGACATCTTCGGCGATACCTCCGAAGAGGAAGAAGCCGAAGAAGAGCTTGAGGAGCTGGCCGATCTGCAGGCTGCCGCCGGCTATTACGAAGCCGACGAGCTGGAAGAATACGACGCCATGGAAGGCGACCAGTACGACGAACTGGACGAACTGGAAGCCCTGGATGAGTTTGACACCTTCGAAGAAGCTGAGCCGGTCGTTGATGCCGAGGACTTATCAGCAGCGGCGGCCAACAACGCCCCCGACTGGCTGAATCAACTGGTACCCGGGCTTGATCTGGACTTCGACGCACGCGAGGAAATCCTGGAAAAAGAGGCGGAAGGCGAAGAAGAATCCGCCCATCGCCGCCGCGCCGTCACACCGGACCCGGTCGATGAATCCAACTTTGGCTGGCTGCTCGATATCGTCGAAGAAGAGACCAGCGCCGGTGCGCCGCCACCCCTGACCATGCCCGCGCCTGCCGCCCGCGTTGCGGAGCAGCAGGGACGCTTTGCCTTCTCGCAGCCGCCGCTGTGGATGCGTAATGGTCCAACCGCGCCGGAAGGTGGCGCGCTGGTCACCGGCACCATGGCCGGCATCCCTGCCGATTGGCTGATCGATGAAGCCACCAGCGATGAAGCCACCGTCGATGAAGCGCCGCCTGCGCCGGATACACCGCCGGAAGCTGAGGCCAGCCTTGACGGCGACACGCTGCCGGTCGAGTTCGACAAGACGAGCGCAGCGACCGAAATGCCCGCCGTCACGCCCGTAGAGCCGATTGAAGAACCCGTCGACGAAGAACCCGTCCGGCCTTATGGCGATCCGTATGATCTGGATGAAGAAACGCCGGAACCAAACGACGGTCTGGATGATCCTGGCAGTCTGGATGAACTTCTCGACGAAATGGGGTTAGACTTAAATCTAGACGAGTTTGATTTCGATGATCTGGACGATCTCGATGATGACGTGGATGACGAAGACAGGCGCTAAATGGCGCTGGTGAGCCGCTGACGCTGCGCGATGCCCGCGCCGGCGTTGGCTCGGCGACTGGCAGCCCGGCCCATTTGCGAACCGAAACGGCAGCCGACACGTCACCGGCACAGCCACTAGAGAGGTACTTATGTCCGACATACCTGATTTCGACAACATGACGCCGGAGGAGATGGCCCGGTGGATGGAATCACTGGCTAAGCGTCAGGGTGCCGATCCTGAAAGCCTCACCACCGATGCGGACATGGAAATTGAGGAAATCAACGCCGACGACGACCGCCTCAGGGATGCCGGCGATTATATCCCGCAGGGCTGGACTAAAGAAAAGTGGGAAGCGCAGCTCGCCAAAGAAGCCGCCGAGCGCGCCGCCAAGCAGTCCTCAGCACCCCAGAAGCCCGCAACCCCGGCGGCATCTCCGCCACCGGCGACGCCGGAGCCCACGCCACAGCCCACGCCGCAGCCCGTCACACAGGCACCGGCCAGCTACACGCCAGAGCCAATCGCCGCGGACGACGACACCAGCGACGCAGCAGGGGAGATGGCTGGCGGCATGGCTGACGGCATGCCCGATTTCGACAGCATGACGCCGGATGAGATCAACCGCTGGATGGAGTCACTGGCCAAGCGTCAGGGTGCCGATCCTGAAAGCCTCGTCACCGATGCGGATATGGAAATTGAGGAAATCGACGCCGACGACGACCGCCTCAGGGATGCCGGCGATTATATCCCGCAGGGCTGGACCCAGGAAAAGTGGGAAGCACAGCTCGCCAAAGAAGCCGCCGAGCGCGCCGCCAAGCAGGGCCGCGCCCCGCAGCCGATGGCGGAAGAAGACGACGAGATCGAATACGCCGATGATACCGGCCCCGTCTACGCCGTGGATGACGAAGAGCCTATCGTTTTTGATGAAGAGGCCGTCATTGATCTCGACAGCGAAGACTACGACGAGGACGAATTCGAGCTGGAATACGCGGACGAAGACGAGGATTACGCCTACGCCGCGCTGTCAGAGGATGCGGACGAAGACGACGAAGACTTCGCCGGATGGCAGCAGCCCGCCGCATCAGCGAGCGCCAGTGCCAGCCCGGAAGACTGGCTACGCAGCCTGACCGGCACTGCCGAACCCAGCGCCGCCTACGAAGAGGACGAGGAAGAAGCCAGAGGCTGGCAGCAGCCAGAGCCAGCCATGGCAGCCCCTGAAATCGAAGACCTCGATGCCTACGATGACGACTACGACGATACCGTCTACGAGCCGACAGGCGGCCCGGATGACCCGCTCGACTGGCTGCAATCGCTCTCCGGTGGCGAAGACGAAGCCGCCGGGCTGGACGTCAGCGCCCTTGAAAACCTATCCGTCAGCGATGAAGCCGGCGCAGGCTCAGACCCGATGGGTTGGCTGTCCCAGCTCGCGGAAGAGACGCGCGGCGACACCCTGCCCGATCTGAGCGACCTGGGCCAGATCAACGACGATCTCGCCGGCCTGGGTGCGCTCATCAGCAGCGAAGAGCCGCTCGGCGCAGTCATCGATGATGACGAAGAAGACGTCGATCCGCTCAACTGGATGGAGAGCATCGCCCGTGACATGGGCGCTCCCACCGATGAACTGACGACCGAGGCCGACCTGGAGATCGACGAACCCACCCAGGCCGAGACAGAAGGCCCCGGCTACGAACCCTATTCCTTCGAAATGGGCGGTCGCCCCGAGCCGGACGAACTCGAAGAACTGGCCGACCTGCCCGAACTGGTCGATTACGAGCCTTACACCCAGGCCGACCCAAGCGAGTGGCTGGACGCTATCGCCGCCTCGCACGGGGCGCGACAAGCAGCGGAACCCGCTGCCGAACTCAGCGAAGAAGAATCAGCCGACGCAGCCGAAGATGCCGCCGTCGCGGCTGAAGCATCCAGCACGATTAAGCGCCTCGACGCTGGCGAATCCGTCTCACCGGAGCAGATCGACGACTTCTTCCAGGAGATGTTCCGTCAGGCGGAGCAGCGGCAGTATGTCGACGAGGAAGATTTTGAGGAAGAAACATTCGCAGACGAAGACCTGCTGCCCGAAGAAGCGCTCGAAGCCAACATCCCGGAGTGGCTGCGCGAGCAGATGGACGCCGCCCAGAACGATCAGGTCATGACGCCTGAGGAAGCCAACGCCATCCTTGAGGCGCAGTTCGGCGTCGATCTGGCCGCTGAAGAGGCGGACGAAGAGGCGGACGAAGAAGAGTTTGAGTTCTTCACCGCTGACGAGCTCGCTGAAGAAGCCGAAGAAGAAGACACCGACGGCATGCAGCCGCTGCCAGACTGGCTGCAGGTTGACCTGGATGAAGAACCAGCGGCGGATTTCTCCGATATATTTGACGAAGAAGCAGAAGCAGAGCCTGAAGAGACCTCCACGCCCGCCGAGACGATGGCCATCAGTGCGCCGCCTGCCGCCTCACCCGTGCTCGTCAACGCCGACGACAACTGGGTGCAGGCCTTCGCCATTGAATCCGACCCGAACAAGCGCGATGAACTGGCCGAATGGTACGCCAGCCGCCGCTCAACCTACGTCACCAGCGAGGTAGAAACAGTGCAGCCGCTGGCCTCGGCTGAGCTGCCTATCGAGCGTGAACTGAGCCTGGGTGAAGCCGAACTCGTGCCGGACTGGATGGGCGGTTCTGTCCGCGCCACCAGCGAACAGCCCTTCCTGGCCCCGGGCATACCGGAGCCAGTCATGCCTGATCTGGCCGCAGACGAGGACGGCGGCGACGAAGGCGACGCCATGCCCGACTGGCTGCTGCCGGAAGTCAGCGATGACCAGGACGTGCCACTGCCGAGCTGGCTTGAAGTCGAGCAAGATGTGGACGTCGAAGACATCCCCGACTGGCTGTTGGATACCATCGAGGACGACGAACCGGCCCTGCCCGCCCTGGATCAGCCGATTATTCCGGCGACGCCCACGCCCGCGCCGAAACCGGCCCCGAGCGTGCCCGCTTCGCCAGCGCCAGTACCCACCAGCGCGCAGATCGATGTCCCCGTCGCCCTGCAATCCGCCCGACAGAAAGCCCGCGAAGGCGATGTCGAGGGCTGCCTGAGCGACTACGAAGCCATCATCCGCGCCAACAGCGCCCTCAACGAAGTCGTGGACGACTTGCAGGCGCTGGCCACCAAACCGCAGCAGCAGCGTAACCCGGCGGTGCTGCGCGTCCTGGGCGATGGCATGATGCGTCAGGGACGCCTGCAGGACGCCTTAGAGACCTATCGCAAAGCCCTGAAGCTGCTCTGATGAGTGGCTTCAGGCAGCCGGCTTACTGATGACTCCGCCGAAGCTCCAGCGCATCGCCGCCGATATCTGGCAGGCGCGTCTGCCGCTGCCCTTCGCCCTCAGCAGCGTGAACGTCTATCTGCTGCGCGGGCCGCAGGGCTGGACGATCATCGATACCGGCATCCACACGCCAGAGTCGGAAGCGGCCTGGCGTGAACTGTTCCACATGCTGAATTTCACCCCGGCGCAGATCACGCAGATCGTCCTCACACACGTCCACCCGGATCACTTCGGCATGGCGGGCTGGCTGCAGCATCTGGCCCAGGAAGCCGGGTGCATGGTGCCGGTCCTGCTCTCACCACTTGAGGATTATCAGGTCGATGCCGTCTGGCGGCCCGGCGAACGCAACGTCGAAAACTGGCTGGAAGCCAACGGCATGCCCGACGACTTCGCCCGGAAAGTCGGTGATTACATCGGCGACACCCGCGCCATGACGCTGCCGCACCCCACCACGCTGACGCAGATCCAGCCCGGGACGACACTACGGCTGGGCGAGCGCGATTTCCAGCTCATCGATGCGCCCGGTCATAGCGATGGTCAGTTGCTGCTGTATGACGCCGCTGATCGCCTGCTGATCTGTGGCGATCAGGTGCTGGCGATGATTACGCCCAATATCGGCCTTTGGCCGCACACCCTGCCGGAGCCACTACGCCGCTTTATGGAGAGTCTGCAGGCACTGCGCGCCCTCGATGTGCGGATGGCGCTGCCGGGTCACCGTCACCTGATTGAGGATTGGCAGGGGCGGATTGATGAACTGCTCATCCATCATAACCAGCGCCTCGCCCACACGCTGACGCTGCTGGCAGCGGGCCATCAGACGCCTTACGCAGTCGCCCAGCACCTGTTTGATACATCCAACTTCACCCCGCATGAATGGCGCTTCGCCCTGGCGGAGTCGCTGGCCCACCTCGACTACCTGCACCATCACGGCGACATCCAGCGCGCGGACGACACAGCACGCTACAGCCTGTCCTGATCACATCATCCAGCGCCCTGAGCACCACGCAAAACGCATTAAGCCCCTCTTTTGGAGAGGGGCTGGAGACTGTGACTCGCTGTGCTGAGGGGTCTACTCTGTCGCTGTGCTGCTCGTATCCGGTGCGACTTCGCTGCCGGCGGCTTCCGCTTCGTCTTCATCCGCCTGCCAGACTTTCTCTGTCCGGTCGATGAACAGAACCCCGTCCAGGTGATCGATCTCATGCTGGAAGACGCGCGCCAGCCAGCCCTTCGCCTTCAGCCGGAAGTCCTTGCCGTGCCGGTCCTGGCCGGTGACGACGATGCTCTCGTGCCGTTCGACTTCACCCAGCAGGCCGGGCAGCGATAAGCAGCCTTCCACACCGTTGACCATCTCGCGGCTGCTCTTGATGATCTTGGGGTTGGCCACCACATAAACAACGCCCGCCTGATCGCCATAGGCTTCACGGTCGTTTTCGTCCTCATCGGGCAGGCGCACCACAATCAGCCGCTTGCTGACGGCCACCTGCGGCGCAGCCAGACCAACACCGGGCGCGTCCAGCATGGTCTCGATCATGTTATCGACCAGACGCTGAAAACGCGTATCGCTGAATTCAGCCACCTTGATGGCTTTTTTGCGCAGGACAGGTTCGGGCGGGGTGACAATTTCCAGTACGGGCATGTTAATTACACCAGAGTTTGCTAACTTCGCAGGAATACAACCGGCCTGTGCCAGTTGAGGTGATATTGTAATGGATTTGCGCGCATTTTTAGCGGGTGAATCCAGAGTCAACCGCGCGGACGCAGCGGCGGTGGCGGTGGCAGATCATCATCGCGGCGCGGCCTGCGCCAGCGATCCGGGCGCGGGGGTGGCGGCGCGGTGGGTCTGCGCTCATCAGGCAGCGGGGGCAGCGGCAGATCATCGTTAGATTGTGACTGCGGTCGCTGCGGTACCAGTGGCGATGGCGGCTGATTAACGGGTCGCGTCGGCTGCTGACCGTAGCCCTGCTGCTGCTGACCGTAGTTCGGCTGCTGCTGACCGTAGCCCTGCTGCTGACCATAGTTCGGCTGCTGACCATAGTTCGGCTGCTGACCATAGTTCGGCTGCTGCTGACCGTAGTTCTGCTGTTGCTGGCCGTAGTTCGGCTGCTGCTGGGCGTTATCTGCCAGAAGGCCCTGGTGGTAGGCCGCCAGATACTCAGACAGGATGTTGCGCTGGGCGTCACGCATGGCCTCTTCGACCCGCGTTTTGCGGTGCGCCTGCCGCAGCATGATATATTCCTGCACCGTGCGTGGGTTGGGCACATCACGGAACGCCTTGTGCTGATCCGCGCCGACCAGTGACAACCGCACGTTGCCGAAGTTATAAAGCTGTTCCCACAGGCCATTCACTTCTGAGATGACGTTATCGACCTGGCTCAGCAGCACGAGATCGCGCTCGTTCTGCAGCCACAGCGGGCGCTGATGCACGATCAGCACGATTGTGTCATTGACGAGCATGAAGTCATTACGCCAGTCGAAGTCCTGCCACCACGAGACGAACATGCCGATGATGAACAGCACCATCCCCCCCGCAAACCCGATGATCCCCAGGTCAAACGGCAGGCTGATCAGAAAGACCGCTACCCCTGCGATCAGCAGCAGGATGCCGGGCAGCACCATCTGCAGCCACACGATCCAGTGCTTACGGAAGACCATACCGCTGCTCGTCTCGAACACGGCGGTAAACGGCGAGAACGGCATACGCCGCGAGACTTCTCGCTCCGGCTCCTGATCGAGATTGGCCTCGCTTTCCTCGCGGATGGTGCGCGGGATGCGCGCCCGCGCCAGATCATGCGGATGCGGTTCGTTCGACGGCGGGATGAGCGGGTTGCGCATATCCGGGCGCGCCGGATTGATAGCCCGCGTGAAGGACGACGTCTTGCGCTGCTGATACTGCTCCACAATCAGCTCTTCGAAGTCTTCCGGATTGGGCATCATCTTAAGCTGGAAGTTCCCCGCGGACCCCGACGAACGCAGCTCCAGCGTGCCAAAATTGAGCGCATAGGCCAGCGGATTTGGCGGGATGCGCACCTGTGTCTCCTGGACGCTGTCCAGGCTCAGCTCGCTCTTGGAGTAGCGAAACGTCAGGATCGTCCGCCGAATCTGTATCACGCGCTGATCGGTGATGATGATCAGGTCGTTCTGCCACTCCAGGTAGATGTAATAGGCCAGGACGAGCGGCAGCAGAAACGACAGGACTAAGACCAGACCGCTCAGCGGCCCAGCGACCGACGCCAGCAGCAGCAGCGCGCCGAAGATCATCACCGGCAGCGGCAGCCAGCGGATCAACGCCCAGATATGACGGTGTGTGCGCAGCAGCACTTTCTCATCCGGGCGCTGCCCTGGGAAGCCGCCCGGCTCCACATTACGCGGCTTGACCACGCCCCCGAAGACCGCGTTCAGCACCGGCGACAGGCTGCGCAGGCGATTCACGTCCTCGCGCGAGAGATACAGCATCAGCGCAGGCTCGATGACCTGCAGGGTCGCCGTCTCTCGGCCTTCGTAGAAGAGCGCCTCTTCGTTGACGTACTGGCCCGGCTCCATAATGCCGAACTGCTGCGTAATCCCGCCCTGGCTGGTATACAGAATCGCCAGACGCCCCTGCACCAGGATATACATGCCCGTCGTCGGTGCGTCCTGCTGGATGACCAACTGGCCCGGGTTGTACTGGCGTAGCTGAAACGCCCCGGCAATCATGTCGAATTCCCTGGGCATCAGGCTGCGGAAAATGGGCACACGGCGGATATGCGATTCGGCGTATTGCGGATGCATGAGTTTCCTGTGTGGCTGACGGACAGCGAACAATAGATACGCGTATAGCCAGTATACCGGATTTCAGGCCATGAGCGCAGGCCCGGACTGAAGCCGCCACTGCGCGTCAGATGCAAACCGGGGCCATCGCAGCCCCCTGTAGCGGCTGATGCTCAGTTGACGCGCAGCGCGCCACAGAGCTATACTTGCCGCGTCTGACGGGTAAAGCGGACTGAATACTTTCAACCATTATCACTGAGATGAGAGCATCCATGGCTGATCAAACCATCAACCCGGAACTGCTGGAAATGCTGCGCTGTCCAGTCGCCGTGCAGGATAAATCGCTCGGCCCCGATGCGGGCAAGCTGGAGCTGGTACACGGTACCTGGCTCGTCTGCCATGATAACGGCTACAAGTACCCCATCATCGACGGCATCCCGGTTATGCTGGTCGAAGAGGGCAAGAAGTGGCGCGATACGGAAGTCGACGCGCTGCCGGTGCCGCCCCCGGCCCCCACGAACTGAGCAGCCCGGCGCGTATGTCGCAACTGCTGATCGCCACACAAAACCCCGGTAAAGTCCAGGAATATCAGGAACTGCTGCCCGCTGATCGCATCCCTGGCTGGGAGATTATCGGGTTAAACGATATTGGCCTCAACACGCTCGACGTTGACGAGACGGGCACCACCTTCGAAGAGAACGCCATCCTCAAGGCGCGTACCTATGCCCAGGCCAGCGGCCTTCTGACGCTCTCCGACGACAGCGGCCTCGCGGTCGATGCGCTGGATGGCGCGCCCGGCATCTACAGCGCACGCTACGGCGGCCCCGGCCTGGACGACGCCGGACGGCGGGCGCATCTGCTGCGTGCCCTGACGGACGTCCCCGATGCGCAGCGCACAGCCCGTTTCATCTGCGTGATCGCCCTGTTCGACCCGCACGACGAGCAGGTCTACACGTCCTACGGCAAAGTCGAAGGGCGTCTGCTGCATGAGGAACGCGGCAGCGATGGCTTCGGCTATGACCCGCTTTTCGTGCCAGAAGGCTACAGCCGGACCTTCGCTGAGCTGACCGCGGAAGTCAAACACGCCAACAGTCACCGGGGTGTGGCGGCACAGCAGGTCCCGGCGATCCTGACGCACCTGAGCCGCACCTGAGCCGCGCCCTATTCACTGCCGGGCGTTGGGTCGGTGGCCTGCGGCGCTGCGTCTTCCGGCGCTGCGCCTTCCGGTGTGGCGGTGACGATGCTCACCCCAATATCCTCAGGACGAAACGCCACGCTGTCGAGGATGGCCTGCAGTTCGCTGCGGGCTGATCCGTCGATCGCCTCAATCGGCTCGGTGAAGGCATAAAAGATGAAGCCGGTATTCTCCACTTGTAACCCTGCGAACCAACCCGCCGTATCCGGCAGATCTTCCGGGCAATCGATCGCGCTGAACTGCGTCCCGACGGCCTGTCGACCGCCGATGGTGTAATCGCGCTGGACATCCGTGCCGATGTTGCAGGCCTGCTCAACGACGTGCTGGCGCAGCAGCCGCAGGCCGTCCACCCACATATTCGGCTGGCCACCCTCCGCCATCGACGTAACGCTGACGAAGTTCCACAGCACGGCGATCGTCCCCGTACCGCCCGTCACCGGGCCCTGATACAGCGCCAGCAGCACCATATCATAGCTGCCGACCACATTTGAGAGCAGCGCGTCGTAGACGAAGCCCCAGCCCTCCGGCAGATCAATATCGAACGGAGGCGGCACTTCCAGCCCCAGCAGTGGATCAACCGGTACGGCTGTGGGCACTGTCGGCACGGGCGTAGTAGGGCTGGTCGGCGTCGCGGTGAAGGGCGTCGGCCGCGTCGGCCGCACGAAGGGCGTCGCGCTGGCGACCGGCGAGGGCGTCAGAGTAGGCGTGGGGGCTGCCGCCTCGCTGCACGCCGTCAGGCTCAGCAGGCCCACGATGAGCAGGGGCAGCACGTTTTTCAGCAGCAGCGGCCGCATTGGGCCTCTCAGACGCAGCATGGGCAGTTCCTGCTTCGGCTCTGGATAAATCAGGGTGCTACCCGACCGATTATAGCGGATTGCCGCCCACACACCAGACAGCGCGCATGTCGCAGCGTGTGTGCGTGGCTACCGCGCACGCCCGATGCGCAGCCGCGCCACCCGGTCGCGTCCGGCGTAGTCGCGCAGGATGTCGGCAGCCGTCACACCCGCGACGCTGCGCGCCAGAGCCAGCAGCGCCTCGCCCTGGTCGTGGCCGATCTCCAGCAGCACGACTGCGTCCGGTGCGCAGACCTGCGACACCTGCGCCAGCAGCTCCCGGATGAGGTCCAGCCCATCCGGGCCGCCGGCCAGCGCCAGCGTCGGCTCATAGCGGCTGACGGCCAGCCGGGGCACTTCCGCATCGGGGATGTAAGGCAGATTGGCGCACAATACCGTGATCGTACCCGCCAGATCAGGCAGCAGCGGCGCAGCCAGATGCCCCTGCCTGAATGCGACCGCTGCCGCGTGGCGCGCCGCATTACGAGCCGCAATCGCCAGCGCTTCCGCGCTGGTATCCGTCGCGACCACCGGCACGCCCGCTAACTCTGCGGCCAGCGTCACGGCGATGATACCGCTGCCCGTCCCGATATCCGCGATCCTGGGGGCGGGCTGTGCGCGGGCGGCTTCCAGGGCCGCCTCAATGAGGTGTTCCGTCTCCGGGCGTGGGATCAGCACGGCCGCCGAGACGTAGAAGCTGCGCCCATAGAAGCCCGCTTCCCCGACCAGATAGGCGACCGGCTCGCCCTGGGCGCGGCGGGCCACCAGGGCAGCATAGCGCTCTGTTTCCTGCGCTGTGAGCAGGGCCTCATCATGCGCGATGAGCCCCGCCGGCGTGCGCCCTGTGACGTGTTCCAGCAGCCAGCGCGCATCAAGGTGCGGCGTCGAACTATCAGCAAGCTGGCTGACGGCAGCGTTCAGCGCCTGGCGAATGGTTGGCATCAGTATTTCCTGCCCGTGTATTTAGGGTTAAATCGTCAATTGTATGGCATTATAGTGTATGCGTTGGACTTTTCCCCATGCATCACCACAGGGAACAAGGAACTATGTCATCGTCACTGGGAAAGCCGCCGCAGTCCTTTCTGGATCGCATTCACGTCGCTGATGTCTCCGCCTGCTTCTCGCCACGCCTGCAACGTCGGCAGCGGCAGAGCCAGATGCGATTCACCCGGGACACGCTGGCTGAAGTCCGTGAAGAACTGACGAATTATCTGAACTATCTGCAGCAGGCCAGCGACAACCCCAGGGCGCTGATTCCTTATCGCCGCCTGCTGGGGCTGGTCGAAAACGCCGAGCGTGCCCTCAATCATCTTGAGGAGACGCTGGAAGCGGGCAAACTGCTCCCCAAGAGCGTCAAGGTGCCGCGCCGCATCTTCGGCAGCGAAGAGCGCGGCGAGTGGTATTTCGGCGATGATGAGGGCTTTAAGCGCTTCGAATACGCGGAGCAGATCCGCCGCCGCCTCATCAACCTGATGAAAGAGCGCGACCCCATGCGCAACGAGCTGCAGGTCGTCAAAGGCCGCATGGATGCTCTCTCGAAAGAATACGCACGCCTGGATCGCATCTATCAGCGGCGCAAACGCCCGCGTTACTTCTGGCGCGTGGTGCTGTTCCTGCTGCTGGTGAGCGTGGGCATGTTCGTCGGTGCCGCCTTTACGATGGGCATCGTCCAGTTCGCGCTGATTGGCTTCGGCGTGGCGCTGCTGCTGCTCATCCTGCCGCTGTGGCGGACTTGGCGGCGCGATCTGCGCAAGCGTGATGCCGACCTGAAGGCACTGCGCGACCAGATCAAGGAGGTCAGCGCGGAAGGGCGCAAGCTGCAAATGCGCTACCTGCCCCTCAACGACATGTGCGAGGAAATGCGCGCAGAGTATGCGGAACTGCGGCGCGGCTTCGCCTGATGGTATCCGCCCGGCGATTATGGTATGATGCAGCGCGCACAGCCTGACCGCCGGTAGACCCTCGGCAGACCGTTATGCGCTATGAGGATTCACTCGATTGGAACGCGCTCGTCGCCTACGCCCAGTCGCTTAACAGCCGGGCGCGATCCGTCCGCGCCGCCGGAACACTCACGCCGGCACTGCTGCGCGGCCGCATTCTGGAATCCGCCGGGCGCTGCGAGTGGTGCGGCAGCAGCCTGCTGCACTGCGAGTTTGAAATCGACCACGTCATCAATCTGGCACGCGGCGGCAGCAACACCATCGGCAACATCGCCGTGGCCTGCCCGGATTGCAACCGGCGCAAATCCGCCAATCATCCGGCCCGCTTCGCCCAAGAGATCATCGCCCGCACCGGGCAGATCTCGCCGCTGATCCAGCGCGTGCTGAATTACTACGAAGCGGATGCCGTCCCACGCCAGCGCAGCCTGTTCGAACTGACCGATACCTCATCCAGCCGGAGCAAACACAGCGACAATGAAGACGCCCAACGCGACGCAGATCGTGACACGGATCGTGACACGGATCGTGATGCACTCTCGGATAGCGCCTCGGATGTCCCGCCGTATCGCTGGTGAGCGCCACCGCTGGCTGCTGCTGCTGGCCGGGCTGCTGCTGGCTGCGGTGCTGGTCGGCTGCGAAGCGGGCGCAGTCTACGTCGTGCCTACAGCCCGGCCAACCACCACGCCTACCTTCACGCCGTCGCCCTCGCGGACGCCTGCAATCAACGTGACGCCTAGCCCGGCCCCGACGCGCGTCGCCCTCGGCGGCCCCTCACCGACGCCGCTACTCGGCAGTGGTCAGCCGGTGGCGGCAGGCAGCGCACAACAGGGCGCGACAGGTCGCCCGACGCCGACACGCTCCCTGAACCCGAATGCGCCCCGCATCGAGTTCTTCACGTCTGATCCGCTGGTGATCAACCCCGGGGCCAGTGTGACGCTGTTCTGGTCCGCCCTCAACGTAGACGGCGCGGTCATCTATCGGCTGGATAGCGCCGGCGAGCGCTCGCAGGTGTATAACGTCTTCCCTGATGGCAGCCTGGAAGTCACCACGAGCAGCAGCGACCGGGGCCGCGTTGATTTCGTGCTGACAGTCGGTGCCGGGGCCAATGCGGTTGAGGCGCGTCACAGTGTGCTGCTGCGCTGCCCGGTCGAATGGTTCTTCCTGCCTGCGCCGGATGAATGCGCCAGCGACGACCCGGAACCGAGCCGCATCGTTGATCAGCCTATGGAGCGTGGGCGCATGCTGTACCTTGAATCACGCGATACGATCTATGTGCTGTTCAATGATGGGGAAGAACCGGCCTGGCTGACCTTCAGCAATCGCTATGACCCGGCCATTCATCCGGAGCGCGACGAGAACGCCCCGCCGCAGTGGATTCAGCCGCTGCGCGAGTTGGGCTACGTCTGGCGTACCGAAGGCGATATACGCGCCCGGCTCGGCCTGGGCATCGCTGATCCCACCACCTTCGAGGGCTTTGTGCAGGCCGCGCCCGCCGGACGCAACGCCGAAACGCTCTACATCAGCGGGGCGGATGGCGTCGTGCTCCAGTTAATCCCGGGCGACGAGGTCTGGCAGATCATCGCGCCGTAACAGCGTGAGGCCGCTGCCTACACGAACGGCAGCACCTTGTTAACTACTCGCCGGAATTGCAGCGTCAGCAGCAGGCTCTGCGTCTCGCCGTGATTGTCGTACGTGCGACCGCCACCCATCCGCAGGTAACGCTGCAAATCGCTGATTGCGCCGGTGTAATCCCGGCGTGCCGCCCTTATCTGCCCGCGCGCGTAGTAGCCCAGCGCGACACCCGGGTTCAGCGTCAGCACGCGCGTCAGATCAGCCTCAGCTTCCGCCAGCAGATGCAGTTCTTCAAGGGCCAGCGCTCGATTGTAATATGCTTCCAGGAATTCCGGCTCAATCTGCAATGCGGCGGTATGATCCTCAACCGCGCCGTACAGATCACCCAGCAGGCGGCGCAGGTTGCCGCGTGCCGCGTACGCCTCCGGCAGATAGGGGTTCTGCCGCAGCGCCTCGTTGAAATCAGCCAGGGCCAGGTCGTGCTCACCCTGCGCCGCGTAGGCATCCCCACGATAGACCAGCACAGTCGCCAGATCGCCCAGCGTGAGGCGCAGCGCCTTGCTGAAACTCTCGACAGCTCCGGTATAGTCGCCCGATTCCATCAGGGCGAGGCCTTCTTCGACGTAATCGCTCGCCACGTGATACTGCTCGCCTGTGTTGATGTGCGTATCGTCCGTGACAAACTTTAGCGTAAAGGGTGCACTTTATGCAAACCGGCAGCCAGAAACAGCGAGGGGCCGGTGTGACCCGGCCCCTCACGAATCTGTAAATTGTTGCAGTACCTGTCGCAGTGACCCCTGCGCCCTAGCGCCGTTCCAGATGCGCACCCGCGAGCTGTCCCCAGCGATTGGCCGGGAACTGCTGCCACAGCGCGTAGTAGGTCGTGCGCGCCTCAGCCCGGCTGCCCGTCAGATCGAGCAGCAGCGCCCGCATATAGGTCACTTCCGGGCTGGTCGGCAGGCCGGGATTGTTGCGGATGAGCGTATCCAGCACGTTGAGCGCGTTAAGCGGATCGTTGGCGAACAGCAGCGCGTCATAGGCGGCGGGCGGCGCTTCAATACGCTGGATGCGTTCCCCGGTGACGGCCTCGAAGCCCGGCGGCGCTTCCGCCGGTTCCACGCGATAGCTGCCGTTCGGCTGCGGCGCGAACGCCCACCAGCCCGCGCCATCCAGCGCGAACTGCACGACGATCCGCCGCGCACGCCCCACCTCGTTGACTGGTACCGCTTCGCGCACGGGCAGGCTGGCCGCGTTCAGTTGCGTGACCAGGTCTTCAGATGTTGAGAGCTGCAACCGCGTGAAGTAGAAGGCCAGCACGCCATCGACATCGCAGGCCGGGTGCTCCGAAGCCCGCGCCAGCGCCACACAGATATCGAGCGCAGTATTGCTGGGCACGCTTAGCGCATCGATCATGGCCTGGCTCTGCTGCGCGATCCAGCTCGTGTCATCGCCCACAGGCCGCACCGACTGCGCGATCGCCAGCGCCGGATCAACGTCGCCGTTGAGCGTGTAGGCCATCGCCAGCACCATCAGCGCGCGCTGCGCACCCGGCACGTCGAGGCCAAAGCGCTCCAGCGTGTCATTGAGCAGGTCGATCACCTCGTCTGGCTCGCGGGCCAGGATCGGCTCAGCATTGAGCAGCGTGCAGGCCAGCGATTCCTGATCGGTCAGGCGGGCGTTCAGCCCGGTTGAAGGCGTGTAGAAGTTGTTGCTGTACGTCCACGTGACCGGAATCTCGGCCACGCACGGCCAGTCCGGCGGCGTGGAGCGCGCCTCATAGGTGACGATGTCCAGTTCCGGGCTGCGATTTTCAGGGTTATCGGTCGGCCAGCTCACCAGACGCCCGACGCGGAGTTCCATACCGGGCGGCACCAGCTCCACTGCCAGACCATTACGCGCCCCGATAATCAGCAGACGCTCGCTGACCTGTCCATCCAGCGCACGCAGGACGACTTCCGTCTGGCCGTCACGGTTGACATCTTCCAGACGGTCAACGAGTACTGTCTCCAGCGCGCCAAAGGGCGCTGCTGGCAGATCATAAGTCTGCGGCAAAAAGCGATAACCGCCGCCTGTGCGCACCGCCAGCACATAATCCTGATAGCGCGGCGTCACGCCCTCCGCGCTGGCGATGGCGTAATTGATGCTGACCAAAGCATCATCGCGCCCACCGTCGAGATTAGCCGGGCTGACCTGCACCTCAAAGCCGGCGAAGTCATAATCGCCGGGAGCGGCCCCGGCTGCGTTGAGCTGGCCCTCAATGAACGGACGCACCAGACTGCGCAGATCGACCGCGCCGACGGGTGCCGCCAGCCCGGCAGTAATCAGCCGCTGACGCTGCTCAGGGTTGTTCGGCGCACCCGGGAAGCGGCGCGTCATCTCGTATAGCGTCAACTGGACGGCGCGCACGGCCTCCTGGTCGTTGGCGCGCAGTTGGGCCATCTGGGCCGCCGCCAGATCAATGATGTCCTGTTCCAGCCACAGACGCAGCGCGTAGTTATCCAGCGGTGCATCGGGCGCGGGCGGCGTGACAGGCGTCGGCACCGGCGTATTCGGCGCGATGATCGGACGGTTGGCCGGGTCCGGGGGTGGCGTATTGGTGGCGAAGAGGGGGCCAGTCGGCAGCGGCGTCGCCTGTACAGCCGCCGTCGGCGCGGGCGTATTGGTCGCAAAAGGGGCCTGCGCCAGCAGGGGCAGCGGCACCAGCGCCCCAATCAGCAGCACAACCGCCCCAATCATCAGGGTTGACGCAGCGATTACACCAGGCCCTGCGCTGTTTCGCATCCGATTGCGCATCCCTTCGTCCCTCCGAGGAGTCACAGTTCGTTACGGATCGATTGTACCCCGTTTCGGATGGTTTGCCATGCGACCAGGTCGGGCAGCAGCTCAGGGGCGCGCCGCTGCCGAGCGGTCGCCGCGCCGCCTGAAAATCGCCGCCAGACCCGCGCCCGCCAGCACCCACCACACCGCCTGCGTCGGGAAGATATAACGCGGCTCAGCGATCAATACGCTGTGGACAATCAGCGTGTAGGCGATGAAGCCAGCCAGCGGCAGCAGTGCCTGCGGGTTGCGTCGTGCAACCCATATACCGATCAGCCCGAAGACCAGACCGGCATAGTGCCAGACGTACATCAGCAGCTTGGCCCAGAAGTAATCGCCCTGCGTGATGTGCACCAGACCGCTCAGGCTGCGATCAGTCCGCCACCAGTCAGCGACCAGGGCGCGCAGGCTCTCACCGCCCAGCGCGATCGTCCCGTGCGGCTGTAAATTGGCGCTGAGCAGCTCACGCGCGCGCAGGGCCAGCCAGCCGCCAAAATCGCCGGTGATCGCATCCACGGCGGCGGCTCCCGGCGTCGTCCCGGCAAGCTGCGCGTCGTTCTCCTGCGGCGAGCCATCGGTGACGACAGCCCCGCGCCACAGCGCCGGTGTAAACTGATCGCTGACGATGACGAAACGGTCATGAGCCAGCAGATTGTGCAGCGTCCACGTGCCGACTATCCCCGCATAAGCGATCAGCAGCAGCCCGGCCAGCGCCAGCCCGCGCCGCCGATCGCGCACCAGCCAAAGCCCGGCCACGCTCAGCGGGAACAGCAAAAATACCGCCCGCGTCAGCGTCGCCAGCCCGAAGACCGCCCCGGCCAGCAGGGCGTCACCGGCGACACGCGACCGCTGCGGTCGCACGCGCTCCACGACCAGCCACAGCCCCGCCATCACGAAGAAGATGTAAGTCGTCTCCGTGAGCACGATAGCCGCATCCTGCACCAGCGCGGGATGCAGCGCCAGCCCAACTGCCGCTATCAGGCCCGCGCCCGGCCCCGCCAGCGCCCGTGCCAGCCGCCAGCCGAACCAGACCGTCGCGGTACCCATCAGAGCCTGCGTGAGCCAGATGGCGATCACGGCGGGGATCGGCGGCAGCAGGTGCTGCCACGCGCCCACCAGCATCAGATACAGGGGCGGCGTCGGCAGCGCGCTGTTCATGAACGGGATCGTCCTCACGATGCCGTCAATGATGAGCGTCACCTCACCGCTGACGCGCCCGCTGAAGAAGGCCCAGCCGTTCACCATGTACCACAGCGTATCGCCGCCAGAAGACAAATAGACGGCCAGCGGGTCGCGGGTGCCGATGACGATCAGGCGCAGCAGCAGCCCCAGACCGATCACCAGCCACAGCGCCCACAGCAGGCGGCGGCTGGTCGGCAGCGTCTCGGTGATGTGGTGCATAGGCGTTGGACGGTCGGGCATGGATGGCACAAAACCTGAGCGAGCAGAATCAATCAGCGGACATAGTAACGCAATTCCATCAGAAATCAGCCCACAATCCTGCACGGCATCCCGCTGATTCCTTGCCTGATCCCCGCCGGAGGAGGACAATAGAGAGAGTTTCCCCCGTGGATAAAATACCTGCGAAGCGCCGCGACGCGGCGTGCCGCGCTTCTTAGAAAGGATCACTTATGCTCAACCTGGGAACGCTGATCCCGCGTCACGCCCAGTACCGGCCCGATCACGAGGCCGTCATCTTTGAAGATGCCCGTCTGACCTACAGCCAGTTCAACAGCCGCGTTAACCAGCTTGCTAATGCACTGCACGCTGCCGGTCTGGGCAAGGGCGATAAGATCGCCACTATCCTGCCCAACTGCGTCGCCTTTCTGGAGATACTCTGGGCGGCGGCGCGCACCGGGACGGTAGTCGTCCCACTCAGCCCAATGCTGCGCGGACGCGGTCTGCAAACGCTCATCCAGGATAGCGACAGCGTAATGGTCGTCACTGTGCGCGAGATGGTCGAGCATATGGAGCCGCTGCGACCGGCACTGGCCAGCGTCCCCGCAGACCGCTATTTCCTGATCGATGCCGACGACATCCAGGGCTACAGGAGTTATGCGGAGTGGGTCGCAGGCCACAGCGCCGATGCGCCTGCGCCGGTCGCCGTCCAGGATGACGACCTGTTCAACATCATCTACAGCAGCGGCACGACTGGCCTGCCCAAAGGCATCATGCACACGCATTACGTGCGCGCCAACTACTGCACCGGCTTCGCTGCGGCTTACCGCATCACCCCTGAGAGCGTGATCCTGCATACCGGCTCGCTGGTGTTCAACGGGGCGTTCCTGACGCTGATGCCCGCCTTCTACCAGGGCGCGACCTACATCCTGCACCCGTATTTCGACGTGGCGCGGATGCTGGCCACCGTCGAAAGAGAGAAGGTCACGCATATCATGATGGTGCCCTCGCAGATTGTCGCCATGCTGCATCATCCGGATTTCGACCCTGGCCGTCTGCAATCGCTGGAGATGATCTGCACCGTCGGCGCACCGCTGCATCTGGAACACAAGCAGGCGCTGAATCGCGCACTGCCCGGGCGTTTTTACGAGCTATACGGCCTGACGGAAGGCTTTGTGACCATCCTTGATAAGACGATGGTCGCAGATAAAGCGCAGTCCGTCGGCGCGCCGCCGCCGTTTTACGAGATGCGCATCGTCGATGAGACAGGCCGCGACCTGCCACCCGGCGAGGTCGGAGAGATCGTCGGGCGCGGTCCTATCCTGATGAAAGGCTACTACAAGCGCCCCGACCTGACACAGAACGCCATCCGCGATGGCTGGCTGTTCAGCGGCGATCTGGGTTACGTCGACGAGGACGGCTATCTCTATCTGGTTGATCGCAAGAAGGACATGATCATCTCCGGCGGCGTCAACGTCTACCCACGCGACATTGAGGAGATCATCGTGCAGCACCCCAACGTGGTGGAGGCGGCTGTCTTCGGCGCGCCGGATGACAAATGGGGCGAGGCACCGGTCGCCGCCGTCATCCTTAACGACGAAGCCGCTGTATCCACAGAGGCACTGTGCGATTGGATCAATGAGCGGGTCGAAGCGCGCTATCAGAAAGTGCGCGAAGTCATCATCCGTGAGGAATTCCCGCGAAGTGTGGCCGGCAAAACGCTAAAGCGGCAGATGCGTGATGCTTATTGGCAGGATCGTGAGACGAAGATTTAGCAGGGCGCGTGAGCACACCGATACGCAGATAATCGCTTGCGGTGAGGGGTGCGAGGAACTAGCAGACTGTGAGCACGATTACAGATAGCGCACGCGCAGGATCATGCGGCCAACCGTCAGGATGTCGCCATCGCGCAGCGTGTAGCTGACGAGTGGTTCTAACATCTGCCCGTTGAGCAGGGTCGCGTTCAGGCTCTTCAGATCGCGCACGGTGAGCTTGCCACGTACGACCGCGATCATGGCGTGGGCGCGGCTGACGCCCTTCTCACGCGCACCGAAAGGCTCAAGATCGATGCTGACATCCGGATCATCCAGACGCGCCTTGCGCCCCAGGATGATCTCGCGCTCAGTCGGGGCGCGCAGCACCGTGGCATCCGGCAGCAGAAACTCGATATACTTCGGGGCGGTCAGGTCCTCTGGCAGTGTGCCGGTCTTCTTGTGCTGTGGCCGGAACTTCGGTCGCCGGAAGATGGTTACCAGTTGCTCGGTATGTTGATCGTAGTACTTGCCCATGATTGCCTCGATTGTCCTGAAATAATGCGGCGGTGACGCCAACGACCTCAAGATTGGCGACTGTGCAACGGCCTCACGCTGCAAAAATCGTTTTGTTAAACGGAAGAGTGATTGTTATTTCCTATAATACATCAATACTCGGACAACATTCCTGAAGAATTGCAAAGAAATATATCGTACTATAATAATAGTTTTGCCCCTGTCCTGCGTTGTATGTCAGCCACCGGATAGTGCGACAGGTCATAATCAGGAAAGAGGATGCCGCATGACCACCGCTCAGCCCAATCCCGACCAGGCCGAAATACTGGTCCGCCTGACGGCCTATCTCAGCGACCAGATGGGCGCGCCCGTGCAGATCATCGATGCGCAGCCGCTGGCCGGCGGCGCTTCACGCGATAGCTGGCGGCTGAATATCAGCGCGCCCGGCCACCCTGACGGCGATCAGCAGTCACTCGTCATGCGGCGCGATCTGGCCTCGCAGATGTTCGATGACGCGCTCACCCGGGAGCAGGAATATCGTCTGATGGCCGCCGCCTACGACAACGGCGTGCAGGTCGCACGAATGCGTTATCTGTGCACGGATAAGATGGTGCTCGGCAGCGACTTCTTCCTGATGGACTACCGGCCCGGCATCAGCGTCGGGACGCGTGTACTTCGCCTGCCGGAGCTGGCCGAAGCGCGGGCGCGCCTGCCGCAGCAGATGGCAGCGCAGCTCGCACGGATTCATCAGATCGATACCGCCGCCCATGACCTGGATTTCCTGCCGCGCCCGCCTGCGGGCGTTTCACCAGCGAAGGCTGTCGTGGAGCAGGTGTACGCCATACTGGATGGGCTGGGCGTCCACAACCCGGCCTGGGAGTGGTCGCTGCGCTGGGCACAGCGTCACGCGCCGGATGCCCCACAGATCACCTTTGTGCATGGTGATTTCCGGCTGGGGAACTGGCTGGTGACCGAAGACGGCCTCTCCGCTGTGATTGACTGGGAGTTCGGCCACATGGGCGATCCCGACGAGGAACTGGGCTACGTCTGCATGCGGGACTGGCGCTTCGGGAATGGCGCTCAGCGCTTCGCCGGTCTCAGCGACCGCGAGACGTTCCTGCGCGCTTATGAAGCCACCAGCGGCCGGCAGGTCGATCGCGCCGCCGTCGACTGGTGGGAGATCATGGGCAATATTCGTTGGGGTGTCATCTGCCTGTCGCAGGCGCAGCGGCACCTCTCCGGCGCGGACCCAAGCGTGGAACTGGCGAGCCTGGGGCGTCGCAGCGCGGAGATGCAGCTCGAAACCCTGCGCCTGATCGCGGCGAGCGGCCTGTAAGACAGCTGAGACAGCGTCGAGAAGCTCTCACTCTCTGACGCGGGTCGTGGCCTGCGGCGCGATCTGCACATTGCCCGACCAGTTGCCCGCCGCATCGACCGCCCATACGGCGAAGCTGTACGTCCGCCCCGGCTGCCCATTGAACACGCTGCGCGTCAGCGTCGTCTCCAGCCAGGCGCGCCAGTTACCGCCGTCCTCCTGTACCCAGACGACATAGCTGACAATCTCGCCGTCATCTTCCGCACCCCAGTTGACCACAAACGAGGCGTCGCTCGTCTCAGGCAGCGGCTCTACGAAGGTCGTCGGGGGGGTGATGTCATCCTCCGGTGCGAGGGTCGCCAGCGGCACCGCGCCCGGCGTCGGCTCCAGTCGCTGTGGCGTAGACGGCGCAGCGGGTGGCGGGCTGGGCGTAATCGTCGGCTCTGGCGTTGGCAGCAGGCCATCGACCGCTTCGACGATGATGACCGGCGGGCCGCCGATCGCACTGCGGAAGCCACTGCCCGCTTCAGGGTAGTTATCGGGCTGAGCCGCCGCCAGCGTCAGCGTATAGCTGCCGTCCGCAGCGGGGGTGATAGGACGGCTGCCGCCATCCAGCGTGTAAATCAGCGCGCTGCGTCCCAGGGCCTGCAAGCTGGCTGTAGTCGGCTCGTAGCGATGGTTCCAGAGTACGTGGATCAACTGCGCGCCGCCGCCGTCAGTCTGCCGCTGAAAGCTCTTGCGGATGATGGTCCCGTCGATGTCGCTCTCGTAAGGCGCGAAGGGCGTCCGCCCGAAGACCTGCGCCAGCAGTCTGTAGGCGTTAGCCGTCGTGCGTGGGCTATCCGGGCGCGGGTGCTGACTGTAGCAGGCGGCATCAGCCGGGTTGCGGAAGATACCGAACGCATCGCCGAAGCAGGTCGCACCCCCTACGCAGAGTTCGCCATTGTGCGGCGGGAAGTCCGTGCCGGGCGGTTGGTCGCCACAGTCGTCGTAAAGCTGATGGAAGAAGATCACATCCGCGCCTTCCGACCAGGCGTAGGCCGCGCTCTGGATGAAGTACCAGCCCGCCTGCTGCTCAGAAGCGCGCCGCAGACGCTGGTCAGCGCGGGTCGTCCAGCGTGGGCCAGGATAATCATCCCACACGTTGACGCCCGTCTCCGTCAGCCAGATGGGCCGCTGAAGGCCGTAAGCGTTCAGCGTGCGATCGACGAAGAGCGTCAGCCAGCCGCTGCGCCAGGGGTCGCTGTAGCTGTGGATGGCGACGACATCCATGTACCAGTTGCGGGCCGGTGCGAAGGGATCAGCGCTGTAGATGGCCAGCACGCGCGCCAGCCAGTTATCCGGCGTGTTGTACAGCAGCCCACCAAAGACGACCACTGCGCCGGCGTCCGCCTGTTTTGCCGCCAGATAGCCCACTTTGAGCAGCCGCGCATAGTTCAGGATGCCGCCACGCCAGAACTGCGGCAAATCCGGTTCATTCCACATCTCCCAATGGCGGATGCCCTGGCCACCGGTCCAGCCCTGCTGACGCGCCAGCACGCCACCCGGCTTGTAGCGATCGACGGCGGCATAGACGAAATTCGCCCACAGGTTATCCGGGTTCAGGGGTTTGCCGGGGGCCGGTTCGTCGGTGCCATCCGCGAAGATCGGCTCATTCAGCCCCACCAGGCTTTCGCCATCCGCAGCGAAGGCGGGGCGGTTCAGCAAAACAGCCAGGCTGTTGATGCCGAAGCGCGTATCATCGATGACGAGCCTGTCGTAGTTTTCCCAGTCGTATTGGCCCGGCTCCGGCTCGATGAAGTTCCAGTAGAGCGGCCAGCGCGTCCAGCCGGTGCCAAGCTCCATCGCCCGCTGATAGCGGTCGTCGCTGGCGTGGTTCTGCGCCGACGAGACGAACGTAATCCCCAGGCGTGGCGCTTTGATGTAGGCGAATCCGCGTACGGTCGCCGAGTCTGTGGTGGGGATGGGGGCCATCTGCGCACCAGTTGCGCCAGAAGCCATCAGCAGCATCGTCAGCAGCAGGGCAGCACCCGCACGGGCGCGATTGAGCAAATGAGACATGGGCGGCCTGATTTTTGCGTTGGTGTTGACAGTCACACTTTGCGATGATCACAGTCATTCTGACCGCCTGATTGTAACGCGAACCCGCGCTGATGGGCATAAAGGCCAGATTGGATTTCTTTAAACGTTTGCCCACCGTCAGCGCGGCGCGCCCAGGTCGCATCTCGCCGCTGCGGACAAAATGCGGTATCGTTATCGCTTGCGAATGCCCGTATCACATCACAGTGAGACGACCTTTGGAAATCCGCTTTCGCCTGTTTCTGATCTTTCTGATGGGCCTGTTTGCCGTCACCATGTGGACCTTCCCGCAGTGGTATCCAGTGGTGAATCAGGAGACAATCGCTGAGAGCTTCCCCGGCCTCCAACTGGAAGCACAGCCGGACTTCCTGGCGTTGCCCCAGGCGGAACAGAACGCCTATCTGCTGCTGCATAACGGCAACCCGGAACTGGAGATTACGCCGCGCCCTGATCTGGCGCTGGCCCTGGTGCGTTCGCGCCTGCTCAGTGAGGACGTACAATCGCAGGAATCACTCACATCGGCGTTCGAGCCGCCCAGCGAGACCATCCTGCGCCGGGGCGAATTCCGCGCACTCAGCCTGACGCAGCAGGCCAGCGGCACCGCGACCGTCTACCAGCGCACGGATCTTTCCGGCGTGCTCATCCTCGATGAAGAGTTCCGCAGCATGCGCGCACCCGGCGTCCACCTCATCCTGACGTCTAACCCCGACCCGACCGACGCAGGCGGCGTCGGCCTTTACATCGATCTGGGGCCGCTGCGCGCCAATGTCGGCTGGCAGGCTTACGAAGTACCCCGCGGCGTGGACTTCGGCCAGTACCCGATCCTGGCCCTGTACAGCGTGCCCTATGATTACGTCATCAGCACGGCGACCCTGCGCTGATTTGATCGCCCGCCGACACACTGCTGACAGGATACCCCGCTGATGATACAATGCCGCCGTTTACATCTGATTGTGATAAGTCTGTAGGGGCGCGGCCCTTACGACCCCGCAAAGGGTTGTCACCCTTTGGACCCATGTTTGTCGGTGCTGTGCGCCGACAGCCCAGGGTCAGGAGACGTCAGTCCCTTGTGGGGGTTTGGGGGCAAAGCCCCTGAATGACTTCGGACTCTATTCTGGTAATCACGAGTTGGAAGACAGGCCATGGAACAACGTTCGCCCCATATGCGCGTCTCAAAAGACGACCTGATTCAGACCGACCTGACGCTGACGGTTTGCATCCCCTGCTACAACGAAGTCGACACCATCGCGGAAGTGCTGCGACGGGTGCGCGCTGTCGAGCTGGCGGATGAGATCATCATCGTTGACGACGGTTCGACGGATGGCAGCCGCGACGTGCTGCGCGAGATCGAAGCCCAGAATTACCCCGGCGTGCGCGTGCTGTATCACAGCCACAATCAGGGGAAAGGGGCCGCGCTGGTGACCGCCTTCCGCGCTGCCACCTCCGACATTCTGCTCATCCAGGATGCCGACTATGAATACGACCCGCGCGAGTATCCCATCCTGCTGAAGCCCGTGTACGAGGGCATCTCGCCGGTGGTGTACGGGTCGCGCTTTTTGGGCGGGCCGCGCAAGGCCATGAACTTCTGGAACATGGTCGCCAATAAGTCGCTGACGCTGGTGACCAACATGCTGTACAACGCCATCCTCAGCGACATGGAGACGTGCTACAAGGTCTTCCGGCGCGAAGTCGTCGCCGACATGAACATTCATGCACGCGGCTTTGAGTTCGAGCCGGAGTTCACCGCCAAAGTGCTGAAAAAAGGCATCCGCATCTACGAGGTGCCTATCAGCTACAATGGGCGCGAGTGGCACGAAGGCAAGAAGATCAAGTGGACCGACGCGCCCAAGGCGCTGTGGGCGCTGGTGAAATATCGTTTCATCAACTGAGCAGGGTGAAGCAGGGTGTTGTTTCTGAGAGGCTTAACCGCATCTCAGCTTAAGGGCACGGAGAGGAAGCAATGCGCAGAGTCGGGTGGATAATTGGGCTGGCACTGCTGCTGATGGCGCTGCCAGCCAGCGCGCAGGACACAGAACCGGAGGCGACTCCCACGCCGGAACCTGTGCAGATGACGCCGGAGACGGTCGAAATCGAGACTGAGGACGGCCTGACCCTGGTCGCGGACTGGTACCTGCTGGACCCCAAACAGCCGACCGTGCTGCTGCAGCATCAGCTCTACACCCATCGCACGAGCTGGCAGCCGCTGATCGGCCTGCTGCTGGGCGCGGGCTACAACGTCCTCAATCCTGATGTGCGTGGTATGGGCGCTTCGCGCGGGGCCATCGATTGGTACGCGGCGACGGATGATGTCGGGCTTTGGCTAACCTGGCTGCGCGAGGCGGCGGGCGTCAGTGCGCCGGTGTCGATCATTGGCAGCAGCATGGGCAGCACACTGGCTGTGCGCGGCTGCGCCGCCGCTGCGGATTGTGCGACCGTGATCGCGCTCTCGCCGGGGCTGGCTTATTACCGCGTCAGCATTGAGACGGCGCTGCAGGACCTCGCTGACCGTCGTGCACTGATGATCTACGCGGAACGCGACCGCTGGCCTGCGCTGGGCATGCCGCAGATCATGGAGATCGCACCGGAGACGGTCGAGGCGTTCAGTTTGTCGGGCAACCTGCACGGTATGGACCTGCTGCGCACCGAGCATCGCACGCTGGTGCCGCTGATGCTCGACTGGCTGGCCGAATACGGGCAGTAGACTGCCGTCCGCTCAGCCGACCATCATATCAGCCGACCATCATAGAGCGCATCACGTCCAGGTCCATTGGTCGGCTCGTGGGCGTATCCGCCTGCGGCAGCCAGAACCCGAACATGCTCCCCTCGCCTTCGACACTCTGGAAGGTCATCTTGCCGCCGTGCCGCTCGACGATGTTCTTGACGAGATGCAGCCCCAGGCCGGTGCCTTCAATTTTCTTGGTCTTTTCCGATTTCGCCCGGAAGAACGGCTGGAACAACCGCTTCTGCTGCGCCTCGGGTACGCCGTAGCCCGTATCCACCACGCGGAAGCTGATCTGCTCGCCATTGCCATCCAGATGCACGGATACCGTACCCTGGGCGGGCGTGTATTTGATCGCGTTGCTGATCAGATTGGCCAGCGCCTCATGTATCTGCAGCGGATCGCCCTTAATGTACAGTGCGCCGGGTTCCACATTGAGCTGATAATCCAGCTCTTTCAGTTGAGCGTGCGGCAACTGCTCGCGGGCGGTCTTGCGCGTCAGCTCCGCCAGATCAAACACGCGTGAGGTGGCTTCCTGCGCCATCTGCTCGATACGCTCCAGCGACAGAATGCCGGTGACGATGCGCTGCATCTGCTGGGCGGCTTCTTCCATGCTGCGCAGATAGATGAGCTGCTTGTCGTTCAAGTGGCTGGCGATCTCCGAGCGCAGCATCTCCTGATAGCCCATCAGCCCGCCCAGTGGGTTCTTGAGGTCATGGCTGGCGATGCGGATCATATCCGTCTTGAGCTGTTCGAGGTTGCTGACGGCATCGTAGAGCTGCTTCAGCTCCGCGAGCTGCTCCTGAATGCGGCGATACAGGCGCGCATTCTCCAGGGTGGAGACGAGACGCCCCGTGATCAGCCGCAGGAAGGCGAAGTTATCCTCGTTGAAGCGGCCCTGGTAGCGCGTCTCCAGGTTGACGACACCCAGGAAGTCGCCGCGTGTCTGCGAAATCAGCGGCAGGGCGATCTGCGCGACGGTGTCATCCAGGAAAGGCCGGACAGCGCGCGTCTCGGGCAGGTTGACCTGCATCAGCGAGATGTGATCGCGGCTGGCCTGCATGACCAGATTATCTGGCTGGCGCATCTGGCGGCGCAGGTTGTCCTCGTCATACGCGCCGATCGTAAACAGCTCTGGCGTATCGGCGTCAGCGTCATTGACCAGGACCACGAAGCCAGATGTCGCCCCACTGAGGCGCATGGCCGCATCCAGGCCCAACTGCACGACGTAATCGACGCTGAGGTAATCGCTCAGTTCGGAGTCGATCTGGCGCAGAATCGTCAGATGTTCCACATGTGCTGAGAGTTCATCCTGAATGCGCTTGAGCGGCGTGATGTCGCGCACCAGGGCCAGCACCTCATCGTCGTTGACGGCGACCATACGCGCATCGAAGTGCGTCGTCTCGTCGTCGGCCTCCAGGCTGTACTGGAAGGCCTGCGGCGTGCGCGTCTCCAGCACGAGTTCGAGATACATCAGGATTTCATTGACGACCGATGCCGGCAGATCAACATCCTTGATGTGGCTGCCGATCAGGTCGTGGGTGCGACCAGCCAGGCTGCGCGTCTCATCCAGCGTGTGATACGCCGTGAAGACGCCGTCGCTGCGCAGCACATAGAGCGTATCCGGCAGCGCCGATAGCAGCGCCCAGTTACGACGTTCGCTGCTGATAAGCTGTTCCGCGGCCAGACGCTGCTCGGTCACGTCCTGCGCCAGTGCCATGCCCATGCGGATATCGCCCGCGTCGTCGTATTCGAACAGTGGCACGGCATGGACACGGAAGATGCGGCCTTCCAGATCGTACTCGTCCTGCACGGCCTGCCCATCAAAGACGACCCGCAGCGCCTCGCGCAGTCGCTGATGCTCCGGCGTGGTATCCGGCAGCGGCTGATCTTCATTATCACGCCCGCCGAAGGCCCCCGGCACCATATTCAGGACCGGCCCCTCCGCGATGTGCAGCGTCAGTTCCCAATCGAACAGGAAGACGGCGGAATTCGGCAGATTGCGCGCCAGGGAGCGGTACATCTGCTCACGCTGATGAATCGCCCGTGCGGCGGCTTTCTGCTCGCGCAGGTCGCGCACGGTGACGTAAATGACCTGCGTGCCCTGATAGTCGATGACCTTGCCCAACACCTCGACCGGGAAGGGCTGGCCGTCCTTATCGATGGCGGTCGTCTCCAGCGGCGTCTCAGGATGAGCCTGCAGATGCTGCCGCACGCTGAAGTGCTGGTCCGGGGCGATGTAGTGCAACTGCGCCATGCCTACCGCTTCCGCCCGGGTGGTGCCAAAAAGCTTCTCAAAGGCCGGGTTAATATCCAGCACGCGATTATCGCGCTCGACGGCGATCGCGTCGAAGGTGGCGCGGAACAGATCGCGGTAGCGGGTATCCGCATCGTGCGGTAGTTCGAGTTCTGTACGATGCGCGCTGCCATCCTGCAGCATAACCAGGAAGCGCGGCCCGTCCGCAAGATCATCCAGCGGCATCAGCGTCAGCGTCACCCAGGGATGGCGTCCTGATGGCAGTCGTAGCTGGCACACCAGATTGAGCGGCTGCGGCTCCGCCATGCCCAGCAGCAGCCGAGCCTGTATCGGCGTGTGCCAGCCGGGCATGACCAGCGCAGTCAGCGCCTGACCGTCCAGCGCTTCATCCGCCAGGAAGAGACCTCCCTGGGGGCTGCTGCGCACGATCTCTCCGCGATGATCCAGCCACAGCAGCACACAGCCTGCCGCACGCAGTAATGCCGGCGGCAGTACGATGGGATCGGACTTCGTGGGTGGGATGTATCCTTGATTGATCATAATCGCTAACCTGAGATTGTCCTGCACGGTTGGCGTGGCCGGGTATCCGGGCTGATCAACGTACACGGACGCGAACGGCAATCGTCGCGAACGGCGTCTGCCGCTGCGGCCTCCACATCAGGAGACAGGTTTTAGTCTAGCGGCCACGCTTTGCATATGCCTTGCATACAGCGCCATTGTAACGTATTCAGGGGAGAAGTCGTGACGACATGCGCGTTGCAGATCGCGCCTGTCGCAGATTATATCGCAAAGTCCCCATTGCGCTCTCTATAAGTATAGCCAGTTTGCGGCCGCATACGGCGTTAAGGTGACTTCGCATCTGACCACGCCCAGACCGCCGCCCTCGTGTATAATAGCGCTGGCGTCTTACGAACGAGGGTGGACGATGAACGATCAGACCGAGTATTACGACGACGATCACGAAGAATTCATCGAGGGCTACTGCTTCCACTGCCGGGAAAGCGTCGAAATGGAGTCCATCGTCCCGGTGTGGACGAAGCGCGGCCAGCCCGCCACACGCGGCACCTGCCCGATCTGCGGCGGCGTGGTCTTCCGCATGGGCAAGACGGACCTGCACAAAGGCAAGGATCGCCCGGACGCGGTCACCCTCAGTGGTGAGAGCGAAGGCCGCAAGCGCCCCAAGCTCGCCCGCGATACCGTCTACATCAACTACGCGCCCGATGACGAAGCCGCCGCCCAGCGACTCGCCGCCGACCTGGAGAAGAGCGGCTTGGCTATCTGGCTGCACGATCACGACGGCGCGAGCGTCAACTGGTCGAGCGGGGTGCATCCCGCCCTCAAAGACTGTGCGCGCATGGTGCTGCTGCTCTCATCCGCTGCCCTGACGGACCCACAGGTAACAACCGCCTGGGAGTTCTTCAGATCACAGCGCAAGCCCATCGTCATCGCCCAGGTAGACGCCGCCGAACCGCCCGACGCCATCCGGCGCAGCCCGCGCTATGATCTCGACAGCGATTACAAGGGCGCACTGCGTCAGATGCTGGGCACACTCAGTCAATAGGACCACCGACCACACAGCTTATGATCCCGATTCGTCTGGAACTCAAGAATTTCCTGCCTTATCGCAGCCCCAACCCGCTGATCTTCGACGGCATCCACCTGGCCTGCCTGACCGGTCAGAACGGCGCGGGCAAGTCGTCCCTGCTGGATGCGATCACCTGGGGCCTGTGGGGCCGCGCCAGGGGCAAACTCGATGATGACCTCATCCATCTGGGCCAGGGCGAAATGTCCATCCAGCTCGATTTCGAGCAGGAGGGCGTACACTATCGCGTCTATCGCCAGCGCAGCGCCGGACGTCGCGGCCAGACGCGCCTGCAACTTTTCACCATCCCCAGCGATGAAGCCCCCCACCTGATTAACCCGGGCGGCGTCCGCGAGACGCAGGAAAAAATCAACGAAATCCTGCGCCTGGATTACGAGACCTTCATCCACAGCGCTTTCCTGCAGCAGGGCAAAGCGGATGCCTTCACCGTCAAGACGCCCGCTCGCCGCAAAGAGATGCTCGGCAGAATCCTCGGCCTGGACCAGTGGCAACGCTATGAAGAGCGCGTCAAGGCGCGCCAGCGTCAGCTCAACGAGACGCGCGCCCTGTACGAAGGCGGGATTCAGGAGATCGACATCGAGCTGCGCCAGGAGCCACAGTTACACGCAGAGCGCAAACAGGCTCAGATCGCCTATGAAGCCGCCGAAGCCGACCTCAAAGCGGCTGAAGCCCACCACGACGAACTGAGCGGCGTCGAGGAGCGGCTACAGGCCGCACTCGATAATCAGGCCGCGCACCGCAACAACCTGAAGCAGTACAGCGACCAGCTCGCAGACGTCGAGCGCAGCATCCTCGATAATCAGCAGAAAATCGCGGAGTGTCGGGCCATTACCGAAGAAGCCGACGCCATCGAAGCCGGTTACGCCGCCCTGCGTGACGCCCGTCAGCAGGACGCCGCGCTCAGCGAGAAGCTGCGCCGCCTCGATGACATCAATGCGCGCTACAACCAGCTAAAAGCCGATCTCGACCGCAAACGCGCCGATCTCGAGAGCCAGTGCAGCGGCCTCACCAGCCAGATCAACGAACTCCAGCGCCAGATCAGCGGCGAAGACGCCGGCGAACTGGCCCGCGTCCAGGCGGAGATCAGCCAGTTGGAAGCGGTCGAGGTCCAGCGCGACGACCTCAACGCACAGAGCAAAACGCTCAGGGCGGAGCGTGACGCGGCCCGTAAACAGCTTGACACGCTCAAGGCCGAAGGACTCAAGCTCAATGAACGTCTGGACCGGCTGCAGAATGACGCCAGCGGCACCTGTCCCCTGTGCGGTCAGACGCTGGACGAAACCCACCGCGAGCAGGTGCTCAACGAACTCACCATCGAGCGCGACGACAAGCGCGAATCCTACCGCGCTGCCAATCAGCGCATCGGCGATATCGAAAGCGAACTGCCGCAGATTGATACAGAGTGGAAGCGCCTGGGCGAACAACTGGCAGAACTACCGCGACTGCGCCAGCGCGTCGGGCAGTTGCAGCAGCAGGCCAGCAGCGCGCAGGAAGCCCGTCAGCGCATGGCCGAGGCCGAAGCCGAACGCAAGGCCCTGCTGAACACCCTCGAAACAGAAGCCTATGGTCAGGAGCTGCGGACGCAGCTGGCCACCCTGGACGGTGAGCGCGAGGCGATCGGCTATGATCGCGCCACGCACGACAGCATCAGCAGCCAGGCCGAGACGTTCAGCAGCTACGAAGAGAAACACAGCCATCTTAAGACCGCCCAGCAGTTGCTGCCCAGCCTGCAGGCGGCGCTTGATCAGTCAAACAAGGCCCGCGAGCGCGTACAGGCCAATATCACTCAGGCGCAAACCGCCCTCGACGAACTCGCCGACGCCCTGGCGACGCTGCAGGCCCAGTCCATCGACAAGGCACAACGCTATCAGGAAGTGCTCAAACAGCGCAACCTGTTCAACAGCGCTAACGAGCGCCTGATCGCCATTGAGCAGAAATTCAAAGCCCTGGCCGATCGTCGCACACGCCGCGACCTGCTCAGCCAGAAGCTCGCAGAGACGAATGAGCAGCTCGAACTTTACAAGGAGCTGCGCTACGCCTTCGGCAAAAATGGCATCCCGACCATGATGATGGAAGCCGCCATCCCGGAGCTGGAAGCCGCCGCTAACGAACTGCTGGCGCGCATGACGCAGGGCCGGATGCACCTGCGCTTCGATACACGCGGCGAAAACCGCGACGGCAGCGAGCGCGACACGCTCGACATAGAAATCGCCGACGAGCTGGGCACGCGCCCCTATGAACTCTACAGCGGCGGCGAGGCGTTCCGCATTGATTTCGCCATCCGCGTCGCACTGAGCAAAATGCTGGCGCGCCGGGCCGGGGCACATCTGCGCACACTGTTCATTGATGAGGGCTTCGGCACGCAGGACGACGATGGGCGTAACCGCCTGGTCGAGGCGATCACCGCCATTCAGGACGACTTCGACCTGATCCTGGTCATCACTCACATCGATGACCTGCGCGATGCCTTCCCGGTACACGTCATCATCGAGAAGACCACCAACGGCAGCCAGATCGAAGTGCGCTAGCGCACAGCGTCAGCACGCCAGCGTCAGCACGCCACAACAGCGTGCGCCTGGATTGCGTACAATAGATCATCGGACGCACGCAGACGGGAGACCTGCCCATGCGCCTTCTCAAGAGCCAACAGGCCGTGGCAAAAGAAAATCTCGACCGGCGCATCTACCTCGATGGCGTCGCCGGGACCGGCAAGACGACCGCCGCCATCGAGCGCATCAAGGAACTCATCCGCGAGGGCGTCCCGGCGGAGCAGATCATGGTGCTGGTGCCGCAGGCGGCGCTCGCCATCCCTTACCGAGAGGCGCTGCGCCGCTCCCGCCTGAAGACCGGCAGTAACATTCGCACGTCGACTCTGGGCCGTCTGGCCTTTGAACTGGTCGATCTGTTCTGGCCGCTGGTCGCTGAGGAGAGCGGCGTCGCCAACCCGTATGAACGCCCCCACTTCCTGACCCTGGAGATGGTGCAGTACACCATGCGGCGTTTCATCGGCCCGGCCATTGAGGAGCGCGACTACTTCAACAGCGTGCACATCGACCGCAGCCGCCTCTATACCCAGATCGTCGATAACCTCAACAAAGCCGCCGTCGTGGATTTCCCCTATCAGCAGATTACGGAGCGACTGGTCAGTGCCCTGCCGCCGGATGGCGGTAAACGCACCGAAAAGATCGCCATCTATGCGGACGCCCAGGCCGCCGCTGATCTGTTTCGGCAGCAGTGCCTCAGGACGAACCTGCTCGATTTTTCGCTCCAGGTGGAGCTGTTCACGCAGCGCCTGTGGCACATGGACGCGCCGCGCCGCTACCTGACGCGGCAGGTACGCCACCTGATCGTCGATAACATCGAGGAAGACACGCCCGTCACCCATGATCTGCTGCGCGAGTGGGTCATGGCGTGCGATTCCGCTGTGCTCATCTACGATGACGATGGAGGTTACCGGCGCTTCCTGGGTGCGGACCCAACCTCAGCGCGTACGCTGCGCGACCTTTGCGATGTCCATATCACACTGGATAACCACCGTGTCATGTCCGCTGATGTCGAGGGCCTGCAGGTCGAGCTGGCGCGTACGCTCAACCGCGCAGGCGATGCCCAACTGCCCAAAAACAGCGATCCGCGTGCCGCCTTCGTCGTGCCGGATAGCGACACCGATACGCGCTTCCACCATCAGATGATCGATTGGGCGGTGGCTGAGATCAAACGGCTGATCGATGATGAGGGCGTCACGCCATCGGAGATTGTCGTGCTGGCGGCCTACCTGCCCGATTCCATGCGCTACGCCCTGCAGAGCCGACTGGACGCCGCTGGCATCGCGCATCGCTCACACCGGCCATCACGCGCCCTGCGTGACGAACCCGCCGCCCGCTGCCTGCTGACGCTGGCGCGGCTGGCGCATCCGCTGTGGGATCGCCTGCCGCCTGCCTTTGACGTCACCGCCGCGCTGACCTTCGCCATTGAGGGCCTTGATCTGGTGCGGGCGCGCCTGCTGACTGAGATGCTCTACCGTGACGGCCTGCTGCACCGCTTCGAGACGATCCGCGACGTGAACACCCAGGCGCGCATTACCTTCGCACTGGGCGAGCCATACGGTCGGCTGGTCCAGTGGCTGCACGATTATAAATCCACCGAGGAGCCAATCCCGCTGGATGCGTTCTTCAGCCGCCTGTTCGGGGAGGTGCTGTCACAGCCAGGCTTTGGCTTCCACAAGCGCACGGATGCCGCCACGGTCGCCGCCAACCTGGTCGATTCCGCCCGGCAGTTCCGGCAGATGCTCAACGAGATCGAGCCGCAGCGCGACGCCGCCCCGGAATACGTGGCGCTGATTGACGAAGGCATCTTCGGCGATGTCTACCTGCGCGATTGGGAATTCGACCGGCGCGATGGCGTGCAACTGCTACCCGCTTACACCTTCCTGATGAACAATCGTCCGGTCGATGTGCAGTTCTGGCTGGATATCGGCAGCCCGGGCTGGGGGCAGCGCGTCTACCAGCCGCTGACGCAGCCCTACGTCCTCAGCCGACAGTGGCAGCAGGGCGCAATCTGGACCGAGGAGGATGAGCACAGCGTCAATCAGGATGCGCTGTATGCGCTGGTGATGGGGCTGCTGCGCCGCTGTCGCAGACAGGTTTATCTGGGTTTCAGCCAGTATGGCGAGCAGGGCTACGATCAGCGTGGGCCGCTGCTGATGACTGTGCAGCGTCTGCTGCGCCGCCTCGCCCGTGACCTGCCTCACGTGGGTTGATACAGCACGTGCTTAACGCGGTACGCTCCGGCTATCGCGCAGCCATTCCAGCGCGCAGTCATACTCCGCCGCGCCGAAGAAGCGAAATTCCTCGTGCGTCAGGCGCAGCATGGTAATAAGAGCCCGTGCGGTATGCAGCCGCCAATCCTCGCCGTACACGATGGCGACACAGGTCTTATACTCCGCCGGATGCTTGATCAGCCACTGCCGCAGTTTGATGATGGTATAGGCCGGGGGCAGGCTCCCGGAAACGCGCACATCGAGCATAACGCGCACCAGCGGCGCATTTGCAGTGATATGGGCGTTATAAACCTGGCTCATCATCTCGAACAGCGCATCAACGGCAGGCGCGCTCGACTGGGTGACGAGAAAGTGATGGACGTTGTTCTCATGCTGTAGATAACGACACAAGCCGGTGGGGTGCGTCGTGATGTGTCGTGTAGGATTGGTCATGATGCAATGTGAGCCTAGCCCTGCGGCAGCAATGTACGTACGTTATCAGCGGATTGTACCACCCAGCCAGACGTGCCATCGGCCAGCTCAATGCGCCACCAGATGAAACCATCGGCGGAGCGCGGCCCCTCAAGGACGGTCACGGCGGTGCCGTTGGCCACCCGCGCCACCCGGTCAAAGCCAATGCCCGGACCACTGCGCATGTTCAGGCGGTCGCCCTCGGTGGTGTTGATGATCGCCCGCCCGCCAATGCGCAGCTCACCCGGGACGGCCCCCGGCGTCGTCACGGCCTCCGGCGCGATACTGGCCGACCCCGCCGAAATCGGCGGCGCGAGGGTGACCCACGGGCCGACAGCTAAAGCCTCCTGATCAGAGACAGGGCCGACCCACACCAGCTCGACGAAGTTGGGGCTGCTGCCCGTCCAGACGCGCCGCCCGCTGTCGATGGCCGTGCGCGTATTGACTTCAAACAGGGTGAACTCGGGCGCAGGCGTCTCCTGACTGAAGTAGACGAAGCCATCCTGTATCCCCGCGAAGCCGAAGTTCCCCGGCAGGAAGACCGGCGCATAGCCAGCGATCTCGCCGGTGCGCTCGACCACTGGATACAGCCGCGTCCCATCGTCCAGCAGTTCAGCCGGGGCGATGATGCGCTCGCCGCCCTGGATGAAATGCGCACTGCGGAAGCTCCACGCTTCGTTGGCGATCACCGGGAAGATGCCCAGCGCCGCCGGGTCATACACCATGACGGCGTTGTTCTGCGACGGGAACATCAGCATATCCAGCCGATCAGGCAGACGTTCGTCATAGCCGGCCATCACCGCTTCACCGTTGAGCAGGCGCGTATCGGCGTTAAGGCTGGGATAGGCCGTCGTCGAGGCCAGGCTTTCGGTCAGCAGGCTCCAGCGATAGCTCGGATAGACCAACTGGCCCTCCGTCCCATAGGCGACAACCGTAAACAGCACCTCAGCGCTGCCGTAAAACTGCGGCACCGGCACAGAATAATCCCGCTCACTCAGCCCCAGGCTGAGCGCGGGCGCGTCGCCGCTGGAAATATCAAAGAGGACGGTGGCGGTATCAACGCTCAGGTCGATCAGGTGCCAGCCTTCCGGCTCCGCCAGATAGCCATAGGCCAGGGCGGTGCCCATCCGGTTAAAGACCACGCCGCCCAGGTCAAAGCTATCACCAATGACGGTATGCGGCGGCGTCCAGGTGGCGATGATCTCACCGCTGTTGGCGTCGGTGACCAGCAGTTGTGTCGTGCGCATATCCGTGCTGTAGACGGCATACGCCATGCGACCGCCATCAGGTGATAGCGTGATGGTACGCGAGTAGCGATCATGGCCCATCAGCGTCGGCAGGACGTAGTTGTTCAGCAGCGCCCCCTCGCTGGAGACGTGCCAGACAACACCATCAGTCGGGCTGTAGAACCAGGCGGTCCAGTTGGATTGCGCGTGGGCCGGCACAGTGAGCGCCGTAAAGGCGGCAGCGGCGACAAAAACGGCGGCCAGTAGATGGCGCAGTGCTTTCATGACAAGCCCCCTATGGTGGTCCTCCGAAGCGGTCTACGGGGCTATTGTACACGATTTAAGCAGCGCAGAAGGTTAACGGCGGTCGTGGTGTTGCTCGGCAGCCTGACGCAGTGCTTCCTCGCGCAGTGCTTCCTCGCGCAGTGCTTCCTCACCTGCGGCGTCGGTCTGCGCCGCGTTGGGGCGCTCCTCCGCCTGATACTTCAGCCAGAGCTGATGCCCGAGTTCCGCGACCTTATCGACATAGGGTTCTTCTTCAAGTTTCGGCGGCATATTCTCAGCGGCCTGACGCGCCGCGCGCTGTTCAGCGATGACTTTTTCGCTCTCACCGGGCTGCATTTCGTTCAGACGCTCCCAGTTGCGCTGACCATACAGGCTGGGCAGACGCCAGATCGATGTCGATTCACCACCATTGATGCGCTTCAGAAACCAGTCAATCGCAATGACCGGCAGCAGCATACCCAGAAAGATGAGAATAATCAGTTCCATAAGGATATGTTTCCTCTTCGACTTGCGGGCGGGGGGTTAAACAGGCCAGCAGGGGGAGGGGGGCGAGAAGCTGGATCGTCCCCGACCGCACGCGGACTGACGCTCTGTCTCAGTATTCATTGTACAACACATCGTTTTGCAACCGATCAGATGCCGCCGTTTACATGTCCATCAGCGGCCACGCATCATCGACCGGCGGCAGGAAGAAGCGATCGCGCTCCGCAGGGCTGAGGTTGCGCGTCACCTGATCGCGTGCGGCCGTAATCAGGCGCGGAATATTGACGATCCAGCGCTGGCCGGCGTCTTCACTGCGCGTGATCGCGTGCAGGCCGTCATCACTCAGGCGGAAGGCAGTCGGCGGTCGCGTGTGGGCCATCAGCGCCAGTTCCTCCCCCGCGAGCGACCACAGGCGCAGCGTGCCGCTGTCACGCTCCAGGGTGAACAGCACATCATCAGCGGCCCAGACAGCGTCGGCCAGCGCATCATGCGTGAGGACGGACGCCAACGCCCCCTGTACCGTATACACATAGACGTTCTTGTCCCACGTCCAGATGGCGATGTGTGCGCCATCCGGGCTGAAGGCCGCATCGATGATGCGTTCTTCCAGATCAATGCTGAAAGCCTCCGTGCCGCTGCTCTCCCAGACGGTCAGCCGTTCAGCGTCCACGATGGCCACTGCGCGTTCGCTCGTCGGCGACCAGAAAGCATCGCTGATCGCGCCATCATGCGGGATGACGCTCTGCTGCTCGCCGCTCTCGGCGTCCCACAGGATGAGCGACCCGCCGTCGGTGGTGCTGAGGATGCGCGACCCATCCGGGCTGTACGCGGCGCTGCTGATACGCTGATCATGGTCGAGCTGCAGGCGCGCCTCACCTGTCGTCAGGTCCCAGACGAAGACGGCGCTGTCGCAGGGGTCGCAGTTGCGCGGCGCACTGGCGACCGTCAGCACGCGGGTCTCATCCGGGCTGAGCTGGACATTGCTGCCGGTGAGCGTGTCGGGCACGTCGCTGAGATCAGCCAGAACGCGCCAGCCCTGCGGGTCAGTATCCCATAACTGCACCTGAGCGCGTGCGCTCTGCGTTACCGTGACCGCCCGCTGCCCGTCTGCGGAGAGCAGCAGCATCCGCAGCGGCGCGTTGACCAGCACCTCAGCCAGGATCTGACCGTCCATGTCGTAAATCTTGCTGATGTTATTGCGGGCGTTCGTCATGATGTAGCGGCCCGCATAGATCTGCGCGTCCACGCTGTCCGTGTTGGAGAGCGACTCCTCCGTGAGCAGCACACCGTCCGCCGTGTAGATGAAAACGTTCGTCGTGCAGATGTTGCGGCAGTTGGGGCGGGGCGCTGTCTCAAGGATGATGCGCGTCTCGTCCCTGTTCCAGATGGCTTCCGCCAACTGCGTATCATGCGTCAGGGTGACCGGCGTCGTATTACTGGCGAAATCCCAGACGCGCGCCCGATAGACGCACTCGCCAACGCAATCGGCGGCCATATTTGCGACGATCAGTGCGCGCTGGCCATCATCACTGAAGTGAGCCGACGTCACGGGAACGCCTTCGTCACGGTTGGCCAGCAGAGTACCCTCAGCATCCCACACGAACAGGCTGTCATCGAGCCAGGTCAGCACGCGGCTTTCATCGTCATTCCAGACGAGGCCATCCCAGCGCGTCAGGTCGAGGCGCTGCGGCGGCGGGTCGTTCAGACGCCACAGGTAGACAGCGCCATCCGGCGCGGCGACCGCCAGCCGGGCGCGCGCGTCATCAATGACGAAAGGGCTTGTCCCGCCATAATAGAAGTTGAGGATCGGCGTCGCCCGTGTATCCCAAAGCTGCACTTCGCCCGCCGGGGACGAGACAGCAATCAGGCGACTATCTGCACGCCATTCGGCTTCCGCCGCCGGGAATTCGTGTTCCAGCGTGGCGATCGGCGCACCGGTACCGCGCCACAGGCCGACATTGCCGCCCCACTGCGTCAGAAAGTAGTTGCCCGCACTGTTCCAGACGCCCTCACAGGTGGAAACCTGATCTTCTGGTATGGCGATCTGTGCGAGCTGGCTGCCCTGACCAACCAGTGACCAGACTTCCAGCGCTTCGCAGGCATTGACGATCAGCAGATCATTATTCGGGTTAAGGCTGATGCTGCGCGACCCGAGTTCACTCTCATAGGTGAAGCTGGCGACCTGATTCAGACCGTCGAGCGTCGTCACGGAGAGGCGGTAGCGGCAGACATCGCCCAGCGGGCAGCGCGGGTCCTCCGGGATGACGCGGGCGTAACGGTTGGGGTTATCCGGCAGCCAGAAAGCGTGAGCGACCGGATCGAACCCTTCTGTAATGAGCACCCGGCCGTCCCGCGTCCAGACCTGAGCGCCATCCGGCCCCCAGGCGATCACATGACTTTCGTTCGCGTTCCACGCGATGCCCTGCCCGGTCTCCTCTTCCAGTTCCGCCAGCAGGACGCCGTCCGCCGTCCACAGCGCGGGCAGGCGCTCCAGCGAGGGCGCAGTGATGAAGCGGTCGCCCGTGCTGTTCCAGACAGGATCAGGCCCAATCTGACCGGCCTGTGCCTGCAACGGCATCAACTGGTCATCGTAAACGGTGAAGCCATCCCGGTCGGCAACGATCAGGCGCGACCAACTGGGGTTGAAGACGGTATCAGGCAGCAGCGCCGCGCTGATGGTACGCTCCGCCAGCAGGCTGCCATCGATGCCCCACAACCGCAGCACGAAGGCGTCTGTATCGGCTTCACGGGCAGCAGTGAACAACCGCTGCGCGTCGCCGCGCCACAGCACGCGCTCGATCTGGTCACCGTCGTGTGGCATGCGGGCGATCTCGCCGCCGTCACTGCGCCAGACGATAAGCCGGTCCGCGTCCCAGGTCGCCAGCCAGCCGCCGTTCTCGCTCCACTGCGCCTGTGGGATTGTGCCTTCGGTGCCGTGTGGCAGCGTCGCCAGCAGCGCCCCGCTCGCCGACCACAGCCGCGCACTGCCGTCATCGCTGGCCGTGAGCAGGATCGTCTGCTGCGGATTCCAGCCGATGAGTTCCGTCTGGCTGTCGTCGGTGCTCAGCCGCGCAATCTCATTAACCGGGTGCAGCATGGCCTCGGTGAGCGCGGTATAGCTCTGTACGTGGTAGACGCCTTCGCTCAGATAGCGCAGCGATTCCAGGGCGAGCAGCAGCGCCGTCTGACCGTTGCCGCTCTCACGCTCGTTGTCGGAGAGGGTCGTCAGGAAGAGCGACTGCGTGTTGCGGGCCTGCTGCAGGTTCCCCTCGCTGATGTCGCGCTCGACGGCCAACTGCTGATTTGTCTCTTCCAGGTTGATCGACTGCACGACGGCGAAGACTAGCAGCACCGCCGTCACCGCCAGAGCAACCAGCGATGTCGCCAGCAGATTACGCTGGCGACGCGAGCGCGCCTGTCGGCTGGCGTAGATGAACGCCTGATGCAGCTCAGTCGGCGCGGGTTTTTTGCCTGCGCTCTGTGCCAGCCACTGCTCCGCCTCGTCGATCTCGCTGCCCTGTAACAGCGAGCTGTTATCCCGGCTGCGCGATTCCCACTCGCGGGCTTTGACCAGCAGCCGCGTATGGCCCTGCACGTGCCTCAGATCCGTGGTCAGCGCGTTCTTGAGCGTCTCCAGCGCGCCCTGGAAGTCGTCGCTCTCGCGGAAGAAGATCCAGTTGTGGCTGTGGATGTTCGGATGCAGCAGCGCCGCCTGCTGTGGATCGAGGACGTCGCGGTGCAGCAGCGGCACCAACCGCTTGCCGCTGTCAACGGCAAAATCCGTCTCGCGGCGGCAGACTTCCGATTGGGCGCTATCCGGGCTGATGACGAAGATGAAGTTATCCGCCCCGGCGATGCCGGCCTGGATTTCGTTCCACCAGTTGGCGGTCGGTGGGATGTCTTCCCAATCGATCCAGACATCCTGCCCCTCTGCGGCCAGCGCCTGGGCCAACTGCTGCACAAAGGCTTTATCCTTGCGCGAGTACGAGATGAAAATATCAGACAGCTTGAGGGTCTCGGCCATATTGGGTTTGCCTGTGCCTGTTTGGGGGCGGGTTATGCGCACTGTGCCTCCATTATAGACCATCCTTGCAAGAAGCCAGCGCCGCCTGCGGTGGTTTTTACGGCTTTTTGCCACCGCTGATCGGCCTGTCTGCACCCTTTGCGCCTGACATCAAAGCATGACGTCTGACACCTGCCACCGCGCACGTCCTATGTCACAATAGAATCAGCGGGCATCATCGCCGCGATTAACTAAAAATAAGGTTTAGTTTTTTCAGGGGGAAGACATGCAGCGGGTACTCGTTATGTACGCCAGCCGCTATGGGGCGACGTGTGGCATTGCGGAAGTCATCGCTCACGTCCTGCGCCGTCACCATCTCAACGTCGTCGTGCTGCCAGTCGAGCAGGTCGAAGACCCCACCCCGTACAATGCCGTCATCCTGGGCAGCGCCGTCTACCACGGCCAGTGGCTCAAACCGGCGGTGAACTTCATCAAAACCCACGCCGAAGCACTCGCAGACCGCCCGACCTGGTTATTCTCCAGCGGGCCGACGGGCGAAGGCGACCCCAGCGAAATGCTCAATGGCTTCATCTTCCCGGAGGCGCTGCGCGATGCCATCAGCGCGATTCACCCACGGGATGTGGTGCTGTTCCACGGGACGCTGGATGTCGATCGCATCAATCTGGCGGAGCGCATGATCCTCAAGGTGATGCGCGCCCCCATGGGCGACTATCGCTGCTGGGACACCATCGAAGACTGGGCGACAGAAATCGCCGCCACCCTGGAGCCAGCGAGGGCCTGACATCAGCGGGCTGACATCAGCGAGCAGCGCTGTGCTGGTATTACAACCTGCCTGACAGTTCGCGCATGCGCCCTGCACGTCAGCGGCCCGCTCGTGGTACACTTGGTGCCAATCTGCTGTCCTCATGTCGTTGAGTGCTCATGGCCCAGCCGGACTATTATCACATCCTGGGCGTGCGCCCGATGGCCGATCGTGATGCCATCAAGCGCGCCTACCGCGATAAAATACGCCAGCATCACCCCGATCGCTTCGCCGCGGAGCGTGCGCGCCTGCAGCAATCCGGCGATCAGGCGGGTTTGCACGCCCTGGAACGACGCATCAGCGAGGCGCACAAACAGACGCAGCGCATCAACGAAGCCTACGCCATCCTCAGCGACCCAACCCGCCGTGACGAATACGATCGGCAGCGCTCCGGTCGTGCGGATAACGTCTACACCGGGGCCTACGCCGACGAAGACTACGATCGCCGCACCGGGCGCGGTGCCCCCGGCTACAGCACCAGCCGCACCACGGCACCACCGCGCCAGCCCACCGGCGATAGCCTGCCCTGGTTCGCCCTGGCCGGCCTGATCCTGATGGTGCTGTTTGGCGCGTGGGTCGTCAGCAGCCTGCTCGGCGCGGCCCTCAGCGGTGGCGGCCAGCGCGTCAGCGCGGCACGCGGCACGCCGAGCGTCCTGCAAATCACGGAACAGGCACGCGAGGCGACCAGCGTCGTGCGGACGGCAACCGCGCGTCAGCCAACAGCCACGCCCCGCAGCCCCGATGATCACCTTCAGGCGGCGGATACCCTGCTGGAAATGGGCTATTATGATCTGGCGCTGGCCGGTTACGACGCCGCATACGATGCGTTCCGCTATGATGCCACGTTCTACTTCCGGCGCGGGCAGGCTTACGCAGGGCTGGCGGACGGTCGCCCGGGGGATGCCGCAGCGGCGGCGCTGGTCAACTTTGATCGGGCGCTGTATCTCCAGCCTGACGATGTCACCGTCCGACGGGCGCGCGGCCTGCTCAACTTCATGTTATGGCAGGCCAGCGACGACGAGGTCTACGCCGACGCCGCACTGCAGGACCTGCTGCTCATCAGCGAGCGCGACAGCGACGATACCATCGAGGCGGCGATTCTGGCACTCGGTGCCACCACACCCTGAGCCAACCGGCGCATTATGACTTTTCCCGCAATGCATTCAGGTGAACGCCAATGACTCTGAATCTCGTCCAGGGTGATATTACCCTCAGCCGCGCAGATGCCATCGTGTTTGCGCATAACGCACGCGGTCGCACAGAACTCGGCCCCGTTGAGACGCGGCTGCGTCAGCGTAACCCGGCGGCTTTTTCGGCCTATGCGCGCCGCTGCCGTGCCGATCGGCAGCCGTTGGGCAGCTTCTGGGTCTGGACGGCGACGCGGCCCCTGCTCGTCTTCCTGACGGTGCGGCCCTCTTCCGTGAGCAGCGTGCGCGTCCGGCTCGTGCAGTCGGCGCTGCAGCGGCTGGCCAACGAGATACACTTCTATCCGATCAGGCGACTGAGCGTGGCCCCGCTGGCACCCGGCGCTGAGATGCCACTGGTGCTGCCCGTCGTGCAGGAAACGCTCGCGCCATTGGCCCGGCTGATGCTTATCACCATCTACACGGCGGATATCCCCGGCGCTGACGCGGAATCGACAGATCAGTTTTCAGGTTGAAGTGATAAGGCTGAGACGTGTACGAGGCAGCAGTGCTGCCCCGTCGTTTGAGGCTTCTCAGGTGTCGCGTCGCGGCTCATCCGGGACAGGCGGCGTCCCGCCGGGCGGCGTGATCGGCTCGAAGCGACCCGTACTCGGCGTTACCGGCGGCGAAGCAACCGGGGCGACCGGGATCTGCCCGGTAGGCGGGCGATACGGCGCGTAAGACGGCAGGTTGCCCGTGATCGGCGTCTCCTGGCGGCGCGGGCGCAGGATCAGGAACCACACCAGCACGCCCAGTATCAGCATGAACAGGATGACCACGGCAGCGCCCCCGGCAGCGACGAGCAGCCGCTGCAAACGGTCCGGCGTGAGGACTTCGCTGAGGTCCTGCGGCGCGGTGCGCTCCGGCGTGGCCGCTTCGATAACGAGCAGTTCCGTGCCGAACTCAAACACCTGCGGGATGCTGGTCTCGGTGACCTGTGTGGTGTACTGGCTGGCCGTCGTCGGCACATAATCGGCGCTGATGACGTTCACCGTGTACTGGCCTGGCGCCAGCCGTGAGAAGCACACCAACCCCTCACTGCGCCGCTGCGACTCTGCAAGGCGCGACGTCGCGATGATTACGCCCTCCGCGTTAAGCAGGTTGGCGACGACGCCATCCGTCAGAAAAGGCTCGCTCGCATCCTTGACGCCGTTCTGGTTGCGATCTTCAAAGGAGCGCACGCAAATCTGGCCTTCGCCCTGCTGCGCGCTGACTGGCAGCGCCAGCAGCGCCAGCGTCAGCACTGACAGCAGCAGCACGATCTTGTTGAGCCTTGGATTGCGCATGAGCCTATCCTGTTCCGCGATTGCTAAAGTGTATCCGGCAGCGATCGACTGCCCGGCCTACAGCCGCCGGGCGATGAGCGCGATCACCGCACCACCGACCAGCACAACGCCAGCCAGCCCCAGCACCAGCAGACCGGCCATGCTGCCCAGGTCGGGTGTGGTTTGTGTGTCTGGGTCTGTACGGACGACTGGCAGCGATTCATCTTCCTCTGCCGGATCAGGGGTGGGGACGGCGGCGACAGCCACACCCTGCGCCGCGCCATACGCGATCTGGAAGCGTGCACCGGGTTGAATGTTGACCACGAGCGAGCGCGGCGTCGTCAGGCCGTAGCCCTCCGGCGGCACGGCGACCGCCGTATAGCTGCCCATCTCCAGCGATTCGAAGCAGTGCGGTTCATCGCCGGTGGTCGTGTAAGTGGCGACGACCTCGCTGGCCGCATTGCTGAGCGTGATTTCACCATCAGGCAGCAGCGCTTCGCCAGGGCTTTGGATGCGGTTCTGATCAGTATCCTCGAAGATCAGCACGCAGACCGCTGCCTCAAGCTCGACCGGGTCGCCAGTCGCGCCTGATTCGACCGGCGCTGGCGGCGCTTCCGTCGGCGTGGGTGGGATCGGCGTAATGGTCGGCGGCTCGGACGAAGTCGGCTCGGTGACTTCTTCGGTGGCCTCATCGCTCATGTCTTCGGTAGGTTCTTCGGTGACTTCTTCCGTGACTTCTTCCGTGACTTCTTCCGTAGGTTCTTCCGTAGGTTCTTCGGTCGCAGGTTCTTCGGTCGGCTCCAACTGCGTCGGTGCATCAAGCGTGGTCGTCGGCACGATGACGATCTCCGACGCCAGATCCAGCGTCGGCACGACGGCGACCGGCGTACCCATCGGATTTTCATCAGCATCGTCGTCGTCAGCGGGGGCCGCGCCGCCTTCGCGGATGAGCAGTTGCTGGCCGATCTGCAGAATGTCGGTGGTCAGATTGTTGAGCTCGCGAACCTGGCTGACGGGCACCCCATAAGCGACGGAGATCGCTGCCAGCGTGTCGCCGGATTGCACCGTGTGAACAATGCGGCCGCCCTCATCAGCGCCCTGCGGATTCACAAATGGGGCGAATGTCTGCGGGGTGGCCGTGGGCGGGCGCGGCGTCCCAGGGGCATCCTCGCCGCCGCCGACGTCCGGCGTACCCTCACCGACGACGATCAGTTCCGCATCATCATAATAGACGGCGTTGGGATTGTTGGGCGCAGTCTGCGTGCTGTAGATGAAGACGGTCACTTCACCGGCGGGCACGGTCGCTTCGACGGTCAGGCGCTGCCAGGACTGCACCGCACGGCTCCACGGTGACCAGGTAACCTGGCCGGTGACCGGGTTGCCACCCGCGTTGCTGCCGATGCCGACGCGCGTCTGTGCGCCGCTCTCGCCGACGTTCTCCTGAAAGACCCAAACGCTGAAGCGCAGCGTCGTACCCTCAGCGATGTTGGGCACCTGCTGGTAAATGCTGGCCGTAAACGTACCAAACCCGCGCGAAATGTCCTGTGAGAAGTTGCCTTCACGCTTGAAGCCGCCGCTGTGGGGGTAAGCGTTGGGCGGCTCATTCATCCAGGCCTCGGTCTTCGGCGACAGCGCGACCCAGCCGCCCCAGCCCGGGGCCGCGTTGAAGATCGTGCCATCTTCCACACTGGCGCTGATCTGGCGATAATTGCCGCCGAACTCGGCCCCCTGCTCAAAGCCGGGGTTGCGCAGCAGGTTGGTCTCCTGCGCCGTCAGCGGCAGGGACGCCATCGAGACGGCCCAGAGCACCATCAGCAGTCCAATTGTACGCAGCACACGCAGCATCAAATGTTCTCCCATCGGGCCTGTATGCGGGCGCGATTATAGCATGGGCAGGGGGGAAGTCAACCGCAGCAGGCGGGGCGCACAGGTTCAACGGTGGCCGAGCGGTGGCTGACGCAGCAGCGTAAGCCTTAACGGGCTGCACCCTGGATTGTGCCTTGCGCTTGCGTTCGTCATCAATGCGCTGGCCGAGCAGGTACCACATCGTCAGACCGGTGACCCGCCCTGCATCAGACCGCCCAGGCTCAAGCTGAGCCATTCGTCGTTCGATGTATAACTCATACCCGGGCCCGCGCCGAAAGCCAGCGCCCCGATCACGCTGGCGAGTCAGCCAGCGGCAGGCCGTTGTACCACGTCAGGCCGAGCAGCCAGCCGCCAATAGAGCTACCGATCCACAGGATCAGATAGCAAGCGAGATCGCGGCGCGGCGTGTTCTTTTTGACTTTGGCCATCAGGCTTTAGCGGGGTTCGCCGCGCAGTTCTGCCAGCTCTGCCTCAAGTTCAGCGCGTCTTTCCGCTGCTGCTTTGCGCGCCGTAGCCAGTGACTCCTCATAGTGAGCGCGAGCGTTGGCGCGCAGCTGCGTGCCGGATACGGGCGAGAACAACGTCACCACCAGCCAGCCAACGCCAATCCCCAGGCCCAGGCCCACCATCAGACTCAATAGACGCCGCATGGGTGTCTCCTTCGTGATTTGCGTGCAATTGCCGGGCGATGGCCCGCCCGTCTACATCTTCGACATGATCTGCCGGAAGCGGTTCGCCATCTCTTTCAGCATCTCGATGGCCATCTCCGGCTCATGGCTGAGTTCTTCCAGAAAATCCAGCTTCAGCAAGACGAGGCACTTCACCTCATCGACCGCGATAATCGACGCGGTGCGCGGGGCGTCATCCAGCAGCGACAGCTCACCGAAGAAGTCGAAGCGCTCCAGAGTATCCAGCTCGCGCTCGACGCCGTTGATCTGCTTGCGGATGACCTTCGCCTGCCCGCGTACCATGATGTACAGGCCAATGCCGACTTCCGTCTGCTGCACGATCGTTTCGCCAGGGGCGTAATCGCGCTCGCGGATGCGCTTCGCCAGCCGGTTCAGGTGACGCTCCGGCAGGCTGCGGAATAAGGGAACCTTCGCCAGAAACCTTGCAATTTCATCCACTGTTGCTGCCATTATAGCCCCCATCCATTTGACATGTGCCCAATTGACATGTGTCCAATACGGGGATGAGTGTACGCGCTGGGGCGGTTTTTCGCCACAGGATTATCAGCAGGCATCAGCGAGCCTCAGCGGGCGAAGTTGCTGTCGAACAGCAGGCGCACCGTGTAGACCAGCACCAGCGCCCCCAGGACGCCCACCAGCAGGCCACCCACCAGCGGGATCGCCTTCAGGAATCCCAGACCGAGCAGGCGCACCAGCACATTCCCGACGATGCCACCTGCCACGCCCAGCAGGATATTCCCCAGCAGGCTGTAACCCGACCCGCGCACGATGGCTCCGGCGATCGCACCGGTCAGCGCCCAGACGAGCAGCGCCACCAGCATCGCGCCGACGCTGCCAAACATCCACTGTCCCAGCAGCAGCCCGACCACAACCAGCACGAACAACGGCAGCGGACTGTATGCGTTCTTGATTTTGCTCATTGCGCCTGTTGACCTCCATCTGATCAGCGCCCACCATGACGGTGCCCACCATGACGGCTTGCGCCACGGCGTGCGCCCGCGACGTTCTACCCTCATTATACGAAACACACGCCGGGATGGGTGCAATTCTCCCGGATTACTCAGCGCTGCGCTTCCCATTCGCGCCGCAGCAGACCAAACAGCAGCAGGTCGTAGTAGGCTTCGTCCTCGTAGTACTGCTCGCGCTGGCGACCTTCCTGCACGAAGCCGCAGGCTTGCAGCAGCCCCGCAGAGGCGACGTTCTCCGCGCTGCAATCCGCCTCGATACGGTTGAGGCCCATCTGCACGAAACCAAAGTGCAGCACCACCTGCAGCGCCTCGCGCATGATGCCCTGCCGCCAGTAAGCCCGCGCCAGATCAAAGCCAACGCTGGCCCGGCGATCATGGCGATCCCAGTAGTTGAAGCCGCACATCCCGATGACGGTATCGTCCGGCTTGCAGGTGATGCCCCAGCGCAGCTCCGTCTGATTGCGGTAGGCTTCCGCAATCGCTGCGATGAGCCGCTCCGCCTCACTCATAAATCGATAGGCCGGGCCGATATTCAGCCGGGTGACGGCGTAATCACCGCGTATGGCGAAGATGGCCGGGGCGTCCCCCGGCGTGATCTCACGCAGCCGCAGCCTTTCCGTCTCCAGGGTTGGGAATGCGGCGAAGTGAAACAACGGTTCGAGCGCAGGCGACATACTGGACTTTGCCTTTGTGGGCTGGATCGGTCACAATCGAACTACCTGATTTTACACCGCCATTAGGAGCGCACGATGGACAAAATCCGCTGGGGTATCCTCTCGACCGGGCGCATCGCCGGCGTATTCGTGGAGTCACTCAAGGTGCTGCCTGACGCCGACATCCTGGCTGTCGGGTCGCGGTCGCAGGCCAGCGCCGACGCCTTTGGTGAACAGTACGGCATCCCCCGTCGCTACGGCAGCTACGAAGCGCTGGTCGCCGACCCGGACGTCGACGTGATCTACATCGGCAGCCCGCACAGCCATCATCACGAGCATATGCGCCTCGCCCTGGAACACGATAAACACGTCCTGTGCGAGAAAGCCTTCACCATCAATGCGCGCCAGGCGGAGGACGTCATCACGCTGGCCCGGTCGAAGAACCTCTTCCTGATGGAAGCCATGTGGACGCGCTTTTTGCCAGCGATCGTCAGACTGCGCGAACTGCTGGCCGATCAGGTCATCGGGCCGGTGCGCTACATGCAGGCCATGCTCTGCGTCCACCGTGAATACGACCCGGAAGATCGCCTGTATAAGCTGACGTTGGGCGGTGGCGCGCTGCTCGACCTGGGAATCTATCCCATCGCGCTGACGACGATGGTCATGGGCCTGCCGGATACAGTCCAGAGCCAGATGACGTTCGGCCCTTCTGGCGCGGACGAACTCACGCTGATGCAGTTCAACTATGAGAACGGCAGCGGGGCACAGCTCGCCTGTGCGCTGCGAATGCCCGTCTCCTACGATGCGATCATTGCAGGGGAAGGCGGCCTGATCCGCGTACAGCACCCTGCTTACCGCCCGCATCACCTCACGCTGGAGCGTCACGGGGACACGCCGCAGCCCATGCATCTGCCCTTCGAGAGCCGTGGCTATCAGCACGAAGCGCAGGAGGTCATGGATTGCATCCGTGCGGGCCGCCTTGAGAGCAGCGTCATGCCGCTCGACGAAACGCTGGCGATCATGCGCCTCATGGATGGCATTCGCGCCACGCATGGTCTGATCTATCCCGGCGAGTGACGTCGGGTAAGTGCGCTGGGGTTTGAACCGGTGAAGTCAAAGCAGGTTAGCTGCCCGGAGTCTCACAGGGCAGCGGCCCTGCTCAAGCAGCGAGATGGAGGTCTTGCAGGAAGGGCAGATTAGCGAGCAGCCAGTCGCGCAGCTCGCGCGTTTTGATGTTGATCGAGCGGATAGCCTCAGAGGTCAGCGGCACTTCATCGGGGATGTAGTGACCGCGTGAGGGATCGTCAAACTCGGGGCCGTGCCGCTGTGTCAGATCATAATCCAGCAGGCGGCAGACGAAGAAATGCTCCTGCAGGTCCTTACCGGCCTTGTGATGTTCCAGCACAAAGGCGTCACACAGGATCAGGTAACGCTTGACGCCCAGTTCCTCGCGCAGTTCACGGTCGAGCGCATCAAACAGCCCCTCGTCGTGGCTCTCAACCCCGCCCCCCGGAGCGACCCAGTACGGCTCCGGCTTATTTGGCTTGATCCGCTTGATGAACAGCAGGCTGCCCTCCGGCGTGATCAGGATAGCGCGCACCCGCTGGATGCGGTCTTTTTTATCGAAGACTGGACGGAACATCAACATTTGCATCTCTGTGACGGTTAAAAGGTCGGTGATCTGCGGAGAACCTGTCCCCGACAAACCCTGCCAAGCATATCACAGCTTTATGGATTAATGATGTAAAAAGAATATCGGTGATATTAAGACTTGGTTATCTGGCAGCACATGGGGAGAAGTGCCACAGCGGGCGAGGATGGGTCTTGCCTCGCCCCGCTGCACAGGCGCAGGGGGCGAGGCAGCATCCTGACAGGGGAATTACCAGGCGTAGGCTTCCGGCGCAGTACCGCCAGGCCCCGGGAAAATCTCGTCGAAGCGCTGCATGGCGGCCTCATCCAGCTTGATCTCCAGGGCGCGCAGGCTGCCGTCGAGCTGCTCCATCGTGCGTGGGCCGATGATCGGCGCTGTCACGACGGGGTTATGCAGCAGCCAGGCCAGCGCGACGTCCGCAGGCTCCTCGCCCAGCTCCTTGCAGAAGGCTTCATAGGCTTCGATCTGCGGGCGCTTCTCGTCGAGCATCTTCTGGATGCGCTCGCTGGCACGGCGTCCGCTTTCGATCTTGCCCAGTATGCCACCCAGCAGGCCGCCCTGCAGCGGCGACCAGGGAATGACGCCCAGGCCGTAGTCCTCACAGGCGGGCAGCACTTCCAGTTCGACAGTGCGCGCCGCGAGATTGTACAGGCTCTGCTCACTGACCAGCCCCATGAAGTTACGCGCTTTTGCGGCTTCGTTGGCCTTGGCGATATGCCAGCCGGCGAAGTTGCTGCTGCCGACGTAGAGCACCTTGCCCTCACGCACGAGCTGTTCCATCGCCTGCCAGATTTCTTCCCACGGTGCCGGGCGGAAGATGTGGTGCATCTGGTAGAGATCAATGTAATCCGTCTGCATACGACGCAGGCTGTCTTCGCAGGCGCGCTTGATATGCAGCGCTGAAAGGCGGCTCTCGTTGGGCCAGTCGCCCATGTCGCCGTAGACTTTCGTTGCGATGACCGTCTTCTCGCGGCGACCGCCACCCTGGGCAAACCAGCGTCCGATGATCTTTTCCGTGACGCCTTCGCCGCGCTTCCAGCCATAGACGTTGGCTGTATCGAAGAAGTTTATGCCCAGTTCCAGCGCCTTATCCATGATGGCGTGGCTGTCGGCTTCTTCCGTCTGCGGGCCGAAGTTCATCGTCCCCAGGCACAACCGGCTGACCTTAAGACCTGTCCGTCCTAAAAAAGCATAATCCATGAAAAATCCTCCTAGATACGCGAGTAAAACCTGACAAACCGGGTCTGTCCGCACCAGTGCGACGCGGCTGCAACCGGCATTCAGCCCCTCGTGCAGCACTTCTCCCCGATGATACCGCGCCGGGACAGGCCAACGCAGGCCAATTGTGCGCACGTACTCAGAGTCCTTTCAAGCGGCCTTAAGCCAGATTGCGGCTGAGCGCGTTAAGGTACATCTATCGCATTGATCCGCGCCGCGCTGTCATCGGCGGGCGCACCACCGATAAAAGGCCCCATGAGCGAAAGAAGCTACAGCCGCGATTCTATCAAATTCCGCGCGCTGTCCGTCACCCCGGCGGAGACTGGCCCGCTGCTGCTCAACGGCGAGTTCACACTGCACAGCGCTGATGGCGAAACGCGCCACAAAAGCGACAAAACCGCGCTCTGTCGCTGTGGGGCATCCGGCAACACGCCCTTCTGTGACGGCACACACCGTCACGTCGGCTTCAGCACGGCATAGGCGATGCGGTGGCGATACAGCGCAGATCATCGAATCAGGCCGTGCTATACTGTGATTGAATTGCAAAGCATTTATACCGAGGCCCCATGTTGGAATTCGGCTTAATCGCCCTGGCGACGCTGGCGACCGGGGGCCTGCTGGTGCTGATGCGGCAGCGCTGGCTGGCCCGCAGCTTTCGCCAGCCCAGCCCCCACACCGATAGTCAGCCACCGGAGATGCACGGCGTGCCCACCGTGATCGCACAGGGCGGCCTGTATGCCTTCGGCATACCGCGTCGGCCCGGTCAGCCGCGCAGCCTGGCGGAACTACAGCTCGAATACGAAGACCTCGTCCTGCGCGACGCCGCCACACAGCAGGTCTACTACTTCCCGCTGATGGCGATCCAGTGGGTCAGCGCCATCGAGCAATCCGAAGACGGCATCGCCGGCATCACCCTTCACCTGGAGCGCGGCAGCATCTGGCACCTGCTGACGCTGCGTCTGCCTCAGATGGAAATGGGCATCCTGGCAAACGTGCTGCGACAGGCCGTCAACCCGGCGCGGCGCAATCTGGGCAACCCGCTGGCACCACCGATCGGCCCGATCACGGCCTACGTCGCCGGGCAGACGCTGCAGGGCGAGACGATCCTGGGCGAAGAAGTCGGCCTGTACATCCTGCCCTCACTGCTGATCGTGCTGCATGGGGATCGCGTCCATGCCAAGCTCGATCTCAGCAGCATCCGGCGCGTGCTGGCGGTGGAACGCACCCCGCGCGGCCTGGATGCTGTCCTGCGCAGCAATGCCCCGGAAGGCATCGTGCGCCTCTACAGCCTGAGCGAAACCGTCGCCTTTGCGCTGCCACAGTTCCGCGAGCTTGCTGATGAAATCGGCTCGCTGGCGCGCTGCCCCGTCGAGCACATCTACCGCGAGGACAAGGTCAAGAAATAGACGGCATCCGGGGGATATAGACGGGGGTTCATCGTTCACCTGCGAGACGATTCTGCTATACTGCCCGCTGACATGGACGCGAACGACTCACGACCCCGGGGGCTGGCCTCTTGCTGAAAGCCATTTTCCAGCGCGTGCAAAAGAATATGGACGGCGGCCTGTGGCTGGTACTGCTGCTGAGCCTGGGCGCATCGCTGCCCCTGCTGCTGAACCCTGCCGGCCTGCCCAATGGTGCCGACACGCTCTATCACAGCTACCGCGCCGCGCTCATGACGCGCAGTTGGGAGGGCGGCGATCTGCTGCCGCGCTGGGCGGACGCGCTCTACTACGGCTACGGCGCGCCGCTGTGGCAGTTTTACGCGCCGCTGAGCTATCTGCTAACGTCGGCGCTGCAGGTGCTCGGCTTTGGTGTGCTGGCCGCCCTGCGGACGCTCATCCTGCTCAGCTTTGCCGGGCTGGGCGTGGGCATGTATCTCTTCATGAAGCGGCGCGTCGGTAAGCTGGCCGGGATGCTGGCAGCGCTGGCCGCGCTCTATGCGCCGTATGTTATCTACACGCTGCCTTATGCGCGCGGTGCCCTGCCGGAGCTGCTGGCGCTGGCGATTTTCCCGTGGGTGCTGTGGCGCTTCACCCTCCTGATGGAGACAGGCCGCGCACGCGATCTGCTGTGGGCGACGTTCAGCCTGCTGCCGCTGCTGATCGCGCATAACCTGCTCGCCCTGCTGCTGACCGTTGTGCTGGCGGCGTATGTCGTCTGGCAGACGGTCGCTGTGCTGACCATCAGCCCACGTGGGACGTGGCGCGCAGCGCTGCGGCCGTATGGGCTGGCAGGGGTTGGCCTGCTGCTCGGTGTGGGGCTGGCGGCGTGGTTCTGGCTGCCAATTCTGCTGGAAGCGAACACCGTCCACTTAGAGAACCTGACCGGCACCGCGCTGCTCAATTATCGGCGATTTTTCGTCTGGCCGGATGCGCTCTTCGGCCTGATGCCGCTGCCGGACGTGGGCGCGATCAACGGGCTGCGACCGGTGCCCATCGTCGGGCTGCCACAGTGGGCGCTGGCCCTGATCGGTCTGATCGGCGTACTGGTGCTGATCGTGCAGGCTGTGCGCGCCGGTCGCCATGATGACCCCATCCTGCGAACGGGCATCTTTTTCGCGCTGGTGGGGGGCGTGGGCGTCTTCCTGATCCTGCCCGCCAGTGACGGCATCTGGCAGGCGCTGCCGCTGCTGCAATACCTCCAGTTCCCCTGGCGCTGGCTCGGCCCGGTCGCGCTGAGCCTGGCCGTGCTTGTCGGCATGAACGCGCTGTGGATCACGCGGCTGCCGGAGCGCTTCCAGAGTGCATTGATCGCGGCCTGCATCGTCCCGCTGATCGTGCTGGCGGCCCCTGCCTTTACGGTGCCTGAGTGGCGCTATCCCGAACTGGATACCAGCGTCGCTGCCATTCAGCAGAGCGAAGCGGCGGGCATCCAGCGGGGGACGACCTTCACGGACGAGTATCGCCCGCGTGATGTCAAGACGGCACCGGGGCCTGTCCCTGAACTGCTGGCCGACTACGCCGACAGTTTCCCCATCGACCGGGGCAACGTGCCAGAAGGCGTCAACAGCGCCCTGATCAACAGCGGCCTGATCGATAACGAGTGGCAGATACGCGCCGATGATGCCTTCCGCATGGAGGTCTACACGTTCTACTGGCCGGGCTGGACGGCGACCATCGACGGTCAGACGGTGCCGATTACGCCCTCAGCGGAACACGGGCTGATTACGTTCGAGGTCCCCGCCGGGCGGCACACGGTGCGCGTCAGCCTGGGGACGACCCTGCCCCGCGTGGCCGGTGCGCTGATCAGCGGGCTGAGCCTGATCGCCCTGCTGGCGGCGGTGGCCTTCCTGCGGGGTGGCACCCGTCCGGCACCCGTCCGCGACCTGAGCGGACGCCAGCGCGCCGGGGTGCTCATCGGCGGGTTAATCGCGCTGGTGACGGTCCTGCTCTTCCTGCCGGAGCAAAGCGTCCTGTGGCTGGATACGCCCCCGGGCCGCGCCCCGGCGGAGCAGGAAGTGCGCTATACCTTCGGTGACGATGAAATCCGCCTGCTGGGGTATGATGTCTACAGCGATGGACCCTACGCCCCGGGCGATACGCTGCGTCTGGCGCTCTACTGGATCGCACGCGACACGCTGGAGATCGACTACAGCAGCTTCGTCCACGTGGGCGAGGCGGGCGTGCCGCCGGTCGCCCAGGCCGATAGGGAGCATCCGGGGGGCCGCGCCATGACCGAGTGGTGGTCAACCGAGGGCTACATCTACGATGACTACGAAATCCGCCTGCCGGATGACCTGCCCACCGGGGAATACGGCGTCTTCGTCGGCCTGTATACCTGCGAACTTGCCCCACCGGACGAATGCGGCAATGGCTATCGCCCGCCTGTGGTCGATCAGGATGACGCGCCAGTGGGCGACGTCGTGCCGCTGCTGACAATTGAGGTGCGCTGAATCAGGCGCTGAGAGGGTCACGATCATGTCGGAAGTGGAGACGGTGAAACACAACGCAGGGGCACTGCCCGATCAACGCCTGATAAGGCCGGTAGCCCGCGCCCCGATGCGCTGGGGCCTGCTGCTGGTGATCGGCCTGCTGCTGGCAGCGTGTCAACCGGCGGAGACGAGCGCCCCGCTGCCGACCGATACGCCGGCGCGCGTGCTGGCGACTGCCGTCATCAGCCCGACACCCAACCCGGACCAGATCCGCGCCACGCAGGCGGCCAGCAGTCCCACGCCCGCACCGGCGACGCCCACGCTCGACCCCAGCCCAACGCCGTATATCGGCGTCTTCATCGGTGAGGTGGAGCGCGATAACAGCAGCGTCAATGTGCAGGAGCCGTTCTTCGCCCCGGCGGTCAGCATCTTCGCCCAGCCGACGGCTAACCCGGCCCGCTGTGGCACCCCCATCGACCCGGTGTACGTGCGCGCCTGGTCGCAGACGGACCGCGTCAATCAGGCGCTGGGCTGTCCGATCCAGGTCGCTTTTGGCTTCTTCGGGCAGGTGCAGCTCTTCGAGCAGGGCATCATGTACCGCCGCGACGAAACCCGCGAAGTCTGGGCCATCACCAGCGATGGCGAAGCCGGGCGCTACTGGTACGTCGATCAGCCGCCGCAGGTCAGCGTGCAGGGCATGACCGCGCCCGACGGTCTGCTGCCGCCCGCCGGGGATTTCGCCGTCGTCTGGCTGAACGTGGCCGGCCTGCGCGACGCCATCGGCTACGCCCGCACCGAGCCAAGCGAGATCGCAATGGGCGCGCAGCGCTTCGCCAGCGGGACGTTTCTGCTGGATGGCAGCGCCGGTCAGGTCTACGCGCTGGTGATTGATGGCCGACTGTTCGGGCCGTTCCCCGTGCCGGAAGAAGACGATCTGCCCATACCCGCCGACGGCGGCGTGACGATCATCAGCACGACGGAACCGCGCCCCGTCAACCCGTAAGGCCATCGCCCGATATTAAGCCCGGTATGAGCTGATCCACGCAAATATGAGCGCGTGGCAACGCATTTCCTAGACGCGCCTTATGTGATATTTATCACAATGCCCTACCATGAAATGTACAATCATAAGACAGAGGGGCAAATCACGCTTATGAATCAGCTTCAGAGTGTTTTTCAGTCCGTCGATAAGACGATTACGCGCTGGATGGCGCGCTACGGCGTTCGACTGCTGCGCGTCAGCCTGGGCCTGGTGTTCTTCTGGTTCGGGATTCTCAAATTCTTCCCCGACCTCAGCCCGGCGCAGGACCTGGCCGCCCGCACCATTGACCTGCTGACCTTCGGCATTGTGCCACCGGAAGTGGCGCTGCCCGTGCTGGCCGGTTGGGAAGTGCTGATTGGTCTGGGCCTGATTACGGGCTGGTTCATGCGGGCGACGCTGCTGCTGATGGTCGTGCAGATGCTCGGTACCATCACGCCGTTGTTTCTGTTCCCTGCTGAAACGTGGACGGTCTTCCCGATTGCGCCCACGCTGGAAGGCCAGTACATCATCAAGAACGTGGTGCTGGTGAGCGCGGCAATCGTCATTGGGGCGACGGTGCGCGGCGGCGACATCGTGGCCGACCGCGACCTCGTAGAAGCCTCAAACGATCGGTATCAGCAGGTGCGGCCAAAGACACGCAGCGACCAGCAGCGCCGCGAGCGCGCCAGCGATCTGACCGGCTGATTCCCGGCGCAGCACAGACAGACATTCACGGCCCCTCCACCATGAGGGGCTTTTGCTTTTCCAGAGATGTCATGCTATGGCAGCAGCGGCGATTCAGGGGGCCGGTTCGTCGAGGAGTTCTATCGAACCTCCGTTGAGCATCGGGTCCACTTCACGCAGAAACCTGAGTGCCTCCTCCTGGGACGTAACTGCATGATAGCGAAACGCGAGCCAGTTGCGCACCGTCTGGGCGACGACGCGGTAAATGGGGTTATCCAACCCATAAGTGACGGTCCAGCCCATGAGTTCATGACGCGGCCATGTGATCCGCATCCAATCCAGCAGACTGGTCGGCAGCAACTGTAACTCGCAGCAATCGACGATGGCGTGGATCTGCGGTCGCGTACCCTGATCCAGCAGTTCACGCATTAGTCGATCTGCTTCCGCGATGTCAGCGGGGGTCAATTGGCCTTCAAGTTTGCAGAAAATCACCTGCCCGCGATGGAACCAGTTCAGTTCAATTGACATCTTACCGTCACTCACGACTCACCGAGTGAAGTCACACACTACACATTATAACGGACTACTGCGTCTGAATTTGCTTAACGTTTGTAATACTGCATAAGGACACAGATTAGATCGCAGCAGGCAGCGAACCGGTCGTTGTGGATGCACGCCGATAGATTGCTGCATGCGAGGAAATCGCCCGCATCGGGTGAACGCGAGTATAAATGCGGGTATAATGGCGTAATGTCGCCCGTGCAGGTCCCGCGTGTCCGGGTCTGCGATCTGTGGCGCGACGATCGCGGCGATGCAAATCAGAGGAGACGCGTGTGTCATCACTCATAGGACGCAGCCTGGGTCAGTATCAGGTCATTGAGATGATCGGTCAGGGGGGCATGGCCACGGTGTATCGCGGCCACCAGACATCCATCGACCGCCCGGTAGCGATCAAGGTGCTGCCGCCTCATCCCGGCCTGGATGCGCGCTTCATTGATCGATTTCAGCTAGAAGCCCGCACGATCGGCAGCCTGCAAAACCCGCATATCCTGCCACTCTACGATTACGGCATGACCGAAGACGGCATCCTGTATCTGGTGATGGCCTACATTGAAGGCGGCTCGCTGGCGGATGAGATCGAGCGCGGGCCGCTGCCCATGCAGCGCGTCGAGCGAATCGTGCGCCAGATCGCGGGCGCGCTGGATTACGCACACCGCCGCGAGGTCGTCCACCGCGATATTAAACCGGGCAACATCCTGATCGACAGCGAGGGCAACGCGCTGCTGGCGGATTTCGGCATCGTCAAGATGCTGAGCGGCGTCGCCAGCGGCATCACCGGGACGGCGGTGCTGGGCACCCCGGCCTATATGCCGCCAGAACAGGCGCAGGGCATGGAGATCGACTCCCGCGCCGACATCTACGCGCTGGGCGTCATGACGTATGAGATGCTGACAGGCAACCAGCCCTATCAGGCGGATACGCCCATGCAGTTGATCCTGCAACACCTGAACGAGCCGGTGCCTGATCTGAACACAGTGCGCCCCGACCTGCCAAAAGAAGTCAGCGCCGTGTTGCGCAGAGCCCTGGCGAAATCGCCGGATGACCGCTATCAGAGCGCGATCGCCTTCGCTGAGGCGCTGACGACCGCGCTGCACAGCCGGGATGAATCCCGCGAGGTGGCGCGCAAGAATACGCCGCTGGACCGCGTTTCGTCTGATTCCCCGACGCAGCCCGACCCGACCATGCGCATCCACGACGTCACCGCAGGCTCCGTCAGCTACCCGCCAACGAACCCCACGCAGCCGCAGACGGTCATCGTGCGCGATAACAACGCACTGCTGATCCTGGGCGGCTTCGCGGTGATCGCACTGGCGATCATCGTCGCGGCGGCTGTGCTGCTCAACGGGCAAAATCAGACGCCACCGCCCACATCCGATGCGGGGGTCGCGGCCGTCCCAACCACGGACGAGGGCGAACCCACAACTGAGGTCGAACCCACAACCGAGGTCGAACCTACCAGCGCACCAACGCCCATCCCGGCGACGCCGGTACCAGCCGCCGCGCCGATCTTCGGCAATCTGCGCTATAACAGCGTCAACGCGCTGGGCGACAGCCTCAGCCTCAGCGTGCAGAATCTGGCCTCTGCCGGGGCCGGGCAGGTCTATGCGGCGTGGCTGGTCAACACGGCGACGGAGGACATTTTGCCGCTGGGCAATCTGCGCATCGATGCCAGCGGCTTCGGCGTGCTGGCCTTCACCGACGACCAGGGCCGCATGCTCCCCGCAGCGTACAACGCGCTGTATATCACCCGTGAGGCCAGCGACACCAGCATCGGTGACAGCCCGGTGGGTCCGGTCGTCTATAGCGGCAGCGTCCCGCCGGAAGTGAGCATGGCGCTGCAAAGCATCTTCGTCGCCGATGAGCGCGGCATCAACGGCGGCAGCCTGCTGGCCGGTGCCAGCGATGAGGTCCGCTTCGCGGCGCAGCACAGCGGCCTCGCCGCCGGCTCGAGCACGGTGGGCAGCATGACGCCCCACGCCGAGCACACGATCAACATCCTGCGCGGGACGGAAGAAGACCTCAACGGCGATGGCCGCCCCCAGAACCCCGGGCGCGGCTTCGGCGTGTACGTCTTCCTGGAAGCGATTGAAGAGGTCATCCAGACGGCGACCAGCGCAGAACCGGAGAATATTGATCTGCAACAGAATGCGGAATCCCTGCGCGTGTGCGTGGTCAACGTGCGCAACTGGGCGGATCGCGTCGTCGCGCTGGAGACGGAACTGCTCTCGGCGGAAAGCGTCGAAGCCGTGGCCGAAGAAGCGGCAGAAGCGCGCACACTGACAGCACTTATGGCCAATGGCTTCGACGCGAATGAAAACGGCCAGATCGAGCCGTTTGAAGGCGAGTGCGGTCTCGCGCAGGTGCCGGATTACGGCATCGAGTTCGGCAACCTCAGCCTGCGAGAAAGTACCTCAGACGAGGCCAGCTAACGCTCCGGCTAATGCTCAAGAAATGCCTGCGGTCCAGCGCGTCAGCCCCGGCGTGGTGGGCCGCCCGGCAGCCAACCGCGCAGTAGATTGCGCACCGTCTCCACTTCGATAAAGGCCTCCGGGTTGACGGATTTCACCAGCGCCGTCACTGCGGGCACGTTGCGGCTGATCGTGCTGCTGCGCAGGATTGTAACGGCCCCCTCGCGGCCTTCGCCGTAGGTCACCGTCACGGCATAACGATGATCGCGCAGCTTATCGGCGATGAGCTTGCCCTTGTTCCGGGCGATGATGGTCACCGTGCTGTAACTGACCACGAAGCGCGCCTCCAGCCACATGCCGGTGTAACTACCGACCGCCGCGCCCAGACAATAAGCCAGCAGGTTGATGACGTTATTGATTTCCGTAATGACGCTGGCCATCACCACGGCGAAGATGAACGCTTCCAGAAAGGCCATGACCGCGGCCAGTATCTTGCGCCCGCGCGATATGAACACCAGCCGGATCGTACTGATGCTGTAGTTGATAACGCGCAGAAGAAAAAGCCCCGTAGCCAGCAGCAGCGCTTCCAGCGTGATTTCCATAGGTGGTGCATCCTCGGTCAGACGGTAAACATCAAATCGGGGTTAACGGCGGCCTGCTGCAACCACATGCCATCGACAATCTCCACGCTGCCGATGCGCACCTCAAAATGCAGGTGCGGCCCCGTCGAACAGCCGTGGTTGCCCGTCAGGCCGAGCACATCATCCGCATTGACCGTCTGGCCGTAATCGACGTCCAGGCGGCTGAAATGCGCGTACAGCACATAGGCAAAGCCCCCCGCCAGCCCGGCACCATACATGTGTGTGCGCAGCGGGTCCGGCAGGATGTCGTAATCATGACGCACGACGACGAAATTGCCATAGCCATAACCCCAGGCCGGATCATTATAGATGGCACCAGAACACGGGAAGATGTTCGGTCGGGATGGCGTACAGTTCTCGCAGGTCACGCGGCGGATAACCGTACCACGGGTGGCCGCGCCGATGGGCGTGCCGACTACAGTCGCCTGATCAATGCCCGGGTGATTGCGCGGATTGTATCCCCAGGTGATGCGCGCCTCCGCAGGTAACGGGAAGCGCTGTCCCGGCGGCGGTGGCGTGGGCAGCGGCGGGTAATCCGCATCGGTGATGAAGCTGTACTCCCGGCACGCCTCCGAAAGGGTGACGAGATCGCCGCGTATCCAGCCAGTGCCACCGCCGAAGCCCGGCGGCAGCGACACCTGATACCAGCGAAAACCGCCCTCATCCCGCTCCGATGCCCCGGCCAGCGGGAAGCTGGTGCCGCCCAGCGTCGTACCCACCGGGAAGAAGCCCAGACGGGGGCCACTGCGCAGATTTACCACACCCAGGGACGGCCGCACCGTCACCAGACAGGGCAGCGCGCCGCCCTCGGCTGCAGCCGCACCGGGATGCACGGCGGTCGCCTCCGCCATTGAGATGAAAGGAATGCCGCTGCGGTCGAGCTCGGGCGGCAGTTCGTGCAGGCCGAGCGTGCAGGTTGGCTCCTGCTCAGGCGCTGTGGGCGATGGCTCGCCGGGTGTCGGCGCGCCGGGTGCCTCAGGCCCACCGAAAAGACGGCGCAGAAATCCCTGGATGAACTCAAGCAACTGCATGCTCAACGCTCCTGGTCGTTGTGTTGTGGGGGTGGCGGTGGATCATCCTGTTGACGCTGCCGGGGCAGGCCCAGCAAGCCGCGAATAAAGCCAATGATGAAATCCAGTATCTGACGCATGATCACTCCCTCGCGATTGCGCTTTCATTATACCGCCAGACGACAGCCCATCACACCTGGCCACCACCCTGGGCAAGTCGCGGGGCATTGGCTACAATGCGCGCCAGCCAGACCCCACAATCGCCCATACATGATAAGCACCCACTGGAGGTAGCCCACATGCCGCAAAAACCCGACCATAAAATGCTCATTCTGCCCGGCCCGGTGGAAGTCCGCCGCGAAGTGCTCGACGCGCAAACGCACTGGATGATCGGCCACCGCTCCGGCGAATTTGCGGAGTTATTCGCCCGGCTGCAGGACAAGCTCAAACAGGCCTTCCTGACGCAGAACCGCGTGTACGTGGCTGGCTCATCCGGCACCGGCTTCTGGGAAGGCGCATCGCGCAACTGCATCCGCGACGACCGCAAAGCGCTGCATCTGGTCGGCGGGGCCTTCAGCGAGCGCTGGGCGGAGATCAGCGAGGCCAACGGCAAGCAGATCGACACCATCTCCGTCGACTGGGGCCAGGCCCACACGCCGGAGATGGTCGCCGAGGCACTGGCACGCGCCGATCAGCCTTATGATGCCATCTGCTATGTCCACAACGAGACGAGCACCGGCGTCACGCATCCTGTCAAGGCGATTGCTGATGTCGTGCGCGAGCAAAGCCCGGAGACGCTCATCCTCGTGGATTCCGTCAGCGGCTTTTTGGGCACGGAGATTCGCACGGATGACTGGGGCCTTGATCTGGTGCTGACGAGCAGCCAGAAAGCGTTCGCGCTGCCGCCGGGTGTGGCCTTCGCCGCCGTCAGCGACCGCGTGCTGGAACGCGCCAAAGAGATCAAGCATCGCGGCTACTACTTCGACTTTGTAGAGCTGGAAAAATCGCTGATCAAGAACAACACGCCGAGCACACCGCCCATCAGCCTGATGTACGCGGCAGACTGCCAGCTCGACGCCGTCCTCGAAGAAGGGCTGGAGAATCGCTGGGCACGCCATCAGCAGATGCGCGAGACGACCGAAGCCTGGGCGCTGTCGCGTGGGTTTGGCCTCTTCGCGCAGGAGGGCTACCGCTCCAACACCGTGACGACCATCGATAACCGCGAGAAGGGCATCGACGTCAACGAGATGGCGAAGTTCATGGCGCAGCGCGGCTACGCGATGGACAAGGGCTATGGCAAGATCAAAGGCCCGACCTTCCGCATCGCGCACATGGGTGATCTTCAGCCGGAGACGCTCGACGACGTCCTGGCCGGCCTGGATGAGTTCATCGGCGCGTAGCAGCGAGTCAGAAGCGCAAGGGCGGGTTTATTCCGCCCTTTTTAATTTTCAGCGAGGTTGTCAGAGGGATAATTGCCCGCCTGGGGGACGTCAGCGCCCGGCGGTCTGGCTGATGTTCCGGTCGGCGAGGGTGGGCAGCGGCGTTAGCTGGGCGATCGTGAGCTGCGCTTCGGCCAGTTCCGCTTCGACGGTCTGGGCGGCACACGGATCAGTCGGCGCGTCAAAGGTGCTGTGCAGCCAGTCATTGGGATTGGGGGCGGCATCGCTCACGCGGATCGATTCCCAGACGTGGGCGTCACTCACGACCGGTGCAGCACAGGCATCTTCAGTCAGGGCCAGCGGCGCAAGAAAAATACTCAGTCCAATTAAGAGTAATGGCAGGGCGCGTAACATTATTTCGTTTCTCCTTACCCTGATGACCATTCTGCAATCAGGGTACACCGGTTTATGTCTCACAGGCTGCAAAGACCCGTAAACACCAATATAGACTTGTAAAAACGCCCCGGTGCCATCTGACACGTGTACGGCGGTCAATTGGCGCAGGCCAGCGCCGTGCAGCGGCCATAATGTGATACCTATCACCTGCATCGGCTGACGTTCTGCCGGATTGAACGTGCCCACCGGCAGTAAAATCAGAGTAGGGAGCTTCGTCTTCATTGACGCCACAACCCCACCGAAGAGCCGTGCCCGGCTGAAGCGTCTGACTGAACCACACACTCCCGCTGTGACGTATCACCGCTCGGGCGAGGATGCTTGTTATTTGCCACGTCTGCGAGGCCGTGCTGAGCTGAGAGGGAAGCACTATGGGGCAGGACCGCTATAAGAAACCGCTCGGGCCGGTCGATTCCGCCTTCTGGTATCTGGATACCGACGCCACTCCGATGAATATCGGGAGCCTGCTGATTTTCGACGGGCCGCTGGATTACCTGAGTTTTCGCCGTCTCATTGATGCGCGTTTACCATCGTCACCTATTTATAAGCAGCGTGTCGTCGATGCCCCCTTCAACCTGGGGGAGCCGATCTGGGTGTACGACGAAAAGTTCTACATTGAAAACCACGTCTTCCGGCGCACTGTCGACCGTCCCGGCACCCTGGAACAACTGCGCGTCCTGTGCAGCGACATCATCAGCAGTCGGCTGCCGCGCAACAAGCCCCTGTGGGAAGTCTATCTCATCGATGGGCTGGAATATGACCGCAGCGCGGTGCTGTTCAAGGTGCATCACGCGATGGTTGATGGCATCTCCGCTGTGGAGCTGCTGTCGCTGCTGCTCGATTTCACAGATGATCCACCGACGATCCCGAACGAGCAGCCCGTTTACGATCCACCACCACCGCCCAAACCGTTTGCCCTGCTGAGCCACGCGACCCGCAACTTCGCCCCGCACCGCTGGGACCTGCTCAAGAAGGTGGGTGATGACATGCTCAACATGGGCAGTCACCTGCTCGACCGCGACCAGCGCCGTAAAACCCTGATCGGCACGCTGGGGCTGGCCCATGACATGCTCAGCCCGATCTCCAGACTGGCCATCAACGGCGAGAATACCGGCAGGCAGCAAATCGCCTGGGCGGAGTTCTCGCTGGCAGCCGTGCGCGCCATTCGTAAATCACAGCGCGTGTCGATCAACGACGTGATGCTGACGATCCTGGGCGCGGGCTTTGGCCGCTATCTGGAAGAAGTCGGTGATGATTCACCGCAGTCCTTCGTCCGGGCGATTGTCCCGGTCAACATGCGACAGATGGGCATCGAAGAAAGCGTCGGCAACCGCATCTCCATGCTGCCGATCGAGCTGCCCCGCGACGCGGAATCGCCGCTGGCCCGGCTGGAAGCCGTTTCGCGCTATGCGACCGCGCTCAAGGATGCGGATATCGCCACCACGTTTGATCTGGCGTTTACGCTGCCCGCACTGGCACCGGCGCTCATGCAGCCGCTGATCTGGCTGGTGGTGCCGCGCCTGTTTGCGACGGTGGCCCACACCTGGGCGACCAACGTGCCCGGCCCGCAGATTCCGTTGTATCTGCTGGGGCGCAAAATGCTGCATGTTTACGGATACTTCCCGCTGAATCCATCAATGGGCGTGGCCTCCGTCATCCTGAGCTATAACGGCTTCATCAGCATCAACGTCGTCGCAGATAAAGCCATCGTCCCGGATGTAACCCGCATCCGAGAGCACCTGTACGCCGCTTACGATGAACTGTGCCTGGCCTGCGGCATCACACCGATCAGGCCGCTGCAGGACGAATATGCAGCCCTGGCGCAAAAACAATTGACCGGCACAGCGAAAGTCACAGCAGAAGACGACGAAGCCGCCCCACCGGCAGATGCTGAAGACCTGCCTGCCGACGAAATCCACGAGGAGATCAGCCAGCAGGAAGACGGAATCCTGATGGACATCATCAGCGATAAGCCAGACGTGATTAGAGTGCGGCCTGTCCACATTTACAGCGATACCGACGCCAGTGATTACGGCCTGCCGATCATCAGCGGCGGCGTCAACGGCGATTCGCCCAATGTGCCGATGGTCGCACGGCGCGGCGGCGGTCGCACGAGCGAAACCGCCGAAACCAGCACACAGACCGAGGCGGCCGCATCCAAAGCCGATACCACCAAAGCCGACGAGGTCGAAGCCGACGAGGTCGAGGCTGAAACACTGCCGGTTACGGCGACCGAGGACGCCCCCGGCCAGGCCATCAGCGCGCCACCGAAGAAAGCGCGCATCATGTCTGAGGAGTGGGCGCAGGCGCTGCACGAGGCCATCAACAGCAGCACTGCATATTATCGCGCCTCAACCCGCTGGACATCGGGGCCGGTCGCCCTGGTCATGGACGCCGCACCGTCGGACGGATTCGCTCAGGCGCAGGCCGTCCTGCTCGATCTGCACAAGGGTAAGTGCCGGTCAGGGCACAATGTTGCCGTGGCGGAGGCGTACAAGCGAGCGAGCTTCGTTCTGGAGGCGGATTACCCGACCTGGATGGACATCCTCGAAGGCCGCGCCCAGGCCCTGCCCATGATCGTGCGCGGCAAAGTCCGCCTGAAGAAGGGCGCGCTGGCGCGGCTGCTGCCCTTTACCAAGTCGTCACAGGAGCTGGTGAACTGCGCAATCGCCGTCACCTGAGCGGCGCATATCCATCATTATCGTCCTGACGATCTTCGGGCGGGTCCCCTCCCGCCTGTTGGTTTTCAATAAGCAGTTTCAACGAGCAGTTTCAACGAGTATGAAGATTCTTCACCCAATTTCCGATTTTGTGCAACCTTTCACGAAAAGGCTGCGTATAGCATGAAAGGCACGCCTGGAGGAGCCATGATGGCGACCAGAGATTTCCCTATGAGTGTTGACATCGGTGACCGCGACTTCAGCTTCACCCTGTTGACGCCGCATGATCGCACTGCGGTCGCGGGCCTGGCCCGATCACTGCCGGAAGAAGACAAACTGTTCATGCGGCGCGACATTACGCACGCCGATGGTCTGGATGAATGGATGCGCGACCTGACACATAATCGCAGTGTGTCGATTGGTATCTGGTCGATGACGGGCAAATTGGTGGGCTACGGCTCCATCCATTACAACCAGACATTCTGGAACCGTCATATTGGGGAGCTGCGGACGGTCATCCACAGCGCCTACCGTACACAGGAACTACAGCGGCGGCTGGTCGCGGAGTTGTATCTGATCGCCCGTGACCTGGAGCTGGCGAAGCTCATCGTCTATTTGCCAGCCGATGACAAACCCGCCCGCCTGCTGATCGAAAACCTCGGCTTCGTCCCTGAAGCGCTGCTCACGGATTGGGTCAAAACGCGTGATAACGTCACGCACGACCTGGTCATCATGAGCGTCGCCCTGGGCTGAAGCCCTGCCTGCTTGTGGTAGCTATACCGTGACATCGCCGCACTGCGTCGCATGACATGGAGTACATAGCGTCAAAGACGTATCACACGTCAATCACCGTTGGTTCAGATTGTGCGCGTGCACACACACAGGAGCTATTGTCATGACTGAGAAAAAGACGACCACCCGCAAGACCACCAAAGCCGAAGCCCCGCTGCTGGAAGAAGAGAAGAAGTCGCCGTTCGCCGTCTTCATCGATCACCAGCGTGAGGCCATCAACAACGCCGGCAAGGCCTTCGAGAGCCTGCTGCCGGAAGGCGTCCGCGAACATGGCGGCAAAGCCGTCGAAGAAATGCTGGAAGGCTATCGCGGCCTGTTCAATGACGTGCTCGACAACGTCATCAAGACCGTCGACAGCACGAACAAAGATCTCGTCGATCGGCTGGAAAAAGCCAAGATCGAAGAAGAAAACGGCAAGAATGTTTAGCTAAGATGCAGACTACGGTGCAGGCAGCACGCCCGCGAAATCCGTAGATAATTAGCGAAACAGCACGCGGCGTCTGGAGAATACCGGACGCCGCGTGCTGTTTTTTTTGGATTATTTCTACTTACGTTTGCGCTTGGCGGCAGCCTGCGGCCACTGCTGATTGATACGCTCCAGAGCGCGTTCGTCGCTGATGTAGCTCTCCACATAGCCACAACTGACGCAGACGTAGTTATCCAGCGGGACGCTGTGCTGAAAATCGATCGGGATGGTGTTGCCGCTGCTGGCCTTGACCGCAATATCCCGCCCGGAGTGTACCGTCGCCCGGCCGCACTTGGGGCATGTCCCGCTGCGCATGCTCACGGGTGGATCAACCCCAGGATGTGATTCAGGCGCTTCAGGTCGTTGCTCAGGTCCTGGGCGACGCGCCGGCCACACTCCACCAGGAAGCGATAACGCGCTTCGCCCTCGTCATAGTGACGCGCCGCGTACTGGATCGCGCAGGCCAGCAGATCATCCGTCGGCACTTCGGAAGCACCCAGCACAAGCCGGAAGAAATCCAGCGCACGATTGCGGCACTCCACAAAGGCGTTGACTTCCTCCGGGCTGCACAGCGTCACGTCAGAGAGGGTCATTGGTGGGCGCGGTGGCAGGCTGTGGACGATGGCAGCGTTGCTCGCATAGCCGATGTTAAGCACTTTGACTTCCACCGGGATCATGCGGTTGGCGCGCTGATCGCGCAATATGGTATCGGGGATAGCATCGCCCAGCACCAGCTCGCTGATGAGCTGGTCGTCCTTGATCTCGATCTTGTAGATCAGGCCGATGGCGTACATGCCCGGGTTGTTGGCGATCGGCGCTTTGACGAACGCACCGAAATCATGCTGATTGTCGATATTGCGGCTGTGCGTACCACAATCAAAGCCGCGTGTGCTGGCGCGCAGGACGCGCCCGACAACGCCGTTAACGCTCATCGATGATCTCCTCTCCGATCAGGTTGTGATAGCGTTTTTCGCTGCGGGCCAGTTCTTTGCCGCGCGTCTTGGGCGTCAGCGTGCGGCTGATCAGCTCCTCGCGTATGCGGCGCACCTGCGCGGTGACCAGTTCATCCAGCTTGGCGCGGTCCTTCGCCCCGACCCAGGCGAGTTCATCGGCGCGGGTCAGCGCGTAGGGATACGGATTGCGCCCCTGTAACTGGCACTGATGCAGGATCAGCGCGTGCAGCGTCTCGATCTGGGCGCGGTCGCGGGCGACCCACATCGGCACATCGACGCGCACCACTTTCGACTGATAGGCATTGTGGACTTTTAGGTAGAAAAAGGCGATTTCGTAGCTCTCGCCCCGGTCACGGAACAGCTTGTTCTGCGGGCTGTTCTGCACCATGATGGCGCTGCGCTGGCCGGGCTTCAGCAGCGTCTCGAAGAAGAACTGATCGCGCAGGCCCTCAAGCTCGCCCGCGTGCGTCAGCTCATGCTGGCGCGCGTGCAGTGCTTCCGGGCTGTCTATGCCCAGCAGAAACAGCAACTGAATGAAACGCTTCGACCGGAACGGGTTATCGACGTAACCGGCCAGGGTCGCTCCGGCGTCGTGCAGGTGTACCAGCCCTCGGAAGTAATCAATCATGAGCTGGTCGCTCTCGTCTTCGCCAGGCAGGTACATCAGGCGATTGTCATAAAGGGCGATCAGCGGCACCTCAGGATTGCGCCGCTCCCACGCGGACTGCGCCAGGCGGTGCATTTCCGCGATGGTGCGCCGGTCGTCGACAGTGCGATTAGCGACGATGCGCCCATAACGATCGTGAACGTCCGCCCGATGAAAGTGCAGCTTGGGGAATGTCATCTGCTCCGGTGTGGAGGCCTGACCGTCGAGCGCGTGATAGTAGACGAACTGGCCGACGTTAATCAGATAGTAGTGCACCGGTGATAGCTCATCCGGGTAAACCTGGGAGCCATCGACGGCGATGATCAGCGCATATTCCGGCGCAGATGGCGGATCAACCACGGCGTTGATCGGTTCGGCATCCGGCAGATCGCTCGGCGCAGCGCCGCGATAATGGCTGATCGTGCTGCTGCGCACCCAGCGAATACGCTCGCGCACGGCATCCATGTCGCCGCCCTGCCTGAAGCGCTCGTGGGCGATATTCAGGGCCTCGCTGACGTCGAAGTCGAGCTTCTCCAGCATCGACCCCATCTTGTAAACCTGATCGACAATCTGCGTGAATTCCAGCGCCATTGCACATCCCTCAGGCTGAACCGGCTGCGCACAGCTTAGCACGTCCGTTCTAGGGCGTCAAGCCGCCAGCAGTCCACATCACGCCAGCGGGACCTCTTTCGTCATGCAGTGGACGGCCCCCCCGCCGTTGATCCCTACCCGGCTGTCAATCGGGATGATCTCATGATCAGGCATGGCCTGCTCATAGGTGCGCAGGGCGACGTCATCCTCAGGCAGGCCGAAAGTTGGCACCAGCACCCGCCCGTTGACCGTCAGCGCGTTGGTGTAGCCGCGCCGGATCGTATAGGTGATCCAGTTGAGATAGAGGCCAGGCGTCGGCAGTTCAATCACCTGATAGGGCTGGCCGGCAGCGTTCGTCTCTCGCTCGAACTGACGCTTCGCCTTGTTCATGACCTGATAGGTGCTCGCTGATGTGCTGGCGCTCACCAGGACGGTATCAGCGCTGGCCAGCTTCACCAGCAGATCGACGTGCCCGGTCTCTTCCAGCGTGAGGCGCGGCGTGATGATCAGCTTGCTGAAGTCGAAGACGCTATGCAGTTCTTCGAGCAGGCTTTCGCGGTCGTGATAGCGGTTACTGTAGAAAATCTGCGAGGACATCAATAGCGTACCGATCCCATCCGACCAGAGGTTGCCGCCCTCCGTGTACAGATCGAGCGGGCGTACGGCGATCCCGTGATGCGCCGCCCAGCGCTCAGTCATGCTGTTATCGAGCTGCTGCGGATACTGCGGCAGCACGTCATAAATCGCGTTGATGGCCACGCGCTGCCCCTCCGGGCTGAGCGCCATAATCGGCCCATAGTCGCGTATCCAGATGTCGTTGGTCGGCAGCGCCAGCATCTTAACGCGACTCAGATCAGCGCGGCCCCGGTGCTGCAGATAGGCCCACACGCCGCGCCCCCACAGCGGCGATGGCACCAGTATTTCAACATCGGCCACCGCGCTGATCGCCTCGGCCATGGCGGCGTGCATCGGCCACAGCGTCGGATAGACGACGCCCCAGCTCAGCAGAACGCGCTCGGTCGGCTCCCACTGGGCGGGGACGCGCAGGCCGCCGCCCTGGTAGAGCGCAGGCGCGGCATCCGTGCGGTGTGGGGTTGGCTCCGGTGCGACTTCCAGCAGGCGCAGCACCTCCGCGGCATCCAGGTCCGGGACGATCTGCCAATCGACCAGATAACGGGCGACTTCGGCGGGCTGCTCGGGCGGGTGACGGTCGATATAGGCCGGAAAAACCCGGTCGAATAAGGCGTCTGTCAGCGGCTTGATGGCCGCCGGGACGCGCCGCCGCCACAGCGGGTAAATCACCGTCTCAAACCGCAGGAAATTATGGAGTTTCATGGGCTATCTGCCTGTCGTTGAGCCAATCCTGTATGATCTGCGCCGTATGCTGTGGGGCCGAATGCGGGAACAGGTGACCGTGCCCGCTGATCTGAATATGGGTTGCGCCGGGCAGGAGCGACTTCACCCGCTCAAAGGATTCCGTGATGTACGTGTCACTTTCCGCGCCCTGCAAAAACAGCGTCGGTAGCACGCCATCCAGCCGGGGCAGGATGTCCCAGGTATCGGCGTAGCCGGTCGCGTAATAGTAGGCTTCCCACTCCGGGGACCAGCGCAGCCGGACGCCGCCCGCTGGATCGGGTTCGGTGCCTGCTTCTGCGTACAGGCGCACGGTGCGCTCCGGCCAATCCTGAAACAACCGCCGCCCTTTGAAGCGCTCGTAAGCCTGCTGCACGCTGTCGAAGTGGCGCGTCCGACGCAGCGCGGCCCGCACCAGCGGGTGCTGATCTGTCAGACCTGCGGCGCGGCCCTGCTTCATCATGCTGAGGATATCCGGCGTCAGGATCGTCGGGTCGAGCAGGATGAGCGCCCGAAACCGTCGCGGCAATTCCAGCGCTGCCAGCATCGACGCGATGCCGCCGAAAGAATGCCCCAGCGCGACCACGTCATCCAGACCGTGTTGCTCCAGCCCGGCCAGCAGGTCGGCAGCGACATCGCGCCAGTCGCCCGGCTCGCTGACCGGTGGTGGCGGCCCGTCGCCCCACAGGGCGCGCGGCGGCAGACACACCACCCGGTAAGCCTGGAAGAATGGCTCAAGCAGCGGCAGATACGTCTCCGGCGCGAAGCCGTTCGCCAGCGCGATGTGCATCACCGGCGCATCCGACGCGCCGCCCAGTTCAATCAGTGGTTGTGGCATGCCCGATTTCCATGTGTTGCCGATATCTATACATGCTGTAGGGTCGCTGCCCCGACGACGCTCGCTACGCCAGCGCGAGCGCGGTCAGGATGGCAATCAGACCGATGCCTACATGGGCGATGATCGTCGCCAGCGTGGAGCCTGTCCGCAGGCGCAGGGCCGCCAGAAACAGCGCGTTTACGCCGGGCACGATGATCCCATACCACAACTGGCTATCGGCGGGCAGGCGTTCGCCGTAGATCGTCAGGTGATAGATGACGAAGACGGCCACGGTCAGCAGCAGGCCGGGCCACGGCCCGAAGCTGGCGCGCAGGCGCGGCAGCAGCACGCCGAAGAAGATCAGCCCGTGCGCGACCGGCTGCACAATCACCAGCAGCAGCCCCGCCATGACCCACTCCGGGGCCTGCCCGCTGATGCCCCGCAGTTCCGCAACGGACAGGAACTGCCCGCCGCTGCCCCAGGCCGCGATCAGGTCGACGGTCAGGCCGGCGGCGACGCCCATCAGCAGCACCAGCGGCAGCGGGATCGCGCCCCGGACGATGGCCAGGGCTGCGCGGCTCTCCGGCAGGCGGCGGCGCGTCAGCCAGGCGTAAAGCGCCGAGACCGCCAGACCAATCGTCCAGCCAATGATCAGGCCGCCCGTGATCGAGGCAGGCGTGGCGTCGGTCACCAGCAGGGCGACTGTCGGCGCGATCACGATCATCGCCAGCGCCAGCACGCCGAAGTTCAGCCCGGCGTCAAGCAGGGTCCAGGGGGGTGCCGCCTGAGGTGCGCGCAGGCTGCCCAGCCAGCCGCTCTCATTCGTGTTGGTGTCAGAAGCAGTCATGGGTCTAGTGATCGTCCTCTGTGTTTTCGTCTTCCGGCAGCGGCTGACCGAAGGTGATCAGGTTGCCGTCCGGGTCCAGGATGGCGAACTCGCGCATCCCGTAGGGCTGGTTCCGCAGCGCGCCATTGGGATGAATCACGCCCTGTGCCTCATACGCGGCGTGCAGTTCGTCGATGCCCTCAACCTCGACATAGCAGCTCGTATTCTCAGCGATGAGCCGGCTCTCGCACTTCCAGAAGTGCAGCACGAGTTCACCGCGCCGCATACCGAGATAGTTATCCTGCTGGATGATCGTCTCAAAACCGAGTTTTTCGCGGTAGAACGCCTCCGTGCGTGCCATGTCGAGCGAGGCCAGCACAGGGATCGGTCGCGTGAATCTGACTGGCATAGTTTCCCCCTTCAGTGACTGCGAGTGTGGCAGTCGCTAGTGACGGGCCTTCTGATGAAAATGTGGCAGGACGTGCGCGGCCATGTGCTCCAGGCCCTCGATGTCGTCCTGATCAAGCCATTGCAGCATAAAACGCTCCACGCCCAGCTCGACCCATTTGCCGAGCTGATCGCTAACGGCCTGATGCGTGCCGACCATCAGGCCGCGCTGCATGAGTTCGTCGGCGCTGCGGCCGATGGTGTCCAGCTTCTGCTTGATCTGAGCGTCGGTACGGCCGTAGACGACGCGCGTCATCAGCGAGCGCTTGACGTCGCCGGGCTGGCGGCCCTCTTCTTTCAGCAGATCATCAAGCAGGCTGTTGCGCTCCTTGAACGTCTGGTGATCGATGTAGACGGCGTTCCACTCGACGGCGTAGCGTGCGGCCAGCGGCAGGGTGCGCTTCGGCCCATTGCCTCCGATCAGGATCGGCGGGCCGCCGGGCGTATACGGGCGCGGCAGCAGCAGTGCGTCATCCAGTTCGTAGTGATTGCCCTTATAATCGACAGGCTCCTCACTGTTGAACAGCCGACGGGACATCTCCAGGGCATCTTCGAGCATCTCATAGCGCTTCGACAGCGGCGGGAACGGAATCCCGTAGGACTTGTGCTCGCGGTCCTGCCAGCCGGTGCCCATGCCGAAGATAAAGCGACCTTCGCTCAGTTCATCGATGCCGGTGGCGTATTTGATGTTCAGCGACGGGTGCCGGAAGGTGACGGGCGTCACCAGCGGGCCGAACTCGATCCGGCGGGTGTGGGTGGCAGCATAGGTGAGCGATGTCCACAGTTCGAGGGCGTCTTTGTGCGGCCCCTGCGCATTGGTGAAGTGATCGCTGCGGAAAACGCACTGATAGCCGGTATCCTCCGCAGTCTGTAGGATGCGCTTCCAGCGCGGCCAGTTGAGACCATCCTGCCCTTCAATCATAATGCCGATCTGCGCCATGTCTCTTGCTCCTCGCCCACGGGGGCTGTGCGCTCAAACCGTTTATGATCCTATCATGTCAAGCCTAGCCCTGGATGAGAAGGGCGTCTTGACCCTGCCGCCGGGCAGGTTACAATACGGCGCGTTGTCAACAAACAAGGAAGATACTATGAACCTGGTAGAATACGGCGCGATCCTGCTGCGGCGGGGCTGGATTATGATCCTGCTGGCGATCATCGCGGCTGTAGCCGCCTATCTGTTCAGCCAGGCAATGACCCCGGTCTACCGCAGCACCCAGACCGTGCTGATGATCCCCTCCCGCAGTGACTTTGGCCTGACGCAGGCCGCCGTGCAGGTGCTCGATCAGCGCGTGGCGTATCTGCGCAGCGAACAGATCGCCGGGCGCGTCATCGAAGACCTGGAACTGCACATGACGCCGGGCGCGCTCCTGGGTGCGACGACGATCATCGCCCAGCGCCAGGACCTGACCATCCGCATCGATGTCGATCTGCCCGCACCCGACCCGGATACCGCCGCCCGTCAGGGCAACCCCATTGCAGCGGCCTGGGGGCAGCAGCTCATCAACTTCCAGAACGAACTGAATCAGGAAGCCCAGCGCTCAGACCGCATCCGTGCGCAGTTCGCCGATAACCCGCGCCTCAGCCTGCTGCGACCCAACATTGCGATTAACACGGCCATTGGCGCTGTCGGCGGCTTCCTGCTGGGAACTGTGATCGTCTTCGTGCTCGAATTCCTGGAGAGCAATATGGTCCGACGCCGCGAAGACATCGAACGCAGTGCGAAACTGCCCGTCCTCGCCACCGTGCCGGAATAGCAGGCACGGGCACACTGCCCCGAGACGCCTTCAGGGGTTTCGCATCGCGGCGATTCAACCTCACTCCGGCGCTTCTGCACATGGAGAAGCGCCGGGGCATCTGTAACACGCTTCAGCGTTATTCGGCGAAGATGCCATTAGGCCGGAAAGACTCGACGTACGCATCCGGCGCACGGATGGGGCGCTGCGTCCTGAGGTCGATGCACACCCACAGGCCCCGCGCCCGTGCCAGCAGCGCGTCGTCACTTTCGCGGCGCATCTCGTAATGGCGCGTCACCCGAAAGCGGCGTAAATCACTGAACCAGGTTGAGACGGCGATGTTATCGTGCAGCAGAGCCGGCTGAAGATACTGGATGCGCATCTCGCGCAGCACCATAGCGAAGCCCTGCTCGACGAGGCGCGGTATCGGCCAGCCATAGGTATCGCCAATACGAGCCGCAATGTCCTCGAAGTACTCCAGATAGGCGGCGTTGTTCATGTGGCCGGCGCTGTCGATATCGCGCCACATGACGCGCTGCGTCAGCGTGAACATGCCAGGCGGCGGTGTCGGCGGCTGTGGGAAAGCCGGTCGCGGAGCACTGGGCATCTGCTGCGGCAGATAAGCGCGAGTGACCTCGTCGGGGATGGGTATGGGCTGCATCGTCGTCCGGTCAAGGTAGACCCAATCGCTGCGCCCTTCACCAGCCAGCGCAGAGCTGCCATCTCCTCCCACACGATAGAGTTCGTAGCGGCGCAGGCTGCGCACGCGGCGCATATCCTCCACCCAGGTGACGACGCGCACCGTGTCGCCGTACATGATGGGATGCAGGTATTTGATCTCAGTATCGCGTACGAACCAGCCGCTGCCGGTCGCCTCATAGCGACTGACGGGCCAGCCGACCGCCGCCGATGCGGCCAGTGCGGCTTCCTGCATGTAGCGCGCATACTGGACGTTGTTGAGGTGGCCGTAGATGTCGCACTCGTAATGCCGTACCCTGAAATCGACCTGGTGCCGGGGTACATCAACCGGCGCAGCGATCGAACGGCTGCCATCGACGGACATGAAGCATCTCTCCCTGATGATTGTCTACATCAGGTGTATTGTAACGTATGTGTGTTAACGCGACTTTGTCCGGGGTTTATGCCGCAGCGTGCATGGCATGTCACAGGCAGCGGGGCCGGATGGCTCCGGCCCCTGTCTGCGCTTTACAGCTCAGTCAATCAGCACGCCAACCGCTTCGATGATGGTCCGGGCGGTCAGGCTGTAGGCCTCATAGATGCGGGTATAGGGGGCCGACGCGCCGAAGCGATCCACGCCGATGGTGATCCCATCCAGGCCGACGTAACGCTCCCAGCCCATCGTGACGCCCGCCTCGATGCTCACCCGTGCGCGCACGTCCGAGGGCAGCACGAACTCCTTGTAGCCGTCTTCCTGCTGCTCAAACAGCTCCCAGCTCGGCATGGAGACGACCCGCGTGTGAATCTTGGCAGCGTCGAGATGGTCGAAGGCTTCCAGCGCGATGCTGACTTCGCTGCCGCTGGCCAGCAGGATGACATCTGGTTTCCCCTTCCTGTCGGATTCCGCCAGGATGTAAGCGCCCCGCGCCACGCCCTCGTGAATGCCATCGACGTTATCGGCCAGGACGGGCAGGTTCTGCCGCGTGAAGATCAGCACTGCCGGGCCATCGAGCTGCATGGCCGTCTTCCAGGCGGCGGCGGTTTCGTTCGCGTCCGCCGGGCGGAAAACGGTCAGGCCAGGGATCAGGCGCAGGCTCATGACGTGCTCGACTGGCTGATGCGTGGGGCCATCCTCGCCGACGCCGATGCTGTCGTGGGTGAAGACGTACAGTGCGGGCGCGCCCATCAGCGCCCCCAGGCGGATCGCAGGCCGCATATAGTCGCTGAACGTCAGGAAGGTCGCGCTGTAGGGTTTGATGATGCCGCCGTGCAGCGCCAGCCCGTTGACAATCGCGCCCATCGCATGTTCGCGCACGCCGAAGCGCAGATTACGCGCCCCCGTCTGACCGGGGCCGGTATTTGATTCGCCCTTGAGCAGCGTTTTAGTGCTGCCTGCGAGATCAGCATCGCCACCGATCATGGTCGGGATGTGCCTGGCGATCGCGTTGAGGACCTCGCCGCTGGCGTTGCGCGTGGCAATGTCCTTCGCATCGCTGAAGACGGGGACATCAGCGTCCCAGCCTTCCGGCAGTTTGCCGCTGAAGGCCGCATCCCAGCCGGCGGCGAGGTCAGGGTGTGCCGCTTTGTACGCGTCCAGGGCGGCGTTCCAGTCCGATTCCTGCTGCGCGCCGCGCGTCAGCGCCTCGCGGAAGTGAGCAGCGACTTCGTCAGGCACGTAGAACTTCGCATCCGGCGGCCAGCCGAGGTTCGTCTTAGTGGCGCGGGCTTCTTCCGGGCCGAGCGCCTTACCGTGAGCGTCACTGGTGCCCGCGTACTTGGGGCTGCCATAACCGATGATCGTCTTCACGGCGATGACGGAGGGCTTATCGGTGACGGCCTGCGCCGCACGAATCGCGCTGTCGATTGCCTCAAGGTCGTTGCCGTCGGCGACGCGCTGCGTGTGCCAGCCCTGCGCGTCAAAGCGCTTGACGATGTCTTCGGTCAGGATCATGCTGGCGTCACCATCCAGGGTGACATCGTTGTCATCGTACAGGAAGATTAGCTTGCCCAGGCCCCAGTGACCGGCCAGCGCGCAGGCTTCAATAGCGACGCCTTCCATCAGGTCGCCGTCGCTGACAATGGCGTAGGTGTAGTGATCGATGACGGTGTGCCCTTCACGGTTGAAGTGCTGCGCCAGGAATGACTCCGCCAGCGCCATGCCGACGGCGTTTGCCGCGCCCTGGCCAAGTGGGCCGGTCGTCGTCTCGACGCCGGGCGTGTGATGATACTCCGGGTGGCCGGGCGTCTTGCTGCCCCACTGCCGGAAGTTCTTAATCTCGCTGAGCGGCAGGTCATAGCCGGTCAGGTGCAGCAGCGCGTACAGCAGCATGGAGCCGTGGCCAGCGCTGAGGATGAAGCGGTCGCGGTTGATCCACTTCGGATTGGCGGGATTGTAGCGCAGGTGCTGCGTCCACAGGACATAGGCCATCGGGGCCGCGCCCAACGGCAGGCCCGGATGCCCACTATCGGCTTGTTCGACGGCGTCAATTGCCAGCGTGCGAATCGTGTTGATCGCTTGCTGTTGGAGTTCCTGAGTGGTGCTGATCGTCATAGCGTTCTCCCTCTGATGAACACAGGCATGACCGCGTGCGGCCTGTCGCTGAGTATAGCGCGCAATGATTATAGCGGGGTAACGGGCGCAGCGGATGGTCGGGTCAGGGCGAAACAGACAACAAACCGGGGTTGCGCGCGGCGTCTAGCGGCGGCGGCGCTCCATGTGTGCCTTTCGCTTACGCTCGAAGGGTAGCAGCTCGGCATCGCTGAGCTGGCGAGTCGCGTCCATCTCGAAGCTGCGCTGCTGATCGCTCAGCAGTTTGTGCATGGCGCGCAGGGTCAGCAGGCCCATACTGGCCGCAGCCCCCCCCCGCGAGCAGCGCCAGCGCCGTATCCGAGAGCTGCGCCGGAGGGATCGCCTTACGCAGCAGCCACATCAGGCCGGTATGCGTGACCACCGCGACGAACAAGCCGCTGAACAGGGCCAGCCACAGGCTCGATAACTGCTTCGTCTTCTCCAGAAACAGATAGCCAAAGATCGGCGCAACGATGAACATCAGCACGAAGACGCCCTGCACCGCAAAGGCGACCTTGAAGCCCAGCCCCGCCGGGTCGAAGCCGATAACCTGGGCAAACATTTCCATGAGCACGTCCCCATCGCACCATGCAGCCAGAATAAGGCCACGCATATCCACAGTTTACACCTTGCATCGCTTTGCACGTACAATAGCAGGGGTAATGACCGTGAAGAGAGCACGCGCTACCCGGTTTGAACCTCACAGCGCACAGGGATATCGCATATGGCTTACACGTGTTTTTATGATGCTGACGAACAGCCGCGCGCCGGGCTGGTGAAAAACGGTCAGGTGCACCCGTATCAGGCGGGCATGACGCTGGCAGACGTGATCAACAACCGCGCACCGCTGGCCCTGGCCGATCCACTGCCGCTGAATACGCTGCGCCTGGCACCTCTGCTGCGCCCGGGGAAAATCCTGTGCGTGGGACGCAACTACATCGACCACGCCGCGGAACTGAAGAACACCGTGCCGATCAAACCGCTGATTTTCGCCAAGTTTGCGACCAGCATCATCGCCAACGGGCAGACGATCCGCTGGCGGCGCAGCATCACCAATCAGGTCGATTGGGAAGGTGAACTGGCGGTGATCATCGGCAGGCGCGCCCAGGCCGTCAGCGAGGCCGACGCGCTCGATTACGTCTTCGGCTATACCGTCGCCAACGACATCAGCGCACGCGACATCCAGGACGCCGAGAGCCAGTGGACGCGCGCCAAAGGCCAGGATACGTTCTGCCCGCTGGGGCCGGTGATCGTCCCGGCGACAGATGTCTACGACCCGCACGTGCTGAAGATCATCACCATCGTCAACGGCGAAGTCATGCAGAACGGCAACACCGGCGATATGGTCTTTAAGGTGCCCTTTCTCATCAGCTACCTGTCGCGGACCTTCACCCTGGAGCCAGGCGACCTGATCCTGACCGGCACACCTGCCGGGGTCGGCAAGGGGATGAAGCCGCCACGCTTTTTGCAGGACGGCGACGAGGTCAGCGTGACGATCGACGGCCTGGGCACCCTCAGCAACCCATGCCAGATCATCAACGACTGAGCTACACGAACGCAAACGGGGCCTCTACTGTGAGGCCCCGCTGAATTTCAGAGCGTGTCCGGATGATGTGGCTTATGCTTCGAATGAAGTGTAGTTACCAGGGGCCAGCCCACTGAAGATCATGGTGTAGGTTTTGCCGCTGGCTGTCGGAGCGTTGATCTGATACTCGCCCGTGCTCAGCCGGATTACCTGAATCCCATTCGCTTCTTCAACCACAGTGTTGACCTCCGGCACACCGACCGCCGCGAATTCCTCCGCAGTGACGACCATAACAAGTGTGCCTTCGCTGCTGTCAACGGCGTAAACGTGCAGATCACCATCAACCTCGTAAACCGCTACCGGTGCGGCGGCGTCACGATCATTCAGACGGCCATCCGTGAAGGGCTGCGCCTCGGCCGCGCCGCTGGCCGGTGGCAACGGCCAGCCGGCGGGGTCGCCGTTATAGAGGATATTGCTCGTCTCGCAGGCGTCCAGTACCAGCAGCGTCTGAGCGACTGGCGTATTTACTGGCCGTTCCATCGTCAAATAGATTTCAACCGGGCGACCGGCAGGCATTGGCCAGGTTCCTGTAATGGGGCCACCACTGCTTGCAGAGTATATAGACCAGGTGGTAGTACCAGTTAGGCCGGACATGCCGAAATTTTCGTGCATGTAAATCAGGCCATCAACGATGGCGACCGTGTCGAAATTGTAAGTGCCGCCGTCGTTGACGAAGGTAACATTCAGAGTGATATTGAAGTTTCCGCAGCCACTCGTGTCGATACCGTTGACGATCCACGCTTCCGTCTGTGCCTGAGACACAACCGGGATAAGCAGGAGTAGTGCGACCAGCAAAATCAAACCCCACTTATTGTGTTTCATTGCCTTTGGCTCCTGTGAAATGTAGGACCATTACAGTATATTGTCATTTATCGAAACGAAACATACTAGTATCTTAACTATTCTTCGGCTGCACAGCGGCGCTCCGTGCAGGTATAATCCCTGCTATGAACGCGACGTTTACCCCGGTGCCCTGGCCGGTCGCTGGCCATGACTGGGCGGTGCAGTTCTTGCAGAAGAGCCTGCTGCACCGTCGGGTGCGCCATGCCTATCTGATTCTGGGCGCGCAGAACATCGGCAAGGGGACGCTGGCGCATGCCTTCGCGCAGACACTCCAGTGCGAGGCGGAGGACGAAGCCGCCCGACCGTGTCAGCAGTGCGGCTCATGTCGACGGCTGCGCAGCGGCAACCATCCTGATCTGCTCTACACCCACAACGATGAGAAGACCGGCGCGCTGAAGATCGACGCGATCCGCGAGATTACGCGGCTGATCGCGCTGAAGCCATTCAGCGGGCGCTATCGCATCGCCATTCTGGATGATTTCGACGGGGCATCGCCGCCCGCGCAGGACGCCCTGCTCAAGACGCTCGAAGAGCCGTCGCCATATGCGGTGCTGATCCTGCTGGCACAATCCACGGAGAACATCCTGCCGACCATCACCAGCCGCTGCCAGATCATCCGGCTGCGCCCGGCCTCGCAGCAGATCGTGCGCGAGGTGCTCCTGCACGCAGGTGCCGACCCCAATCAGGCGGAACTACTGGCACGGCTCAGCAGTGGGCGGATCGGCTGGGCATTGCAGGCGCTGCACGATGAGGGCGTCATGGCCGATCGCCAGCAGGCGCTGGAACAGCTTGAAGCGGCCATCGCAGGCAGCCGGGCGCAGCGCTTCGCCCTGGCGGAGGACCTGGGCAAGCTGTCGAAACCGGCCCTGCGCTACATCCTGGAGATCTGGCAGACGTACTGGCGCGATCTGCTGCTGCTGGTGGAAGGCAGCCCCGTCAAACCCTGCAACAGCGATCGCAGCCGAGAGCTGGAACGCCTCAGCCTGGGGATGCAGCCCGCCGATGCGCTGCGCGCCCTGCGCGCCACCCGAGAGCTGCTGCTGCGCACGCTCAACACCAACGCGAACGCCCGCCTCGCGCTGGAGGCGATGTTCCTCGAATATCCACAGCGGTAATCAGACGATTGAGAAACAAAACAGGGGCCCGGCCCCTGCGCGTTGGATTACAGATCGAGCGTTGGCGTCGGGCTGAGGTCGTCGAACGGTATCGGCGTGAAGTTGCCCGGCGGCAGCGTCGGGAAGTTCTGCGTCGGGGGCACCGGCGCTGTTGGATCAGTAGCTGGCGACGGCGTCCGGGTGGGCGTCGGCGTCGGCGTGGTGTTCTGGACCTGGACCGGCACATCGCGGTAGATGAAGCCGCCCTGCGTCGAGAAGACGGCCAGCCGCAGGATATAGTTGCCATTCGAGACGGTGCGCGTATCCCACGTGCCCAGTTCAGAGCCAGCGATGGTGAACTCCTGGCGAATCTGATCGGTGATGTTGCGGAAGGCTGTCGCATCATCGCCTTCGTCCGCCGCATCATCGACTTCATCCGCCGGGGCATAACGCAGCTCATAGTAGTCGAAGTTCGGCGCGCTGACGACACCCGTCACCACCAGCCGATTCTCAACGACGTTGTTGGGCTGCGGGTTGTTGATGAGCACGGTCGGCAGTTGTTCGCCCTGCTGACAGGCAACGTTCGGCGGTGTTTCCAGTGGCAGCGGCAGACCAAGCTCGCGCGCATAATCCTGACCAGCCGATTCGTTGTTGATCCAGCGGACGGCCCACTGGTCATCGATGGCGGCGAAGGTGCGCTCGACGACGTTCTCCGGGCACCACTGATTCGCCAGATTGCCCGTCCAGCTATCGACCGGCAGCGTCTGGACCGGACCGGCATCCGGCGACGGCGGCAGTTGGCCCTGAATGGCAATATCGGTGACGCGCGTCGGGCAGGCCACGTTCGGATCAGCCAGCGCACCGGTCTCGCGGCAGACGGTCACCTGGACCACGCCGCCCGGGTTCTGGAAGGCACGCGGGGCGCGCCCGTCGATGGCGGCGCGCATGACCGTATTCCACAGCGGGGACGCCGCCGTGAAGCCAGTCACGCCGGTGGTGATGCTGTTATCCTGGACAGTCCCCAGCCAGACGCCGACGACCGAATTATGCGTGAAGCCCATCGTCCACAGGTCGCGGCCCTGGTTGCTGGTGCCGGTCTTCGCGGCGACGAAGCCGCTGGCCGGGATGCCTGCATTAACCAGAGTCAGCGGGCTGTTCGTGCCGAACTGTGCGGCGCGGCTGGCGTCATCGCTGAGGATGTTCTGTACGATGTAGGCCACCTGCGGCGACATCACCTGCTGCGGTTCTGGACGATCCGGCAGGGTGACGGTCAGGCCGCCTTCCTCGGTGATGCGCTCGATCGTGTACAGCGGCACCAGGACGCCATTGTTGGCCAGGGTGCCGTAGCCCTTCATCATGTCGATCAGGCGGACTTCGTTCGCGCCGACAGCAGCCGCCACAGATTGAATCGGGTTATCCGGGAAGAAGCGGATGCCCACGTTGTTGAGCGTCTCTTCAAAGCGCTGTAGTCCCAGCCATTCCAGCGTCTTGACGGCGGCCATGTTGATGCTGTTCTGCAATGCGGAGCGCACCGGGATCGGCCCGCGATAGACGCCGTCGAAGTTCCGGGGGACGTAGGGCTGCTGCCCATCGACGGGGAACTCGCTGTAAACATCCCACAGGATCGTGGCCGGGGTGTAGTAGCCATTAGGCCCACCTTCCAGCGCTGCCGCATACAGGAACGGCTTCAGCGCGCTGCCGGGCTGCTGCCAGCTACGGGTGTTATCGAACTGACCGTTGATCGATTCGTCGTTGAAATCCGGGCTGCCGACCATCGCGCGGATGGCACCCGTCTGCGGGTCGGTCACCATGACCGCGCCCGTCTCCACGCCGTTGTTGACGAGCTGCTCCACGCGACGGCGCAGGGTATCCTCGGCGACCTGCTGCATACGCGGGTTGAGCGTCGTGAAGATCGTAAAGCCGCGCTGGAACATCACATCGGTAGAGCCATAGTCGGCTTCGATCTGGGCCAGCACGTAGTTGACGAAGTGCGGGTATTGCAACTGCGCCTCACGCGGGCGATAGGACCGCGCTTCCATACGGGCCAACTGGACCGCCAGCACGCCGCCATAGGTGCCGTTCGGGTTGACGCGGACCAGAATCTGCGGCTCGTCATCCTGTATGACAGTCGTCTGGTTGGCGATGATACAGAACGGCTCGTCCGATGTCGCCCACTCACCATGCTGGAACTGCAAACAGCCCGTATCCAGCATACGACGGATGCTCTCGCGCGTGGCGCGCTTGGCCTGTTCCAGATTGATGACCGGGTCGTTGGCGTTAGGCGCGTTGATCAGACCGGCCAGCAGCGCTGCCTCCGCCATGTTGACCTCGGCGGCGGGCTTGTCAAAGTAGAACTGACTGGCGGCTTCTACACCGTAAGACTGATTGCCTAAGAAAACCTCGTTAAGGTACAGCTCCAGGATGAAGTTCTTGTCATAGCGGCGGCTGATCTCCATCGCCACCAGGATTTCGCGGATTTTGCGGTCGGCGGTGACTTCCGTCTCCTGCAGCACCAGATTACGCGCGATCTGCTGCGTGATGGTGCTGGCCCCCTGCACGACCTCGTTAGCGCTCAGGTTCTCGAAGAAGGCCGACACGACGCGCCCCAGGTCGAAGCCAGGGTCATCGTAGAAGGACTGGTTCTCCGTGCTGATGACGGCGTGAATCAGGAAGGGCGAGATCTGATCGAGGGGCACTTCGTCGCGGGCACCGCCTTCGCGGCTGTTCAGTTCAGCGATCAGGTCGCCGTTAGCGTCCATGATGCGCGCCGTGCGGAAATCCGGCTCATAGTTGACGAGCGCGTCAATGGCGTTGGTGTAGGGTGATACGCTGTTGTTGTACCACAGCACAATGCCGATGCCGCCCACCACCAGACTGATCAGGCCGCAGGCGAAGACGATGCCGATAATCGACGCCGCAACCGTAAACAGGCTGGCCTGCTGGCGCTCGCGCTCGCGCTGGTAGGCGTCGCTCTCGGCCTCCGGCGCACCCACGTCGAACCCGGGCGCATACTCGGCACCGGCGGTCCCCAGTGGGCGCTCGATGAAGCTGCCTATCGGGCGATCAGCGCCGATGGCCTCCTGAGAGGGCGACGGCATTGTCGCATCAATGGCGTTCATGTTCTGCAGGGTCGGGGCGGCTGTCGTCAGTTGATCACGGTCCCAGGACGCGCCGACCATCGTATGATCCGGGTCGCGGATGGGCTGGCCCGGTCGCGGGACGGGTGTGCCAGTCGTGCCGTAGGTATCGACAGCGCCGGTGCTGACCTCGCCACCGGGCACGTCGCCCGGCAGATACGGCAGCGACCCGGCCAGCACGTCGGCAGCATCGAGCATACCCGTCTCCGTCGGGGCGGCACCCAGCGTCAGCGGGACGGGCGGCGTATCCGGCACCCACTGCTGCATTCTGCTATCGTAGCGCAGCCACTGACGCGTATCCGGCCCGTACTGCCACCAGACCTGGTCATTATCCAGGATGGCGTAGGTGCTGATGCGCTGCATGTACTGTTCGTAACTGATGACGCCGTTTTCGTATTCGCGGTAGAGGTTATTGGCCGCCTGCCGCGTCTCGCGGAAGCGTCGCGCCAACTCCAGGTCTGCCGGGTTAATCGGCTGCGTTGATTCCGGCACGGGCGTATATTCAGCAGCGGGTTCGGCAGCGGGTTCGGCAGCGCCTTCCTGCTGTTGCAGCTTGGCGATCTGCTGCTGGTAGAAATCCATGTTGGCGGCGGTCTGCTCGCCGATTTCCGGTTCGCCTTCTGCGCGTTCTTCTTCGCCTTCTTCGGCTTCTTCGGCTGTTGCCTGCTCGCCGCGCAGTCGTTCGAGCTGTTCCGCCATGTAGCGCGCGTTTTCATCGGCGGGGGCCTCCGTCGTCGGGGAGACAGCGCCGAGCGTCTGCGTCATGACCAGCTTCTCAGCAGCGGAGAGTTCCTCATCCGCGCTGACTTCTTCCGCCTCGGTCGTCTCACCGATCTGCGCGCCGCCTTCCATGCTGCGCAGGGCCATCAGCTCCGGCCAACTGAGCATCTCCTCAGGGCGGACAGGCTCCGGCTCAGGTTCTTCCGGCGTGAAGTCCATGTCCTCTGGCGCAACAGGCGCTTCAGCTACGGGTGCGGACCGCTGCCCGGCGATCTCCGCGATGATGTCTTCGGGGCGCACGCTGGGCGCCTCGACCGGTTTGATCTGGATAGTCTGCCCGGATTGGAACGAGGTATCTTCCGGGCGCGGCAGATGCCAGGTGCCGGGTTGTTCGGGTTCTGGGGGCACATCTTCAGGCAGCGCCGTGACGACGCGCCATTCTGCCTCCGGAGCGCTCGGGCGGGCGATTTCACGCCACAGCGACGGCTTGCTCGGCAGCCGCCAGCCGCCGTTACCTTCCGGGGCATCTTCTGGGGACGTCGTAGGACGATCAGACATAGGCGTTTTTCCGGATCACGTCGGTGGACAGCGGGTAAACGGTATTCATGCGACCATTATACCCTAATGTAACAAAAGGTGGGGCGCACGGCCCACCTTAACTGCATCCTGTTAGTGATACACCGTCCGCGTTAATCCTGCAAATGTTGTTCAGCACAGGCGCGGAAAAAGGCTTGTCCGGCGCAGAGCGCAGGGGTATGCTCTGACGCTGGCTGAGGCCCCGCTGAAGATCGCCGGGGGCCTGCATACAAGCGTAAGGAAACGATCATGCGAACTGCACATTGGATCCCGCTGCTGCTGGGCGCACTGGGCCTGATGGTGATCGCACCAGCGGCGGCGCAGTCTGTTGCGCCCATCACCCGGACTGACCCCGAGACAGGCGTCCGCTACGTCGTCGAGCAGTTTATGTCTGCCAACTTCCCGGTTTCGCTGGTCTTCGCGCCGGATGGCCGCCTGTTCTATACGGAGAAGACGACCGGCAGCGTGCGCGTCGTGCTGCCGGATGGCACCCTGCTGCCGGAGCCTGTCGTCACGCTGCCGACCAACGCCCTGCAGGAACGCGGCATGCTGGGCATAACACTCGACCCGGCGTTTGAGGATAACGCGACGCTCTACGTCGTCCACACAGCGGAGGGCACCGCCCGCGACTGGCCCGCTAATGCACTCGTCCGCCTGCGGCTGGAAGATAACCGCGCCGTCGAGGTCGAGGAGCTGATGCGCGTGCCGATCACCAACGGCAGCCTGCTGCACAACGGCGGCCAGGTCCACTTTGACGCGGCGGGCAACCTCTACTGGACGATTGGCGACTACGGCGAAGCCGCCAACGCTCAGGACACGGAGACGCTCATGGGGGCGATTCATCGCTTCCAGGTCACGGACGAGGGCCTGCTGCCTGCGTCGGGCAACCCCTACGGCAACAGCATCTACGCGCTGGGACTGCGCAACCCCTACGACTTCACCTTCGACCCGGTCAGCGGCGACATGTTCCTGACAGAGATCGGACCAAGCTGCGACGATGAGATCAACATCATCTACCCGGGCTTCAACTATGGCTGGGATACCGATTACGAATGCGTCGGCCTGGACCTGATCGAGGGGCTGGATCACGGGCTGTACATGCCGCCACTGCTGAGCTTTACCCCGGTCGAAGCGCCGACCGGCCTGCTGTTCTACGATCACGAAGCGATCCCGGCGTGGCAGCACGATCTGTTCTTCTGCAACTGGATTTATGGCGACCTGCGGCGGGTGGTGCTCAACGCGCAGCGTACCCAGGTCGAGGCTGTCTACGATATCGACCTGGGCGACGTGCAGTGCCGGCTGGATCTCGTCAGCGGGCCGGATGGTGCGCTGTACTTCGGCACTGTCGGGGAGTTCGGCGGCGCGATTATGCGGCTGCGCCCGGTCGCGGACGATGGCGGCTCGTAACACTCTGCACGATGCAGGTTGCAAAAGGGCGCGACCTGCTGGCCGCGCCCTGATCTGTTACATCGGAAGTTGTGCAGGGTCAGCAGCCCCGCAGCATTACTCCGCGATTACTCCACGTTCACCGTGACGTCAATGTCACCGTAGCTGCCACCGCCCGCGTGTCCGACGACGACGGTGTAGCGTCCGGCGTCGAGCATCAGGTCTTCAATGGCGCTGTCCATGGAAAGCACGTGCTTGCCATCCAGCATATCATCGGCCCCGTAGATGGGCTGGCCGCTGCCGTCAATGACGATCACCAGCGGGTCAACTTCGCCAGGGATCACGCTGCTGGCAGTTACATCCAGCACATCACCAGCGCTGGCATTGATGGTGAACAGATACAGACGACCTTCCGACATGGTCAGTGAAGTCGCCTCGCCCGATTCCCACGCGACAGCGTGCGCGCAGGTCTGGACGCCCCGCATCCAGCTCAGGAACAGATTGGCAGCATGCTGCGACATGCCCATATGTTCATAAGCGACGCCCTGGCCCAGGAATACAGCGGGATCGTTAGGGGTCAGCGCTTCTGCGGATTTGAACTGCGCCAGTGCCCGGCTGGGGATGCCGACATCGTACAGATAATAAACGCCCAAATCATGGTAATAATCAGCCCATTCCTCGGCGGTGCCGCGCGCTTCGTAGCGGTAGTCGCCTGTATCGAGGCTGGTGCTGACAACTAGTTCATACGTGGGCTGCATAGTCCGGGTGAAGATGTTGCCCAGAGCTTCGACGCCAAAATAGGCAATCCCTACGATCAGCAGCGCCTGGATCGCCAGAACGACGCCCCGGCCCGGATAGGTTCCACTTGCCTTCCGTCTATAAATCATAAGCCATACCCAAGAAGAACAACTAGCATGCGGATACGGCTAGTATACACAAATTTCTTATGCTGTGGTGAATTTCACATGAATGCGCCGAAAAATCGGCGTTTAAGACAGGAAATGCCCCGGTCATGTGGGCAAAGTAACCAGAAGCTACCTGAACCATACCCTATATAGGCCGAGTGGCCACCTTAGATTCGTGGTTGTGCGCCAAACAGCACACAAACAGCCGCCTCAGACCTGCCCGGCGGCCTTATGTGCCAGCCGGATCGGGTGCGGCAGACGGTAGCGCGGCGTGCAGGCCAGCACCAGCTCGATCGCAGTATCAAGCATCATGCGATGCCCCGAGCTGACATATACCGGCTTGACGCCGGTCCGCAGCCGCAGGACGACGCCGAGCTGGTCGCCCCGATACCACAGCGGGCTGTAAGCGCCTTTTTCCTCGGCGGGCGTATCGTATGTGCCGATCAGATGCGTCTTGCCTACGCCGATCGTAGGCGCATCGAGCCACAGGCCCATGTGAGCGGCAATGCCCATCCGGCGCGGATGAATCCGCCCCATGCCATCGAACAGGTAAACATCCGGCAACTGACGCAACTGTGACAGCGCATCGATCAGCACGGGCCCCTCGCGGAAGGTCAGCAGGCCGGGGATGTAGGGATAGGTGGTCGGGCGGCGTGCTGTGACCGTCTCCAGCGGCTCAAGGTCCGGGTAGCTGACGACCACAACTGCCGCCTGACTGACGTCATTCTTTACGCCGACATCCACCCCGGCGACGCGCTGGACGCGCCCCAGGTCGAGCGCTTCGTCGCGCAACTGGCTCGCCAGCGCGTTCTGTAGTGCAATGGCATCTAAGGGCGAAAGGTCCCAGGCGTGTAGATTATGCCGCATACGCATTTCTCCGCAGGCAATGTGCGGTATGAGTATACGGCATCTGCGCGGATTATCGCAGGCGTGCCAGCAATCGCAGGAGGGCAGCTAAATCGTCAGGAAGAGGAACAGAAACACCAGAACACCGAAGATCGTCGCCACCGCACTGCCAATGGGATCAGCCACAGGGGCAGGCGTTCCCGCAGTGGCGGGCGTTCCCGCAGTGGTTTGGGCTGCTTCGCGCTCGGCCAGAACGGATTCGACCAGGTCCTCGCCGCACTGTTCAGAGAGCTGACGCAGGCCATCTTCATAGCCATCACCGGCGAACTGCGGCGCGATGCGCGCTTCGGCGGCGCGTTTCTCCTGAAGCTCGGCAATTGACGCGTCGATCTGCGCCCGATCACAGGCCGGGTCGGAGGCCGGGTCGGACTGAGCCGCGACCGGCAGCGCCCACAGCAGCAGACAGACTATCCCCATAAGACCGGGCCACACCCGCCCGAAGCCACCACGAATACGGTTCATTTTCATCGTTCTGAGCACTCCCAACCAGTCGACAGCGCGCCGATTGTACCGTGAACCGGGCGCGTTCCGGCTGAGTACTCGCTGAGCGCTGCGCCCGACGTGCTCCCGAACGCGCTCAAAACGCGCTATTTGCGGCTACAATAGCCGCAAATAGCTTTCACGAGGCGACGTCAGATATGAATACTTCCTGGAAAGTGCTGCGGATAGCCGGGCTGGATTTTTATATTGTCCCCCTGCCAGCGCTGATTGTGACGGCGGTGCTGTGGGTGCTGTTCGAGCGCATTGGTGAGGAGATGCTCGGCCTGTCGAGGATAGAGGCCATCGTGGGCGGCCTGCTGGCGACGGCGCAGTTCTGGTTGAGCGAAGCCGTGCACCAGATCGGGCATGGGATCGCAGCCCGGCGGACAGGTCACCCGATGGTGGGCTTTTCGCTGTGGGGGCTGGGGACGTCGCTGTATCCACCGGACGAAGGCGAGCTGTCGGGCCGCGTTCACATCCAGCGGGCGCTGGGCGGGCCGATCATAAGCCTGATCCTCGCCGCCATCGCCGCTCTGAAGGCTGTCCTGCTGGCACCTGTAGGCGGGCTGTTCTTCTGGCTGGCGGTTTATGTCACAGCGATTAACCTGCTGATCTTCGGCCTGGGCGCGCTGCTGCCGCTGAAGATCGGCGGCCTGACATCTGATGGCGCGGTCATCCTGCACTGGCTGCGCAACGGCAATCGCCAGACCGCCTGAGCATCCCAAGAAACAGCCCGGCCCTGGTGCGCAGTGCATGGGGCCGGGCATCATCGCTCAGGGCGATATCACTGAGCTTACAGGCTGCATCACCACGCGACAGGCAGCGCGCGCATCCCATGGATCAGCAGCGTCTCCGTCCAGCGCAGGTCCGCGACGGCGGTATTCAGCCGGATATTCGGCAGGCGCTTCAGCAGCGCCGGGATCGCAATCGTCGCTTCCAGCCGGGCCAGCGGCGCGCCGACACAATAGTGAATCCCCATGCCGAAGGCGATATGCGGGTTAGGGCTGCGCGTGATGTCGAAGCGGTCCGGGTCCGGGAAGACAGCCGGGTCGCGGTTGGCGGCCAGCAGTGATGGCAGGATGATCTCGCCCTGTGGGATGAGGTGCCCCTTGTACTCCACATCCTCGACCGACCAGCGCAGCGTCGGCGCTTCGACCGGGCCGTTATAGCGCAGCATCTCCTCAACGGCACTGCCGATCAGGCTCGGCTCGGATTGCAGCAGGGCCATCTGATCGGGGTGCTGCATCAGCGCCAGCATACCGTTACCAATCAGGTTGACGGTCGTCTCATGGCCGGCCACCAGCAGCAGGAAGACCATCGCCAGCAGTTCCATGTGATCGAGCGTCTCGCCTTCGTCCTCGGCGCGCACCAGCCCACTGAGGATGTCGCCGGTATCGGTCGCGCGGCGCTCCTCGATGAGTTCGTTGATGTACATGACGAAGGCCATCGCGGCCATGCGCGCCTCTTCTTCGCTGGTGCCGAAGAGCAGCGCATTCGTCCACTTGCGGAAGTCGTCGCGCTTCTCCGAATGGACGCCGAGCATCTCCGCGATGACGGTAATCGGCAGCGGGAAGGCGTATTCCGCCAGCAGATCGCCCTCGTCATGATCGGCCATCTTATCGAGCAGGTCATGGGCGATGGCTTCGATGCGCGGCTGCATAGCGGCGATGGTGCGCGGCGTAAAGGCCTTATGCACCAGACGCCGCAGCCGTGTGTGATCCGGCGGGTCCTGGTTGAGCATGTGGCGGTCGATGGCATCGAAGGGCGGCTGCGGGTTGAGCGGCATATAGCGCACGACAATATCCGGCGGTAGCTGGCGGCGCGCATCCTTGATGAAGCGCGGCTCCTTCAGTGCCCAGACAGCGTCCTCATATGTCGTGAAAAACCAGAAGGGGTTGCCCGACACCGGGCCGATCCCACGCCAGATGGGATCGTTGACGCGCATCTGCGCGTAGACGGCCTGCGGATTAGCCCGGACGGGCCGGTTGAAGATCGGGTACTTATTCTCCACTCGGTCGGTGGTCATGCGCTGTCCTCGTATACGTTCTGTCGCCTCACCATTATAGCGACACTCTGCCACAAATCACCGGGGATGACGGACCGCGACCCGATACGCACAGGCCAATCACGCAGCAGGCGGGCAGGCGTGCGCAAATTCGTGGACACAGGTCAGCTAATGGCCATATGGACCGTACCACATGCGCTCAACCTAACGGAATTGGTATTCGCATTGCGGCCGGGCTTGTTATACTGATGTGTCTGGCAGGCAATCCGAATATCTGGTATCCAAACCTGGAGCTAACGCCTGACGCCAGTGACGAGCACATCTGAATGGCGCGGGTAAACATCAAGCATGATGAACAAAGCCCTGGCATGTCAAAACGAGTATTATCACGTCGGCGCACTCATTGATGGGCTTTATGAACTCACCGCCTTCCTGGGGGCCGGCGGCATGGCCTGCGTGTATCAGGCGCAGGAGATCAACACGCCGCACACCTATGCGATTAAGTTCCTCAAATCGGAGTTTCATAATCAGCCGTACCTGATCCGCTTCTTCGAGAGCGAAGCAGGCCACATGCGTGATCTGGCGCACCCGAACATCGTGCGCTTCTATCGCTTCGTCAACAAGGACGATTACAGCTACATCGTCATGGATTATGTCGATGGCTACGCCCTGAGCGAGATCATCAAGCGCATGTACGATCAGCAGCGGCACATCCCGCTTAACGAAGTCGTGCGCATCATGACGCAGGTGGCACGCGCCCTGGATACGATCCACCGCGAAGGCTACGTCCACCGGGATATCAAGCCCGGTAACGTGCTGATCCAGAAGGCGGATGGCAAAGCCTTCCTGACCGACCTGGGCATCACCACCGACGCGCAGACGGTCGTCAGCGGTGCCGGCACCCTGGCATACATGGCCCCGGAACAGGCCGCCAACGAGCGCGCCGATCATCGCGCCGATATTTACAGCTACGGCATCATGCTCTTCGAGATGCTGGCGCGCCAGCGGCCCTTCCGCGTGGATCGGGCGCTCTCCGGCGAAGACGCCGAAAACGCGCTGATCGCGCAGCATCGCAATGCGCCGGTACCCGATATCGCCCAGTTCCGTGAGGGGCTGCCGCCAGACCTCAACGAGATCATGCAGCGCGCCCTGGCGAAAGACCCCGACGACCGCTACGACAGCGTCATGGAACTCGTGCAGGCCGTTCATGAAGTGCTCAAGCCACAGCTCGGCCCTGATATGCAGGAGTTCACGAAGATCACGCACCTCAGCGGGCAGACGGGCACGCCGGTGATTAGCCTGGGCGCGACCGGAGGCGGTGGCCCGCGCTGGTCAACGATCGCCTTTGGTTTGCTGGCAGTGTCTTTGTTGGTGGTGATTGGCGTCACCCTGCTGAGTGCAACGGGCGTGCTGCCATTCGGGCCGACACCGACGCCCACAGACGGCGCACCGGTCGCCCTGGTGACGGAAGCCGTCGATCCGGTCGCAGCGATTGACCCGGATACCCCAACCCCAACAGCGACAGCGACCATCACACCGACAGCGACGCTCACGCTCACACCGACGGCGACCAATACGCCGACGGCGACCGCCACACTGACGTCCACACCCAGCCTGACGCCGACCATCACGCTGACGCCCACGCCCGATCTGACGACCGGCCTGGCCCCGGTCAGCCTGATTTCCGGCGTGGATGCGCTGGCCGACCCGGACGACTACCAGGAACTGCGCATCGCGCCAACCGCAGACGACCCGCTTTATCATCTGCGCGTGGGGGCTGTTGATGGCTTCCGCATTACCGTTGCGCTCGCCGCTGACGAAGCCGCCGACCTGGGCAACCTGCGACGCTATGGCGTCGCCTTCCGCATCCAGGACGCGCAGAATTACATCCTGTTCTCGATTGATCCACTGACGCGCTTCTGGCGCTTCGTCAAAGTCATTGGCGGCGATGGGCGTCTGGAGACGGAGATCACCAGCACCAGCCCACTCAGCGCGGATATCGACCTGACGCAACTGCGGCTGACCGGGCTGGGCGGCTTCTTCGTGGTGGAGCTGGGCGACGCAGACAACCCAGACGCCGCCAGCGCTCAGATCACCTACACGGATGCGACCTGGCCGTCCGGTGGGCTGGCGCTGTGGTTCGACAGCCCCGGCGGTACGGATCTGGTGCTGGATACGCTTGAGGTCAGCCTGATCGGGCCGGATGCGGAGCGCGCACAGCGCAGCGCACCGACAGTCGCGCCGGGCTTTGGCGATGCGTACCGCTATCTGCGCGCCGATGTCAACGCGATGCTGGCCACCAACGACGTCGCGGCGAGTGCCGTCATCTGCCCGGAGTTCATCCCGATTTTCGAGCAACTTGGGCGGCACACCCTCAGCCGCAGCGAGCAGGTCCGCACGCTGGCGCGGCGGGTGCAGGTCGCCAGCGAGGTGATCTACAGCCGCTGCCAATCAGAAAGCCCCGGCGCGCCGCTGCGCTTCATCACCGATGTGCAGGGCTATCTGAACTGGGAGGCCACCCTGCGCGATGTGCTCAATACGATCGAGCAGCGCTCGTGAGCGACGGTATAACCTGCGAGTTTGGTAAGATCGAAGATAAAAAGTGCGTCAGAATCCTGGCTTCACCATGCACTATTTCACGCGAATTGCGTTAAACTGTTTAGCGTGAGTCCGCATTGATCCACATGTTTAGTTGTTTGCCTATTGGCGCAGAGGTGTCACCGATGCCGATGTATACATACCGCCGTGAAGACGGCAGCACGTTCGAAATTCGCCAGAAGTTCCTCGATGATCCGTTGGATGTGTGCCCAGCCACCGGCCAGAAGGTTGTGCGCGTAGTTCAGCCGACCGGCATTATCTTCAAGGGGTCTGGTTTCTACGTCACAGATAACAAGGCGGCCCGCAGCAGCGCGAGCACCACCAGCACCAGCGACCACGACAAGGCCAACGACAAGACCCATGGCAAGACCAACGGCGCATCGGAGAACAAGGCGACCGACAGCACCCCGAGCGAAAGCAAGGCCAGTGCCAGCAAGCCCGCCTCCGTACCGGAGAGCAAAGCCAGCAGCGTCTAGCGTGATTGCTCAGCGCAGTTGCGCGTAGTTGCGCCCCATCCGCCGCCGCCCTACAGCACAGCCATTACGTCACAGTCATTACGTCACAGCTCGACTGACAGCGCGCCCGCACCGATACTGGTCGGGCGTTCGAGTTAGTCGGGCGTGTTTGCGTTCCCGTCGGCGGCGTCTTCGGCGGCGTCTTCGGCGGCTAATGCCTGCAAATAGCGCGGATTAGCGACTTCGAGCTGGGCGATGGTGGTCGCCATCAGATGATCGAACAGGCCGTGATGCTGGTTATAATCGCCCTGGCGGATCGCCGCGCAGAGTTGCGCATGACGCGCCCTGAGCGCGGCGGGCAGGTCCTCCGGACAACCTGGCACGGGCTGTGGCCCCATCAGCGCGTCGAGACGTTCCCACGCGGCCAGCAGCGGCGCGTCACCGGCGCGCAGCTCGCGGCTGACGATGCGCAGCACATTCACCGCCACCAGCGTCTGAAAATACAGCTTATGATGCGTCGCTTTGGTCAGCGGCAGCAGTTCGCTCTCCAGATGATGCTGCACCGCCTCGATCAGTTCGACGGCGTCGGGACGATCATACATGCGGTCTCTCCCGGTTTGGCGGACGTGCGCTTGGATGTGTGCTCGGACGTGTGCTCAGTCGCTCACTGCGTCTTCCCCAGATGATAGACGCTGCCGCGCCTGAGTGCCACTCGCGCCTCAATCCTTGACGGCCTGCGTGCGCGTCTCCGTCCCCAGGATGAGGCGCGCCGTCCGCCGGCCAATCTCCACGGCGAAATTTGTCCCACGATCCCACGGGTAGACCTGTGACATGCTGGCCCAGTAGAGGCCGGGCAGCGGCGTCTTCAGGTCAGGGATGTTCTGGCTGTGGTTCACGGGGGGGACGGGCTGCGCGTATGGTGCGCGCCACACCCACCATTTGCGCACCCAGTCGCGGTTGAAACTGGGATTTACCTTTTTGAGCGCCGGCAGAAAGCGCTCGACCAGTTCTTCCTCGCTCATCTGGAAGTATTCATGATCCGGCGCGACGTAATCGCCACAGTAGATGATGTGATCGCCGCCATAGTGCGATTTCGGCAAAAAGTTGGTGTGCTCCACCAGCGCCAGAAACGGAAAGGCGTTCTTCTGCTTGTCGGGCGTGTCAGCGGGCAAATTGAGCCAGTAGGTGTCATCCGGCATGAGCTGCTGCTTCAGCGCCAGCACGACGCACAGGCCGCCGATGCTCTTGAGGCTGGCCATCTGCTGACCATACGGCGTCTCGGCCAGGCCATCAGTGATGCGCAGCATCAACCGGGGCGATACAGTGCTGAGCACCGCATCGAAGCGGTGCGCCTCGCCCTGGACGTGCAGCACCGGCCTGTCGCCGTCGAAGCTGATGCGCTCGACCGGGGCGGTCAGATGGATGACTGCACCCTGCGCCTCGATCGCCTCGGCCAGCAGGTTGAGGAAGTTCTGAAAGCCGCCCGCGAAGGTGCCCAGGCGCAGGCTGCGCGCCGCGATGCGCGCCCACATCCACGCCATGTTGACTTCCTGATACGCCGCGCCGAACTTGCCAATCAGCAGCGGCCTGAAGAACTTACCGTAAGCTTCCTCGCCCATCGTGCGACGCAGCCAGGCGTCGGCGGTGTGCTTCTCCAGCGGACGCCAGCCGCGCGTCAGTTTGAGGTAGACGCCGGTCAGACCCATGCGGGCCGTCGCCAGCAGACCGATCGGCAGGAAGATAGCCGAGGGTGAAATCTCGCTGCGGACGGGCCTGCCATCGATCCAGTAGCTCGTCTTGGGCCGGGGGAAGATGATCTTATCCGCGTGGCCAATCTCATCGATCAGGCCAAGCATGTCCTTATCGCCCTCGAACCAGTGGTGATAGAACTTCTCCAGCCACCAGTCCCAGCGCTCATCTTTGAAGCCTGCCGCCAGCCCGCCGACGCGCTCACCGGCTTCGAACAGGCTGACGCGATACCCGGCGCGGGTCAGGTCCCAGGCGGCGGCCATCCCCGCTGCGCCCGCACCGATGATGCCTATATGTCGGGGTTGATCCGTCATGAGTCTCAATCGAATGTGGTATGTGTGTATGTGGCCGTAGCCTAATACGACACCGCGCCCCTGTACAGGCACAGTTGACCGCCCGCCGACCCGGTCAGCGCGCCACTCTGACCTTTGGCACGCTCCCCGCTTTCGGCTACACTAGGCAGCACTCAGAAAGAGACCTGTCACGCGCTTAGATTTACCGCGACAGGTCAGATCAGCGCCAATCATAGCAAGCCGGGCAGACCATGAATATCGATCTACAGCACATTCATAAGCGCTTTGGGCCGGTACACGCCAACGACGACATCAGCGTGCAGTTTCATGAAGGGCGCATCGTCGGCATCCTGGGCGAAAACGGCGCGGGCAAATCCACCCTGATGAAGATCCTCAGCGGCTACCAGCCCGCCGATAGCGGCGAAATCCGCATAGACGACGCGCCGCTGCACATGGGCAGCCCGCTGGATGCCATCGACCACGGGATCGGTATGCTGCAACAGGACCCCCTCGACGTGGGGGCCTTCAGCGCCCTGGAGAACTTCATGTACGGTCAGCCGGGCGGCGTGGGCTTCCGACAAAGCCGGCAGCACTTCCGCGAGCAGTTGCAGCAATACGCGGCGCGCTTCGGCTTCGACCTGGACCCGGATACCCCGGCGGATACGCTCAGCATTGCGCAGCGGCAGCAGTTGGAGATGGTGCGCCTACTGGCGCTGGGCGTGCGCTGCCTGATCCTCGACGAGCCGACCACCGGCATCAGCGCGGAGCAGAAAGCCACGCTTTTTGATGCGCTGCGCCAGCTCGCCCACCAGGACGGCATGATTGTGCTGCTCGTCAGCCACAAGCTGGAAGACGTCATCGCCCTGTGCGATTCAGTCGTTGTGCTGCGCGCCGGGCGTCTCGTCGGCAAGCGCCAAATGCCCGCCACCAAAGCGGAGCTTGTCGCGCTCATGTTCGGCAGTGTGCTGCCGCAGGTAGAGCGCCCCACCGCCCCTGTCGGCGCGCCCATCCTGCGCGTGCGCAATCTGCAGTTGCGCGACCGCCGCCTGACGCTCGAAGGGCTGAACCTGGACGTCTGCGCCGGGGAGGTCATCGGGCTGGCCGGCCTGGATGGCAGCGGGCAGGAGCTTTTCGTGCGGGGTCTGGCTGGTCTGGTGATGCCGCAGTCGGGCAGCATCCACCTGCGCGACGACAACATCAGCCGGGCGAACTATCGCGCTCGCATGGCGCGCGGGCTGGTCTTCGGCGCGGCGGGCCGTCTGGAAGAGGGCCTCGTCGCCGGGCTATCGCTGACCGAGCACATGGCCCTGGTCATGGACGACCGCCCCGTGATCCGATGGCGCGAGGCGCAGCAGCGGATCGGTGCGCGCATCGACCATTACAACGTGCGCGGTCGCCCGGAAGACGCCATTGAGCAGCTCTCCGGCGGCAATCAGCAGCGCGTGCTGATGGCCCTGCTGCCTGAAGACCCGACGCTGATGGTGCTGGAACAGCCCACACGCGGCCTCGATGTGGAATCCGCCCGGTGGATATGGCAGCAGTTGCTCTCCCGGCGCGAGCACGGCGCGGCGGTCATCTTCAGCAGCGCGGAACTGGACGAACTCGTCACTTACAGCGACCGTATTCTGGTCTTCTACGCCGGGCGCGTCCACGAAATACCCGATGTCCATCAGACGAGCATTGAACAGCTCGGCCATTGGATCGGCGGCGCGTTCGACGCCTGAGAGCTACTCAGGGCACCGCCTGACCATCCACGGGGGAGAATCACACCATGTGTGGCATCTGCGGCATCCTCAATGGTGATACACGCCCGGTCATGACGTCCACACTGCGGGCCATGAACGGCGTGCTGTGGCATCGCGGGCCGGATGGCAGCGGCGAGCATCTGGCGGGGCCGGTCGGGCTGGCGATGCGCCGCCTGAGCATCATCGACGTCGCCGGCAGCGATCAGCCGCTGTACAACGAAGACCGCACGATTGCCGTCGTCTTCAACGGCGAGATCTTCAACTACCGCGATCTGCGCGCCCACCTGATCAAACGCGGCCACCGCTTCAACACGCAGGGGGATGGCGAGACCATCGCCCACCTGTACGAAGAATACGGCGACGACGCGCCGCGTCACCTGCGCGGGCAGTTCGCCTTCGCCCTGTGGGATGCTCGCCGGCAGCGGCTGCTGCTGGCCCGCGACCGCCTCGGACAGAAGCCGCTGTACTACACACAGCAGCCTGACCTGTTCGTCTTTGCCAGCGAGATTAAGGCGCTTTTGCAGCATCCCGACGTGCCGCGCCGCAGCGCGCTTGACGACCCGGCGCAGCTGGCGCTGTGTCTGGCCTACGGCTACGTCCCCGCGCCGCAGACGGCCTTCGAAGGCATCCAGATGCTTCTGCCTGGTCACCGGTTGACGCTCGATCACGGCGGCGCGCCAATCATCGACGCCTACTGGCAGCCGCCCACCCCCGCCCCGGCAGACCCTGAGGCCCGCGCTGAAGATCATGTGGAGCAACTGCGAGCCACCCTGCGCGAAGCGGTCAGCCTGCGGCTGATCAGCGACGTGCCGCTGGGGGCCTTCCTCAGCGGCGGGCTGGATAGCAGCCTGATCGTCGCGCTCATGCAGCAGATCAGCGGCGCACAGGTCAAAACGTTCAGCATTGGTTTCGCCGGTGGCGCGGGCTTCGATGAGACGCCCTACGCGCAGCAGGTCGCGGACCTGCTGGGCACGGAACACACCGCCTTCACCGTCGAGGCTCACGCTATGGAGCTGCTGCCCCAGCTCGTCTGGCACCTGGATGCGCCCTTCGCGGATAGCAGCGTCATCCCGACCTACCTCGTCAGCGACCTGACACGTCAGCAGGTGACCGTCGCCCTGACGGGGGACGGCGGCGACGAACTGTTCGCGGGGTATGAGCGGTTCTATGCGGCATCGCTGGCGCGACGGCTGGGCGCGGTGCCGCGTCCGCTGTGGCGACTGGCTGGCCGCCTGTTCGATCTGCTGCCGGAGGGCACCGGCTACGCCGACCGCGTCAAACGGGCAGGGCGCTTCATCAGGGCGGCGGGGATGCCGCTGGCGCTGGCGTATTTCGACTGGGTGCGGCTGTTCGATGCGCAGGCCGTCCACGCGCTGACTGGCCAGCCCGATATCGGCGGCCAGCATTTCGCCGGGCTGTTCGCCGCGCCGCCCGATGACCCGGCCATCCTCCACGCCAACCTGACGACCTATCTGCCCGACGATCTGCTCATCAAGGCCGACCGCTGCAGCATGGCCGCCAGCCTGGAAGCTCGCGCACCATTCCTCGATCATGTGCTGATGGAACAGGCCGCCGCCGTGCCCTACAACCTCAAGTTACGGGGCCGCACGACCAAGTATCTGCTCAAGGAGATGGCGCGGGATCTGCTGCCAGATGAGATCATCGACCGCAAAAAGCACGGCTTCGGTGCGCCGATCGGGGCGTGGCTGCGCCAGGATATTCGCCCGGTGCAGGACGTCCTGCTGAGCCGACCAGCCCGCGAACGCGGCCTGCTCAGGATGAATGCCGTCGAAAAGCTGATTCAGGAGCATGCCAGCGGCCAGCGCGATCACGGCTTCAGGCTGTGGACGCTGCTCACGCTGGAGACGTGGTATCAGCAGTTCATCGACCGCGTGCCGGAGCCACCTGCTGCGGCATCCGGCATCACGTCAGCGACGCGCTAGCTCAGCCGATCAGGGCGGGCTTGCGCGTGTGCCAGTCGGTCGCCTGCTGATACGCATAGGCGGCGCGCAGCATCTTCTCCTCGCCGAAGGCCGGCCCCATGATCTGCAGGCCGATGGGCAGCCCGTCACCATCCAGGCCGCAGGGGACACTCATGCCGCAGACGCCCGCCAGATTGGCGCTGATGGTCATGATGTCCATGAGGTACATCTGCAACGGATCATCGACGTTTTCGCCGATGCGGGTGGCCGTCGTCGGGGAAACAGGCGCGAGCATGACATCGACCTCAGCGAAGGCGCGCTCAAAGTCGCGCTTGATGAGGGCGCGCACCTGCTGCGCCTTGCCGTACCAGGCGTCATAGTAACCGGCGCTGAGCGCATAAGTCCCCAGCATGATGCGCCGCTTGACCTCCGGGCCGAAGCCCTGACCACGCGTCTGCTTGTAGGTCTCCCACATATCGCCGCCATCGACACGCGCACCATAGCGGATGCCATCATAACGGGCGAGGTTGGCGCTGGCTTCGCTGGTGGCGATGATGTAATACACCGGCAGCGCGTATTCGCTGTGCGGCAGGTGTACTTCGTGGAGCGTCGCGCCCATCGCCTCAAGGCGACCCATGGCGGCGCGGACGGCTTCCTCGACTTCCGGCTGCAGGCCCTTCTCGAAGTACTCTGCTGGCAGGCCGATCTTCATACCGCTGACGTCGCCATCCAGCGCAGCCAGATAATCCGGCACTGGGACGGTCATGCTGGTGGCGTCGTTGGGGTCATGGCCGGCGATGATCTGCAGCATCAGCGCCGCATCCTCGACGGTGCGCGCCAGCGGCCCGGCCTGATCAAGCGAGCTGCCGTAGGCGATCAGCCCGTAGCGGCTGACGCGGCCATAGCTCGGTTTGATGGCGGTCACACCGCAGAAGCTCCCCGGCAGGCGGATGCTGCCGCCCGTATCCGTGCCAAGCGTGCCCATCGCCATGCGTGCGGCGACCGCTGCACCACTGCCCCCGCTGCTGCCACCGGGCACGCGGGCGAGGTCCCACGGGTTAAAGGTATTGAAGTAACCGCTGTTCTCCGTAGACGACCCCATAGCGAACTCGTCCATGTTGAGCTTGCCCAGCATGACCATGCCAGCCTGCTTCAGCCGGGCGACGACGGTCGCATCGAAGAGCGGCACATAGCCCTTGAGGATTTTGCTGGCGCAGGTCGTCTCGACGCCGGTCGTGCTCAGCACGTCCTTGATGGCCAGGGGGATGCCCTGCAGCGGTGCCTGTTCGCCGCGCGCATAGGCCGCGTCGGCGGCTTCCGCCTGTTTCAGTGCCAGCTCCGGCGTGACAGTCAGGAAGGCTTTCACCTGCTCTTCGTGGCGCGTGATCTGGTCGAGGTGCGCCTGCGTCAGCGCAACGGACGTGATCTCACCGGCGCGCAGCCGCGCCAGCGCTTCGCTAATGGTCAGATCAGTCAGGGCGATTGTGGGTGCCGTCATGGGTCGCTCTCACAGGTGAAGGCGGATCAATTGCGGTTCGTACTGTGCAGATTATGATGTTGCATACGAAACAACACGGATAAGTCTAATGGTATTTAAATCTAAGGGTGATAATGTGGTCGCTGCGCGACGCAAATATGCAGTCCGATTACGTAAGACTGCCCCGCAAAGGCAGTATAGTAGAGTCCGGTGAGGGCATCCAGCCCTCAGTGACCTGAAATCAGCGAAAACAAGGAAAATCACCTGAAAACGACATTTGCATTCTCAAGGCGATAGGTGTATATTTCCGCGCACCCACACATAAGGTCATTTGACCCGCATCGCGGGATGGGAGACATCCGCAAAATGGCCGCTTATACCCAGTTCTATCAGTTAGCGCATTACTATGACATCGCCCTGCGGCGCGATGTTACCGCTCAGATTGACTTTATTTGTGACGTCTATGCCCATCAGACAGGGCGTCCACTCATGAGCCTGCTGGAAATTGCTTGTGGGCCAGGCTATCACGTCGCGGCTGCCGCCAAACGAGGATTAAAAGCCTACGGGCTGGACCTGATGCCGCCAATGATCGACTACGCACAGCAACTCCACCCGGAACTATCCGTGACGTGGATCGCCGCTGATATGCGCGACTTCTGGCTGCCGCAGCCCGTCGATATGGCGATCAACATCTTCGACGGCATCGACGCCCTGCTGGACGATGAGGACGTGCTGCATCATCTGCGCTGTGTGGCCAGCAATCTGGTCGAAGGCGGCCTGTACCTCATCCAGACGACGCACCCGCGAGAATCAAACCTGGCGGTTTACGGCGATTACAGCTATCACGGCGAGCGCGACGGCGTGCGCGTTGATATCGCCTGGGCGGTTAATGGGCCGCAGTTCGACCTGTTGACGGGCGTCGCAGATGTAGAAATTGAGCTGCACATCGACGATAAGGGCGACGTGCAGACGATCCATGATCGGGCGAGGGAACGCGTCTTCTCGCCGCCGGAACTCCGTTTGTTGGCGAACGCCTCTGGCGTTTTCGATATCGTAGGCTGGTACGGCGATTTCCGCATCGATCAGCCGTTGGACCATTCACCAGAAGCACAGGTAATGATTCTCATTCTCAAACAGAAGGGCTGACGACACAATGACCGATCTCACCACGCACCCGAACTCGTGGCTTTCCCCTAAGCTGCAGAGCCGGTCCCTGCCGGAAAAGGGAGGCAATGGCACCTACGCCCGCGTCCCTATCCGGCAAGGCGAACTTCTGGCCATGTTCGGGGGCACTGTCCTCACTTACGAAGAGCTACAGAGCGCCCCTCCTGACCTCGTACACCTCTCTATCCAGATCGATGATGACCTGTACCTGATCTCCGGTCTGCCCGGCCCGGGCGACTATATCAACCATTCCTGCACCCCGAATGCCGGGCTGCGTGGACAGGTGGGGCTGGTGGCCATGCGTGATATCGCCGCCGGTGAGGAAATCTGCTTTGATTACGCCATGTGCGACAGCAGCCCGTATGATGAGTTCCAATGTCAGTGTGGCGCGCCGGATTGCCGGGGCCGCGTGACAGGCCGCGACTGGCGCGATCCTGATCTGTGGGACCGCTATGATGGCTACTTCTCGCCGTATCTGCAGCGCCGCATAGACGCCCTGCGCGCCGAAGAAGCCTGGGAGCGTCAACGCTACCTGCAGCCAACCGGCACAACGGCCGTCAGCGTCGCGGCGAGCAGCGTGCACGGCAACGGCCTGGCCCTGTCGCACGCGGCGCACCATCATTCGCCCAGCAGCCGCCGCCCACCCGTGCTGATGCGTCGTCGCCTGCAGATACGCTGACTGCCTGATACCCCCTTTAACACTTAGCGCCCCGGTCGTCCTGCGTGACAGGCTGCCGGGGCGTTTTTTATTGCGGTCGGCACAGGTCGGTTGAGCGTGCGGTCAGATGCGTTATACTGGCCGCTGTTGATCCAACCAGCGCAGGATGCCGCATGACGCAGCCACAACCCCCGCTTGAGACGCTCATCAACCAGCTAAACGCCGGCGACCCCAACAACCCCGACGCCGAGTGGCAGGCCGCCATCGCCCTGGGCGACGTGACGCCAGCCGCAGCGCGCACACGCGCGGTCGAAGCGCTCATCGCCGTGATGCAGGCGGGACGCGCCCACGCCCTGACGCGATCGCACGCTGTGGAATCGCTGGGCCGGCTGCAGGCCGTCGAAGCGATCCCGATACTGCTCAACGCAGCGGAGAACGATAACTATCGGCTGGTGCGCGCCTACGCGCTGAGCGCGCTCGGGCGGCTGGCGACCGATGCTGCGATCGTGGAACGTCTGCTGCAGCGATTGCCAGCGGAGAGCTTCTACGGCGCACGGGCGGAGGCCGTCGCGGCGGCAGCAGCAATCGCCCTGCGTGCAGATGATGCCGCCCTGCGGCAGCGGGTTGCCGGGGTGCTCCGTCAGCAGCGCATCGCAGAAGCCGCCTCCGCAGCACCCGGAGCAGTACGCATCATCGCTGAGATCGATCGGGCGCTGCCACGTCTGCAAGCTCCGGAAGCCTGATTAAAGATATACTGCGCTTAGCACACATTATTTTTGTTCATAACGTGGGGATACATCATGCCAAAGCTCAAGAAACAGTGTTTCATCATCGGCCCGATGGGTGACATGCGCAGCCCTGAACCGCGTTTGACACGGATCAAACTCTATGTCATGCGGCCCCTGCTGGAAGAAGTCGAGCGGCGCTTCGGCACGGAATACGAGGTGTTCACGCCGTTTGACCTGACCGATCCGTACATCATGGACGACGTCATCAAGTCGATTGACCGGGCGGACCTGGTGGTGGCGGATATCACCGGTAACAACCCCAACGTTATGTACGAGCTGGGTATCTCGCACTCGCTGGGGCGGCCGACTATCGTCGTGCGCGAGGATGACGCCGAAGCCGAGCGTACGCCCTTCGACATCCAGGCCTATCGTTTTTTGCCGATCAACCTGAGCGAAGGGGCCTATGAGCAGGCCCGCAGCCTGCTGCGCGAGACGGTCTACGATATTGATCGTCGCATCGATGACTGGCAGGTCGTCAAAAACCCGGTGACTTCGTTCTACGGCGTGCCGATCACCAACATTTCGCCGGCAGTTGGGCTGGCGCAGGGTTATTATTACAACTTCCTGCGCCCGCTAGTGCGCAACCTCATCGATACTGGCCCGGACCCGCTGCGTCATATCTACGAGGTCAGCATTAAAGGCGGGCCGGAGCCGTACAGCTATGGTCTGGATGTAAGCGCCCGCAAGGACCTGCGCCTGCACGTCATCATCCCAGATCAGATCGAACTGTGCACCAAAGACAGCGTCGATGAGGTCCGGCGCGATGTGCTCGACGCCGCTATCGAGACGACCGGTCGGCCGTATACGTGCTTCGCCCGGAAGGCTGATGACGGCTACGTCCTGATCGACATCCCAACAGCGGCCAGCGTGATGCAGTTCTCGATCAAGCACCGGCTGGATACGCTCAAGGTCAATGCGCGTCCCGGCACCGACGAATGGCGCGAGATCGAAGACGAAGAGCTGGAGCGCTTCGCCGCGGAACTGGACCGGCTCATCAACGATGAAGACCGCCGCTTCCGGCAGCGCGTCAAAGTCGTGCGCTTCAGCCTGGATGATGCCCCGCGCGAGCTGCGCTGGCTGGAAGACATCTGGCAGGACTGAGGCTCAGGCGCGGCCTACTTCGTCAAAGCTGAAGGCATAGCCGATGCAGTAGCTATCCCCGATGAGCAGCACCTGCAGCGGCTGATCGCGCAGCGGCCCCGGTGCCTGTTTGACCTCAGCAGTGCCATAGACGGCCTTCGTCTCCAGGCCGTGACGTTCAAGTACGGGCTGCAGGCGGTCGGCGAAGGGGCGCGGCATCTGCCCGAGCAGGCCGCCGCCGCTGCGCAGCAGCGTCTCCAGGGGCTGCGACACGTTCAGATAATCCGGGAAGTGCCGCCACATCTGAAACGTGATTGCGTGCGTCTGGGCAATATCCAGCGTGAGCGCGGCCGGGTCTTGTGGCTGGCCCTTGAAGAAGAGCGCCGTCGGGTCCTGGGTGTACTGCCACAGCAGCGGGTGATCATCCAGCAGGCGGACGTCGCTGGTCGTCACGCCCAGATTGCTGATCTGATGCTCCACGATGCCCGGTACGCGCACGATGTAACTGCGCACCGGGCGCAGCCCGCCTGCCGCCTCGTCGTATTCGGCGACCTGCATGATGAGCTGTAACTCGGTGGGCATCGCCCCGACCTGTACCACCAGCAGAGCAAGCTGGCGATTATCGCCCTGTAAATCCGCGAAGAACTGTTCGCGCTTATCGCCCATCACGCCCCCTGACGCAGTCGCTGCGTCACCATGGCGACGTTGGGGTGACCGGTCGCGCTGGCCGCGCCAATCGCCGCTTCGACATCATAGGGGATGGCGCGCAGATCGACCGTCAGACCGCCCTTCTCGTCGAAGGTCAGCAGCGCCCATTCGACCACGCCGGGACGTCCGAACGACATGCCGACGCTGCCCGGGTTGATGACGCGCCAGTTGCCCAGGTCACGGTCGAACTGGTGATGCGTATGCCCGACCAGCGCCAGACGGCCTTCCCGGTCGAGCAGGGCGTCGCGGGCTTCTTCCTCCGGGCTGTCAGGGCGCAGGTTCTGTCCCTCATCGTCACCGGGGATCGCGTGCACGCCGATGACTGTCCCATAGCCTTTGACGCTGAGATGCAGCTCGCGGCCCAGGCGCTTCGCCATGAATTCGTAGTCTTCCCAGGTGAGCTGTTCCGTATCCCAGTTGAGCGCGGCATCGCGGCCTTTGAGCACGGCGACCCGCTGCGCCAGATTCTCCGCCTCTTTGACGGGCGGCATCGCCAGCCGCTCGCCGGTGATCAGGTAGCGGTCGGCGTTGCCGCCAATGACCTGGAACTTCTCCTCGCCGTAGTGATCGACCAGGGCGCGCACGCGCTGGACGGTCGCGCCGGCCTGCGGCCCCAGCGCCGCCAGATCGCCCAGGCACCACAGCCGATCTACCTCGCCGACGCTGGCGAGATCCGCCAGCAGGGTCTCGAAGGCGGTCAGGTTGCCATGAATATCAGAGAATACAGCCAGTCGCATGAAGGTCACCCCCTATCTGGCGTATAGTATGCGGCGAGTATACCGCTGAAACACGTCACGGTCAGGCGTTATTCGGGCGTTATCTGCTCTCAGCCAGGGCGTTAGCCAGGGCGTTAGCCAGGGCGTTGCCGTTGTCGGCGGGCACGCCCTCGAACAGCAGATCATTATGCATCGCGGGTTACTCCCAGCGAACCGGGTTCCCTGTTTCGACAGCGGCCTGTAACACGCGCGTCAGCGGGTCGATGATATAGGCGAAGCGACTCTCCGCCGGGGGCCGCAGATCAACGTGAAAGTGCTGCAATGCCATGCGCGGCAGACCGTCGTCGCCGGTCGTCGGCAGGCCGAAGGGCGTCTTGCAGCGGAAGCTCTCGCCCGTCTCCCGGTTGACATACTCGACAAGCTGCGACTCCGGCTCGATCAGGCGCTGCTCAACCTGCATGGCGCGGAACAGAACGCGGTTCAGTTCCCAGCGGTCGCGTACGAAGAAGCCTTCACTATCGAAGCCCAGATCATAACCGCTGACCCGGTCGAGCGTCAGCGCGCCGCCGAGTACGTTACTGCCCATGCTGATGAGTTCGTCGCGCTCGCTATCGACCAGCACCGCCTGTCGGATATTCGACTGCTGCGCTTTAAACGCTTCCAGTTCCTGCAGCATGGCGGCGGCGTCTTCCGGCGACGTCAGCCCGTCGATGCCCTCTGATACCTGCTCGCTGAGGAGGGGGAACTGCTCCGCACCCAGATCGTGCAGGGCATCATCAAAGACGCGGTATGCTTTCCAACTGGCGATAAACTCCACAGCCTGATTCATCTGTGGATGCTGGCAGCACGTTTCCAGCCAGAGGGCGAAGACTTCCGGGGCTTCTTCGGGCAGGTCTTCATCGCGGCGCAGCGTCGGTTTGCGCGCCGGATCATAAACGAAGTGGTCGGGGTACGGGCAGGGGGTCGCCAGACCATCCCGATAACAGTTACACATCACACTGGCGATGATGCCCATACGTTTCTCCCCATGTCCGATTGTGGTCCAGCATGCATCCCGGCACTTTTGGCACCATTATACGGCAAGTTACAATCAGGCTGTTTTCGTCGAACGGTTGATTAAACTATTTTAGCTTATCCGAGGATAAAGCCCTATGTCCGGTAGATACTATGAGGACTTACCTGTCGGTACGCGCATTCAGCATGAAGTGGGACGCACACTCACCGAGATGGATAACGTCCTGTTCAACGCGCTGACGATGAACAACCAGCCGCTGCACCTCAACGAGGATTTCGCCAGCAAGACGGAGTACGGCCAGCGCATCGTCAACGGCATTTTTACGCTCGGGCTGGTGGTCGGCATCACCGTCAATGACCTGACTGCCGGCACCATCGTCGCCAACCTGGGCTATGAATCCGTGCAGCACCCACACCCCATGTTTCACGGCGATACGCTCTACGTCGAGACGGAAGTGCTGGCCGCCCGCGAGAGCAAATCGCGCCCGGATTGCGGCATCATCACCCTGAAGCACACCGGCCGTAATCAGGCTGGCGTCGTCTGCGTGGAGGTCACGCGCAGCGCGCTGTTTCGTAAGCGACCAGCGGCAAGCACGTAATAATTTAACCACCATGAAAATTTTTCTTACGCGGCGAAAATGTATGACGAACGTCACCAAAAAATCAATTTCAATTCCAACAAAAGTCACAGCATAAGCCGGGTGAAATTGGTATTGTCAAAGTGTAAATCAATCATCAGGGTTCACTGGAGGAACAACCAAATGACCCATATCATCACCAGCCTGTGTTTGCGCGATGGCGCTTGCGTCGAAGTCTGCCCGGTAGAGTGCATCGTCCCCGGCAAGCCGGAAGATGAATGGCCCTGGTACTACATTGATCCAGACACCTGCATCGACTGCGGTGCCTGCATCCCTGAATGCCCGTTTGAAGCCATTTTCATCGAGGAAGAAGTTCCCGATAGCTATGAGATGATGGAAGGCCAGGAACGTGTGACCTTCGATACCAAGCAGCTCGTCACCCACAGCGAAGGCGACGTCGTCGACCTGACGCCCGACATCCAGCCGAACTACGACTTCTTCAGCAAGGGCCCCGGCTACGAAGCACTGAACATGTAAGCAGGCAGGCCGCAATTACGGGACGTAGTCCCATGTAGGCAAATCATCAGGGCGAGGAGTTCCTCGCCCTGTTGCCTTTAATGGCGCACGAGTGGCGCATGGCTCACGGCTGCCAATCCAGACCGGAGGCAGGCGCACGCAGCAGACGCAGCATCTGCGGGGCGACCCGCTGTGGCGATCCGTCGCGCAGGTCGATCAGGGCGAGGTAAGTCAGGTCGTAGCCGCACAGCGCAATATAGGCGATGCGCATCCCATCCGGCGACCAGCGCGGGCTATCCAGGGCGCACGTGTCGCTGTGGCGCGTCAGCCGACGCGGATCGCTGCCGTCTAAGTTGATCAGCCACAGCTCGCTCTCATCGCGCACGTAAACGATGTGCTGCCCATCCGGCGAAATATCCGGCTCGTCAGTGTAGGCGTCATCGGCACCTGTGCCGGTCAGGGCGATCAGGTCGCTGCCATCCCGACGGACGCTATAAATGCGCTGCATGTAGGGCGCGGTATCCATCGCGGCGAAGATCAGCCGGGCACCATCCGGCGACCAGCGCGGCACAGCATCCAGGGAATCGCGCTGGAGCAGGCGCTGCCAGGTGGCATTAGTCGCACTCATGATGTGCAGGTCGGGGACGCTGCGCCGCCAGCTATCCGCCACATAGGCGATCTGCTGCCCATCCGGGGAGTAGGCGGGGGTCGTCTCGTAGATGTCACTGCGCGTCAGCAGCCGCAGGTGACGACCATCCGCAGCGACTTCGCCAATCTCCATGTTGCCGTCTTCCAGCAGCGCGCTGAAGGCGATGCTGCGACCGTCGGGCGACCAATCCGGTTGGGTGGCGTTATATGGCGTGGACGTCAGGCGGCGCACGAGCTGCCGCGAGACGTCCAGCAGATAGAGGTCGTAGGTTGCGTTGTCAGCGCTCTCGCTGGTGCTGTGGCGGGCGCTGTAGACCAGCACATCGGCCCGCAGCATGCCGCCGACCGTCCGCGCACTCAGGATGCCCAGCAGACTGATCACGAGCAGCAGCCCGGTCAGCCGCAGCAGGCTGGCCGTCATGCGCTACCAGGAGCGCAGCGCGCGCAAACGGGCTGATTTCTTGCTCTGATGTTCCGCCATGCGCCCCAGAATCCCATCCAGAATGCTGATCGCATCGAGGATATAAGGCCCCTTATTGAGCATGACACACTCGGCGCGCTCGGCCATGGCCGCGTCGGTGACTTCCGCGCGCGAGGGCCGCCCCTTCTTGGCCAGCCCCTCCAGGACCTGCGTCGCCCAGATGACCGGCGTATGCGCCGCCTCGCACACCCACATGATCTGCTCCTGCATCTCGGCCAGCCGCTCATAGCCAATCTCAACGGCGAGATCCCCGCGCGCGATCATCACGCCGACCGGCTGCCGGCTGCCCGCCGTCACGATCAACTCCGGCAGGTACTTGATCGCCGAGCTGGTCTCAATCTTGAGCACCAGCGCCGGGATTTTATCGGCGCGGCGGCGGTCGATTTCCGTCTGCAGGTGGCGCACGTCGGCGGGCGTCTGCACGAACGAGAAGTTGATAATATCGGCGTGCTCGATGACGAAATCCAGGTCGAGCAGGTCCTTCTCGGTCAGCGCGTCCAGGTGCAGCATGGAATCCGGGAAGTTGATGCCCTTCTCGACGCGCAGGCGCTCGCCCTCGTCACGGGCGCGGGTGACTTCCAGCACGACGCCTTCCGGGCGAATATCGATCACCTTCGTCCCGATCTTGCCATCGTCAAACCACACATTGTGGCCGATCCCCACCTGCTCCAGCGCTTCCGGCAGGCTGCAACGGACCTGCGCCGGATAGTATGCGATGTCGGCTGGCTCATTGCGGATGAGCAGCACATGGTCGCCCCGGCGGACGCGATGCTTATCCGGCTGCAGGACGTCCGAAGTGCGCAGCTTGGGGCCGCCCAGGTCCATCGCAATGCGAACGTTGCGTTCGGTGGCTGCTTCCGCAGCGCGCACGTTGTCGATCATGCGCATCCACTCGTCGGGGGTATCATGGGCGCAGTTGATGCGGGCCACGTTCATGCCGCGCTCCACCATCTCGCGCACGAGCTGTTTGTTAAAGGCGGCTTCAGTCGGCAGGGTGACCATGGTGCGCACGTTGCGATTTTTCGGCGGCGGGCCGAAGATGGCATCGGCTTCGCCGCGCAGGATACGCCGTCCCTGGTTGAAATCGTCCTGGGACGGGCGCGCCGGCAGGCTGGCCTCATGGCGATCGCTGAGCGCGGCCAGCGTCCTGATTACCGCCGCCAGATTCTCCATCACCTGCGCTTCGATGCGGCCCAGAGACGATAAGCCCCAGGGGCGCAGCGCATCCTGAATGACGCGCAGGTCGCGGCGGCGCAGTGCCAGATACGCGGCCAGATTTTGCACACTGCTGTTAAAAAAGCGCCGATCCGGTGCGATGACCGGACGCCAGCGCTCGACAGCTTCCTCAGCTTCTTTGATAACTTCCTCGCGCAGCACAATGAGCGTATCCAGCAGGACTTCAGGATTATTGAATTGCTCGGTATCGACGAGCGGCAAACCCATTTTCGTGTTCCTCACAACAGATTATTTTTTACTTCCCCACTATAGCACGTCTCGTGTACGGTAGCAGTGTCGCTTGAGAGGGGCGCAGTAGTGAAATCTGATAGGTTGTTTGCACGGTCGCCTGTGGCTGCTTTTGTTCAGCAGCGAGATTGGGTATCATCAGTGCCGGAATATGTCATGCCGTCAGAGCGGGTGATGCCAAACCGACTATACCTCTCATTTCGTGAGCGTGACCGTGCAACCGCCCGCATTGTGGCCCGACGCTGGCGCATCGTCTACGGGCGCTTCAACGTCATCATGGACGCCCAGAACGATCGACCGGAGCGCTACGCCATCGAACGACACATCGAAGACCTGATGAGCGATGTCAGCCACGTCTTCATCCTGATCGGCCAGCAGTGGAGCGGCCTGGATGACTATGGGCGCTATCGCCTGTCGACGGCGGACGTGCCCATTCAGCCAGAAATCAAGACGGCACTCTACAGCAACCTGCCGACAACGCTGCTGCTGGTCGATGGCGTCAACTGCGTGCCCGGCGACATCCCCGAAGACCTGCGCGGGCTATCGCAGTTGCCCACCGCGACGCTGCGACCGGGCCACGTCTGGGATGATCTCGACGCGCTGGTGCCGCGCCCCACTATCAGACAATGGCTGCGCTACCTGCTCATGTCCGACTGGCTGATCAGCCGCTGAGCGCCACCTGAGGACTCATTAGATTCTAAACCGCTGGCAATCTCAAGCCTGATGTTTTTGCGTAATCTCTATCAGGACGCACGTCCACCTTTTTTCGTGGATAGTCACACGGTAGGAAGCAAATTCGCACGCTTAGTCAGGCAAGACTTACCCAATCATGAAGGAGTGCCAACCTATGATCGCACGTCGTGCTCGCCTGGGGGCGATGGTCGCCCTGCTGACCGCCCTGCTGGCCGGGGTACTGCTGTTTCCTGCGATGGCCCAGGACAATGAAGTCTACGCGGATGGCCTGCTCAACCCGCGTAACCTCAGCTTTGATGCCGATGGCAACCTGTACGTCGCAGAAGCGGGCGTCGCTGGTGAACAGATGACCAGCGCCGATACCGCCTATGGCGCCACCGCTCGTGTCAGCCTGATCGCACCGGATGGCAGCCGCAGCGTCGCCGTCAGCGGCCTCATCAGCTACCGCGCCGGCAACAGCCTGGGCGCTCACGCCGTCCTCGCCACCGACGAAAGCCTGTGGGTGCTGCTGGGCGAAACCACAGAATTTACGATTCCCTTCACGCATGCCCTGGTCGAACTGAACAAAGCCAATGGCCGCGTCCAGAACTTCATCGACATGCTGGCCCTGGAACTGGACGAAGACCCGGACGGCAACCCCAACCAGCAGTCCAACCCGACCGACTTCGACGTTGCGCCGGATGGCACCATCCTGATCGCCAACGCGGGCTGCAACTGCCTGATGAGCTGGACACCAGAAGCCGGTCTGGCGGCGGCGGTCGTGTGGCCATTCGAGACCGACAATCCCGTACCGACCAGCGTTGAAATCGGCCCGGATGGCGACATTTACGTCGGCTTCCTGACGGGCTTCCCCTTCCCGGAAGGCGGCTCGCGGATTGAGCGCTGGCGCGATGGCGAACTCATCCAGACCTACGAGGGCCTGACCGCCGTCACCGGCCTGGAAGTCACCGAAGATGGCACCATCTACGCCGTCGAGTTCGGCGTTTTCAATCAGGGCTGGCAGCCTGGCCGCGTCGTCATGGTCGATGACACGGGCGTGACCCCCGTCCTGGAAGGGCTGAACACGCCCTACGGCATCACGCAGGGGCCGGATGGCCGCCTGTACGTGACCGTCAACAGCAGCACCGGCGCTGGCGATGGCCAGGTGATCGTCTTCGACCCGATGTCATAAGCGGATGTCATAAGCTGTTGCACGAATGGGGCGGGTATCCCCCGCCCCCGATACACCATCACACGCCATACACCACAACACGAGGGAGACGATCTATGAGAAGCCGCTGGTTACTGCTGCTGATACCCCTGGCCTTCGTCGCCGGGATCGGGGCGGGCGTCCTGGGCCTGCTGTGGGCGACCGGAGGCGTCTCGACACCCAGCCGCGACACATCCGACGTGGTGCCGACGCTGGCACTCGACGCGCCCACGCCAACCCCCGGTGAACTGGCCGCCATCAGCACACAACTCGCAGAACTCAACGCCAAAGTCGATGTCGTCAGCACGCAGGTCAGCGCCGGTGGCGGGCAAGCCGCGACCGATCAGGCGGCGACCCCGCCCCCCGATTCAGACGAATCAGCAGCCGAGGGCGACAGCACCGAGGGCGACAGCACCGAGGGCGACAGCACCGAGGGCGACAGCACCGAGGGCGACAGCACCGAGGGCGACAGCACCGAGGGCGACAG
>Ga0081520_100013_pt1 | contig 196269 bp, 163 predicted proteins | sample HotLakmasection1_FD_70988 | JGI IMG/M metagenome (GOLD analysis project Ga0081520, IMG submission 70988) | Hypersaline microbial mat communities from Hot Lake, Washington, USA - Section #1 (SPADES assembly) (version 2) | ecosystem: Environmental > Aquatic > Non-marine Saline and Alkaline >... | reverse complement strand
AGTGAAAGCTTGCTTACTGCTCAAGAAACAAGCCTTTCATCTCCTTTCCGTCCTACACGATTTCAGCGCTCTTGTTCTTGCTCTTGACCTCATTCTTCCAAAGCTTGCCCGTTGCAAAATCCAGAAAAGAAAAGCGAGACCCGCTACTTTCCAGCTTTTGAGTCTCGCTGATCCCTTAACTTGATGCCTATGAGGTGGCTCATTTGGCCACCTCTTTTTTTTGAGTCTTACAGTTTATTGCTTCTGTGGTATCTCAGAATTACTGTTGCGCAAACCCGTCAAACGTGAGAAGCGATCATTCAGAGGCGTCAGCACGTAGTACGCAGCTGGAACAACAATCAGCGTAAGCAACATACTGCTAAGAACACCGCCTATGACCACCGTGCCTAACTCCTTCGCAATGATGGCGCCTTCAGACAGGCCCAGAGATAGAGGTATTAGGGCTATGATAGTAGCTAACGTTGTCATCAGAATTGGGCGTAGGCGTCGTCCACCCGCTTCCACGAGAGCATCATATAATCCCATGTGACGTTCAGACCGATTCTGATTCACTCGGTCGATCAGTACGACTGCGTTAGTGATCACCAGACCAAGCAGCATCAACAAACCTATCAATGCCGAAATGCCCAGCACCCGATCGGTCAAAGTCAGTGCGATAGCTGCACCAACAGGCGCTACAATAACGCTGAAGATAATCGCCATCCAGTAAATTGGTGAGCCAAATACAAAGATGAGAATCAGAATGACGATCACCAAAGCGATGCCCATTGCCACGAAGAGACTAGCAAAACCCTCTGTTTGAATCTCGCTGTCAAATCCTTGGCCAATCGTAACACCTTCAGGAATGTCAATCTGTTCTTCAATCGCTTCAAGCGCTCGTTGAGTAAGCCCGATCGTGTCCTCGGTCTCCAGTTCCGCCGTATAGCTTAACGCGGGACGTTGGTTGACCCGGATATACGTGACAGGAGCATCCTCATCCTCAACTTCTGCCTGAGAGAGATTACTCTCTACATTGGCAATCCCTTCGACTTCACTCAATACCGCCATAATCTGTGGATCAAGCGCCTCTAAAACAGCTTGATCAAGACCAGAAGCGACCAGCTCAAATCCACTAAAACCTTCACTGGTCAGCGTCCCACCAGAGACTGTGACGTTTTCCGACCCAAAGATCTCTTCCGCACGATCGCGCAACATTGATGGATACACATCCAGCAGATCAGCAGATCGCAAAGTCACAGTAATGTTGGCTTGATTCTCTGACACCCCACCACCACTAAATAACGCCTCGAAACTAAAGCCACCACCACCGACCGTCTCACGGATGGTTGTGCGATCCTCAGGCGGAATTACTACTTCTATGTAGTCCGTCATCTCAAGCACAAGTTCATTTGTCTCAAGTATCGGGGTTCCTTCAGGCATCGACACAGTGACAGACACCTGAGGTTCGCCAAAATCTGGCAAGAACGTCAGTGGTCTTGTACCAAACAGCAACAAACTACCAACCACGGAGGCAAAGGCGACTGCAATGACAAGTCTACGGCGCGTTTTTGTACGCAGTACATACTTTAGCACAGGCACATAGAGCCGCTCAAACCACGACTCAGTATCTTCATGAATCTCATCTGTTGAGATAAAGATAGATGCCAACGCCGGCACGACCGTAATAGCCACCAGGAATGAAGAAGCCAGCGCATATGTGACAGCCAAACCAAACGGCAAGAAGAATTCACCGACCAAACCACCCGTCAGACCAAGAGGTAGAAACACCACAACCGCGATCATGGTTGCAGAGAATATAGCTAACGAGACATCTCTTGTACCCCTTATGATTGCTTCACGTTTAGGCACTCCACGTTGCATTTCTCGATAGATGTTCTCCAGTACCACGATAGAATCATCCACAACACGTCCAATGGCGACCGTCAGACCACTAAGAGTCATGATGTTCAGTGTTAGGTCGTCCGGCGCAAGTCGCAGCAAGAACTCAAAAATAGGCGACGTTTCCGCGGCACCGGAAAACAATCCATTAAGGAACAACGGTAGCCAACGCATCAAAGCGATCGCCGCAAACACCGAAAGCGGAATACTGATACCGATCACAATAGTACTGCGCCATGCAGGATAGGGTAATCTACCCGGCCACAAGATGATGCCAAGGCCAGCAACGATCCCTAGAATACCAATGACCCTCAGCAGCGGGTCCGCCTGATCCCACGCTCGTTGAAGCCCAGCTTCGCCAACTTCTGCTCCCACCAGCAAGGCGATGATAAACGCAACGGCAGCACCTATGACAATCAAACCCACGATACTGCGACCGCTTCGTCCCCAGAATCCCCCACTCAGGAAAATCAGGATGTTGATAATGGCAAAGAATGCACCCAAACTGCCTTCACGCACTACGCCACTGATCGATTCCTCGATAAAACTTGATTGCTCAAAAGCTACCTGAACCTCTATGCTATCGTTCTCAGCATTGATACGTTCGATTACTTCGCTTGCAGCGTAAAACGCATCAACAGTGTTCACGTCAGCAGGCTTGTAGACCGTGACCAACAAGCTAGCAGCGCCATTCGTTCGCGTTACCTGCGTTGAAGGAATAAAAATCTCACCCTCTTCAGCTTTGGCCTGAATCGCAGGTGGCAGTGTTGCGAATACCTCGGGCGCAAGATACTGCAGTGCAGGTGGTTCAAGATCGTTTAGAAAATTTCCGTCGCGTTCGGTAATGTAATTCACTGCATCCAGGCTTAGCTCACCTACGAGGTCCGGGGCTAAGCGTGCACCTTGTCCACCCAAAAAGCTATTGATGAACTCCGCCGGGGATCCGATCGCGTCTTCAAATCGAAAGAGATCAGACGCATTATCCAACGCGGACACACCGGGCACAAACTGAACGATGAACTGCCACGTCGGCCCCAGGGACGGTGCAGAAGGATCAGTCGGTTCAATCTGAACATCGTCTACATACAACGAATCCAAACGCTCAGCCGCCGACTGACGCTCGCCAGCAACAATCTCCCTGACAATCTCCAGCCTCTCACCAGGCAACCCCGCCAGAACTTCTTCAGGCAAGTTTTCCAAAACATCTGGAGAGAGCTTTACGATGACCTCACTAGAAAGGTTGTCGAAGAAAGCATCTTCCTGAATACGGAGATACTCAATCACACGGACTGATAGGCTGTCGAGAAGGCGCACCTCATAGCCCGCAAAACGATCGGGCACCTGTTCATTGATCCTGTTTAGGATGGCAGCAGCACTACCGTTACCAAGCTTTATCAGGTCGTCAGCCGTGCTAAATGCAAGTCCTTCAAATTCTGGTTGTTCAGCTAATGTTGCCCAGGTATCGCTCAAAACAGGGGCAAACGGAGTCTGCACATAGACTTCTGTTGAAAAGCGATTCACCACTTCAGGTTGAAGGTTATCAACGAAATCAGGTGCATTGTTTACCAGGTAATTGACTTGATCCGGTGACAAGCAACTAATAAGGGTCGTAGCGAAATCAAAGTCACCGCTCGCGATATCCAGTAACCCTACACCACACTCAGTAAGGGGCTGTACAAAATCAGCGATGTTGATCTCCGGTGCTCCTGCTTCATTTCCTACATCGCCGGATGTCAGGCTATCACCAAACAATGTAACGGCATTCAGGAAATCAGCCGCTGACAACTGTGAGGCCCCAAACTGCTCCGCAAATTCTGGAGGTAACTCAATAGACAATAAATCATCGGCTGTGTCTAACTCTGCACCAAACAATTCCCCTACGACGCCATAAAGCGCGGGAAGAGGAGGTCCTTGCGGCGTTTGGATTGAAGACGAAGCAGCATCAGCCGAATTCGCTGTCTGTGGTGAATCTTCCACGATAGGTGATTCATCTACTTCGCTTGTGCGGTCGTTACCATCAGCGTCTGTAACGCTTGACGATTGAGAAACATCGCTAGTGAAGATACTAAAAGTAGCAAGCGGAAGATCGGCAAAACTAAAGTTGATGATTTGTGGAGGCTGGATCTGCCATGCATTTGGAAGGTCTACCGGTTCAGCTGTAGACTCGCGACCCGTTAAGGCTCTCGCCAATGCTGAAGCAGCAAGTACATCACGCGTAAATCCATCCAGACTGCTAACATAATCTTCTGGAAGTGCAGAAAACACTTCAGGAGACATGGCAACCAAATGCTCTGCTTCAAGCGCAAAGACGAGTGAGGGCTCAATACTCAGCAAGAGAGACATGATTTCTGGCGTTAAGTCATCCGTCTGCCCCAGCGCACCTGAAATACGTCCAGTATCGACAAATTCGTTAAACACAGTTCCAAGTGATCGAGTTAGTGTAACCATTTCCAAGAGATCTTCAGCAGTGCGGAAGCCTTCGTATTGCCACGACTCAGGCAATGTTGGTGGTGCATCTGGGATGTCAAAATCCACAGAACTCAGCTGCTCAATAGATTCTTCACGAGAATCGGGTAGATTCAACCGCGTCGACACAACATCCCATACTTCGTCGTTTAACTGAGACAACAACGTTGTTGCTACACGTGATGAGCCTAGTTCGCGTTCTTCCAAAGCCACTGCGTCAACGGCACCTTCACCTCCTGGTAAGGGCTGTCCACCATTAATCTCAACACGAGCGATTGAGTCGAGTGCGTCCAGTTGCGGTGCAATCTCCTGCTCTACAAGTCTTTGCAAAGCAGATTTTCCAGATGTGGAGCGAACTTCCTGACTGGCGAGATAAGCTAATAGCCGCCGCAAATCAGTTTCGTCGAATGCCTCCCACACTTCAGGACGCAACTGGAACAGGAAATTTGGGCTTTCATCGGCCAGAAAAACGAGATGTTCTGCGGAGAGATCGGAGAGTAACTGCCTTGCAAACTCACCTACTGTGAGATCTGCAGGAGGACGAATATGTCTTTCCGGTAACCAAATGCGGTCCAGAGCAGCCTGAATATCAGCTTGAATCTGTTGTTGGTCCAAACCAAAATCATTGCTAGCTGATACAATGACACCAAAACTTCCCGTCGTAGTCGTCTCGATGTTTACAATAGTCTCTATCTGAGATAGTTCTTGTTCGAGACGTTTTGTCATCACAGACAAGACCTGCTCACTGGTCATGCCTGACACTTGAGCAAGGATGATGGTCTGAGGGAATTCAACTGGCGGAAGCAATTCCTGTTTGAGTTCTGTCGCTGCAACCCCGCCCAAGACGAGGATTAGAGCTATGAGGACCAGCGTTATAAGGCGGAATCGTACCGACAGAATTGTCAGCACATTAAAGAGCGCTTTCATTGTTGTCTCCCACACTTCCAGGATGTGCAAGCACCACCCTCAGCTCAGTGTTTAGCAAGACAAGCCATCACTTTGCCATTATGCAGTGCTTCAATTGTGTCATCGAGCGGAGCCAAATATTTGTACAAAGCATTATCTTCGAGATTCATCATACAACTTTGTATTGCAGTTCACAATGAATAAGTGATGTATAACTCGAAGAAGGAAAAGGCCAAGGAGCAGCATTATTCTCTTGATCCGGACTTTGTGTCTTGACACCGTTTGTGTACGCTGCTAAACTCTCAGACGAAATTGGGGGCGTGGTGTAGCGGTTAACATGCCACCCTGTCAAGGTGGAGATCGCGGGTTCGAATCCCGTCGCTCCCGCAGAAAGTATCACGTGAAAAGCCAGCAGATTAGCTGGCTTTTTGTGTTCATTTATCTGGTAAAGCCCAAACAGCCTCCCTAGAGGCTGTTTTTCGCTACTCAAACCTACGCAGCCTGGCGATATTCCTTCAGAATCTGACTAATCTGCTCCATCTGATTCCGCGATAGTGGTCCAAAGTCCATCGCCTTAGCGTTTTCCGTAGCCTGAGCGATCCCTTTGAATCCCGGGATTGGTAGTGTCCTCTCGCTCCGCGCCCAGATCCACGCTAGTGCACCCTGGACCATCGTTCGACCATCTGACGTCAATACCTCTCCCACCTTCTGGACGGTATCGAGTAGTCTGGCAATTCGCTCTTCCGTCAGATCAAGGCCATGCCGCAGATCATTGTCGGGGAAACTGGACGCTGTGGTGTACTTGCCGGATAGTATGCCGGAGTTCAGCGGAGACTTGTTGAGGAACCCCAGATCCAGCTCATCACAGAGCGCAATCATCTCTGGTGCGTCGGCAAAAACATTCAGGCGGGCCTGCACGCTGGTCCCGTGTGCCCCTTCTCCAAACACGCGGGCACGCTCGGGATGGTCTGTGCTCCAACCGTAGTAGCGGATCTTCCCCTCCTGAACAAGCTTTTCCAATACCTCAATGATCTCCCCTGCTCTCTCTACCGGGTAAGCACCACGATGAAACTGGTACAGATCGATATAGTCGGTCCTGAGTCGGCGGAGGCTTCCCGCCAAGGAATCCCGAATGAACACTTCATCGACAGGCACCTCATCATCATCGACATCAATGTGCTCTCCCGTTTCTTCATCAAACACGGAACCGAACTTCGTGGCGATGACAACCTTGTCCCGCTTACCTTCGAGTGCCCGACCAAGCACAACCTCGCTGTGTCCGGCACCGTAGTTGCTCGCCGTATCGAACAGCGTGATGCCCAGGTCGATTGCGGTATGGATTGCCTTGATGGACTTATCATCGTCAACATGACCCCACCCCATTGGACTGAGCGTCCCGTCGAGACGGCGTCGTTTGATGGGCCCACCAATCGCCCAGCACCCAAAACCCATTGGACTGACCCGGATGCCGCTCTTACCCAAACGTCGGGTTTCCATGGCGAACTCCTCACTATGCGATTTATGCATTTACCCGGTTATTGTATTTATTCTATGGCGGGTTGCTCTCTGAGTCAAACACATGCCTCATCCTGCCCGATCGAGAATTGACTACCTGATACATACCTGATACAATGGGACCGAAGGTAGTGAGCACAGGAAACACGTATGCCAGACCCGGACTTCTCAAATCTGAAACGCGATATTCATGAGATGCCGGAATTCGTCGAGGACACGCTGAACGAGCACGGCGTTATGGATGCATATCGCAGCAGACCTGCGTATCAACAGAATGATTACATCGGCTGGATCACGCGTGCCAAACGTGAGGCAACACAGCACAAACGCCTGATGCAGATGATCGATGAACTGCAGCGGGGTGACTTATACATGAACATGGAATGGCGTCCGAAGAGAAGCTAGCTCCCTGGCTAGTTTGTCCGGAAATTAGGTATCCGGCATTCCAACCGATCTAGCATCAGCCCTGCTGGGTGGCTGTACTACGAAGGAACTCCTGGATCATTGGCAGCAGATTCGCTCCTTGTTCTTCCGGCACGAAGTGCCCTGTTGCGGGGAGCTCGTGTATGATCGACTGCGAAAATACGGTCCGCCACCGAGTCAGCTGGCGAGGACCAAAAGCCTGATCCTTCATGCCCCATAACAACAAGACAGGCACGTCGCGCAGCACTTCATGCTTCGCCCACAGGGTTTCGAACCACGCGCTGGATTGCAGCAGTTCATGGGCGTAGGTCCACGCGATGGTTGTACCATTAGCTTCATCCACTGGCTTGCGGTAGTGCTCCTTGATCGAAGGATCGACCCGTGCCCAGTTCGGGAACACGGAGGGGACGATCACTCTGAACTCAGCATCCAGATACCTATACATAAACCGGCCCAACGCACTACCAAGAATGCCGGCAACGATAGCGGTCTGGCGATCTCCACGCAGCGCCCACATCCAGGTATTGAACAGGACCAGTCGCTGTACGTTGTCTATATGGTCAAGTGCATACGACAGACCAATCGGGCCACCAAAATCATGGACAAACAACGTAATGTCCTTCAGCCCGAGCTTCTCGATGAACGTTTGCAGATTTCGCGCCTGGTCGGCTGGACGATAGCTATATCCAGTAGGCTTCTCTGACAGACCCGACCCCAAATGATCAGGCGCGATGACTCTATAGCGGTCGCGTAAACCAGCAATCAGTTGGCGATAGAGGAATGACCATGTCGGGGTGCCGTGCAGCATCAGCAGGGTTTCCCCGCTGCCCTCATCCACATAGTGCATTCTGCCGTCGTCTACATCTATATATCTCGACTCAAATGGGTACAAAGTTTGGTTAGGCCAGGAAGTCACGAGGAATCGCCCTCTTATCAGCTAACATGTTAGACCGCGATTGTATCCCGATTCATGGGGTCAACCGAACACAAGCTTTCCAAAACAACTAAGCTGCCGGGTTGTGACAACCCGGCGCCAAGTTGAGTACGACTCGATGATGTCATTCCCCGTACCGCAGAGCGAAGGCCTCATTGACGAGTTGGGTTCGGCGGGGGCCAACCGGTTCATTCAGAAGGGCTGCATAGATCTCGATATACCGCGCTCGTATCCGCTCCAGCTCCGGGGCAGTATACGTCTCTTGCAACCACTGCCGGGCTTGATCATCCCATAATCTGTATACCTCAGACGGGATATACGATGCATAACCCGGCTCCGCCAGGTTACTCCCATGCCAAATAGAAAGCCGCGCCAGCGGCTTCTCTAGCAAGTACGGCACGATATATAGATTTGCGAGCATCAAGCGCCGGAGCTGACGCTCAGCCCCCTTCAGGTCACCAGCACGATAAAGCGCTAACGCCCAGCACAGCAGGTGCATTGGATCGCCACTGTCGTCTTCAAAGGTCTTCTGAAACCAGGCAAAGTGAGCGAGGGCACCATCCAGGTCATCCATCAACAGATACAGTGCGCCTAGCAGGTAGCGTTTGCCGTAGCCGTCGCTGATGTACCCATACTCCTGCTGTTCAGCGCGCAGACTGCGCTCATAACTACGAATCCGGCTGCGGATGGCCTTGGGATCTTTTGGAAGATTCAGCATGATAATATGAATCCATTCAATCAACACTGCTTATGATTATGCACGAATCATATACCCAGAAACGAATCTACCGGGCTATTTGCACTCACTCTGGGCCTTTTGTTCAATTTCATGTTCAACTTAATTAAGTTTCGTATCCTGAAATTATCGGCCACAAATAACTGTGGTCGACAATTTCCGTAAAAAGAGGGGCTATACATGAACTATCTAAGTCATCGTCTCTCAGCAGCGATGTGGTCGAGGGTATTGTTACTTTGGCTCGCGCTTGCCCTCGTCGCCTTAGCGATTGGGGCAGGGTCTCTGCTATTGGGCAGTTTCGTCCAGTCAAACGTTCGTGCTGAACTGGAATCGCAGCAAATCTCGTTCCCGTCAGAAGAAAATCTCAGTGAAGAAGAACGAGCGATTCCTGGCATGGTTGAGAATGCCGGCGAACAGCTCACGACTGGCAACGAGGCCCTGGTTTATTCCGAATTGATCGGCTTGCACATGCAGCAGGCAGCCGAGTCAGCAGGCTATCCCGATGCGTCCTATGCGTCTTTGGGCGGGCCTCAACGCCAGCTGAGAAGTGAAGTGGCAGCCGCCGAAGAGGTCGGTGACGAAGCAGCACTCGAAGAAGCACAAGAGGAGCTGAACACCGTCAACAGCCTTCGCAATACGTTGTTGACAGGCAGCAACCTTCGAGGGCAGCTGCTCTCTGCCTTTGGCTGGGATAACGTCGCCACCGGGATTATTGTGGCAGGCGTCATCGTTATTGTGACGTCGCTTGTCTTCTTCGGGCTGTTCATCTATGAGATGCAGCGCGGCCATCTGCCACCCACTGAGCCAACCGAAGCCAAAACTGGCACATAAGCACGAAGTACCAGCTACCCGCCTCTGAGGATTAGCCCGCTGGGTTGTTAACAACCTGGCGGGTTATCACAACCCTTCTGCTGGATCATTGATACTGGATACATCTGGTTGAAGTCCACTTTGGTAATTAACGAAGCCCTTAACGAATGTGCAGGCCTGACCTGATATATTGCATATTCAGGTTGCATAAACTCAAGAGATGTCCTCAACAGTTTCAAACCAGAACTATGGACACTGAGGTAAACAGACCTTTACCCTGGGGAAAAAGATTTACCCACCTGGGTAGTCAGCAGTTTTTGCCATTTTTACTGTTGTAGGATTACCGAGGTGAGGTTGATGAGAGGATACTGCCTGAGACGGTACTATCTGTCACATTATCGCAACTGGAACGGCCGTCAGCATTTTCGCTAATTCATGGCCTATGATGCGGTATTCACGCTCCAGCTGGATCTGAATGGGACCGTTGAACGGGGCTTTGTGTAAAAGATGTAGTACGGTCCCTGGTATCAGGCCGAGTGCAGACAGGTATTCAAGTCGATCAGGCTGGCGTGTCAGAACGCGAGTAATGCGGTAGTCGTGCAACGTATCGGCGTTTAGCAAAAGTACCTCGTTGTGATCACCGGCTGGTGCGTCGCCGATTTGCTCGCCAAAGGGGCTGTGCGTCGGGCGACCAGCGAGTTCCCACATACGGTCCAGGACCGCTTCGCTCACATGATGGCGCAGTCGCCGCGCCTCATCATAGACATCTTGCCAGGCCAGCCGCATCACGTTGACGAGAAAGGCCTCGATGATGGCCTGTTTCCGCAGCACAACGAGCGCCTCCTGCTCTCCCAGCGCTGTGAGTTGTACGCCCACGTATCGCTGGTGATCGATCATCCCCGCGTCACGCAGGCGCTCAACGATGCGGTTGACGGTCGATTGGCTAGCAAACAGCCGTTCTCCCAGGTCTGCGGTCGTCACAAGGGCGCGGTTTCCATTGGCTTCGATCTGGCCCGCCTGGTAGATTTCCGCCAGGTAATCTCGATGTAATCTACTGACCTTGCTCAAAGTGGCTTCGCTTTCCGATTACGCAGTGTTCGTGTACGTGCAAGTCAGTGATGACAAAATGAAGTGTCATTGTCCCGCAGCGGAATGCGCCAAGACGGCACGACAGAATGGCTTATTGCAAACCGCTTGCAATAACAGTTTAGGGCCTGACAAAAGTCGCCAGACAGTGACAAACGTCGGAAATGAAGCAACTATTGTCACTTTACTTACTGATAAAATTGTGTTCCCTATATGAGAATTTAGACTATTCAGTGTGCGCGGGAAGTTTTAATCGTGGTTAAAAATTGTTGATTCAAGAAAGTATCTGTTCTTCGAGGCCAAAAATCAGAGAGGGCAGGTACCGTGCATGTTGTAGTCTTTTTGGGCGAGAGTACAATCAAGCGGTTTTTGTGGCACTTACCCTCTACAGACCAGCCAAAATGGCTGCGATATCGACTTCACGGTGTCACAATGTGTGGTCGAGCAGGCCCTTTACATGGTCAGCAGATACACAGACATCTGACAACTTCAGACTCAGGTCAGCGGTGATGCACCGACCTGACCGCGACGGAAGAACGGGGCCTCGCCTTCATCATGCGCAGTGACATCGACGACACTCGTGACGGACGGCACTTCATCCAGAATCAACCGCTCGATACCCTGCCGCAGTGTCACCGTCGCTAGCCCGCATCCCTGACAACCACCCTGCATGACGATATAGGCAATACCCTCGTCAAAATCGACCAGGGACACGCGTCCGGCGTGTACAGCAACTGCCGGGTTGACCTTGTTGACGATTACTGAGGCGACCTTATCCGCTGTTTCGTCCTTCCATACCGGGTTCGGGTTATTCACGACGAACCGGCCCATCTCAGCAACCGAGAGATCAACTGTCGCGCCCTGGATGCGTTTGGCACTGGCCGGGTCAACATAAACGAGAAAGTCTCCGGCATCCACGACCACGTCCCCGGCGCTCTTGTCCGCGACTTCTACCGAGCGAATGTCATAGATGTAGGTATCGTTGTCACGTCCTTTGACGCGGATGCGAATTGCCCAGCCCTCGTGTCCTTCGGCCCTGAGCATCTCTACTAAACGGGCACGTGCAGTGTCTGAAAACGTAATCATAAAAATCAGCCCTTCCTTGTGAACTGTGATGTGCCTTGCGCAAAAGTGTGACGCATCCCTGCAAGCAAATCTACCCACCTGGTCAAAACGTTGTTAACCTTTGGTAAAAACACTAACCACACCCTGCGCTTCCAGTTTGCCTGTGGTACGCCGTTATTCCACTTCGTTCTGCCTGATCCATCCTAAATTCTCGTCGTCCCCGGCCTTCATGCGAGTGATCAACTGCTGGTCGTCTCACATCCATCTTGCAGCATGGCCGATTCGATGACATCGGGTATGAACATCGCGCCGATATAACCGCCGACGCTCGTCCAGATGGAGTCTTCCACCACAAAAACGCGATCGTACTGGACGATGTCGGGTGATTGGAATGAAGGAAAGTTTGTCAAGTCGGGAAATAACGATATATTGGCGCATGTGGACGCAGGTGTAGATCATCGAGTGGCTGTGATTGATACATTCCCTGACAAACTGGAGATTTTGACAAGTTAGTAGCAGCAGCTATAATCTCCTAGCAATCCGCCCCGGTGGGGGCAAATACAATAATGTATCCTTGTCAAACCTTTTTAGGAGGATTGCATGTCAAGAAAGATCTTTGCGCTGCTGCTCGTAATTTTGTTTACGCTGACAGCTCTTGCATCTGTTGGCGCTCAAGACAGCGATTCGCTTGTAATCGCTACTGGCACCGATATAGAGAACACGAATATCCACACCGTCACTTCGTCGCCATCTTTCTCTGTACTCGAACACATTTACGAACCGCTGTTCAGGATGAGCGAGGAAGGCCTGCTTGAGCCATTACTGGCTGACAGCATTGAAGCCACGGGCGAAACCACCTACCAGATCAAGCTAAAAGAAGGTATCAGTTTCTCCGATGGCACACCTTTCAACGCAGAAGCAGTCAAGGCTAATCTGGAATGGGTGCTTGACTCCGATAACGCCGCACCTTTCCGCTTCCTGCTGGTTGTCGGTGGCGAAGCACCACAGGTTGAGGTGATTGACGAGTATACCGTCGAAATCACTACCAGCATGCCGTTTGCTCCTCTCCCGGCACATCTTTCACACGGTGCTCTGGCGATGGTCAGCCCAGCGGCCCTTGAACAAGGTAGTGATTTCCTCGCGACTAACGCTGTGGGAACCGGTCCTTATGTTCTCGAAAACTGGAATCGGGCAGAGCAAATCGCCCTCTCGCGTAACCCCGACTATTGGGGTGAAGCACCAGCTATCGAGCGTCTGGTTTTCCGTGTTGTACCTGAAGCTGGTGCGCGTCTAGTTGAAATTGAAGCCGGCACGGTCGATGTTGCCGTACGTATTCCCCCAGCAGACATCGCCCGTCTGGAAGCCAACCCGGACATCAACGTCGAAATTACCCCTGGTCTGCGCACCATCTATATCTTCTTCAACACCAAATCCGAGCCATTTGACGATCCGCTTGTCCGTCAGGCCGTGAACTACGCCATCGACAAGCAGGCCATTGTCGAAAGCCTGTTCGAAGGTGCGGCTCGTGTCAGCGATGCGCCTTTTGCGCCCGCGATCTTTGGCTATGACGCCCAGGAACCTTATAGCTACGATCCTGATCGCGCACGTCAATTACTCGCTGAAGCTGGAATCGAAGAAGGCACGACAGTTGTGCTCTACCATCCAACCGAACGCTACCCTCAGGACGCCCTAGTCGCGGATGCTGTTCGTGCTCAATTGGCAGAGGTTGGCCTGGATGTTGAACTGCGTACTCTGGAATGGACTCAATACGTACCTCATGTTCGTCGTCCGCTTGAAGAAAACGACATACAATTCGCTATGCTGGGCTGGGGGACGCCAACCATGGATGCCGATTACGCGCTGTATGCGTTGTTCCACTCCAGCGAGTTCCCGCCTGGCTTCAATGGCGCGTTCTTTGAAAACCCCGAAGTGGACGCCCTTCTAGAAGAAGCTCGTTCCACACTGGATGCAGAAGCCCGTCAGGCTGCCTATAGCGAAGCGATTGGTATTATCTGGGAACAGGCCCCGTGGTTATTCCTCTACAGCGAGATCCAGGTTACAGCGATTCGCAGCAATGTGGAGGGATTTGTTGTCCATCCAAACGAGAGTCTGATCGCGACTGGCGCAGCCAAAAACTAAACACTCAGCCATTCACCATTTCATCTCGAACCACACCGAGGTGGGGCTCCTGTGCCCCACCTCAACATCGTTAGTTCAGGTTCGTTTTCATGATAAATTATCTGATCCGACGTTTAAGCTTCGCCCTCCTCACATTGCTGGGCGTAACATTTCTTGTTTTCATCAGTATTCGGTTAGTTCCGGGTGACCCTGCAACTGCTATCGCTGGTGAACTGGCAACTGAAGAGCTAGTGCTTGAAGTCCGCGAACAACTTGGGCTCGATGATCCTATCCTTATTCAGTACGTTAATTATCTCGGGCGTATCCTTCAAGGCGATATGGGCCAGTCGATCCGCAGTCGCCTGCCAGTCACTGATGAAATCCAGGTACGCCTTCCTCGAACACTGACGCTCGCGCTAGTCAGCTTATTCGTATCAACAGCCATCGGCATTCCGATTGGTGTTCTGGCAGCCACGCGGCCTAATTCTTGGTTTGATACTGGCACCATGATTCTGGCGCTGCTTGGTGTATCAATGCCTATTTTCTGGCTTGGTCTAATGCTGATGATTCTATTTGCGGTCCAGATTCCGCAGTGGTTTGGCTTGGCAGGCCCGCTACTTCCGCCCACAGGCAGTGGCACTTGGCAGCATATGGTCATGCCAGTAATGGCACTCGCAGCAAATTCAATGGCTCTGCAAGCGCGCATGACACGCTCCTCTATGCTAGAAGTCATGAGACAGGACTATATCCGTACTGCACGCGCTAAAGGACAGCGCGAACGTGTTGTGATTTTTGTTCATGCTTTCCGCAACGCCCTACTGCCGATTGTTACAATTCTTGGCCTACAATTTGGCACATTGCTTGGTGGCGCCGTGCTGACCGAGACTGTGTTTTCATGGCCAGGTATCGGTCGTCTACTCGTTGATGCAATTGGCTTTCGTGATTACCCAATAATACAGGGCACGGTGCTGGTTATCGCCGTAGGTTTCCTACTGACGAACCTGCTTGTCGATTACCTTTATGCTTATCTCGATCCACGTGTTCAGTACAGGTAGAGTGCCATGTCGTCTGCGCCAGTAGCCCAATTAAGCGAAACCAACCGCCTCTCAAGGCGCTATAATCTGTTGTTTCGCTTGCTGCGCAACCGTATGGCCGTAATTGGACTTGCGATTGTGCTGACGTTTATTTTTGTCGGACTCGCAGCGGAATACATTTCCCCTTACGATTACGATCAAGCAAGCTTTACATTAGCACGCGAAGGCCCTAGCCCGGCACATCCCCTTGGAAACGACGAATTAGGGCGTGATATGCTGTCACGCCTCATTTATGGAGCGCGCATTTCGCTAACACTGGGTCTGATTTCGGTGGGCATCGGCGTAACGATTGGGGTTACCCTGGGAATCATGTCAGGCTACTTTGGTGGCACAATCGATCTTTTCACCATGGCTCTGATTGACATAATGCTGGCTTTCCCCAGTATTCTGCTCGCAATAATGATGGTCGCTTTCCTTGGGCCTAGCCTGCAAAACGCTATCATTGCGATTGGCATCATCTCAATTCCTATTTATACGCGGCTTGTTCGTAGCTCGACTTTGAGCGTAAAGGAAGAGTTGTATGTTGAAGCCGCTCGTTCGCTGGGTGCAAATCATCTCACAATTCTGCGCAAGCATATTTTTCCTAATGTCTTCGCGCCCATCGTGGTACAGTCTACGCTACAGATGGCAGCGGCGATACAGGCAGCAGCAGCACTGGGCTTTCTGGGTCTGGGTGTTCCGCCGGATGTGCCGGAATGGGGCAACATGTTACAAAAAGGCCGTAATTTTATCTTCTCTGCGCCGCACATCGTCCTATACCCTGGCCTGGCAACAATGCTTGTTGTCTTTGGCTTTAGCCTGATGGGTGATGGGCTACGCGACGCATTAGATCCTAAACTACGTGGTAGATAATGATATATCCCTTTTATGTGCGCAGCTGGCATTTCGGCTTGATGCAAAACCATGTTCTGCCAATTAGCGTGAAGATCTCGCCACTGTACAGCGTAACAGGCTCACTTTCAGGCAGTGCGCCCACGTAATTGATGAACACGGTGTAGCAGGTATGAGGCAGGTGTACCACCTGGAATCTAAACCAAAAACAGCAGGAAAAGAGCTTCGTCGCTGCTCAGCTCGTGCGAATATAGAGTTGTAGCGATTGAGTGGCTACTATCTATAAGTTATTACGATATATGTTTCATGTGTTCGGATTGTTGTCTTCCTGCTCACCAGTGAAGCCAAAGGCAGTAGAAAACAAGCCGTTACGGTCAATGGGCGTACCGTAAGGGGTGTAGCTGCTGCTCGCGAGAATCACCCTGTTCTCATCCACTTGCGTGAAGAACATCGTTGTCTTTTTTATCAGCAGCTATCAGTAGCTGTTCGATTTAGCTTTGCTGGCGAAGCTGATCAATCATCTCAAGGAGTTCATCTGCCGCTTTTACGATGTCGTCATAGTCATTCTGGGCAGCACGCTGCTTAGCAGCGATGACTCCGCTGCGATGGACATGGTGCAAGTCACCGATTGGGAAAGCAAAATGCCCCTTGTTGTCGTCATCCTCTTCAGCACGGATACCCAGGTGCCACTGACCCCAGGCTTCCAGACCATGTTCTTCAATATAGCTGTTGTCTTTATCGGTATCGGGTTGTTTCTCGCTCCAGTCAGTATCTTCCTCTTTGACCTTATTCTCTCGTATCATCTTCTTCGCGTGTTCGAAACCATCTTGATGAAGTTTCATATGTTTCCAATCCTCGAGCCTGATGTTCAATACACTTTTACTATATCAGCGTACAAATTATGGAATATGGGCCACGAGGACAATCCAATACCGGGGCATTCGAGCCATATGGTTAGACATGGCAGGCAGGTACCTACTGTGTTTTTGAGCGCAGCAAGAGCATCAGACAGAAGCGTAAGCTAACGAGTCGAACAAAACAGCTCAACTCACGCCTAAGGGAAAAGTCCCGATCGGAGCAAAAGGCTATTATCGATATAAGCACTTGAATAGACACTATGGAGAGCGATGATACATATCTGAGAAAGGCGTTACGAAAGCATCAAGGTACAGATGCCTTACGAGGTATGCCACCGACGCCCTGTGTTGGGCCAGCGAATCTGAACTATGGCCCGGGTTGTCGGTGACAGTCCGTGTGAAAGATTCAGGGCTAGCTTTAGCTGTCTGTAGTGAGTGAAGTGTCGTGAATACCTTCGCTTAGTTCTGCCTCTTTCATGGCGTTTCCCATTACCCAGAAAGTAGGCGCCCAGAGTCCCACGAATATGCCGAATCTTTCAGCATGTCCGCGATCTTCACTTTCGCGGTTCGTCAGGAACCAGATTGCGATGCTTCCTATAATCGAGGCAAATGTAGCAAGATACATGGTGTCAGAATTGAACCCTAGCTGACGAACAAACTTAAGCATACGTTACATCCCTTCATAGAAGCTTACGTTACGGGTAGTACGTACCTAACCTACTGTATAGACGTGAGTCTCAGGTAAGCTGTTTTCAAATAGAGCATCATGATTACATAAACTGCGCATAAGTAACGGCTTGACTGCTAATGTCTTATTAAATCACCCTGCCAATGAACTTGATGCGTCTTTCTCTGTTCGCTATATAGAACTGAACAAATACCATTCACAAACTGCAGAGTCCGCTCATCTGTTTCAACATCGTCGAAAGAAAGCAATTTTATGAGCAACATAAGCACACCTTGTTGACTCTGAAGAGCATACTTCAATAATACAGCGTCTATTCGAGCCGCTAAGCGGCACTGAATTTGATATGCGATGGTTTCATAACGTCTGAGCTGACACGACTTCAAATATTCGCCTGTATTGAAAACTCTGGCACAGCCATAGATTGCTTAATCTGCTCGATATGCAAATATGCATGATTTGCAATATAAGCAGCTAGTTCCTTCAGCACGATGGTTCCGTTCTCTGGATGCAAACCCGTCCTTTCCAACTGTTCATCTTGAAGTTCATCGACAAGATACGCGAGTCGAGAATGCACGCCACTTATGATTGCTAGAGAACCAGATATATCTGGATGCATCGAATCAGATGAGAGCGCCCATTCATCCTGATCAAATGGCTGAAGGACAGGATTCTCCACAAGAAGCACTAGTTTAAACCGAAAAAACAACGTCAGTTGTGAATCAGCAAGGTGATGAATGTTCTGAGCAATCGTCCATTCTCCTGAGATGTACTGCGTAGTTAGCTGTTCTGCGGAAAGTCCTGCAACTAAAGATGCTAGTTCATGAGGGGCACTACGTAGATCTGCAACAATTTCTTTCATTTTCTTACCTTGTTGCACTCACCCGCCAGAAATAAACACCAACATACAATACCAACTCACCCACTATTTTGCTAATCTGATATGCATCCAGATACATGGCAATGAGCTAAAAAGAGATAGGCGAATAACTTGGAGTACATTCTTATACATACCCCTGCAATTGTATCTATCTTCGCATGGGCGTTCTTCTCGTTTTGGTCAGCCATTCCCGCCGGGATAGCCCTAAATGTCACCCCGATACTCATCGCACTAACCGTAACGCTGAGTTATGCGAGTGGCGTAGCCCTTGTGCTGCTGGTAGGAACTCCTCTAAGAGATCGAATTCACAGACGAGTGTTAAGTGGTGCGAACAGCGCCGCTGTTAACAATCGGATGGTGATCACAGTAGAACGAGCCTGGGCCAGATTCGGATTGGTTGGTCTGAGTATTTTGGCTCCGATAACAGTTGGTTCGCAAATTGGTGCTGTAATAGGATTATCTCTCGGTGCACGCCCTATACCTTTATTTATATTGATAATAGGCGCAGGCATCTGGGCCGTTGCACTAACATTGGCAATTACCACTGGGGTTGTCACAATAACAAATGCAATGTAATGTCCACCTCGCATTGATCCCGTTTTCAGCCTTTGAGGCTTAGTGTCTCATACCCCCAAATTTTAGGGGGTAATATATTCTCATGCTTTATTAAAGTGCTCAATGATTATACTTGTTTCGCGATAGTTGAGCACAAAATTGACAGATCATATCCAGTGCTAAGCAGTTGAATCATGGATGGGACAGACGGTTAAGTGACCTGTTCATTGTCAGGATTAGGGGTCGTGCAATTATCCGAGTCGTCATCACAGGCCGAGAGTAGATGGTCTTTAGGAGAAGTTAAACCGCCATCTCGCCTACCTAGCAAATGGCCTACGGCCTGCACGTTGCATTTCAGTAAGACAAAGCCATTGAGGACGCTAGTGGTGCGAATTCCCCTTTCACCATCTAGTACCTAGAAAAACATAGTGTGGTAATCAATGAAACGTAGAAATAGCCAAGCAAAAATCGTCAGTTCCTATATGATTTGATACAAGGATAGAAGGTTTAGAACAACATCGAACTATGTCCGTGATGTGAACAGTTGAAGTCAAAAGGAGCCCGATTTGCTGTTATCAAGTTCGAAGACCAGTGACTTTTCGAAGGTAGATCATGACATTCAGTTTCTTATACAGTGTCTGAGAGAAGTTCTTGAAGAGAACGGTGAAAGTGACCTAGCGGACGCACTGCCATGGCAGGATGCAAACGCATCCGCTACTACTGGCGGGATGTTTGATGCGATCAAACTCACACAGGCTTATTCGATTGCTTTTCAACTGCTGAACATTGTTGAAGAAAACGCGGTCGTTCAGTATCGCAGGCAGCTCGAAAAACAGGATGCCGTAAATCGGTTCTCAGGTCTGTGGAGTCAGAACCTGCAAGCGCTGAAACAACATGGATTATCTGGTGAAGCTGTTGCAGGTGAACTCGCAAAGATACATGTTGAACCGGTTTTGACAGCGCATCCAACGGAAGCAAAGCGCTATACTGTTCTCGAACAGCATCGCCACCTATATCTGCTGATGGTGCAGCTTGAGAACCAAATGTGGACACCTCAAGAGAATCAGGCTATTCGCGATTCAATTAAGACAGCACTGGATCGGCTGTGGCGAACGGGAGAAATCTATCTTGATAAACCAGATGTGGCCTCTGAAGTCAGAAATGTCCTCTATTATCTGAGACACATTTTCCCTCAAATACTGGAGAATCTCGACTCACGTCTGTACCAAGCATGGATTGAGGCCGGCTTTGATACTGATTTATTGCGTCCAGTTGATCAATGGCCTCAAATCACATTTGGAACCTGGGTAGGCGGAGATCGCGACGGACATCCCTTAGTGACAGCAGACACAACTCGTCAGACGCTCTCTGAATTGAGAAGCAATGCACTCAGCCTGATTCGCGACAATCTGATCCAGTTAGCACAAAAGCTCAGCTTGTCGAAGTACACCCATTCAGTTCCAGAAATGCTATCCAGTCATATCGAGGAAACTGCAAAAACGCTTGGTGAAACAGGTCAGCAAGCCATCGAACGAAATCCGGAAGAACCCTGGCGTCAGTCGCTAAATCTCATGCTGGCCAAACTGCCAGACGAAGAGAAGCCACATCCAACTTATACGAGCCCAAGCGAACTTGAATCTGATCTTCATATGCTTCACCGGAGCTTGACAGAGATTGGCAGCACACGACTAGCCGAGAGCGATGTTCTACCGGTTATTCGCAGCGTTCAGACTTTTGGCTTTCACCTGGCCGTGCTGGATATACGGCAGAACAGCAGGTTTCATGACCTTGCGGTTGAGCAGTTGCTACAAGCTGGCGGACTCACGGATACGAGTTTTGCTTCATGGAACGAGGCACAACGTCGACAGTTTCTAGAACAAGAGTTAAGTAGTCCACGCCCTTTTACGTTACCGGGTACTAAGTTAGGTCCCGAAGCAACAGCTGTGTTGGATTGTTACCGTGCAGCTTCTAGCTACATTCATCAATATGGCAGCGCTGGACTTGGAGCTCTCATTGTCAGCATGACACGCGACGTTTCGGATCTGCTTGTGGTCTACTTGTTAGCTCGCGAGGCTGGTTTGGTCAAAAATACCGATGAAGGTATGGTCTGTCAGTTACCTGTTGTACCGCTCTTTGAGACGATTGACGACTTGAAACGAAGCCCAGGGATACTTGATCAGTTCCTCGTGTATCCAATGACTATGCGAAGCCTACGTTTCCAGCAGCGTCAGCAACAAAAGGACACCCCTGTACAGCAAGTCATGATTGGATATAGCGATAGCAACAAGGATGGCGGTGTTCTGGCGAGCATGTGGTATCTTCATGAAGCACAGCGCGCACTCGCTGAAATAGGCCACAAACATAACACTCGTGTACGGTTCTTCCATGGGCGTGGCGGATCAATTAGTCGCGGTGGCGGCCCCACGCATCGTTTTATACGAGGACTCCCTCATTCCGCGCTGCGTGGTGACCTACGATTAACGGAACAAGGAGAGGTCATCGCACGAAAATATGCCAATCCACAGACCGCCATCCACAATCTCGAGATCCTGCTCTCGGATACGTTACGCGCATCCACAATTTATCGCCATAGACAAGCGGAAACTCATCACCTTGAGCCTGTAATTTCTCAAATCGCTGAAACCAGCCGTATCAAATACCAGCAACTGTTGAACGAGGAAGGATTCATCACCTTTTACCGACAAGCGACGCCAATTGACGTGATTGAGTCAAGCCGGATTGGGTCGCGCCCAGCCAGAAGAACGGGAAAGCATACTCTAGCAGATTTGCGAGCCATCCCATGGGTCTTCAGTTGGAGCCAAGCACGGTTCCTGCTCTCAGGCTGGTATGGCCTAGGTACTGCTTTACAGGAGCTACAGGAGAACTCACCGGATCGATTCGAGGAACTGCGTAAGAGTGTCTTCGACTGGCCTATATTCCATAATGTCATCAGCAGTACCGCAAGCAATGTTATGTTGGCCAACACAACGCTGATGCAGGAATACGCGAATCTGGTAGACGATCACACGGTGCGTGAAAGTCTGATGCAGAAAATTCTGGAAGAGCTCGAGAAGACGAGACAAATACTCGAGACCTTCTATGAGGGGCCATTGTTCGAGAAACGTCCCAATGTTGCGCAGGTGATTCTGATGCGACAGGAGCCGCTATCTCGACTGCATCGGGAGCAGATTAGACTCCTGAAGAGTTGGCGCGAAACGGCGTCAAGTGAAACATTGGTCGAATTGTTGTTGACGGTGAATGCCATCGCCAATGGTTTGGGTACCACTGGTTGATTTATGGGGTTGCAAATTTGTACAACAGGGGGATGCCACCCGAAGTGGCATCCCCCCCACCCTGGTTCACAAAATCAGTAAGTTGTGAACCAATCCTCTGTTGATTTTGGAAAACTATAAAACTCCGACCACGGACGACATTCAGTTTCCGCGATATCTAGCAAACGCTTGATACGATCAGTCGCTTCTCCCATCAGGAAAGACGCTCGCTCCTGTTCAGACATATTTATAGCTTCTTTCCAAATGGCGCGGCCTGCCAGAAATCCACTTGCTCCTGATTCACAAGCAATCTGAGTCTGTCGTTCAAAGGTTTCAAAATCGACGCCGGCACTCAACAGTACCCAGGGGACTTGACTCGCCTCACTGAGCGCTATGCACTGCTTACGCCATATTGATTCATCAGATGAATAGTTGTAATCCACCGGGAATTCCATCTTCAGCACATCAGCGCCCGTCTGACTGAGCCGTCTGGCTGTTTCAATAACAACTCGGGGACGGATTTCAGCAAACTGAGCGCTTTCTTTGCTCGCCTGAGGATCAATACTGTATGACATAGGTTCAAGGAAGACTGGCAGATCAACCGCATGACACTCTGCAATTTTGGCCCGAACAAGCTCATCAAGTTCATTGGTCAAGTCGCCTGCGTCTGGATGATAGTAGACGAGAATCTTAACCGCACTTGCTCCCATTCGACGGATTTTTTCGGGCGTCCAGGAGTCGAGGAATTCTGGTCGGCGATATGTCGCATCACCAGAATAGCCGCTTTTTTCGAGCGCCATGAGAAGACCTGATTTCCCAGTCATGTTCATTGCCGGCCCAAGGCCATAAACAGGATCCAGCAGAACCGCTGTCGCATGTTGTGTCAATGAGCAGACAATTTCTTCCTTAATGGCGACAGCTTCCTGGTACGGTGTGTTTTCGGGTAGCATTCGTCGATAACTACCACGCTGATCGAATGCGAGAATACCAAATACATCGTTGTTCTTCAGACTCGTGGTTTTGAGTCCTCGCCAACGTCCGGGAGAAATTGACTGTGTCATGTTGCGATCATTCTCCTGAGAAGTAAGGTGTGTAGTCAGTCAGATTACAGTAGGTGTTCGGTACAAGACTCTCCGATGCACCGATCAGAGACTCGGGTGAGGCTGGAAGCTTGGCTACATTTTCTACAATTGAGAGTTCTAATATGTAGGTTTGGGATTCACCGGGTTCAAACATTCTCAGCCGACCACTGCGTCGTGCCGCATTCTGTCCCTCGGGGATGCAGTTGCCGGGTTCTATACCATTTACGTACATTCCCTGGCGCGTATTCTTCCACTGGGTGAAGTAAGGTAGAGACGATGCATCCCACCCAAACTTTAGCCCGTAACTGTCGTTCAACACAGCAACTGTCGCCCAACCAGTGTCAGTATCATGTCGTAAACGGTGGAAGAATACTTGTTCAGCGAACCCAGGTGAAGCAGGTTCGTAAGTACCCCATTGCTCAACGCCCTTCCATGCCTCTTCATCGCGTGGATATACTACGCTGGACGAAATCAACCTGGCACCCTTTTGAACAAGAGGATAGCCTAAATTAAAGTGATAAAGGAGCATTATTGGGGAGGGGGTATCGCCAAGATTTGTTACTGTATCGCGCACATAGATAGTTGGATCACCTGCCAGCAACTTGATACGACGTGCCAGATGGAGCTGTTCTCCAAACAGAGATGACTGAACAACATCTGCACTCAACGTCATTGCGTATTGGTCGTCGTTGACCCAATCACCTTCTATGCGAATGTTGGTCGCTGGCAATCGTGTATATTTTCCGTGGATGTCACGTTTGGCACCTGTTATTTCGTCAACTTCAGGTGGGCCAACATGGGTAAGCCCACAGGTCGTCAATAAACCTCCATTAAACTGTTCCAACCATGTCTGTCCCCAATCCGGTAAACGTGGCGATCCAGGCGCAAGCCATGTTAGTGGGTGTCCTTTGTACCACGCGCTCCAGATGTCGAGTCCGCGATCAGGCAACAGCGTAAAAGTGAGGCCACTCGCATTATACGCTTCGATGATACGTGAGCCATTCAGTAGCGTGGCCTGCCTGAAGTCAACAAACTGGCGCATGTCCAGGCTATGTTGTTGAACAGACGATTTATCCCACCAATCGAAATCATTCATGATTGAGAATCCATGAAGGCGCGAACATCTATGAGGGAGACTGCACCTGCCATAGGACCTTTAGCAGTGACTGCAAGTGCTCCACACGCGTTGGCCCACTTCGCTGCTTCCGCAGGTGAATCACCACTTAACCATCGGGTGAGGAAACCTGCATCGAAGCAATCACCTGCTCCTGTAGGATCAATCTCCTTCACGGAAAACCCCGGTATATGCTCAATACCTTTTGCTGTGATAACAGCACAACCTTGTGCACCTAAAGTTAGCACAATGATCTTTTCCGGATGGTTTTCTAACAGCAGCTCCGATGCTTCTGTTACCGTAGATTTACCAGTAAGCAACATCAATTCTTCGCTTGTGGGAAGCAATATGTCAGCAGCCTCCAAAAAGGGGGAAAAAGCAGCCTTTGCCTTCTTAGGCGGCATCAGTTCAGGACGAATATTTGGATCAAAGCTAAACAAAACGCCATGTTTTTGAGCCAGGCTTAGCGCTTTCAATCCTACCTGTAAGGCAGCCTCGTTGATTGACAATGTGGAACCCATCAAGTGTAGGCAGCGCGAACCCTCAAAGTACTCTTCGTTCAGCATGTCCGCAGTGATTTGTCCACCAGCACCCAAGCTAAATACGAAGTTACGAGTACCATCGTTATTGTAAGCGACAAAGGCAACACCAGTTGTATGCGTGTTCAATCGCCTCAACCCTGAAGGATCGATACCGTCCTGAATAAGTTGACGGACTAAGCAATCAGCGAAAGCATCATTTCCAACACTCCCGATGGCCATTACCTGCGCACCTAATCTGGCAGCCTGAACGGCAAATATAAACGGAGCGCCGCTGGGATAAGGGCCAGTGAATAAGCCAGGTCGGTCTAACGGTTCGTCAACCTCCAACCGCATTACTTCAACAAGAGCTTCGCCTATCGTAAGAATATCCATATGAAGCTATTCACCGTACGAGTTCAACTCTTAACGACATCAGGCGAACCCATAATGTATTTGACAATGAGGTCAACCGTTGCCTCTTCACATGGAATATTCGCAACCTTGCGGCCTCTGAGCAGAACAACCATCCGGTCTGCAACTTCCATAACGTCTTGCATCGTATGGCTGATGATGATGACCGGTATACCCTGCTCCCGAAGAGAGCGTACTAAGGCAAGTACTTTACGTTGTTCGGGCACCCCCAGCGCTGCTGTTGGTTCGTCCATGATGACTAAACGAGCATCCCAGTATAAAGCCCGTGCGATTGCTACGGCCTGGCGCTGTCCACCAGACAATCGAATAAGCTTCTGAGCAAGTGATGGAATGTGTATGTCAAGGCGTTCGAGAACCTTTGCAGCTTCAGACCGCATGTATTTGTCATCGGTCACCGGTAGAAAGCCAAACATGCGACGGATTTTTTCTTTGCCCAAAAAAACATTTGCACCCACATCAAGGTTTTCTGCCAGCGCTAAATCTTGATATATGGTTTCGATACCAGCTTCGCGGACTTCTGAAGGCGTAGCGTCGCCGATAGGACGGCCATTGAAGATAATGTCACCACGATCAGGCTTGTGGACACCAGAGATGCATTTGATGAGAGTCGACTTCCCTGCACCGTTGTCCCCCAACAAAGCGACCACTTCTCCGGGATAAATGCTCAGTGAAACGTTATCGAGCGCTGTCAAGCCGCCGAAAAACTTGGAGACATTAATACACTCCAAAAGTGGCTTGTCTTTTCTATCTTCACTCATCAGCATGCTCCTCCCGCTTCACCTGGCGAGCCTCAATTGCTTCTTGAGCCTGATTCACCAGAACCGCAATGATAATAATGACTCCGACAACAATAAACTGCCACAGTGCATCAACTGCTAGAATCACCAACCCTGTCTGCAGAACGCCAATAATCAAAGCACCAATCACTGTGCCACTGATCTTGCCCTCTCCACCAAAAAGACTGGTGCCACCAATGACTACTGCCGCCACGGAATCGAGTAATGCTGCCTCACCAACATTAGGCGCACCGGCCGTGAATCTGAAGACATGCAATACACCAGCAATCCCTGCCGTGAACGCAGCAAGCACATAGATAAAAATCAGATGACGATCGACGTTGATACCCGCGCGTCGTGCCGCCTCTTCATTATCACCAATTGCGTATGTATGACGACCAAATTTCGTACGAGCCAACACAAAAGCAAAGATTAGAACGATAACCACCGTTATTAGAACAGGGTACGGCATTAAGCGTTCTAAGCCTCTTAGCTGTGTCGCTGCGAGATCTGCAGGCTGCGAGAACCACACCAGACCTTGGTCTGGTACGTTATATAGCAAGCTACCGTTCCCGATACCTCGCAAAACTTCGCGGATTTCGGCAGGAATGTTACCAACCACGTTCTTGCCATCTGTGAGCAGAAAGGCTGCGCCTCGTACTATGCCAAACATACCAATTGTGGCAATGAATGGTGGAATTTTTATCTTTGCGACAAGCCAACCATTAACAAGTCCAGGGATCAATGAAACCAGAAGGCCGGCAACAACGCCAAACGCAATCGCAGTTCCAGGATCCATACCAGCTTCGCCAAAATCACGCATCACGGTGGCGGTGATAACGGATGATAATCCAACAGTCCAGCCAACGGAGAGGTCAATACCTGCAGTGATAATGACATAAGTCTGGCCTAAAGCCATAAGTACAATCAAGGTGCTTGAGACTAGGATATTGCTTATATTGCGCACTGATAGAAAAACTGGATCGAGTGCAGTAAAGATCAAAATCAGCGCTACTAGGAAAACCCATGACCACCCCCGCAGGAGTATCTGCAGCAGTGTCTCTTGAGGCGAAGCACGACGTTTGGGTTGCGTGAGGGCGCTTGCTGCCATTTCGTTATCCGTTAACCGTCCATAAGCTATCAATGACTCAGGAGTTAGATATGGGAACACAAGTGTATTCTTGCGTTCCCACGACTCGCAGTAAGAGTAAACAGGGGAGAAGCCTTTGCAGTGCTTCACCCCTATTTAACAGGCTGAGGATATTAGTCTTCCTGATAAATGAACCGTGCGATATCAGGATCGTCAACGTTTTCAGCATTCATCACGGCGTAACCCGTCGCAAGGCGCTTGGGGAAACTGCTAACACCACGGTAATCAGCAACAGCGTTGATGACCGCAAAGAAACCCATATCACCCGGTTTTTGTGCAATGACCTGAGTCACAACGCCGTCACGCAGCAGTTCGATAGCAAAGGCAGAAGCGTCAAAGGCTACGACTTCAACAGCACCGCCTAACCCAGCGTTCTGTACAGCGGCACCTGCACCCTGAGCACTGAAGGTGTTTGTCCCAAAAACGCCTACAACGTCAGGGCTGGATTCCAGAACCGCAGTCGTCTGTTGCTGTGCCGTATTCACATCGTTTTCGTTGTAATCAACGCCAACAACTTCCAGACCCCGCGCAGCAGCAGCAGCTTCACAGCCTGCCTCTCGCTGGTCGGTAGTGCTGATACCAGGGCGTACATTCTGGATATAGATCTGCGCACCTTCGCCTAAAATATCTGCGAGGGTATTGCAAGCAATCGCGCCACCTTCAAGATTATCAGAGCCGATGTAACTCAACGGGAATGTAACCTCGCCGTCAGCGTAGTTGCCATCACCGACAAAGGTATCTACTGTGATGACTGTAACACCCGCGTCACGTACGTTTTCGAGCACCGGGATCATCTGCTGGCTATCAGTTGGGGCAGTTATCAGGTAGTCCACATCACCACGTGCTACCAGAGCTTCAATGATCGGCGTCTGGACAGTGGGGTTGAATTCCTCAGGATCTTGCTGAATTACTTCAAGCCCAAACGCTTCAGCAGCAGCATTAACGCCCGTTGCCATTGTGATGTAGAAGGGATCAGGATTAACACCTGGCACAAAAGCGACTGTCAGATCAACACCAGCAGTATCTGGTGCACGTTCTGATTCCGTGTAAATGAAACGTGCAATCTCAGGGTCGTCAATGTTATCGGCATTCATCACCGCGTAACCGGTGGGAATGCGAGCCGGGATACTCTGATATCCCTGGAGATACGCATAAGCCATCGCTACAGCCATGAAGCCCATGTCTGAGGGTTTCTGAGCGATAACCTGAGTGACGACACCGTCACGCAGCAATTCAATTGCGAATTCGGAAGCATCGAAAGCCACGACCTCGACAGCGCCACTTAATCCAGCGTTCTGAACAGCAGCGCCTGCACCCTGTGCGCTAAAGGTATTCGTCCCAAAGACGCCAACAATATCGGGATTGGCTTCCAACACAGCGGTTGTTTGCTGCTGGGCTGTATTTACATCGTTCTCATTGTAGTCGACACCAACCACTTCAAGCCCGAAATCGGCAGCTGCAGCTTCGCAACCTTCCTCACGTTGATCAGTAGTGCTGATACCAGGACGTACATTTTGGATGTAGATCTTTGCACCTTCACCAAGCTGCTCAGCAAGTGTTTGGCAGGCGATGTAGCCACCCTGGAAGTTATCTGAACCAATGTAGGAAATTGGAAAAGTAACTTCGCCGCTCGCGTAATCGCCGTCTCCAATGAAGGTATCAACTGTCAACAGAGGTATCCCAGCGTCGCGTACATTCTCCAAAACCGGGATCATCTGCTGGCTGTCAGTCGGGGCCGTTATCAAGAAATCGATGTCGCCACGCGCAACCAGAGCCTCAATAATTGGTGTTTGGACGGTGGGGTTGAATTCTTCAGGATCCTGCTGAATGATCTCAATACCCAGATCAGCCGCAGCCTGCATAACTCCTGCACTCATGGTCACATAAAATGGATCAGGATTGACACCAGGCACAAAGGCAAACGTGTATCCATCGTCTTCCTGAGCAATTGCCACAGGTGCGAGCACCATGACAAAAAGCAAAAAGATGAAGACCAACAAAAGTTTCTTGCTCATATGAAAGCACTCCTCGAAAAATCAACGATGTAGACAGAAAACAACTTCAGTCAAAACGTGCGTTTGTTTAAATAAACACCTCCCTGCCATTTGGATACAACTATCCTCATACGCGCAGCACTCGCACTCCACAGGTTTCAACAGCCTGCACGTCTGAATCACTCAGTTTGTTATCAGTAATGAGCGTATGAATCTCGCTCATGTCGGCTACCTTCAAGGATAGAATGCGCCCAAATTTCGTACTGTCGCTCAACAGCACCACCCTGTTTGCCTGTTTCACCATAGTACGTTTGACTTCGACCTCAAGAATATTTGAGGTCGTCACTCCACGTTCAACTGTAAAACCCCCAGTCGCAAGAAACGTCCAATCTGCATTGAACATTTCGAGAGCTCGAAGAGTCTGAGGGCCAAATAGCGAACGTGTCAGATTGCGCAGTACCCCACCAGGCATAACTACCTCGATATCAGGATAATGCGTTGTAGCAACAGCTACGTTCAATGCCGGTGTCACTACTCGCAAATACTCAAGATCATGTGGAAGATGATGGATCAATTCGACCGTGGTCGTACCCGCATCAACAATAATCGTCTGACCGACCTCAATCAGACCAGCAGCAGCAGCTCCAATCCGTTGCTTTATATTCGGGTTGAGTTTGCTGCGCTGTTCGAGGCGCACCTCTGAGTCCGTAGGAGGCCGAACTGAAACTGCCCCACCCCAGATGATCTCACACTCTCCTGATTTCTCTAGTTCACGCAAATCCGAGCGAATCGTGACCAGAGAGACGTTTAACAGTTCCCGCAGTTCAGCATTACGCACTACCCCTTCACGACGCAAGATGTCAAGGATGATGCGTTGACGTTCAACTGCGAGAAGCGTGTTTTCACCTGACGACATAACGTGACCATGTTCACTAAAAAGCAAACATATTTTGGCAATTTAATAGTTGTCTTTTGTATGGGTTGAAAGTGTAGCCGCTTAAATTTTGTTTGTCAAATTTTCGTTTTTCATCAATTTTGTGGCACAATCCTAAGAAATCGAAACGCAACTGGGAGATCTAATGCGAACGTTGATCATAGTGAGTGGTGGGGATGCACCTGGCATTAACACCGTGATCATGCGTTACCTACAATGGGCGCAATCAGATAACAACATGGTTTTAGGTGTGCAAGGTGGGTTTGCCGGGCTTCTTGCAAATAAGATCAAACCTCTCCACGAGAATGATGTTGCCCCGCTTGCAGGATTGGGTGGATCAATACTTGCCTCAAGCAGAGAGCCTGTACTTGCACAACAAGATGCTCAGTCGCGGTTTAAGGAAATACTTCAGGCACACCAGATAGATAACATGCTGCTGTTTGGTGGTAACGGTACGCTGCACTATGTCTTGCCTAAACTGCTAGAGTGGCGTGTTCGAACAATCGCTCTCCCTACGACAATCGATAATGATGTGTCAGGTACAGAAAGGGCCCTGGGATTCGATTCAGCGTGCCAATTCGCTTATCCTCTGGTCGAAGGCGTCCTGGCTACTGCACGAGCCCTGCCAGGTCGTATTTTTCTTTTTGAAACTCTTGGCGGTAACACTGGCCATCTAGCTCTTGCGATTGCGGAAGGTTCAGGTGCGCATGCGGTGCTGGTTCCTGAGTATTCTTTTGATGATGTATGGCTGCAAGAGCGAATAAACTCAGCGATTAGCCAACATGGTCATGCGCTTATTGTCCTATCTGAGGGTATTCCACATGCCTCAAAGCTAGACACGAAGATCCCAGAATTGACGGGAATTCGTGTTCGCTACACGCGTCTTGGACACGCACAGCGTGGCGCCAACGTGTCACATATTGATCGTGTATTGGCGTACAAAATGGCGTATCTCGCGTATCACGGCTTCAAGGAAGATGTTGTTGAAGGAATGATTGTCGTACGCTCAGGAGAAGTCAGTTTACACACGGGGCCACTGTCACAGCAACTGTCACAGCAAACCGTGAAACTTCCTGACTACGACACCTATTGCCAGATAAACGGGCTCTGACATGTCAATAATTGCGATCGATTTCGGCGGCACCAAAACGCGAGTGGCCTGGTTCGATGATCATCTAACTATGGTTGCTCGAGGTGAGATCTTATCAAAGATAGAGAATACACAAGAAGAAGTGATTAATGACATTATTAACCTGGCCAAGCGCACCATTCCGGAAGAAGCACAACCCAGAGCAATCGGAATCTCAGCTCCAGGACCTTTAGATATCAGCAATGGCGTTATCTTGCACGCTTTGACCTTGCCAAATTGGAGCGAAGTTCCACTAGCACAAATAATCAGTGATGCATTCCACACCCCTGTATGCATGAACAATGATGCCAACCTCGGTGCCCTGGCTGAGGCTACGATGGGAGCAGGAAGAAACGCTAACCCGGTCATTTATTTGACGATAAGTACAGGTATAGGTGGTGGCATGGTCCTGAATCGCAACATCTACACGGGATGGAAAGACCTTGCTTTAGAACCAGGTCATATGTTGGTACACGATGAAACCGGCACATTGAGACGCCTCGAAGACCTTGCTTCGGGCACTGCCCTGGGGCGCATCGCGAGAGAACGGATAATACAGACAAACAGTTTTACGAGCTTAAGATCACAAGAGTTCATCGACGGACGTACCGTGGGTCAAGCAGCACGTGATGGCGATTCTCTCGCACTAAAGATAGTCCGTGATGCAGGTCACTACTTGGGAATCGGGCTCGTTAACCTGATACACTTGTTTAACCCAGAGGCGATCGTCATTGGCGGCAGCGTTGCTCTTAACCAATGGGAGATTCTAGTGAGTGAAGCCACAAATGTCATCAATGAGCACATCTTGTCCGACCGTTTTCTGCATGAGCGGCTCATTCGTCCCGCCTTACTTCAAGACGACGTATGTTTATATGGTGCGGCACTCTACGCGCGTCAGCAGTTACACCATGCAAGGTGAGAGCGATCAATCCAAGATATGCTCATACTTTGATTCGTTTAGTGTTTAGTCGCACCGCCACCCATATTTTCGTATTTCATAGTTTGGTACTCGAATCTATTGCAAATCAAACTCACCTCAATCACAGAGTGCTTCAGCATTGCATGAATCTTGGCGCGATGCCGTCTTGCTTTCACCAAACTACAACACAACAACTAGTCCAGGACTTCAGGTAACCGACGTATGTCTGGGTCTGTGAAAAGATCGTACTCATCCAGACTGCGCGTGCTGAACTCACTAACAACTGCACCTTCGGGCCCACCTTGAAACCAATGCCATGTTTCCGGCATGATGGTGTATTGCTCGCCCGGCCGCAAAATGATTTCATTCCAAACGGTATAGTAGTCCTTGCGCTTCTCAGGAGGTTGTGCTTTTGGATTTTCGGCAGGGACACCCTCGACATACAAATAGACGACTCCCCACCGACAACGGAACGTTTCTTCTTTTCCAATATAGTTTAGTTCCGGCACTGGCGGGTGCTTATGTTGGGGACATGTCTGCCCAGGCATAAGCACAAGCTCTTTGGCGCAACACCGCTCTGTGTTTATATAAGTCACTAATGCCAGACCTGTTTCCTCGTATTCGTTAAGACCTAGATCTGCAATCTCAATGTTGGATTTTTCGTCAGGCGTTAAAACTATACCTGCCTTCTGCAGGTATTCGTCTGCAATACTTTGGTATTTCTTCAACTGCTCCCGAGTTACAGCCATTTTGGTTAACTCCACTCAGACAAGTGATATATCACTTGAAGAGTATAACACTCGTTGTAAGATAATGACTTAAAGTAGCCACGTCAATAATTGGCATGGACCATACAATTGGCCTCACAGAATCAAAGCCCAAAACTACCGACAGTTTATACAAACAATCTGTCAGACAATCCGTCACCGAGATATCAACTGCTTCTGGATGAGCAAGATATGAGTGGCGCATACTGAATGCCACGCGTTTTGCAGCGATCACCCTGTTCCGATGATCCGGCTATCAGGACTTGCGCTTCAGTGTGTGATCCAGTTAGGTAATTCTTTTGCGTATGGTTTTTGCTTCCAGAAGAGACACGCGTATAATCTGCCCTTGCATCTAAATTGAGACACTATCAATGAGTCGATTCTTTGAACTTTACGACCTGAGAATCACAGTGGAACGTATTGATGGACGATCAGTCTGTGGACTGGAGATTGGTGACTATTTTGAAGTGACAGGCAGTAACCGTTTGCGACTCCCACCGGGTAAGCACTTCTGTATCTATGCACTTAGTGCAGTACTGCCTCTGCTCGCTGCAAAGCAACGTGAGCTAGAAGAGAATGACTGGCTTAACCGTGACGCATTGGTCGCATGTCCAGATCCGGATGAGAGACTCATTATGAGGATTGAACGTCTCGAAAAGCACACACTCAACAGTGATGATCTTACATGAAACGACAAGTTAGCATTGCATTTCAAACTGACAAATCCGCTTTGGAGTACATTGCCCTAGCACAGCTTGTAGATCAATACGACTTTGATGTTGTCTCGGTCTACTGTGATGCACCATACCACCCGAGCTACATGCCATTGTTGCTAATGGCACCCCACATCAAAAAGGCACGTATTGGGCCGGCTGCCGTTAGTCCATCTCGCATACATCCTATTGACATCGCATCACAAACTGCACTATTGGCAGGCGTCGCTCAGTCGGGGGTGTATGTCGGGCTAGCGCGTGGGGCCTGGCTCAATAGTCACGGAATCAACGAATTAACGCCTCCGGTACGCGCGATTCGTGAAGCCGCAGAGATCGTACAACGATTGCTTAAAGGCGAGAGTGGCTATGACGGAGAAGTTTTTCAGATTGCGGCTCATGTGCGGGCTCCCTATCCCCTGCCTACTGAAACCATACCTCTATTGATTGGCACATGGGGACGACAGCTATCTGCTATTGCCGGGCAAATTGCAGATGAGGTAAAAATAGGTGGCAGCGCGAATCCTGATATTGTGCCAGTCATTGCTGAGTACATCGAAACAGGCGAAGTTGCCGCAGGCCGGGAACCTGGCACTGTGGGAGTAGTCGTTGGCGCTGTTAGTGTGATAGACGAAGATAGAGATAGAGCACGCCAAGTTGCACGACGCTCTGTAGCATTATACCTACCTGTGGTGGCGAGCCTCGATCCGACAGTTGAAGTGGAACCAGACCTGATGTCACAGATTGAACAATATGTCAATCGGGGTGAATATGATGAAGCCGCGTCTCTCATCTCAGACGAGCTATTAGAACGTTTTGCGTTTGCTGGCGATCCAAACGATATCATCCGGCAATGCGATGCGCTCTTCCAGGCCGGAGCACGACGTATCGATTTTGGTACGCCGCATGGGCTTCCTTCAGACAATGGCATCCAGTTAATTGGCGAAAAGGTCCTCCCAGCACTCAAACAATGGCGGTAGACTATGAAATTCAGTCTCAGACTCAACAACGATCATCCTGTCTCTACGTATTTGCGCCTTGCCCAACTTGCTGAAGATGTTGGTTTTAATCAATTCTGGGTCAGTGATGATTTGTTCTTGCGTAGTGCCCCTGTAATCCTGAGCGCTGCCGCCCAGGTAACGAAAACAATCGAACTGGGAACGTGCATTGTTAATCCATATACCCTGCACCCAGCAGAGATGGCAATGATGGCAGCAACGCTCGATGAATTAAGTCAAGGGCGTTTCAACTTAGGAATTTCCTCCGGAGCTGGTGATTTTTTGGGATGGGTGGGAATCACAGCAGACCAACCGCGTACTGCAGTCGTTGAGACAGTAACAGCTATACGAAAGCTAATGCGTGGTGAAAAAGCAGAACTCAATGGGAGATTCTTGAAGTGGTCTTCAGAGGCATACCTACGATTCACCCCTCAACGTGAAGTACCCATCTATGTAGGTGCGATGAGCCCAAAAATGTTGCAAGAAATCGGTCGAATCGCTGACGGTGGATTGCCCTTGCTATTTCCACCTGAACACTATAGCAACGTTATGCCTCATATTATCGACGGGGCAGCACAGGCAAATCGGGACTTGTCTGAAATCGACGTGGCGGCTTGTATATGGGTGTCAATCAGCGATGATTATGCAGCAGCAGAGGATGTGCTACGTGAGAAAATCGCGTACTATGGACATGCAATAAGTCCATTGATTCTGCAACAGTTGGGGCTTGCCCAAGCTGATTTCTCCGATATCGAACATGCCATAATGCGTGAAAGTGATTTCGAAAAGGCAAAAGCCCTTGTGACCCCAGACATGATGCAGATTGGCATTGCAGGGTCAACGGACATCATCATAGAACGTCTAAATCACCTCGTCACTTTGGGTGTCCGACACATAAGCTTTGGGCCACCTCTAGGACCCGATCTTGAATCTGCAATCACATTGCTGGGAAAAGAAGTACTGCCCTACTTCCAACCTCAGATATAGTTTTTCATATGCAAGTTCAATCACCGAAGACCATAACAATAATGGTCAACCTTTGGTCGGCAACAGACTGGTTGGCACAATCTGTCTGACTCAAAACCACATTCAGAATATGTGCTGGGAGAACATCATCATTAACTATCTGACTAGCACAAACTAGCCGCATTCGAGAAGAGAAATATCGAAGGGCTTCCGCCAGCATTAGCCATACTGTAACCCTATCAGCGATAAGCATCCTTCGTTGTCAACCGGAGATTAGTGATTGGAAACGTGCACGGCCTGAGAATTGACAGCCACAAACCTTCGCTAGCGCTCATTACTGGCGTTACAGTTGCAACAAAGAGACCTTGTTAATTTAAGAATCAGGCGACAAAGAGGCGAAGACAGACTCGCCTCTTGTCCAGTTATTTCGAGGAAACTCAGACAGACTGCATATCAAGGTAATCGTCATGCAGGACGTTTTCTCGCTTGATATCCAGAATGTTCATCATTTCGCGGATCATTTCTGCTTTGTGCTCGGCGTCCCTGAGAGACCAGGTACGAGCCTTTATTTCGATAAACATATCAGGTATGTTAGGCTGAGTCAGGCGATCAAGATTAACGTAGAACAATGTGCCCTTGTAATGAATATGCCAGCGCCGCCGATCCTTCTGCAGTGATCGCTCTTCCGCAGCCTTGAAATACTCCTGGTAAAATCGAAGCGGATGACTGGCAGGCGCAATGAAACGCGAGTGGGACAGCAAGACAGCATCATGGAATGCCCTCTCTTTCTCGCCACTTGTGTAAGTCAACCGCATTCGGACTGAGCTCACGTTGCCTTCTGCATCGATACGATCATCTTCGCGATATCTTACGCGACTTTGTTCAGGGTCATTGAAAAGAAAATATGTATCGTACTGACGGTAGTGAACAGCGCGAAGAACTTCAACGTTCTCGTCGCTCAGCAGTTCCTCTATCGCATCAGAGAACTTGATGACCGCTTTGGTCTGTATTTCAAAGCTTTCAGCACGTTCAACATCTATTCCGACTGCGACTAGCTTGCTCAATGTATTCTCTTCGCGGACACTGAGGAAGGCTCCGATTTGCTCAGCGTATTCTGCTGCCGCCTGTTTGACACTTTCCTCGTCTATTGTCAGAAGTTGTCGATCACGCATTAGAAAGCGACCATGCACTATTGTGTGTGCGACATCGGTACTTTTGCCAGCGTAGACCAAACGCGAATAGATATTCTGTGTACTGATGTCAAATTGCGGGCTATTGTGGAGCGGTTTAGCATCCACAACAATCACATCGGCATATTTGCCAACTTCTAAACTACCGGTTACATCTCCCAAGCCTAATGCCTGTGCACCGTTCCGTGTGGCCATCGTCAGAGCTGCGCGCGCCGGCACAGCTGTTGGATCATAGCCATGCACTTTGGCTAATAACGCTGCCAAACGCATTTCTTCAAACATGTCGAGATCATTGTTACTGGCTGGACCGTCTGTTCCAATCGCCACATTGACACCCAGGCGCAGCATATCGGCGATCGGTGCGACTCCGCTCGCAAGCTTCAAATTAGCCGATGGACAGTGTGCTACAGAAACATCATGCCGTTGCAGAATATGTATCTCCTGCTCGTCAACATGAACACAGTGCGCTGCAATCACAGGAACATCCAGCACGCCAACTTGCTCAACATAGGGAAGCACACGCATGCCATACTCTTCAATATTGTCTTCGACTTCCCTTTTTGTCTCTGAAAGATGAATCATCAAGGGCAGCTCGAATTCCTGCGCTAGACGAGTACACTTCTCCAGAATCTCAGTTGTGTTTGAGTATGGTGCATGAGGTGCTATGGTCGCCGTAATCAGTTCGTGATCGCGCCATTTTTCAATGAACTCTCGCGTATAAGTGAGGCTGTCTTCATAAGTGGCAGCATCAGGAGATGGAAACTTGAGAATAGATTCACACAGCAAAGCACGCATTCCCGCGTCTGCTGTCGCCTGGGCCACATCACCCTCGTAGTAATACATGTCCGCAAAGGCAGTCACTCCGCTCCGGATCATCTCCGCACATGCCAGGCGTGTCCCCAACTGGCAGAACTCAGGGCTTACGAACTCTCTTTCCACCGGCATCATATATCCCATGAGCCACACATCCAACCGCAGATCATCCGCTAGACCACGCAATAAGGTCATTGGGACGTGAGTATGGGCGTTAATCAACCCTGGCATAATGATCTGACCATCACAGCGAATTACTTCGGCGGCACGATAATTGCCAAGCACAGTCTCTGTAGCATCCACTGCGACGATTTTTCCATCCAAAATCGCAATGGCGCCATCCTTAATGACATCATATTGCTTGTTCATAGTGACTAAGGTGCCACCCGCCAAAATGAGATTTACTTGCTCCACGTCTCAGCCTCCGTCTGGTCAAGGACCGACATTTGCGCGATTATAACGCTGTTGTATATTTTTTTCAGGTCGGCAGGAAAAATCCTGCTTGCAACAGAAATCTACCAAGAGGCAAAACTGGCATGTTGAAACGATTGAGGCTGTCGGACTTACTACGCTGGTTGGAAGTTGGTCTAGCAGGAATGTTGTTTATTTCCGGCCTTCGATTTCTGATTGGTGCCCTGTATAGCCGTACAGCAAGTGCCTCATTGGTTACCGCTTTACCCGCCGACCCAGTTGCAAATAACTTAAGAGACGCTGTCGATCCGGCAATCGTCAGCAATGAAATTAGCCTTTTGGGAATTGTTATAGCACTTCCTCTGCTCACTATATTGGTAGGGAGAGTCAGATATCTTTTTGTGATAGTAGCCTTGGCTATCGGCATCGGTCGTATGTTTATGGTGCTACCAGATGCACCATTTAGTCCTCTCGTCAGTGCACAATTGACCGTTGCGGGTGGTATCCTTTATTTGGCGCTCCTGATCCGCAATCGAGCGCCCTTAGTACCCGGATTCTTTGTCATTGGCCTTGCAGCCGACCAATTAACTAGAGCCATTGGCGATACACTTGACATTACATGGTCCGCAAATCAGTTCGGGTTAGTCGCAGGACTAGCGGGCGCTTTGGTTGTGTTGAGCCTGGTTAACCTGTTGACAGGCCGAATGCGCACAGGCGATCCTGAAAGCGATCTGGATGCAAGTCGAGGCATCATCACGATCTGGGGGGCTATTGGCCTTGGTGCACTTCTGTATCTGCAATTAGCCTTGCTGGCCACACCTAATGCAATTGCTGGGCGTACGCAGAGTGATTACACCCTGTTAGTACCTGCCACGATGGTAGCTACATTATTGCCCCTGATACCTTGGGTCAGGCGCCAAGCTCGTCAGCTTATTGCCCCGTTTGACAGCGGCACGCGCGGTTGGGTATGGTTAATCGGGATTGCCTTATTGATCGTAATCGGAACACGCATTGCACAGTTGCCGATCCCGGGTCTAGGTCTCCTCCCAATCGGTGCGGTTGTGCTCGTGGTTGCACAAGTCGGTGTAAGTCTGCTTTGGTGGTGGATTGTTCGACCTCAAGCGCTGCGTGAACGTCACCTGACTGGACTCTGGCTATCTCTTGGGATACTTGTATTCGCATTGTTTGTAGGCGCTGATCTCTTTACATACGAGTATGCTTTCGTAAGACCGCTCGCACCTCCACTTGAAGATCTCAATCCTTTCATCTTACCACTACTACGTGGATTCCGAGGGCTTGGCTTAGGTGTATTGCTTCTGGGGACACTGCTAGCCGTCTTGCCCGTTATTCAGTCGCCACGTCGATTACCCTGGCGTGGAAGTACGCCGATGGCAAATCTAGCAGCGCTGTTGTTTGTTGTGGTAATGGGAGTAAGTTCTGGGTGGGCAGCGAGACCACCAGTTGTTGAAGCCCTGATCAACCCCTCAGAAATCCGCGTCGGCACATATAACATACATGGTGGTTACAGTGAGTTTTATGACTTCAATATGTCAGCTATCGCCGCAACAATCAGCCGAAGTGGTGCTGACGTAATTCTCCTTCAGGAAGTCGAAAAGGGTCGCCTAACCAGTTTCGGCGTTGATCAATCTCTCTGGTTAGCGCGTCAACTTAGAATGGATACGCGTTTTTTTGCTACGAATGAGGGATTGCAAGGCCTTGCAGTCTTATCCAGAATGCCAATAATTTTCGACGACGGTACTCTTCTGCCAAGTATAGATCAGCAGACTGGTCTTCAACGTGTTCAGATTCAAGATCAGCCTAACACTGCCATAACATTGTATAACACCTCACTCGGATTGCTTTTGCAAGGCGAGGATATAGAAGAGCAAGAATCTAACCAGCAAGCACAAATCAGGGCCATCGTGAACACATTGGTCCAGCATATACAAGAGGATTACGATGGTCAGCTCGGAAGAGTTATTCTAGGTGGCACATTCCACAATGTCCCTGATTCCCCTACACTTCAACTGTGGGAAACACTCACTCGAATTGGAAATCAACCCCTTTTTGTTGATCCTTTCGCTGGGGCAAATCTCGAGTTATCCGCAACTATCCGACGAACAAGCCTCGATCTAGCGCGATGGGATTATCTGTGGTTATCGACACAGGGACTACGCTCAACAGGTACTGGTGTTATTGCAGAAAGCGACGCCAGTGACCATAGACTTGCTTTCGTGGGAGTTCAAATCCGGCGTACAGAACGCGATAACTAGATCATTTATTGGGAATTTTCGCCAAGATCCGGTGAAGATGTGGAACCCGCAGCCAGGTTCGGGTCGCTGTCTGTAAGTGGCAGATGGTCAACCACAATTGTATCTGCCTCTGTTGGCCAACCCTGATTTTCCAGACGCTGCATGGCATCCCGTGCGGCTGCCTGAGCAGCCGCACGTTTGCTACTTCCTGTACCACGTCCAAGTACGATATCGCCTACGACCACCTCAATATAAAACTCGCGTTCGTGATCTGGGCCATTTGCATCTACTAGTCGGTACACAGGAGTAAAACGCAACTCAGCTTGACTGCGTTCTTGCAGCATACTGCGTGCGTCACGATGGAGATTGTGTGCAAGGATGTACTCCAAACGTAGTTCAAGGCGTGGAACGACGAACGCTCTTACAGCACCCAAACCCTGGTCCATGTAGATTGCTCCAATGAGGGCCTCAAATCCACGGCACAGGTTGTTAGTCCGCTGTCGGCCTCCATTGAGTTCCTCGCCATGCCCCATCAACAAGTACTCGCCGAGTTGGCAATCCTGGGCGAGTTCAGCAAGTGAATCAGCACGAACGAGCGCTGAACGTAATTGTGTCAATTCACCTTCCGGCTCTTCTGGAAAACGTCGATAGAGCAAATCTGCTACGATGTAGTCGAGAATCGCATCCCCAAGGAATTCGAGGCGCTCATTGTCTTTCGTAACCTCTTCGCGTTCATTGACATACGAGCGATGTGTCATAGCTTGAATGAGCAAAGGTTTATGCTCAAACTCAAGCCCTAGTTGCTCCTCGAAATCGTGCAGTTGAGTCTCTTTGTTATCAGTCATCGAATTTCTTGAATACTAATGACGCATTATGTCCACCAAAGCCAAAAGCATTGCTGACGGCTACCTGGATTAGCATCTGTCGGGCAGTGTTTGGAACGTAGTCCAGATCACACTCGGGATCGGGAGTCTCATAGTTGATTGTTGGTGGTGCTAATTGATCTCGAATTGCCAAAACACAAAAAGCCGCTTCCATGGCCGCGGTAGCACCCATTGCATGTCCAGTCATGCTCTTTGTTGAACTCATGGCTATATTGTAAGCGTGTTTTCCCAATGCTCGTTTGATTGCACGCGTTTCCATCGGATCATTAAGCTCTGTCGCTGTACCATGTGCATTCACATAATCTACTTGCTCTGGCCGAATGCCACTATCAGCCAAGGCCATAGCAACTGCCTGTGCAGCACCCTTGCCTTCGGGCTCTGGCGCCGTCCGGTGAAACGCGTCAGTGGTGGAAGCAGCACCAACCAATTCTGCCAGAATAGTCGCGCCGCGTGTTTTTGCCGTTTCCAATTCTTCCAGCACAAGCACACCGGCACCTTCGCCAAAAACCATACCAGTACGGTTTTTGTCAAATGGACGCACTGAGCCAGCGGGATTATCGTTGTCGCGCGAGCAAGCTCCCACACGATCGAAAGCGGCAATCCCAAGATTTATTATTGGATAATCGCCAGCACCGGCAAGAGCACGATCAACACGCCCCGTTCTAATGAGTTGAAATGCATAGCCGATGCAATCAGCTCCTGTCGCACAAGCAGACACCAAAGGTGCTGATGGCCCGGCCGCGCCAGTCATGATCGCAACTACATCGCCACCTCCATTTGCCACAAGCATGGGGATGGCAAATGGCGTCATCTTTCGCGGATTATCAGTTTCATAGATCAGATGGCTGTATTCCTGAAAACTATGCATACCACCAGTAGCAGATGAGATGATTACACTACTACGATCAGCGGTTTCTTCTGTTACCTCAAAACCACTTGAAGTGATAGCTTCTTTGGCAGCTGCGATAATGTAGTGCTGATAAGGATCATGGCGTCGCACCTCTTTGGCCGGCATATAATCCTCAGGCTTAAAGTCCTTTACCTGCGCAGCAATTTTGACAGCGTAATTTGAAGTATCGAAATAGGTTATCGGCACAACACCGCTGATGCCCTCAACAATGTTGCGCCAGCTTGTTTCAACGCCATTACCTAGCGGCGTCACCAGGCCCAGGCCGGTGACAACGACGCGCCTCTTCATGCTTTCTCCTCAGTGTTCGAAATCAATATTTGGTGACTCTGCAACCCCAATAAAACAACGGGGATACGTCAGCAATCACAATAATCTGACACCAAACAAATCTAATCGTTTTCGTTTCGATCTTCGGGACGAGGCGTATAATCTCCTTCAATCCATACTTCTCCAGAGGGGCCGATTTCTTTCTTCCAAACAGGCACAATCTCTTTAAGCCGGTCAATTCCGTAACGAGCAGCCTCAAAGCAACCATCGTCACGATGCGCGGCCGAACAAGCGATCAGTACTGTATTGTGTCCTACTTTGAGCCGCCCAACACGCTGTACAATCGCAATACCCTGAACCAGAGGCCACCGTTCGCGGATCTCCCGTGCGACCTGCTTCATTTTTGACAGGGCCATTGGCGTATATGCCTCGTATTCCAAGTAATCAGTCTCTGGGATATGCCCATCCTTTTCCGTCCGCCCACGGACCATTCCGCTAAACAAACATACAGCCCCGGTCTCCGGTATTGTAATTGCCGCAATAACCTCGTCATGATCAATGGGAGCATCTGGCAGATGAAATACTTCTGGACGCCTTAAATCAACCTGGCCAATACCACCGCTGACAGGCGGGAACAACGCAACCTCCGCCCCATCTGTAATCACGTCACAACCAAACGCAAATTCCTCATTGACCGCCAGGCTGGCTGTTGAGATATTCTCGGCCATCTGTGGGTAACGTCGACTTAGCTCTTCACGTAATGCATCTACGGTTACAGTCTCGCCTGATAAAGCGAGTTGTATTTGTTTTGCACCAGCAAGGTCGCGCAACGTAGCAAAGAAAAGCACCTTAATCTGCACTTCCAGACTCCTGATTCAGGTCACATGGGGTGCACGATAGTCACCGTGGATGCCACCCCGCTTTTCCAACAAGCGTATGTCACTAATCTGCATTGAGCGGTCTACTGCTTTTGCCATGTCATAGATGGTCAATGCAGCGACACTCACTGCAGTTAGTGCCTCCATCTCCACTCCTGTCTTACCTACAGTACGTGCTTCTGAAGTTATGACAACAGCGTTTTCGTCATCGTCCAGCTGAAGCTCAACTTTCACCTGCGTCATCGGAATGGGATGGCAAAGTGGAATGAGATCTGATGTTCGTTTGGCTCCCATGATCCCTGCCAACCGAGCTACCGTCAATACATCGCCTTTTTTCATTGTTCCTGCACGGATGAGAGCCAGGGTTTCAGCCTGCATCAAAACACGACCTTGCGCCCTAGCCACTCTTGCAGTATCAGGTTTTTCACCGACATCGACCATGGACGCTTGCCCTTGGTCATCCAGATGAGTCAACTTGTCAGTCATAATATCCCCTTCGCATATGCGTTTTATTATATCAAATGCACTCCGCTTGTAATGCCCCTGGCCGACCTGTAAAATGCCGACAGGTAATTCTGTTGAGTTAGGGAAAAAATATGGGCATCTTCAAGCGTGGACTAACACGCACGCGACAGGGCTTTTTTGGCCGCATCTCGCAGATGCTTGGTGGCACCGCCATCGATGAAGATACATGGGACGATATTGAGGCCATGCTCATCCAAGCAGACCTGGGCCTTGAAACAACTGAGACTGTCATAGGTTACCTGAAGGAAGCGGTGCGTGAAGAAGGAATTACACGCACAGATCAACTTAAACGCGTGCTAAAGCAATCGCTACGCGCGCTTCTTGACCCTCCACCACCGCTCAATATCACCGGGCGAGAATTATCGGTCATCTTGATCGTTGGCGTCAACGGCTCGGGCAAAACGACTTCAATTGCAAAGCTAGCTCATCGCTTGAATTTGGCCGGACGAAAGGTAATTCTGGCCGCAGGTGATACGTTTCGTGCGGCTGCGATTGAACAACTACAAAAATGGGGAGATCGTGTCAACGTGCCTGTTGTCGCCAATAAACAGGGGAGCGATCCGGGTGCAGTCGTATATGACGCGATCGGTGCGGCAAAGGCGCGTAACTGCGATGTCCTGATCATCGATACAGCGGGACGTCTGCACAATAATTTCAACTTAATGCGTGAGCTCGAGAAGATCAAAAACGTCATCAGTAAGGCAGTTCCAGGTGCTCCGCATGAAGTCCTGCTTGTATTGGACGGAACAACGGGCCAGAACGCGCTTAAGCAAGGGCAAAAATTCGCGGAGGCAGCAGATGTAACCGGTCTTATCGTGACAAAGCTGGATGGCACAGCTCGTGGTGGAATGGTTTTTTCGGTCTTTACGGAGATTGGCGCACCAGTCCAGTTCATTGGTTTAGGCGAGGGGGTGGAAGATCTTGTTTACTTTGATCCTGATGCCTTCGTAGATAGTCTCTTTGAGTAATTCGCGACGGCTTTCAGTGTGATGTCTGATTATCCCCCCATTACCAGTCTACAGAATGAACGCGTCAAGTTAGCTCGTCGCCTGCTAGAAAAGCGATATCGTCAGCACTTAAAACGACTGGTTGTAAACTACAGTCGTGACCTAGCACATGCGATTAATCATAGTTATGAAATTGACTATGTCTTCGTATGTGATGCCTTTCTAACATCTGAAGATCAGCGTACTCTCGACCAGATCAGTAACGCACAGATCTTCAACGTAACTGAGAATGTCATGGCAAAAGTAAACTACCGCGAGAATCCGACAGGCTTACTCGCAGTTTTGCACCAGCCGGATCCTCTAAGACTTGAAGATATTTCGCCTGATGTCGATAGAATTTTGGTGCTCACTGCCCTGAATAAACCCGGAAACATTGGGGCGCTCCTGCGTACAGCTGATGGCGCAGGCTTCAAATCGGTGCTCTTGGTAGATACAGCGCTCGACCTCTACAATCCAAATATCATCCGCAGCAGCACAGGTGCATGCTTTTTGGGTAACATTGCGGTCACCGATGGTATCGGAGCAATTGACTTTTTGCGTCGCCGATCGTATCGTTTAATAGCTGGGCACCTTAAGGGACGCACTAATCTATTCGATACAAATCTACTCGGCAGAATCGCCGTAGTTATGGGTACCGAAGAAACCGGTTTGACTGATGAATGGACAGACTGGTGTGACGTCCACCTCCAAATCCCTATGGCCGGGCAGCTAATTGATTCCCTCAACGTTTCAGTCGCCGGAGCAATAATCATGTATGAGACACTACGCCAACATGCTGCAAACGATCATACTTGACCTCAAGCGAATCCAGGCAATCATCCTTAGCAGCCCGCCTCTATTGAAGTCAGACAGATTACCTAAAGATAGGTTAACCATGGAAAATCTAATTGTTCGCCTCAAAGAGTTGCGTGCCGAAGTGGTCGGGTTAATGAACCAGCTAGGCATTGAGCAAAAGGCGCAACAACTCAAGGAAATCGAAGAGCAGGCCAGTTCGCCAGACTTTTGGAACACGCCTGATATCGCTCAACAACTTATGCAGAAATTGTCCCGCCTTAAGAATCAGGTGGATGTATGGCGGCGTCTCGAAGCTCGCATCAGCGATGCGCTGGAATTGGCAGAGTTGGGAGACGATATGGCCGATGACCTGCAGATAGAGACGAACACCATTGGCGAACAAGTTGAGAAGCTCTCGTTGCAGGCGATGTTGAGCGGAGAGTATGACGATGAAGATGCTATCCTCGCAATTCATGCAGGCGCAGGAGGAGTTGATGCTCAGGATTGGGCACAAATGCTTGAACGTATGTATATGCGATGGATTGAGCAAAATGGCTACAAAGCTGAAATCATTGAACGAAGCGAAGGAGACGAAGCAGGCTTAAAGAGCGTAACAATCAGCGTCAAAGGCGACAATGCCTATGGTTACCTGCAAAGTGAGCAGGGAGTACACCGGCTTGTACGCATAAGCCCATTTGATTCAAATGCGCGACGACACACATCTTTCGTAAAAATCGAACTTTGGCCCGACATTGCCAAAGACATCGACATTGAACTCAAGGAGTCAGATTTGCGGATAGATGTGTTTCGCAGTAGCGGTCCGGGTGGGCAATCTGTCAATACGACAGATTCCGCTGTTCGAGTAACACATCTACCAACAGGGATTGTCGTAAGTTCTCAAAATCAGAAAAGTCAACTTCAGAACAAAGAACGTGCACTACAGGTATTAAAGGCACGCCTATTTGATCTAGAGAGAAAAAAGCAGCAAGAAGAACTTGCAGCGCTACGTGGTGAAAACGTCTCAGCCGAATGGGGAAACCAAATCCGCTCATATGTGCTTCATCCTTATCAAATGGTCAAGGATCATCGCACCAACTATGAAACTGGCCAGGTAAACGCCGTATTGGATGGATATCTAGAAGAACTCATTGAGTCGTATTTGCGCAGCAAGATCAAAGCAGGTGCATAACACTCCTCCTACATAGGGCAAATATAGTACAAAGTTAGGTGTAAAGTTTTGGCCAGCAAAGCGATGTAACGTATTTCTTGCGTTAGGTCGCTTGACATTAATTATCGAAGGGAATATAATTTTGTTTCTATGATGGCCATATCTGTATATTTGTGAAGTGTCCTAATGGCGGCGGCAGACTGGGAATTTCCTCTGGCGCTTTTTCGTCTTTTATACGCTACCTACTAGTGTAAAGCATTGGTAACTCTGCCGGTCATCATTTTGGAGAGTAACAAACCGCACTACAGCCCATACTCATTTTGCACGTACGGAAGTCTCGAATCATCTCCACTTCGTGTTGATTCATATGGAGATTGCATGCCTTCTGCTCTGTCATCGTATCACGATCTATGCATAAGCCGAAACAGACAATAACTGCCTTAAGCCGATAGCCTGAAGAGGAGGATGTGCCTTGGAGGCGAAAGAATTCAGCGCCCTGCGTATCAGCCTGGCCTCGCCAGATCAGATCCGTTCATGGTCTTATGGTGAGGTAACGAAACCAGAGACCATCAATTATCGTCGCCTACGGCCGGAAAAAGACGGGCTGTTTTGCGAGGCTATCTTTGGCCCGACCCGTGACTGGCAGTGCTACTGCGGCAAATACAAGAACATCCGTTATAGAGGAATCACTTGCGACAAGTGTGGTGTTGAGGTAACACGCTCATCTGTTCGCCGTGAACGGATGGGACATATCGAATTAGCTGCGCCCGTTGCCCATGTTTGGTATACGCGCCGTGTACCGAGCTACCTGGGGTTACTACTGGACGTAAGCCGCCGGAACCTGGATCGCGTCCTCTACTTTGCTCAGTACGTGATTACGCGCATTGACGAAGATACGCGCATCCGGGTGATTAAACGCATCCAGAAAGAGCTCGAGCTTAAGGAGAAGGAACTCGGTGGTGATATTCAGGAACGCATCACCGAGATTCGTGGAAACCACGACGAGTATCTGAACCAATACGAAGAGCGTGCAGGCGCGATCAAAGAGCACTATGAAGCAGAACTTAACCGTCTGAGTGATGAGGTCATGCGCGAAGCTCAACGGCTGCAGACGCGGATCGAAAAGCTCATTGGCCAGGACGCTTCTGAAGACATTAACTTCGAGACTGCAGATTTGGTTGTCGTAACTAAGGGTGAGCAGGTTACGAAAGACCACATCTCTCGCATCCAGGACGCGACCAACCGCTATCTGAGCGACCTGCAACGCGAAGTTGACAACATGCGCCTACAGGAACTGGAACAACTCGGCGGTGAGATTGAGGGCGTATCTGCTGAAGTCAACAGCACACTCGACGAACAACTCCAAGAGCTTGATACGCGTCTTTCCAGCATTCGTCAAAATGCGGAGCGGCAGATCAACGAACTCAAGGAACTGGCAGTGCTTCAGTTCCTATCGGAGAACCGCTATCGTGAGCTAAAGGGACGCTACGGCAACGTCTTCCATGCGGACATGGGAGCGGAAGCCTTCTATGAGATTTTGCGTCACTTGGATCTGGAGAAACTCTCGAAGGAACTCTGGAAAGAAGTGCGCACGACCAAGAGCAAGCAGCGCAAGAAGAAAGCGACGAAGCGGCTCCGCGTAGTGGAAAGTCTGCGGCAGAGCAATAATAGACCTGAGTGGATGATCTTGACGGTCTTGCCTGTAATCCCGCCAGACCTTCGGCCAATGGTGCAGTTGGATGGTGGTCGGTTTGCTACCAGTGATCTGAACGATCTTTATCGTCGTGTGATCAACCGCAACAATCGCTTGAAGCACCTATTGGAGCTTGGTGCGCCGGACGTCATCGTGCGCAATGAAAAGCGTATGTTGCAGGAAGCTGTCGACAGCCTGATTGACAACAGTCAGCGTGGCAAGGCACTCAGCCGTCGCGGACGTCGCGAGCTCAAGTCACTGAGTGACATGCTTAAGGGTAAGAAGGGTCGTTTCCGTCGCAACCTACTCGGTAAACGCGTTGACTATAGTGGCCGTTCCGTTATCGTTATCGGTCCTAAGCTGAAACTTCATCAGTGTGGCTTACCCAAAACCATGGCATTGGAGCTTTACCGTCCTTTTGTCATCAGTCGATTGGTCAAGTTCAACTACGCGAGCAACGTCAAAGGTGCCAAGCGTATTATTGAACGTGAAAAACCCGAGGTTTGGGAAGTTCTCGAACAGGTGATCAAAGAGCGTCCGGTTCTTCTAAACCGCGCTCCTACCCTGCATCGTCTCGGTATCCAGGCCTTTGAGCCTATCCTGGTAGAAGGCAAGGCGATCCAGATACACCCGTTGGTGTGTTCGGCTTTCAATGCGGACTTTGATGGTGATCAGATGGCTGTGCATGTGCCTCTGAGTGACAAAGCCGTGCATGAAGCGCGATCGCTCATGTTGAGTACGCGTAACCTGTTGAAGCCTGCTGATGGGCAGCCAATTGTTGGTCCGTCGAAGGACATGGTGTTGGGTATTTACTACCTGACGATGGATCCCACAGTAGAGATCGTAACTCTCGCAGAGCGCGCGAATGATTTCCGCAGCTTCGAGAGTCTGACTAAACCGGGCGTAAACATCGGTGTTGCAAATCGCTCGAATGGTTTCTACTACACACAACATCGTGGGCTTGATGGCGTCACAGTCTACAAAGATGTTGTCGAGCATGATGAGAATGGACGTCGGAAAGTCGTAGAAACGGCCCTACAGCGTACGCTACGAGCCCTGCAGCAAGGTGAAATTGAGTGCATGTTGGCAAATACTGTCGAGATGCGCAAACTGATTAACGCAAATGGCTGGCAGGATTCCGTTGTGATCAGCAATCTTCATGAGCGTCGACTTGTTGTCGACATGAATGAAGTTGAGTATCTCTATAACCTGGGCATGGTTGAACTCCATACGCCTATTCTGTTAGGCAACGTATACGACCATCATGAACCTCAGGCTGAGCCCGAGCCGACCACGGTTGGACGTGCAATCTTTAATCGTATCCTTCCTGATGAGCTTCGGTATGTGCAGGAGACACTCGGAAAGAATGGATTGAAGAAACTGGTAGCACGGTGCTATCAGGTTCTGGGTTCAGATCGCACAACGGACATTGTGGATGCAATCAAGGACTATGGCTTCAAATATGCGACACTGTCCGGTACTACGATTGCTGTCAGCGATCTGACCATCCCAGAAGAACGTGATGACATCCTTGCAGAAGCTGATCGTGTCGTCACAAACGCAGAACGTGATTTCCGACGCGGTCTGATGACAGAAGAAGAACGTTATCAGATTACCATCGAAGAATGGAGCAGCGCCAAGAATCAACTGGAAGCACTGCTTCAAGACACGCTTGATCCATACGGCCCAGTTGCTGTCATGGCACTATCCGGGTCTACTAAGGGCGGGTTTGGCCCGATTACACAGCTTGCAGGTATGCGTGGCCTAATGGCTGATCCATCTGGGCGCATTATCGACCTGCCTATCCGAAGCCATTTCCGTGAAGGCTTAAATGCGTTGGAGTACTTCATTTCAACGCATGGTGCCCGCAAAGGTCTGGCGGATACCGCTCTGCGTACAGCAGATGCTGGTTATCTGACCCGTCGCCTTGTGGATGTGGCACAAGACATGATCGTAAATACCACTGATTGCGGCGTTCAACACGGTATGATCTTCAAGCGCAGTGATGATATCGCTGGACAAACGCTCCTTGAGCGGATTCTGGGGCGCTGTGCTGCAAGAGACATACATCATCCAGATACTGGCGAGCTAATTGTCCACCGCAACGGCATGATCGATGAAGATGTGGCAGAGATAATCCAGAACAGCAGCCTGCAAGAAGTCGAAGCACGAAGCCCATTGACGTGCCAGTTGGTACACGGCGTATGCGCTCTGTGCTATGGGCGCGACCTCGGCACAGGTGAAATGGTCGGCATTGGTACCGCAGTTGGGATCATCGCAGCTCAGTCGATTGGTGAACCTGGTACACAACTAACGCTACGCACGTTCCACTTGGGTGGCACGGCTACAGCATCTGGTGATATCACTACGGGTCTGCCACGTGTGGAAGAACTGTTCGAAGCGCGTAAGAAACCCAAAGGCGAAAGCGTAATGGTTGACCACGGCGGAATCCTCCGCCTGACCGAACGCGAAGATGGTGCGCGTATTGCGACAGTGATTGACAGCGAAGTCATCAATCAGAAACATGAGATTCCAAAAGGTTGGGAGATCCTGGTAGAAGACGGAGTCCACGTGAAACGGGGACAAGTACTTGCCCAGCAGCCAGATGGTGAAGCAAATGCTATCAGCGAGCTCGATGGTGAAGTTTACATCGAGGACAGCACCATTTATGTTCGTCACGAACGGCGCAATGAGTATGAGTACGAAATCCCTGCAAACGCCCGTCTAATGGCTCATATTTATGACGGACTGGAGATCAAAGCCGGCACACAGTTAACAGAGGGTTCCCGGAATCCGCATCAGCTGCTGCGCGTGTTGGGCGAAGAAGCGACATACAATTACCTGATGTCAGAGATCCAGAAAGTCTATCGAAGCCAGGGTGTGGGTATCGCTGACAAGCACTTCGAAGTCGTTATTCGCAAGATGACGAATCGCGTTCAGGTGACCAAACCGGGTGACAGCCATCTGCTGCCGGGTGAACTAATCGACAAGTTGCAGCTACTGCAGCTCAACGAAGATCTGCTGTCAGAAAACAAAGAACCTGCAGCGGGCATCCCAGTTCTGTTGGGGATCACCAAAGCTGCTCTGAGCACTGATAGTTTCCTGTCAGCTTCGAGCTTCCAACACACGATAAAAGTCCTTGCTGGTGCAGCCATCGAAGGCAAAGTAGATCCCCTGTATGGCTTGAAGGAAAATGTCATCATCGGCAAGTTGATTCCAGCCGGTACAGGCTTCAATGCGTACAAAGAGCGTGAGAAAGTCGGTCCCAGTCGTACACTTGCAGAGCAAGGCGCCCTGGATGAGACTGACGAAAGCTACGAAGACTTCGATGAAACGTATATGCCAGCAGGTGACTAAAGCCTAGCTTGGGCTACTTCAAAACAAAAACGGTGTGCACTGACTTTGCACACCGTTTTCATTTTCCAAGAATCCGTCTCAATTGGTGCCACTTCCTTACTGAGGTCGCTGAGCCAGAATATGATAAAGAGGCCGTATAGGAATGTCTGGAATGAATAGGCTGTAGGCAGCCAACTCAACTCTGTTCTCAATGAGTGTGTCGTTTGCGAAGTTTATGTTCCACAGAATCATTGGACCCACGTCCGGACGCTCCTGCCCTATCTGAAACGCTCTGACCGCAAACTCAGCTTGTTCTAGAGCAGTATTCGCTTGCATCCATTCATAAGGCGCTGGATCAGGCAAACCTTCCCAGGAAGGCCAGCCGAACTCCGTGACCCATATTTGGCGATCACCATGGCCATTGCGTTCCATGATTGAACGTGTATCGTTGAGATTATTCAAGAAGAAAAACTGAGGTTGGTCATCAAAACCCTGTTCGGGAGATAGGTCGCAACACAGCGCATCGGGAGGATTACTCCAACCAAAAGGATGTGAACCGATGTATACATCCGAGTATTCTCCAAGTCCTGCGTCATACATCTGCTGCAGATACTCACGGTCAGAAATAGTCTCACCGGGGACGATCCCCGTTGGTGCCAGACCAGCCGTTATGATTGCTATTTCAGAGGAATATGCACGGATTACCTCATACGCCGGAGCGAACAAACGCATGTAGCCTACTCCACTGAATTCTAGAGTACCCCGCCACTCTCTCGCGAGATTAGGCTCGTTCCAGATTTCGATCGCATCAATAGACTCGCCCATCTCGTTAAGCAATACACGAATAAAGTTGGCATAAGCCTGAGGGTCATCAGGTGGGCCGTCTTCTCGCTGATCAGTATTACGAGCCCAACCTGGTGCCTTAGCAATACTCAGTAGAGTCTTGAATCCCTCCGACTTGGCACGCTCGATATGCAACTCCATCAGACGAAACGTCTCATTATTAAAGTCACCCGGAACAGGCTCCACGAACCCCCAGTTTATCTGCATCTTCACCCAGGAAACATTAAGTGGCTTCAGCCGCTGCATCCACTGCCACCACTCGTCTATCGTAACATTCCAGTACATTTGGACGCCCATTTCCTGGCCATTTAAATATGGAACATCAAACCAGGGCGTGACTTCAACGGGTAATTGCAAATCGGGAGAAGGCGAAGGCTGAGGTTCCATCGTTGGTAGCGGTTTAGGTGTGTTTGTCGGCGGCAACTGATATGACTCATCAATCACGGGGCCAGCCGCATTGACCTCACCTACTCGAGGCGTTGGCGATAGCCTCTCAGACGTAATAATCGCTGTAGATGTAGGCGCAGTCGCTTCAGATGAGCTGGCCATCGTCGTGCCCGTCACTTCCGGAGTGGGAGTAATTACTATGCGGATCGGATTAGATGGAACGCACGCCGCCAGCACAAGCAGCAGCGCATATATCCATAGCGTTCTCTTCATATTAAGTTGAACAATGTCCATCATTCGAAGTGTTTTCATGCCGCGCATGCTACCATAACCTGTTTTACCTGACTACTGTCATGGGCGTATGATAGGGTGATCGTCAGCAATAATCCATGCTATAATAGAACTAATGTTTTGGCTTTGACATGTTGTATCCCATTACATAAAATCAACCGTCATTCTTGTTGCTGCTCTTGAGAAATTTGCCCACTGTGAACTAACGCAATACGTAGCATATATGTGTATCAACATAGGAAAATACGCGAATGAGCATTGGTGATATTCAGCCTGTAAATATTGAGCAAGAAATGCGTAATGCGTATCTTGACTACGCGATGAGTGTCATCGTTGCACGCGCACTGCCAGACGCCCGTGATGGGCTAAAGCCAGTCCATCGGCGCATACTCTATGCGATGCATGACATGGGGCTACGACCTGGTTCAGCATACAAGAAGAGTGCAAGAATCGTGGGTGAGGTACTAGGCAAGTACCACCCTCACGGAGATGCAGCTGTTTATGATGCAATGGTCCGACTTGCACAGAACTTCTCAATGCGCTACACGCTTGTGGACGGGCAAGGCAATTTTGGTAGTATCGATGGTGATAGTGCAGCAGCAATGCGCTATACAGAGGCTAGGGTCGATAGACTGGGTTCAGAGTTACTTACAGATATCGAAAAAGCAACTGTTGATTTTGTTGAGAATTTTGATGGGAGTCTCACCGAGCCAGCCGTACTACCCGCTAGCCTCCCGAATCTACTGATTAACGGTGCCTCTGGTATTGCGGTCGGGATGTCGACAAGCGTTCCCCCGCATAATCTTGGCGAGGTCATTGATGCACTTGTTTTCATGCTAAGCCACTGGCAACGCGTTGAAGAGATCACAGTTGAAGAACTCATGCGTTTCATCCAGGGGCCCGATTTCCCTACCGGCGGCGTGATCTATAGTCACCAAGAATCCGAAGATTCCGAAAATCCCCTGTTGCAGGCATATGCAACGGGACGTGGCAAAATCATCATGCGTGCCAAAGTACATTTTGAGAATATGGGACGGGGCAAACAGCGCATTATTGTCAGCGAGCTTCCTTATCAGATCAACAAGACTTCTCTAATCGAGCGCATCGCAAGTCTTGTTGGCAGCGGAAAACTGGAGGGGCTATCAGATCTGCGGGATGAGTCAGACAGGCAACATCCTGTTCGTCTTGTCATCGAACTTCAACGCGGCGTTGATGCCGCACAAGTCCTGCAGGAGCTATTCAGGCTCACTCCCTTACAAGAAACCTTTAGCATTATCATGCTTGCCCTGGTTGATCAACAGCCTCGCCTGCTTACGCTCAAGCAAGCCCTGCGAGTTTACCTGGAACACCGCATAGAAATCGTAAGGCGTCGTAGCGAGTTTGATCTTACAAGAGCACGTGAACGCGCTCACATCCTTGAAGGCTTACTCAAAGCGTTAGCGAACCTTGATGAGGTCGTTGCTATCGTTCGTAAGTCCCGTAATGTTGACACCGCCCGTGGCAACCTCATGAAGGCACTCACAATCACTGAAGTACAAGCACAGGCCATCCTCGACATGCCGCTGCGTCGACTAGCCGCGCTAGAAAGAAAGAAGATCGAAGAAGAATACAAAGAAAAAGTCCAGCTCATCAAATACCTTGAAGGACTTCTCAAGGATCCGAAGAAGATTCGGATTGTTATTGCGGAAGACCTTGCCAAGATTAAGGCAGCGTATAACGATCCACGGCGAACTGTCATTGCCAACAGCGCAGCCAGCAGCGCTACTGCCCAAGATTTCCTAATGCCAGAAGAAGCAACTTGGATTACGCTAACGACAAATGGACGCCTAGGGCGTAGTTACAATGGTACACAGCCGAAGGTCACCGCGAGCGATAAAGAGCCTCCACGCTTGATCATCGAAAGTAGCACAGCTCAGGTGCTGTATTTGTTCACTGCGAGTGGCGAATGCGCTACAGTTCCTGTTCAACAATTGCCCCAAGTGAGCAACGCTGCGGATGGAAGTCCCTTCAATGAACTAACAACCCTTGCAGCCAAACACAATGTGGTTGCGGCTTTCGCCTTGCCTATGGGTCTCACAGAACAGTACGTATTCATGGCAACCGAAGGAGGACAGGTAAAGAGGTTGCGTATTGAAGATCTTCCAGGTGCTTCTGCCAAAACCTTTACTGTCATGAACGTCGGCAACGACGACCGCCTATTGAATGCGTTTATCACGAATGGCACTGACAGCGTCCTGCTTACAACACATCAGGCGCAGACAATCCGCTTCAGTGAAGAAGATGTTAGACCAACAGGATTGAGTGCGGGGGGTATGCGCGGTATCAAGCTCTTAGGGCAACGTGACAAAGTGGTGGGAGCACTCAAGGTATTTGACAACCAATACATTTGGTCTGTTACAGAAGATGGTATTGCAAAGATCTCGCCTGTTGAAGACTACCCCATTCAAGGAAGAGCTGGTAGTGGTGTAATCAATATGAGGCTAAGCAGCAATAGCTTGGGTGTTGCTGCCTCAACGATCGGTCGACAGGATGATAACATCATTGCACTCACGAACAAGAACAAGGCACTGTATATGCGAGTTGGACGCGCACCAATTATCAAACGTGGTCGTGCGGGTGGAGAAAGCATTATCTCACTACGCAACAATGAAGAGGTCGTTGCAGTAGTAAACTACCAGAACAAGATCGAAGTCAAGCCATCGTAAGTTGCAAAGATGACTGTAGGGACACAATGGTTGATTTTACTTTGCCTTTACGACAATAAGCCGCTCAACACAGTATCATATTGAGACGCCACCGGTGACCAGTCATACTTAGCTACAGCTTTTCTGATAGCCTGGCGGTCAACTGGAACCAGATCAGGATATTTCAAGCGGTTTGATGAACTGGTGTGTAGCAACAGTACATTGCCTCAGCCACTGAAATATCAAAGAAAACTTGATATGAGGTATTGACAACATAATCCACTTGCCAGAGTACGTGTGCATAATCATCAAACTGACTTGAGTAGCCGAAATAAAGAATATTATGTCTAAGTCCTCTTCGAGCCTCCAGGAACTCCTATAGACCCTTACATCCTCACCCAATCAAGCTAACCGAAAATCGATGCCCCTCTCCGCAATCTTACACAGTCTCACGAGGAGTAGCCGCGAATTACCGTTATCGTTTCATCTGTGATTTCATACGATAAAGGGCAATATTAGACCTGTAACTTATGGCAATCGCCAAAGTGCTTCAACATCCGCAGCTATTCACTGAAGAAACTCTCCAAGTGAAAACGGCCATTGAAGACCACAGATTTTGCACTTAATGCGCTGATAGAATACATCAGTTCCTAGCGCCATCCATGCCGTTGACGTTGATTCTGTGGATAAGTGAGCTTGACTCTCGTGAAAACATAGTGCAATTGGGATATCAGCAGTCAAATGATGTGTTAGCGAGCGTAATGATGACAGATCGTAAATATCAGAAGCAAGCATGGCATCTGGCTGCCACGCAAGTTCCTCTAACGATGCGACAAGGTCACAGCGTCCCCTGCATGCGCCATTTCCAGAAGCGACCTGACAAAGTATATGACCAAACCTCATGTTAACAGGAATTCAGATATCGCTTGGTCTATAGCTTGTGACTGACAGCAAAAACGGTTCGATGAGGAATACGCTTATCTCAATCTTGACTACGGAAGTTGCGGACAATGCTGATGCGCTTTAGCCGCCAAGTCTCTCAAAGCTTGTCTGGGCGGAACGCCTAGTTCACGCAATAAGGCAGCATGCACACGCTGATATACTTTTAAAGCATCACATGGCTGGTTAAGTTCGAGATAAATAGACATTACCTTCTCTGCAGCATCTTCTTGCGTATCGTCAAAGGCAAAAGACCGTATAAAGGCACCTAGCGCATGCCACAGTTCACCTTCTAGATAGTATAGGTTCGCGCGCGTAAAATACATTTCGCTGATTTGTTCATCCAAATGCCGGCGTTTAGCTTTAATCCAGCCTGCAGAATGGTTGGCCAGGAAACGTCCTTTGACCAACTGTTTTGCCTGGTCAAGCAATGCAGCTTGTTCATTAGATGAACCCATATCACTTTGTTGCAAAAGGCGCCGGAAGTGCTCCACATCGTAGTGCATATCAATTTCTGGTGAAATGCGATAGAAACCGTCGCTATATACCGTCAGTTCAACACCACCCAGGCGTTCCTTAATCTTGCGTTTCGTCACGTGGAACACATTGGTGGCATCGCGCTGCGACAAATGCGACCAAAAAGTAGCGAATATATCGGCACGCGGTACCATCCCACGACTAACAAGATAATGCAGCAACAGTTCAGGCCCGATCCCGCCCCAAGTTTCTATTAGGCGACCATCTATGAAGACTCTACCTTTTCCAAAGGCCTCTACAACCAGATGGTGGCGGTTTGGAACACCTGCTCTTGTTGCGTGGTAAACAGGGGTTTCTGGCAGGAAAACGGTTTTGCTTTTGCAGACTGGATCCTCCGTAAGCGTTGATGAGCATCCGCGTCCCATGAGATAGAATACCCGTTCAGCACCACTGGATTGCATCGCCTTGCGCAGATATTGACACAATGCCCTAGGTTTTACTCGATCGAACTCGTCCAGAACTATCGTACACACATCAGCCGATTGCGAAGAGCCAATGACATTGTTCGACAGAGCGCGCAGGATTTGTTTGTCAATATCTTCGTATCCAATCTCCCACCCTTCTAGACGTACATAAACGGTGGTCGGATCTTGCGCGATAGAATTTAGAACCTCTAGCCGGATACCAGCAGAATCAGGGCTGACAACAAATATCCTTCCGCCTACCCCATTATGGGTCTGCATAATAGACTCCCAAAGGTGACAATAGAAAACTGGACAAAGGCTATCAGATACACTGATGCCTCCCCCTCAGGCCGATCCCTCCGATTCGTGCTTTTCACAGGACCAGTACCAGGTCTTATTGTAAGACTAGCACAGGAATAGGTGTCCTACATACTGAATTGCATTAATGTCCTAGAGCGAGTTACGGCGATGGGCTTCGACGACATTGGGGATTGCTTCGATGCGACGAATGATGCGCGCCAGCTGTTGATTATCAGATATATCGATAATCAGATTAAGTGTAGCAATGTGGTGTTTAGTCTTGACTTCTACTGAAGAGATATTGACTTTCTCATCTGCAATAGTCGTTGAAATGTCACGCAACAACCCTTCACGATCATTGGCGATGATTTCGACAGGTACAGAATAGCGATGTTCCTGTGTCACGCTGCCCCAGGACACATCTAGCAGACGTTCGCGCTCGTGTTCCGGCATGGATGCAATGTTCGCACAATCACGTCGGTGAACCGTCACTCCGCGCCCACGGGTCACATATCCAATAATGTTGTCACCAGGCATTGGCGCACAACATTTTGCAATATTGACTAAGAGACCATCAGTCCCCGTGATGGTAACACCTTCGTCCACTCCAACGTTTGTCGGACGCGAACGAGGACGAAGCAATTGTTGTTCAGCCTCTTTTTCACGCTGTTCACGTCGCTCGTCTTCGAGGATTTTGTGTGTAATCTGAGCACCAGTAATATCACCGGCACCAATAGCAGCCAGGAGGTCTTCTAGCTTATCAAACTCAAACGTACGAGCAACAGCATCGAAAGAGAGTTTGTCCAAGATGCCGAGCCGCTTAAGCTCACGCTCCAGTGCCTCCCGCCCCATTGAAATATGTTTATCGCGATTCTGTTTTCTGAACCAGTGACGAATTTTGCTTCGAGCCCGAGCAGTTTTGATATATCCAAGATCTGTATTTAGCCAATCCATGCTTGGGCCACCACGTTTAGCGGTTGTGATTTCGACCTGATCACCGGTCCGAAGCTGGTAGTCAAGGCCCACAAGTCGCCCGCGGATTTTTGCGCCACGGCAACGGTGCCCGACATCGGTATGGATATGGTAAGCAAAATCGATAGGTGTTGCTCCTACGGGAAGGTCAATGATGTCGCCCTTAGGAGTAAAAGCGTAAACACGATCCTGAAACACCTCGGATTTGAGTCGATTCATGAATGACTCGGCGTCTTCCCGAGAGTCTCCACCTTGATCTATCAGGCGCCGCAGGTATTCTATTCGCCGCTCAAAGGCCTCATCGTGCTGATGACGTGCTTCTTTGTATCTCCAGTGTGCTGCAATTCCATACTCTGCGTCTTCATGCATCTGCCAGGTGCGAATCTGAATTTCGAGGGTCTTGCCCTTGTCACTCCAAACTGCGGTATGCAGACTTCGATAGAAGTTGTCTTTTGGAGCTGCAATGTAATCGTCAAACTCACCAGGCATTGGACGCCATAAGCGATGGACAATGCCCAGCACCAGATAACACTGCTCTTCAAGATCAACAATCACACGCAGCGCTCGAACGTCATGGATTTGCTCCACGAGCGTTGCGTTTTTGTTTTTCATCTTTCGATAAATGCTGTATATATGTTTAGGACGTCCCGTGATGCTGGCATTATGGATACCGAACTTGGCTAGCTCCTGACGAAGTACCTCTGCCACCTCATTAATGTACTTCTCGCGATCTGCACGGCGCTCATCGAGATTAGAAGCAATTGCGCGGTAGGCCTCTGGCTCCAAATGTCGAAAGCTAAGGTCCTCAAGTTCCCACTTGATCTGCCAGATCCCTAATCGATTTGCAAGAGGGGCAAAGATGTCCATGGTCTCTTGCGCAATGCGCTTGCGCCGGGTTTCGTCCATAAAGCCAAGAGTACGCATATTGTGTAGACGATCTGCAAGTTTAACGAGTACAACGCGCACATCATCGTCCATCATCAAAAACATCTTGCGAAAGTACTCAAGCTCGCGGTTTACAGCGCGGTTGTGCCGATCGTTTTCGGGCTTGTTGCCAATATTCTCAATAGGAAGTTTTGTTAGCTTTGTCACCCCTTCAACAAGACGCGCTACATTAGGGCCAAACTCACCGCGGATCTCATCACCCGTTACAACCGTATCCTCGATTATGTCGTGCAATAATCCTGCGGCAATTGTCTCCGCATCCATATTCAAGTCCGCCAGAATTCCTGCAACTGCCACACAGTGGCTGAAGTATGGTTCGCCGGACTTACGGAACTGCCCCTCATGAGCAACCTGTGCTTTATAATAGGCGTGCTCAATAAGCGCACGATCGTGCGGAGTTAAGTCTGGAAGTCTTTCGAGTAGTGACTCTAGGTCAAGTGGATAGGTGTCGGTTGTGACCATAAGCAGGAAAACGCATTTCTGTTGGTGTAGGCCTCATTTTACAGCAGGACCCATAAAATAAGAAACAGAGAAGACTAGAATTACATATAAATGCATCACAAGTCAACTTGCCCCAATAACCAATTAGCAGCTATGCTATAATGCAGCCACTCGCTACGTGGAAAACAATTCAAATTCCATATGCGTCGTTTATTCTTGCGAGATCATGCGGATCATCCATGACTAAGCTTCTGAATGTTGACAAAGCTGTACAACTTATTCTACAAGAAGTTACAACTAATCCATCTGAGCAAGTAGAGCTTATGAAGGCTCATGGACGAATACTTGCACGTGATGTCCTTGCGCCGATCAATCAGCCCCCATTCGCTAACTCAGCAGTCGATGGCTACGCTGTAATTGCAGATGACGTCTTTGATGCAAGTGAAGCCTTCCCTCGCGAGCTTAGGGTAACACTGGATATAACCGCTGGTAAACTTCCGGACAGACCATTACAAACTGGAGAAGCTGCACGCATCATGACGGGGGCCCCTTTGCCCGACCGTGCAAATGCCGTTATCGCAGTGGAACAGACGGATGCTCCGTGGTCAATTGATCAGCCGACGTTAACAGAACGCATCACCATCAGACAGAGGCTTAAGCCAGGCGAAAACGTGCGGCCCGTAGGCGAGAGTATCAAAGCTGGCGAACTCGCATTGGAAGCTGGACGGTTATTGCATGCCTCCGAAATCGGCTTGTTGGCATCGCTTGGAATGAGCACTGTGGATGTTGTCCAGCATCCACGTGTCGCCATATTGAGCAGCGGTGACGAGTTGCTAGAACTCCACGAACAGCTTAGACCGGGCACAATATATGACGCCAATAGTTACACTTTAGCTTCCCTCGTCATGGAAAGCGGCGGAATACCTGTTCGAGTGCCAATAGCGCGTGACACTCGAGAGAGCATTGAAGAGATGTTCGAAGCGGCCCTACTGGAGAAGCCGGATCTTATTGTCAGTTCAGCTGGTGTATCCGTCGGCGCAGTCGATCTAATCCGAAGTGTGCTTGAGGAAATGGGCGAAATTGGGTTCTGGCGGATTAATCTGCGCCCTGGAAAGCCACTTGCATTTGGAAAACTCCGTAACGTTCCCTTTTTTGGCCTACCTGGTAATCCTGTTTCTGCACTGATCACCTTCGATGTTCTTGTAAGGCCAGCACTTCTCAAGATTGCAGGGGCTCCTGATAACAGCATCTATCAGTCAGCAATCGTGGGCGAACAGATCACGTCTGATGGTCGGCGCAGTTATGTACGAGTCAAATTACAACAGCAGGATAGCCACTGGCTTGCATTCCTCACAGGAACTCAAAGTTCCGGTGCACTTACGTCGATGGTTAAGGCTGATGCCTTGTTGATTATTCCAGAGGGTATAACGATCGTTGAAAAGGGTACGGAGTTACCTATAAAATTGCTACGAAACCGTCAGATTGCCAGTAAGCACCTCACATAGTCGGATTTGAGGGGTACAACGATGACATCGACAACGACGATGAATGAAGTATCAACAACAGTAACAGGAAGCAGTTCAGGAAGATTTGTGAGATGGCTCTTTCTTTTGCTGATTCTCTCTGGAATTGGTGTAAGTGGTTATCTAAGCTACGTAAAGTTCAGCGACGTTCCCATGATATGTGTGTCTAACGGCGCATTTGATTGTGGCCTCGTTCAGAATAGCCCGTATTCAGAGTTACTCGGTGTACCCATCGCGTATCTTGGCTTGGCGACCTATCTTGTCATTCTGGGTCTGGTCGTATTCCAATCACGAAGCTCTTTTCTTCGGGAGCACGGAACGCTACTTCTTTTCGGCGTCGTGTTCTTCGCATGGATCTATTCTATGTATCTCGTCTACATTCAGGCCTTCGTGCTTCGCGCGTTCTGTAATTGGTGCCTCGCACATGAAGCGATAGTGACAGTTATGTTAGTGCTGGTTAGTATCAAGCTTTGGAACCACCTCCGATCTGACGAGGCGTAATTAGTCTGAAAAAGCAAAACGAAGGGGGCGCGTAACTGCGCCCTCTTTTGGTTAATTCGGTATCATTTAGCAAACAATTACAATGCTTGCTATTCGTCACTCTCGTGATTGGCAAGAGTGCGCCGGATGATATCATCCTGATAACGTCGTGAACCACGACGATCCCCAGAACGGCGATTGCCACGCCCTTCATTGCGTGAGGCCTGCTGCTGAGCGCGTCGCAGAGCGATCTCCATTGCAGTTGGCAGATCTTCCTCTGGCTCCATGGCGGCGCTAATCTCTTCGACTGGCGTCTTCATGCTCAGATCGATCTGGCGATTGCGACGCGATAGCTTAATTACACGCACGTCAACAGCGTCACCAATCTGCACTACATCTTCTGGGCGCTCAACGTAGCCGTCTGCCATCTCTGAGATATGGACCATTCCAGGTCGTTCAGCCCCGATGTCAATAAATACACCATACTGCTCAATACGTGTAACTGTACCACGATAGGTTTCACCCTTCTTCAGAGCCTCCCAAGGCAATGAAGGCGGTTTTGTCATGGTAAGAGCAATTCTGGCGTTTTCCTGATCTACCTTCAGTATGTACGCATCAATTGTTTGGCCAACCTTAGTGACCTCATCCAGCTCTTGGAACGCTTTGTCGCCAAACTGGGAGCGATGCAAAAGAGCCATCGAATTCAGGCCTATATCAATCATTGCACCATAGAGTCCCAGAAGTCTGACTGTACCTGAAACAGCCATACCAGGGGTAAGCTCATCTAACGTGGTGGCTGTCATCTCATCAGACATCACGCCTGTTTCCTTTCGCCTGCCTTAGTAATCTAACAGAGTCATCATCAACTTTACCGCCTCAACAGCAAGCGGTTCATTCACTTTCATGATTGTCTTCAGATAAGGCTCAAGACCCCTCACCATCAGAACCACCTGAAGGTTCTGTCTCGGCTGTTACATCGAAATTTCCATCGATGATGTCGGATAGTTTACCGTAGCCTTCCCAGCGATACAGATTGGCGTTAAGAATAACGTCAAGTTCTTCAGGTTCGAAATATATCGCACCAATAACTTCATTCTCAGGCGCGATTTCACCTTCTGCTAAACCAGGGGCAAAGACGTATAATCCCATAGGTACGTCAGGAAAGATCATCAAAATAAGTGCCTGGTCCGGCGTAACATCTGCTGCAGTCAAATATTCCGGTTCTCCATGAACCTCAATGACATCATCTATCTGCATTTCCGGGGCAAGCAGTGTGAGAATCGTATTGACGACCTGACCATCGCGGGTATAAAGCTGGCAACATTGAGGCCCATCACCAGCATTGAAAACCAGAAGTTGTCCACCTTCCTCAACATCGCTGAGGGTTACGTTCGTCAGCTGTCGATCATCTTCAACCATAATCCGAGCATCGCGCCAGCCAGTTTCGCCAGGGATTATGTCATTCCAACACGGTGCTTCACAGGGCTCACCTGTGATCAGACTCGTATCGTTTAGATAGGCCTCGTTACGAAGTTCAGGCGGGGGAGCACAAGAAGCCAAGCCGACCAACAACAGCAGGGCCAGTGGCAGAATACGACGAATCATTCGGAACAACTTTCGTTTTTCGAATACCTGGGCAAATACGCATAAGATGGTAACAGCTTCGCTGAGAATTGTACAGGCTACTCAAGAGCCAGCCCCATACTTTGCGCTACCTGACAGTACAGAAAGCGGGAGGACTTCATTGTGCTCCCGCTTTCTGCCCTTCAAAGCCAGTGAGTGTGACTAGCCTTGTACATCAAGGGTATACGCACCTATCGTACCACCGTAAATCGTGGCAAAACGGGTAGCGATGATGAGGTAAGTTCCCGTTTCTTGCAAGGTATAGCTCGGTATCAATGAATTGGTTGTACGACCGTTGTTGGATGGCACCAGCGCTGGATCAGCGTCGTCATTCTGAGCAACTTCTACCCCACTGGGAGAGATCAAGAAAAGCTTGGTATCAAGCGTCTGAGAAATCGCATTCATCGCGATAGTAATCGTCTGTCCTGCTGTCCCTTCAAATGAATAAACATCAAAGACATTCTCTTGAGAGAGAGTCCCTGAGACAGGCGCGTTAAGCTCTACTGGTTGTGGGGTCTCCGTACCATAGTTCAAAACAGAGCTGTTTGCATCGGTATAGCCACCTTGGCCAGCGATCAAATTCCTGTCCGGCTCAATGGTAAAACTCACAACAAATCGCTGATCTGGCAGAGGTTGGCGGATTTCCTGCACAAGCACCTCACCGTCAACTATGACGGTCAAGGTAAACTCTACTGGCGTGGGGTCATTACAAGTCGACTGATACCATACTTCTGTCTCATACGTCCCGGGGCGCAACGTTCCTGTCGGCCAGTAGATATAGGAAACTGGCTCACCATCAGATTGTTGACAGTTCACATTACCATTGGCGGCCAGAATACCGCCGCTGTTGATTTGGGGGCGATCATCAAAAACGGCATCACCAATCGGATCACGCACTAAAAGCTGAAGATCTGCACCTGTACTCCAGGTAAGCAAAACAGCGATATCACCTTGAGGCAGCTCGAGATCGAAAATCTGCGGCGGCAAGGCTAGTTCAGGGGCTGATACAAGAAGCTCAAACTCGCCCTCCGTACCACCCAGTTCCTTTCCATAGCGTGTCGCAACGATATAGTAGGTATCAGTTTGTACCAATCGCACACGCTCCAGGAGGGAATCCGTAGTATTACCTTGATCATCATTAACTTGGATCACTGCTCCGCTAGAATCCATAACCTGAAGGAGTGTATCAAGGCTCCCACTTATTGCCTGCAACGAGATACTTACTGCATCGTTCACCTGACCAGGAAATGAGTAGCTCACATACGGTTGATCGCGATATACAGCGCCGATTACAGGTTCGTTGATCGTTACTGGCTGAGCTGCTGCAATAATGTTAGCTGGTGAATCCGGCAAAAAGTTTAACGAGGAATCCGGATAAACATCACCAGGAAACAGAGTTGCATCACCGTCAGTGGCAACATTGAAACTAGCAACGTAAACGCTATCCTGATTAGGCTGAGGTGGTGCTAGAGCACCTTCAAATGATTGTTGAGCAACACCATCTAAGGTGACATCCACAGTAAATGACACGGGCACTGCGTCTTCACAGGCCTGGACATAAAATACGAGGATTTCATAACTACCTGTCGGCAAGAAACCCGGGGCCCACGTCGCTGTTTCTACCGGATCCTCAGTAATGACTTCGCATAAACCATTCGCATCAAAGCCAAAGGTTCCCCCTACCGGACTCTGACGTGAGTTCCAGAATAAGGAGTTACCCTCAGGGTCACGGACCTCGAGATTAAGGTCCACAGGAGCATCCCAACTAAGACTAACCTCTATTCCACCAGCGATTAGAATCCGCGTTGGTGGTTCCCACATCGTTTCCGCTTCAGGTGTGGTAAGCACTCCATTTGTGTCTTGAGACGATTCTTCAGTGATATCCGGTACTTCAGTTGGTGTCGAGACATCAGGACTTGGAGTTGGTTCAGCAGTCTGAACTTCTGTCTGCAGTGTGACTGACAAATCACCTTCAACAATGCTCGAGCCAGGAGCTGCGAATACGGTGACGAAATACGCGCCAGCCTGCACCGCTATATCTTGTATGGATGCACTTGTCGTATCTACGTCACCAACTACCTGTGCGAGCACAATACCGGAAATGTCCGTAAGCAAGATTGCCGGTCGAACACTATCACTGGTAACCTCAATACTTGCAACCGACGTTACCGGTACCTGGAAGGTCAGAACACGCCCAGGGTTATCGGCATTAAGTGTTACTACTTGAGGTTCGTCAGCATCAAGAGAATTCGCAACAGCTGGCTCAACTGCGTTCCCCTGTGCGGAAACTACAACAGTCAGTAGTAGTATCGAGCTTACCAGCAGCAGGCGAAACGTCCAGCGCCAGATAGTTTCAGGACTCAAATACATGGAGATTTCCTCCTGAATAGTGTATGTGTTGCACACAGCAGAGCGAGTGTAGCCGATTTTCATGGGGTGTGCCATGCCGCAACCTGACGGCTACCCCCTGTCCTCGTCACTACTGAGGCGAGGGAGTTAACGTGGGTCGCGGCGAAGGTTGTAACTCCACCCATGCAGTTGCTCCCTCCACTACTTCAACACGCTCAATTATACGTTGGCCATTTATCGTCGCGATCACCTCGTAAAGCCCAGTCGGCACGTCGGCAACAACGAAGTTCTCTTGCCAGGCAGGGTCAGGATTAACATCTGAGGCTGTGCCAGGCAGTACATAAGTCGTTGTCGTCGCTTCAGTCAAACGATCCCGAACACGCCTAACGGTTACATCAAGATCATGCAACGTAGATGGGTAATTCCCGTTGACATCACTTACACGACCGGCAATCACGCCGTGACCCACATAGGGCACTATCCATAGCGCCGGATTTACAGTCGCACGATAGCGATTCTCCCCAAGCCTAACCTCAAAATGGAGGTGTGGCCCCGTAACCTGGCCAGTCGCTCCCACAAGGCCAATCACCTGCCCTGCTTCCACAAAATCACCTACCTGCACAAACGCAGCAGACAGATGGGCATAGAGTGTGTAAATAGATTGGCCACGGAAACTGAAGTCGTGCTGTATCACGATAACGTTACCATAAGATGGAGATTCAAATGTATCCACATCCTCCAAACGGCCGTCGGATGCCCAGATTACAGTTCCCGATCCTGCGGCACGGACACGTTCTCCCACACGATTAGACATATCAACACCGTGATGAATACGCCGAGGATTGTCCTTCGATGGGCCATCTGAACCATAGGGATAGATCTCAAGTATCCAGTTGTTTGCGTTTGCATCCAAAGGCCTGTAAAACCAGTAGTGATCTCGCCCCAACGGGTCACGGTTCAATGGTGGTTGAAGGGCTGGGGGTTGCCATGTTTCCGGATCACGTGTTCCAACCACCTCGTCGCCAACCAGGGCTACTTCCAGAGTTGCCGGGGGCATAGTCGGTGTGACGGCCACAGCCACTGACGCAAATCCGTCAGACGCCGGTTCTACTGTACTAGCATCTACTGGTTCAACAACCGCATTGATCTCTTGCGGGCTTGCGACCACGGACGGCAATGGTGAGGGTATTGCCGCAGTGGGTAATGGGGTGACAGCCTGGCCAAAGCCCTGCTGGAGGAGCCGATTTATTGGATTCTCTTGTGGTGTCGGTGAGACACGCGTCGGAAGTGCCACTATAGGTGCTACTTCCGGAGAGCTATTGAGCCATAGCACAATCCCAAAACCAAGAATGGCAAACACCACAATCATCATCGTGAGGGCGGTATTACTACGACCAGGCATTAAGCGTCCTTAGATTCTAGTTCGCAGCGGCCTGTGGGGTCGGCGCAAAACCGCCTAACTGGCTCGATAGATAAATCTCCAGCATCGCATCTAACCAATCGAGTCCATCAGGTTTATAAAACATCCAAAAGAACCGTGTGTTTGCATTTGCACGCCAGTCGGAACCAGCTGGGCGTGGTAACCAGCCATAGTCAGACGCAATCTGCGTAAAGTCGACGTAATAGCCAGCAGGCATTTCAGTGCGTAAACGTCCGCCCTGATTGAATGCTTCAATATCAACACGACTGAGAAAATCCCACGGCATCTGTCTGAGTGGCTCGCCTAATCGACCTGATTGGAGGTCTTCATCAACACGGATAAACACTCGCCAGGTCATAGATCCATCAGGATTTCGCTCTTCGCGAACAACCTCAATATCCGGCGGAAATCCAAGCAAAGCACCGCGGTCGATTGAGAAAGCACGCCCTGTCTTATGCCAGTTTCTTGCGGTATCACCGGGTTCGGGTTGCCTGTCAATTCCCCAGAACAATTCGTCGACCTGCGCCAGAAAATCCCAGCCTGTTTCTTCAACAAGTCTCTCACGCATTGCGTTGTACGATTCGTTTACAGCATCGCTAAGGAATGCTTGCTGTATTTGAACATTAGCAATAGGCTGCAGGCCAATGGGTGCACCAGCTGCGCGGCGCTCTACTCGTTCTTCATACAAAGGAGCTTGTACCGCGAGATCTACCCCACCGCTATTGATAACCGCAGGGGGCAAGACACGCTCCGTCCAGGTAGGCGACGTTGCCCCAGCGGGCACTTCACTAATCAACAATGGGGGGCCTTCAACACGATGGGGTACCACATACAAGAATGAGCGTTTGGCATCTGTAGAGTCGGTAATGTATGCAAGACTCAGCCCATCAGGTGACCACACCGGCGTACGTCCGACGGCGATGACAGAACCAGTACCCGGGCTACTAACTTCCAAGGTGTACACCTTTTCGCGCCCTTGATCCCAACCACTGTACGCCAAATATGCTCCATCACGACTCCAAGCCGGATGATCTTCGTTAATATCTGGTGTTTGCGTTAAGTTCGTTACCTCACGACTATCTAGATCAAAAACGTAAATGTCTTGATTGCCATCTCGCCAGGAAACAAACGCAATCTCGCGCCCTGTAGGCGACCAGACCGGAGAAAAATCAGGCGCAGGATCAGTAGTAATGGGCACGATTTCAGAACCATCGATACGCTGGGCGATGATATCAAGATTACCCGTCTGATAACTTTCAAAAACGACCCAAAGGCCGTCATCACTCCAACTTGGATTCGCCTGGAAAGCTAGATCGAACGTCAAACGCTGCGTACCACTTACCTGGTCAGCAACACCAAGATCATAGAAGTAGAGGTCCCAGTTACCATCACGCCTGGAGGCGAAAGCCAGGCGATCACCTTGTAGGTTCCACTCAGGATCTCTGTCATCAACAGAACTGCTCAAAAGTCGCAGGGGTTGACGAGAACCTATGGGAACTGCCCATATATCCGACTGACCACGTTCACGTACTGTAAACGCGATTGTCCCCCCCACCTGCAAAATCTCAGGAACTGGTGTAATTGTGGGTATAGGTGTCGCAATAGCTGCGACAGCAATACCCGCATCCTGAGAAACAGCTGGTTCAGTTAGAGGTGGTGTTACTTGAATGGGGAGACCTAGCCTGCTATTGCCAAGTGTCGGCGAAGCAGTGCGCGCTGGGTCCGTAGCATACAACACCGCACCAACAGCAAAGGCGCCCAAAATCAGTACCAGAAAGCTCAATCGACGATTCTGAATACGGAGTGGATCCTCTGTCACGACGACATCAAGGTCAGCCTTTGCAGCCCGTCTTGCCATTGACTGCGAGACACGCTGCGTCCCAGTATCGATAACGCGGCGACCGCCGATCCCAAACACGCGCAGTACAACTGCGATTAAGCTCACCAATTTGCGCAGCAGTAAACCGACTAACCGCAGAATCGCGGTTACAAGTCCAAGAATTGCGGAGAAAATCAGGCCGATCAGACCAAGTAATCGACGCAGTATAACAAGCAGGGAGGCACTGCTGCCTCTCAGCCAGGCATCGAGTATGTCTGCACTTTTAAGTACGAGTAAACCTATACGGTCAGTTATACGATAGAAACGTAATAGCATTGGCTGGCCTATCACTGCTGACATACTCGCAGCAATCTGGCTGCACGGAGTACATCAACCTGTCGTCTTACTCATCCTACACAGTTCTGCATGAACGTTGTGCAACTCGGATTGTAAACGCAAAAACTCTCCACAGCAATCTTCATCACGTTTGAACAACCTCATCAAAGTGGCGTGATTCTTCAACTTCACATTATAATTCCGTTAGTACATTTAGGTCTAAAAATATTAGTCTATGGTGATCGGACTGCGAGTGAGGGGTTTCTGAAATGGTGATACAACGAGGCCTACAAGGCCTGATTCCTGTTCTAGTGCTACTACTGGTGACTGGTTCCTCAGCTATCGCCCAAACGGCCATGACACATGTTGTGCAACCTGGCGATACACTTTTCCGAATATCTCTGAGATACGGCATAGAGATGGCGACACTGGCCGAGGCTAATCAGATAGGAAACATGACACGCATCTTTGTAGGCCAGGAATTGATCATTCCTGGCACCGATGCACCGGAAACTGGCGAAGACATCGCGAACCCCTTGGTCGCGGCGACCCCAATTATCCACCGCGTTGAACGGGGTGAGAATCTGGGCTCAATCGCTCAGAAATATGGCATCACAATCCAAGAGATACTGGATGCCAACAACATCGCGAATATAAATCGCATTTATCCGGGTCAAGAGTTGCAGATCTGGGCACCAGATATTGGCATTGTGGCGTCGCAAGACACTTCACAGGCATCAACCGCTGAGACAGATAACTCTAGTACGACTGAGACAGTAACACACACTGTCCAACGAGGTGAATTCCTTGCGAGGATTGCTCGCGTCTATGGCGTTAACTGGCAGACGATTGCGGAAGCAAACGGCATTCTAGATCCTAATCGCATAACACCAGGCATGAGACTCATTATCCCGAATGTGGCGACCACCAGCACTTCTGTGGTGCCAACACCCACACCGGAACCAGAACCATCAGTCGTACACATAGTTCAACCAGGAGAACACCTATCACAAATCGCCCAGCAATATGGCGTTCGCTGGCAATCTATCGCTGAGGCCAATGAACTCGCAGATCCGAATCGTGTGACTGCTGGAACGCAGTTAGTGATTCCAGGAGTCGAGGGAACTTCCAACGGTATAGGTATTGTGGAGAACGTCCTCGCAGCTAACGCACCTGGGCCGAAGGTTGGAGTAGGACGTGAACTCGTTGTACGTCTGAGCACGCAGACGGCTTATGCCTATGAGGATGGCAATCTCGTCAAGGCATCTGTTGTGTCAACAGGACTGCCAGCCACACCTACAGTTCGGGGGAGTTACAAAGTCTATCTAAAATACACATCACAAACCATGAGTGGTCCTGGCTATTACTTGCCTGGTGTACAGTGGGTCATGTACTTCTATCGCGGCTACGCATTCCACGGTACCTACTGGCACAGCAATTTTGGTCAACCGATGAGCCATGGCTGTGTCAATATGACCAACGATGACGCGCGGTTCTTCTATGAATTCGCTTCCATCGGTACCCCTGTCACCGTATTTTACTAGGCTCTAAAGTCGGGGGCATAGCAGCTAATTTATGCCCCCGACAATCCCAGCACTTCGGCTTCTTTTTGCATTGCACCTAAAACCAAAAGAATGTGTTCATCCAAAGGCACACCAAGCTTTTCCGCCGCTCGCTCTATGTGGTTTCTATCTACAGGAGCAGCAAAAGCAGGTGTCTTCCATTTTTTCTTAATAGACTTCAAAGAAACATCCCGCACGTCTTTTGATGGTCTGACAAGTGCTACGGCCGTTATAAAACCGGTCAACTCATCAACCGCAACCAGCGCCTTTTCCATGTGGCTCTCTGGTGAGACACCTGTGATTTCCTCTGCATGAGAAAGAATAGCTCTGATTACGATCTCTGAGGCACCACGATCTCGGAGTATACGTGCACCAACCACCGGATGACCTTCTATGGTTACGTCGGGGTAACGCTCATAGTCGAAGTCATGCAACAGCCCAACAACACCCCATAAATCGGGATCACCATCAAATCGCGATGCATAGACACGCATTGCAGACTCTACAGCCAACATATGACGGCGTAGAGCCGAGCTTTGTGTAAACTCCGTGACGATTGCCCACGCCGCATCCCGATCCATTTATTCACTCCCTCACACGGTCTGAAAAAGAATGGGCGCAGAGAAATCCCGCGCCCAATAATCCAAATACACTATTTGCTTGCGATACCACCTTCTGTCATGGCACCCGCATCTAGCGCCTTATCCAGCTCCTCCTCGCTCATCAATCCCATTTCCAGCACAACCTCACGGACAGTCTTGTTCTCTGCCAGGGATTTCTTTGCGACTTCAGCACCTTTGAGGTAACCAATTATCGGATTAAGGGCGGTTACCAGTATGGGGTTACGTGCTAACCAGCGCGAAGTGTTGTCTTCGTTGACAATCAAACCTGCCATGCATTTGTCGGTGAAGGCACGGACCGCACCAATCATCACCTGCATCATTTCGTTGAGGTTGTGAGAAATGATTGGCATCATTACATTAAGTTCAAACTGCCCTGCCGCACCTGCCATATTGACCGCAGAATCATTACCCATTACATGGTACATGGCTTGGTTGAGCATTTCCGCAAGTACCGGATTCACCTTTCCTGGCATGATGGATGAGCCAGGCTGAACCGTCGGGCAAGTTAGTTCTGCAATACCTGTGGTAGGTCCGGCAGACAGCAAACGCACATCATTCGAGATCCGTGTGAAGTCCATCGCCAAATTTCGAAGGGCCGCACTGAAAAAGACAGGATCTTGCATTGACTGCATGGACTCAAACAAATCGTCGCTTTCATACAAAGTCAGACCCGTCAAGCCGCTCAACTTCTCGATCATACGACTGTGATACTCTGAATGAGCGTTGAGGCCTGTTCCCGCAGCGGTGCCTCCTATCCCGAGCCGACGTAAGCCTTCGGCAGCAAACCGCACTTTTTCTATCTGTCGTTCAATAGCTTTTGCCCAAGCACCTACCTCTTGTCCCAAACGCACCGGTACTGCGTCCTGAAGGTGGGTTCGACCTGTCTTCACGATGTGATCCCAGTCACGAGCTTTTTGGTATGTCACATCAACGAAATGCTGTAACGTATCGATCAGCTCATCGAAACGCCACAGAACACCGAGACGAATCGCAGTGGGTATGGTGTCATTTGTGCTCTGCGCCATGTTAACGTGGTCATTGGGACTAATCGGCTTATTTGGGTCTTCGAGACTATAGCCCAGTATCTGATTTGCGCGATTAGCAATGACTTCGTTAGTATTCATGTTATGGCTCGTACCCGCACCAGCCTGGAACGGATCAACCACAAATTCATGATTGTGCTGACCGGCAATAACCTCATCAGCAGCCTGCATGATGGCATCAGCCATCGCAGCATCTAACAGGCCGAGGTCTTTGTGCACTTCTGCCGCCGCACGCTTAATCGTCGCCATGCTCCATATAAATGCAGGCCATGGCTTCATCCCGCTAATCGGAAAGTTCTGAACAGCACGTTGTGTCTGTGCAGCATACAACGCGTTCTTGGGAACTCTGACCTCACCCAACGAATCTTTCTCTACGCGATATTCAGACATCGATGTGCTCCTATTCGTGAGTACTAAGTTGAAATTTGGTCCAATACACAGCAAGACTCTTCGCCAAATGCATATCGAGACGATAACGCGAAAGGCGCCACATATTGTAGCGCCTTATCAAAATTATGTGAATTGTGTTAGCTTCTTTACCTGCCAGGCCCTAGCGAGCAGCTTCGTAAAGCTCTGCCACTTTATCCCAATCGACCACGTTCCACCATGCAGCAATGTAATCAGGACGGCGATTCTGGTAATTCAAATAGTACGCATGTTCCCAGACATCAATGCCAAGAATGGGGGCCTTACCTTCCATAATTGGAGAATCCTGATTCGGGGTGCTCATAACCTGTAACTTGCCGTCGCTAACGACCAGCCAGGCCCAGCCGCTCCCAAAGCGGTTCGCAGCCGCTTGAGAGAACTCTTCTTTGAATGCGCCAAAACTACCAAATGCATTATTGATTGCGTCCCCCAGAGAACCACTTGGGGTACCGCCGCCATTTGGTGACATAGTGATCCAGAACAGATTGTGATTGTAGTAACCACCCCCGTTGTTACGCACGGTAGTTTGCTTGTCACTTGGAAGTGCGCTGAGATTGCTTAGAACTTCTTCAATACTCTTGTTCGCGAATTCGGTACCCGCAAGGGCATCGTTGAGTTTGCTAGTATAAGCGGTGTGATGCTTTTCGTAATGAACGTCCATCGTATCCGCGCCGATGTGCGGTGCCAAAGCATCTTTTCCATACGGTAGCGCGACTTTTTCAAATGCCATGTGAAATACTCCTATCTGTAGGATATGCACAATCTCACGACTCGGATTGTAACATACTAGCCCTCATCAGCAGGTGAAAACGTCTCTTAGAGTCAATGAGAGTACAGTTAATATCCTAAGTACATTAGGGCCAGATCATGCGTGATTGGCTTTGAGGTGGACATTGGCATGCGTAGCATTGTGACTATACTTGATGTCGTATGCCTAGGACCACACAGAAAACGCCTGAATCAATCCATACAATCCAGCCCTCCTTTGCGAAACTGCTTTTCGTGCTTTCCGCTGGGGTGCTGGCGATTTCGTCTTCTGCGATTCTCATACGAGGTGCGCAGGTAGAGGGCATACCGTCACTGGTGATTGCTGCCGCCCGCCTGTCTTTGGCAGCCATTGTTCTCACCCCATTTGCCTTAGGCAAACATCGTGCGCAAGTTTTCAAGCTCAATCGACGTGAGATTTTGCTTGCATTATTGGCGGGCATATTCCTGGCACTACACTTCGCTGCATGGGTGACTTCACTTGAATACACAACGGTTTTGGTAAGTGTGGTAATCGTTACTACATCACCCATCTGGGTCGCATTGCTGGAAGTCGTGTTTCTACGTGCGCAAATCTCCAGACAGGTTGTGTTGGGTCTAGCAGTTGCAATAGCAGGGGGACTCATCATCAGCTTCGGTGGTAATCCTTCTGACGCAGATCCATCCACACGGGATACTTCGCTGATTGGTGGTGCGCTTTCGCTTGTTGGCGCGATTGCCGTCGCAATCTATTTTGTGATTGGACGAAGATTGCGATCGACATTGCCTCTTGTGCCATATATCTGGCTGGTTTATGGTTGTGGTGGTGCCGTGTTGTGCATTTTTGTGCTTTTATCCGGTGTCTCTGTAGTTGGGTATTCTTCTGCAGGATACCTATTCGTTCTTGCGACCGCACTCATACCACAGTTAATCGGCCATTCCGCCCTCAACTACGCAGTCGGATTCCTACCAGCTACCCTCGTCAGTTTGGTTACACAGGCAGAACCAGTAGGCAGCGCCCTTCTCGCCCTGATCTTTCTGGGGGAGATTCCCGGGCCGGTACAACTTGTAGGGAGCACGATCATTTTAAGTGGAGTAATAATCGCAACAATTGCTCAGACAAAGCGCCGTAAAGGCCAACATTCTTGAACATAACCCGGTCCAATCAAAAACTCTGGAGTAGCCCCTATCTGATCCTGGCGATTTCAGTTGTCGCTTTCTCATTTGCTGCCATATTCATTCGTCTTGCTCAAGGCGCTGGCATGCCATCTATTACTATTGCGGCTGGCAGATTAACACTCGCAGCAGTTTTTATCTCGCCAGTCGTACTTTTGAGGTACCGTTCTGAGCTGTACGCCCTATCTCGTCGTGATCTTGGGGCTGCAATGTTCGCTGGCCTACTAAACGGTCTTCACTTCATTACGATATCCATGGCCCTGGAGTATACCTCTGTAGTGCTGGCCCAAGTGATCGTAGGCACGAGCCCAATATGGGTAGCCCTGCTTGAAGTTACGATCCTGCGCGCGAATTTTCGACGAGGATTATGGATCGGTCTGACATTGGTAATCACTGGGGGAATATTAATCGCTTTTGGCGCGAGCCAAAGCCAAACTGGTAGCGATCCAATTCTAGGGCTTTTTCTCGCAGTGATATCATCGGTGACGGTGGCTGGTTATCTGTTTTTTGGCCGTGTTATGCGAAGACACATTTCGATTATGCCCTATCTGTGGCTGGTGTACATCGGTGGCGGGATAACCGGCCTTGCAGCGGCATTTGCAACGCAAACATCTATCGTTGGTTACAATGGCGAGGCGTACTTCTGGTTGCTTATGGTGACACTAGTGCCGCAACTCATCGGACACTCGGGGATGAACTACGCTGTAGGCTACATTTCAGCAACACTTATTTCGATCAACGGACAAATCATTGTGGCCACCGCTGGGGTTCTGGCTTTCATAATTTTTGGTGAAGTGCCTGCCGCATTGGAGTTGGCAGGCAGCAGCGTCATTGTGGGCGGGGTGATAATGGCCATACTGGCTCAAACGCGATCACGACGAAAGCGACAGACCTAAATAGGTCGATGGACCAGGCCAATAGTCAAACAATGGCGGCACTTCGTCAGGTGGGAACACGCCTGTCATTAGCCCAGGCAGAGTTCCATCCTGCTGCATCTCTTGTAACGTGTAGTCGACCAGTAAGCGAAAGTCGATATCGTTACGAGGTAGTGCGAAAGCTTTGTAACGACGCGTATACCAACGATCTGTTAGTTCAAGCTGTCCGGGATTCTGGTCCAGATGGGGTATCAATCGCAGACTGTCCCCAAATATGACATCCGCATTTTGCGAGTCAAGAATTACAGTTGCAGCATTCTGTTCGAAGTTTACTGTGAAGATGTTTACGCGACCACTGATAGAATCTACCCAAAAGCGTACGCGTGCCTCAGCATCTCCGTCGCCTGCAATGATGCCAACCCACCGGTTACGCAAATCTCCAAATCCATCAATATCACGATTTGCTGGAATTAACATCCGATCCCCATGCATAAGATAGGCCTGACTGAAATCGAGGCGGTCACTCAGCGCCCAATCCGGTGATACCCCTACACCGATATCGGCCTGACCGCTTTCAATCAAGGAGAGGACATCGCCCGAAACAAGCTCGAGACCGACATCCCATCTACTCGCTAACTCATTCAATACACGTTGATGAAAGAGGAAGGTTCGGCGCTCGCTCTCTGGCGCATCTGTAGGCGGATCCGCCAGGCCAGCGACCCTAAGCGTACGATCTGACTGCAAACGCGGAACGACATATTGCTCCGGATAACGAATCTCAGAATTCAGCTCCGTCACTGGTGGCACATTCTCGTCAGCCCTCTCCCAGAGTGGAATTATGCTATTCTGATAAGGTTCACCTGGAAAGTACTGTCGATGCAAGACCTCGAGGGTATCTTCAGCCTGCAGGTATTGAAGCGTTCTGTTCACCAACTGTCGGAGATTCACATCCTGGCGAGGCATGGCAATCGCAAACGGTTCGAGAACAATCGGTTCATTCAGAAACTTAACAGCATCTGCTTGCCCTGCTGAAACGCGCAATAAATGCTCATGACGCCCGATTAAGCCATCAATCTCGTTGGCAAACAGCGCACGATATGCCTGATCTAACGTCAAAAAAGCCTGACCGGTCACACCCTGACCACTATCATTCAGCCAGGATACAGCGGCTGCTTCGCTTTCAGTACCGAGTACGTAGCCAATTCGCCCCCCCACCATATTGATTAGCAACACCGCAGGATCATCTGCGCGAACCATCAGGGACTGACGACTCATTCTGTAGGTATGACTGAATTCGACATAGCGATCAAGCTCACGCTTATGAACCTGCGCGGCTATCAGTAGATCAACTTCATTATTGTTTAGACTTTGAAGTGCGTTCAAACGTGTGACCTGTATCAGTTCCAATGATACATCCCATGCTTCGGCAATCGCACGTGCTAGATCTGCATCATACCCACTTACCTGGCCCAAAACATCAAGCTGCCCAAACGGCGGCTCATTCATCAGTATTCCCACACGCAGCACGCCGTCTGATTGAATCTGGGCTAAACCAGAAACGGTCTGAAGCCCATCTGGTGGAGGTGTGGGTGTGCTAGCAATCGGCGTCGGAGGAACAAGTGTTGGAATCGCGTTTTGAGCACCTGCAGTTGAAGCACAGACTGCAATGAAGCCAAAACAAACGCTAAGAATCAATCGCTTCATGATCGGCTTTCTGCACACTGTAAAGACTATGTTCATGTATGTACTCAAGGACCGCATCAGGTACAAGATAACGGACGCTCTTGCCATCGCGTAATCGTTTAGAAATCATAGTGGATGACACCCAGACACTCAGCATAGGAACATCAATGAGATCAACGTGTGCGGCCAAATCAGGGAAAACATCATCGTGCATGTTGGGGCTAATGTCTTCATCAGCTCGCTTCATCACGGCCAGACGGCTGTTCCGATATAGTGTCTGCGCATGATGCCATGTCGGCAAATCACGCAGATTATCTCCACCCATAAGAAAATAGAGCTGAGCCTCGGGATGCGCATCCTGAATAATACGCACCGTATCCGCTGAATAGTGAGGGCCTGGTCGATCAATATCTACATGAGAAATACTAAAAAAGGGATTATTGGCAATTGCCAGATTCAACATTTGCAGCCGGTGCTGCAGCGGAAGACGTGTTAAGGATTTTTGAGGGTGATCACCGACAGGAACAAACAAGACATGCTCAAGTTCCAGCTCATCTCTTGTGTACTCCGCCAAGATCAAATGTCCAAGTTGGGGAGGGTCAAAGGTTCCACCAAGAATACCAAGGCGTCGCAAGCTAGTCTGTCCATTCCAGCTCATAGTCACCAATGAAAACAGTATCGCCGACTGTCACACCCTCAGCCTTGAGTGCATCAGTGATGCCAAGGACTTCCAGGATCTTCTGGAAACGCAGCACAGCTTCTTCATAGTCCCAGTAGGTCATTGCTGCAGCTCGCTCGATTCGCGCACCCTTTACAACAAAAGCACCATCAGATCGACGGTATATGGTAAAGATTGGCTCGTTATCCTGTAACTCGTATTTTGGTTGCTCGACGACCATTGAAGTAACTTTATCCGGCAGCTCAGAAACAATCTGGAACACCTTCTGAATGAGAGGTGTCAATCCCTGGCGAGTTGCAGCAGAAATCGCCAAAGCTGTGACACCATGTTCAGCAAGCTTTGTCTGTATGGCGGGCCACCGCTCAGCCACATCTTGTATATCGATCTTGTTCAGTACGACGATCTGCGGTTTGAGAGCCAATTGCTCGTCAAAGAGTGCCAATTCCGAGTTAATCTGACTGAAATCCGCAAGCGGGTCTTCAGCGGCACCATTCAAGAGATGCACAAGCAATCGTGTACGTTGAATATGTCGCAAAAAACTGTGACCAAGACCCACTCCCTGATGAGCACCCTCAATTAAGCCGGGTATATCAGCAAAGACGAGGTCCTGATGATCGTAAACAACAACGCCTAGATTCGGTTCAAGAGTAGTGAATGGATAGTCCGCAATCTTAGGTGTAGCGTTGCTTATGACCGACAAAAGTGTTGACTTGCCGGCATTGGGGACACCCACAATGCCAACATCAGCGATGAGCTTCATCTCTAACTTAAGCCAGCGCTCCTCCCCGGGTGCTCCTTTCTCGGCAACACGTGGAGCTTTGTTGGCAGAGGATTTGAATCGGACATTGCCTCTTCCACCACGACCACCGCGCGCAACTATGACTTGATCACCAGGCATCACCAAATCGCCAATAAGATCACCTGTTTCCACATCACGGACAATAGTTCCAGGTGGCACATCAATATAAAGGTCTTCAGCATTCGCCCCAGTTTTCTTGGACGACCCGCCACTACGCCCGGATGCTGCCTTAAAATGGGAATTTCGTTTGAAATACAGCAGAGAACTATGATTCGGATTGACTCTTACAATAACATCACCGCCCTTGCCACCGTCACCTCCGGCCGGTCCGCCCATAGGTACGTACTTCTCACGACGGAATGCAACAACACCCGCCCCACCGTCGCCACTACGTACATATATTTTGGCCTCATCAACGAGCATTACCAACAATCCAGGTCTCGTTCTATCTTAAGGCCTTAAGCATAATCGACAAGTTCAAGAGTGTGTAGGGAAAAGTCAGTACAGCAAGTCACGGTCTCAATCAGAAATTGGATCCATCGGGCAACCCTGTCGATACCAACGCAAAGTCTCACGCACCCCCGCACGGAATTCAGTTGGCATAAAACCGAGTTCACGTCTCGCTTTTTCCGTAGAGACGCACCAGTCATGAAATACGTAGGAACTAAGGTTCTGTGGCCAGAACGGTTCACGCTGAGTGAACCTCGCTACACAGGTAAGAAAACGGGCCGTTGTGAAACCAAGCCATTCGGGTACATTGAGACGGGGCCACCAGAGTTGGGCCTCATCACAAATAATATCAAATGCTTGTCGATGCGTTAGAGGATCACCGCATAGATTGTACAACTCACCAGTACGCCCCTTCTCCAAAGCTAAGTGGATCCCTTGGGCGATGTCACTGATGAAAATAGGAAAAATGATATGGTGGCCTCCGTCGATCTGCATCATGACACCACGCATGGGGTCCCGAAAGAACAGGCGGTTAAACGCGTAGTGCCCAAAAGGTCCATAAAAAGCACCGGGACGCAAAATTACCACATTGACGTTTTTGCTTGAAAACTCCCAGACTTCACGTTCGGCAGCTAATTTACTACTTTGATAAGCGTCAGCCGGATTTGCAGGAGTTTCTTCAGTAATGGGCTCTGCAGATGGTTTGCCTAAGACTGCGATTGTCGATACGTAGATGATACGTTCTACCCCTGTCTGCTGAATAGCACGCAGTAGATTTCGTGTTCCGATGACGTTGTGCAGTTGGAAGGCTTCAGCATCGTCCCACATACTGAATAAACCACCTGCATGGACGACATAACGACAGCCCTGGGTAGCGCTACGCAACGAAGCCGCGTCAAGTAAATCTCCCTGTACGACCTGGACCTGCTTAAAATTCGTAAGCCATAGATTATGTTCTGGATCGCGAGTTAGAACTCTTTGACGATAGCCCATGCGCGACAGATAGGGAACAAGTGTACGTCCAAGGAAACCCGTTCCACCTGTCACTAGTATTTCCCCGCTAGATTCAACCATCTGCTAAAGACCGGCGAAACACATGTTAGGATGAACGAACGGTATGCTCACAGCAACGCATCCCGCAAGGCGGACTTCAGGCGTACCACAGCAAGAGGACGTACAAGGGTCGTGATAGCTTGCGTTGGAAGAATCAAATCCTCGTCAGACAAAATAATGACAGAGAAATGTAAATCAGGAGAGACTTCGTTGACCGCGCGCAACACAGACCAAACGTGCATATCTGACAAGTGTGCGTCACTTATCAGGCAATCACAGCCGTGATCTTCAACATTCCAGACAACTTCACGACCTGCTTGTGCATGGAATACGCGGACCGGGAAATCGGCAAGCAATTGTGAGATAATCCGACGTTCGTCATCAGCGCGAACAGCCAATATAACATGTTTCTCTTCAATCACACTGTCTACTCGCGGTTGATTTTTAGAGTTCGACGAAATACGATGCAGCAGCGCGATCAATCAAATCTGTATCTGCCATGGTCGCTGGACGCCCTAAGTAACGTGCGATATCCTGCATTTGTGAGAGAAGATCGCGAGGATGCACAAAACGAAGATCTCTGTTTTGCTTTCTATACCATTGCATGATGAGATACTTCAGACCTTCATGATCGTAGGGTACGCCTCTGACTCGACACATTAACTGAAATACTTCTCGGAACTCCTCAAGTGTAGGGTTACCTACCTCAATCTTGTATTTGATACGACGCAAGAAAGCATCGTCGACCAGATCTTTGGGATCCATATTTGTCGAGAAGATAATTAGCACGTTGAAGGGTATTTCAACTTTGCGACCATTGTTGAGGTTGAGAAAATCATATTTCTTCTCAAGTGGAACAATCCACCGGTTCAGGAGTTCCTGCGGACGAACCTGCTGCCGTCCAAAGTCATCAATCAGAAACAGCCCGCCATTCGCCTTTACCTGGTACGGTGCTTCATAGAATCGATTGTTCTCATCGTACACGAGATCAAGGCTTTCCATCGTGAGCTCACCGCCCACGATAATGATTGGCCGCTTAATATGTACCCATCGCGTATCGGCCACGCTCCCAACTCCGTAACGAACTGCTGCCTGGTTTTCGGCTAGTTCGTGATTCACTGAATCATAGAGCTGGACTATCTGTCCATCGATATCCACGGCATACGGTATCCAGATGTCATCACCCAGAATTGCTCGTCCAATAGACTCCGACAAAACGGTCTTGCCGTTACCCGGAGGACCAAACAAAAATATCGAAGTGCCTGAATTTGCGGCAGGACCAATACGGTCCAGCATTTCTTTGGAGACAATAAGGTTGTCCAATACTTTCCGCATGTCGTCTTCAGTTACCAGTCGATCTTTGCGGTTCTGAGCTTTGATCGAACCAATATACTGATCTAAAGGTACAGGTGCTGGACCTGCATACTGAGTACGCTTTAAGGCATCAATGGCTCGTTCAATACCTTTACTGGAAATATTGTAACGCCAAGACGCATCACCTATGCCAGCTCCCCCCATTACTTCTATCAATTGTTCATCGCGGAGGAACCGAATGATATCGTCAACAATACCATTGAATGGTAAACGTACTAGTTCTGAGATCTGCGAGCCAGTGAGATCACCACGGAAATACAGCATCTTGAGGATCAGATCAGCTACTGCCAGTTTAGAAAGGCCGGTATCTTCTAAAGAGCGCAGCGCAGGAGGCGCCCACCCATCGTTTGCAAGAGAGCCTGTCTGGGGTGCTGTTTGTGTCGATACGGGTTCGCGAAGTTTGCTAGTTGTACGTCGTTGAGGAGGTTGACCTCCATCGCGTAATGATCTTATCCCTGACATTAGGGTAGCCTCTTGTTTGTTGTAAATGGCAGTAGGATTGGCGATTCAACGAGTTCATCATAACATGGTTTCAGAATAACAGAAATTTATGTATCAACTAGAAATCTGTTGTGCGGCTATATCTTTAACACTTCTAATGACTATGCGAAGTTATCTGGGTTTCAAGGGTGGCATTAGAGGGTCTTCTCAACATGGACTAAACGATTATGATATGAAACAGTGTTCCAAAACATGCGTTTCCTCAGGATACCTCACCATGATTGACAATATACGATGGCTTGGCCATGGAAGCTTTTTGATCCAGACAACTCCAATAATCTACATCAATCCATGGCGAGTGACACGTAGCCCCTTTCACGCGGATGTTATACTCATAACGCATGATCATTATGATCATTGCTCAGTTGCAGACATTGAGCGATTGCGCGGCCCGAATACAAAAGTTATTGGCAACACACGGGTCGCCCAACAGATACCAGATACCATAGTTTTGCTACCTTGGCAAAGCATCACCACCGAGAAAGCAAGCATTAAGGCCGTACCAGCATATTCCGAGGGCGACCCGCGTCATCCACCCGAACACGGTGGCCTAGGATTTGTCATTTCAGTCAATTTTTTCGACATCTATTATGCAGGTGACACCAAACTGATACCGGAAATGCGTCTGATCCATCCCGATATCGCTATACTTCCCATTGATGATGACGGGACGCTGAGTGTAGAAGAAGCCACAGAGGCTGTCGGCATATTGCGACCACGCTGGGTATTTCCCTCAAACTGGGGAGCCACAGGAGAAGGTACGATCGAAATGGAAGCAAGGCGTTTTCGACAACTCGTCGGAGGCAGAGCTCAGGTCATTATTCCCAACGAGCACTCAATATGAGGGAGTCCTTTTAAGAAACAAGGGCGTCTCTTGTCGGACGCCCCTTTTCTTCTATCATTATGCAGCCGGTTTCGCAGGTGGCTTGAGCGTACCATTCTCAGCCCACTCGATAGGATCACCATGTTTGTCATACATATTGGGGCGTTGCTCGCCCTCGATGACATTGCGATCGATCTTAACTTTTCTGATAAGATCGTGTCCTGGGACCTCAAACATAACGTCCAGCAGCGACTTCTCGATAATGGAACGCAAACCCCGTGCCCCGGTTCCGCGCGTCATTGCTAGATCAGCTGCTGCGGCTAGTGCAGATTCGTCGAACTCGAGTTCAACACCGTCCAGAGAGAGAAGATACTGATACTGGCGGGTGAGCGAATTCTTCGGCTCCACGAGGATGCGAATTAAAGCATCACGATCAAGCGGATCCACCGTGACAATCACGGGGAGACGCCCGACAAGTTCTGGAATCAGGCCGTGATGTATCAGATCTTCCGGGCTTACGCGGCGCAGCAGCGCTCCCATTTCTCTTTCAGTACGCTGGCTCGCCTGAAAACCCAATGTGCCTTTGGCTCCTACTCGACGAGCAATCACGTTTTCGATACCTTCGAACGTACCACCACACACAAACAGTATCCCGCTAGTATCGATCTGCAGAAACTCCTGGTGCGGATGTTTACGTCCACCCTGTGGCGGCACATTGGCTACAGTGCCTTCAATGATCTTCAGGAGTGCTTGTTGCACACCCTCACCGCTAACATCGCGAGTGATTGAAGGATTATCGTTGGATTTGCGGGCGATTTTATCGATCTCATCAATGTAGATAATGCCTCTTTCAGCACGCGAGATATCGCCATCTGCTGCCTGAATTAGACGCAGAAGGATGTTTTCAACATCCTCTCCCACATATCCAGCTTCCGTCAATGCGGTTGCATCTGCGATGCAGAAAGGAACATCCAGAATGCGCGCAAGGTTTTGCGCTAGAAATGTCTTGCCGCTGCCTGTTGGCCCAATGATGAGAATATTGCTTTTGCCAAGCTCAACATCCATATCACCACTGTCAGCCTGTATGCGCTTATAGTGGTTGTAAACCGCAACACTCAGGACCCGTTTGGCAAACTCCTGCCCCACCACATATTCATCCAGATAGCTCATGATTTCGCGTGGTGCCAGAAGGCGATCCAATTGAAAATCAACTCCTGAGCGGCCGACATAGTCTTCATCAGCCAACAGATTGTGGCACAACTCCACACAGAAGTTGCATATGAAGACATTATCCGGTCCGGCGATTAAGCGTTCAACCTCGTCATGGCTTTTGCCACAGAACGAGCATTTGTGTCCGCCTGGTGGATAATTCACGACTGCTTTACCTCTTCTTCTGGATGCAAAACAGCATCTACAAGGCCGTATTCTACGGCTTCTTGAGCAGTTTTGTAAACATCGCGATCGAGATCACGCTCGATGACATCCAGGGGTTGCCCCGTATGCGTTACAAAAATGTTGTTTAGACGACTCTTCAGGCGCAGAATCTCGTTGGCCTGGATCATGATATCCGTCGCCTGACCCTGCGCGCCGCCGAGGGGTTGATGCATGTGAATGGTCGCGTTGGGAAGTGCGTATCGCATGCCATTGCGTCCACCCACCAGGAGAACCGTCCCAAAACTAGCAGCAAGTCCGACTGCTGTCGTGCTTACCGGTGCCTGGATCAATTGCATTGCGTCGTACATGGCCATTCCAGCGTATACATGCCCACCCGGCGAATTGATGTACATCTGAATGCGCCGATCTGGATCTTCACGATCGAGGAATAGTAATTGGGCAACAGTTAGATTAGCAACTTGATCATTGATCCCTGTGCCCACAAACACGATTCGCTCTTTGAGAAGCAAAGAGTAGATGTCATAAGCGCGCTCACCGCGGCTACCCTGCTCAATAACCATTGGAATAACATTGGAGGGGTTCATCATGGGTATTCGATGCTGGCTCAAAGCAACAGCATCATTCTCCTTTCCGATACAACCAGTTTTCACGATTTGTCTTCTTCTGACGAGGTACTATCTTCTTCGCTCTCATCTTCAGAACTACTCGAAGTTGAGTCGTTTTCATCATCCGATGCATTCTCTGGAATGCTATCTTCCTTGTTTGTCGTCTCTGAAACAGTTTCTGGCGAAACACCAGCAGCTGTTTCTTCGACTCCAGCAACTTCCTCCGGTTGTTCTGCCGATAGTTCAGGTGCAGTCCCCTGACCTATGAACTTCAAGCGTTCCATAACACCTTCGTACAACAGTTGATTCGCCATACTATCTCGCTGCTGTGGCGTGTTGAGGAATTCGCGGAAAATCTCCGCCTGGTCCCCAAATTGGCCAATCATTTCCTGAATGCGCTCATCAATACGCTCAACAGGAACAGAGATACGTTCTTTGACAATCAACTCACCCAACACAAGTGACCGAACTACAGACTTTTCGGCACTTTCTTCGTAACGCTCGCGTAAGTCTTCTTGTGTCAGTCCCATGACACGGAGATACATGTCAAGCTGGATGCCCTGTCGTTGTAATTCACCTTCAAGGTCACGAATCATGTCCTGTATGCGTTCATCGACCATAACAGGTGGATAGGATACATCAACTTGCTCGACGATCGCATCTAACACGCGATTAGCATAAGCATTGTCGGCTTCTTGTTGGGCAGCCTTCTCAAGATTTTCACGAACACGCATTCGCAGTTGAAGCAGTGTCAATGACTCGTCTTCACCTTCAGTCACACGCGCAGCAAACTCATCATTGAGCTCCGGCAGTGTGACTTTTTCCACTTTCTTGATGTCGACGCTGCAGTGGATCTTTCTGCCCTCTATACCCTTGTAGGACTCCCCTTCGGGCACATCCAACTCAAACTCAACTGTATCACCCACATTAGAATCTATAAGAGCGGCGGAAAATCCAGGCAAAAGCGGGTCTTTTTCGCCAGATTGAAGCGTTACCTGCCAGTCATGACGATGGAAGAAAGAGTCGCCCTTGCGTGGTGACTGATCATCATCATCTTGTTCGCCAGTACGATCTTCTGCTTCTGTGTCCTCTGATCCTTCTGCATCAGGGGCCTCATCTGCAACGGCTTGATCATCTTCTGTCGTGTCTGATTCCTCGCCATCGGCAAACTCGCTGTGTATATCAATAGTCACGCGATCACCAAGCGAGATGGGTCCTTCGCTTTCTTCTACCAAAGCGTGTTGTTGACGAAGTTCATCAAGCGATTGATCGACCTGTTCGTCAGTGACTTCCGGCGCCACATAATCAATACGAGTTTCTCGATAATCTACCAGATCAATTTCAGGCTGAAGTGGTACATTGAAGACATATGTTGGTGGTTCAAGCTGGAAATCTTCAAGTGAGCCAGAAGTATAGGGCTTGACCTCTGAGGCATCCAACGCATCACGGTAGACCTCATTGCCCAACAGTTCAATAGCATCTTCAACAATAGATGGCTCACCGACATAACGAACAATCACACCGTACGGTGCTTTGCCTTTACGAAAACCAGGAATACGATAGCGCTTCGACAATTTACGTGCTGCTCGTTCTTTAGCTGCTTGCCAGCGTTCCGATTCAATCTCAACAGTCAGACGAGCCGTATGATCATCGAGGCGTTCAGTTTTAACGTTCAAGGACAGTTCCCCTTGGTGAATTGAACTTCATTATAGCCTTACGTATGTTTCGTCTCCATAAAATGTTTATCAGAAGACAAAGGAATCATCGCACATCAACTATTAAAACAAAAGACGCTGTGAGGCGCCTTCGTCGGCAGATGCTACGATAATGTATTGGGGAAGGAGGGACTCGAACCCTCACCTCTTGCGAGACATGATCCTAAGTCATGCGCGTCTGCCAATTCCGCCACTCCCCCATCAATTGACATACGCAATCAATGTGTCATGAGATTATACAGTGAACGTCATTTCAGTCACAAGGGGAATATCATTGACTAGTGGCAAACAATGAGGTTCACTGGCGCAGAACTTTGAGTCGACAAACGTAAACATGATAGTTCTTACTGCAATTTGATACCAGAAACACCGGATACGTCCATGGACTCAGCCTGACTTAGAACGCTGGAAATCATGATCTGCGCGAATTGGAACAGCGCCTGCATTTCCGAAATACGTTGGATGTAATGACGTGCTGTCTCTTGATCCTCTGTTTCCATCTCCGTGATCGTATCAGCCAGTTGGGCACTGTTATCACGCATTACCTGTATGGCTCGCTCCACATCCCGCATTTCTCTGCCTGTAAGCAGATTTCTAATGATCTTCCAAAAATCAGTTTCAGCTTCGTAGTATTTACGACGGCCACCCTTGCCACGTACCCACACTTGTCTGACCATACCCATGTGTTCCAGTGTGCGCATATGAATACTCACACTTGCTTTACTTATATCGAGTCGTTTCATCATGTCGTCAAGTGATAGTGGCTCGACACTCAACATAAGGGTGCCATAAAGCTGTCCCATTACTTTGCTGAAGCCGAAGTAATCCGCGAGTTGTCCGAGACCATCTAGCATACTGTCATGCACAGCACGCAAGTCTGAATTATCACTCACGACAGCATCTTGATCCTGTTCCTCTGACATCACTTGATCCTTATGAATGCACAACTCAGTGATAGTGATATATCGTTTTGATCAAAGGGTCACGTTAGCTGATTTGGCAGATACCAGAACACACTATGCAGCAAATACTTCAACGAACGCAATCACAGTGCCATCAAGCTGAGGAACAGCGTTAATGAGCCGCTGCCGCGCTCTGTCGGCTTCGATATATGTTGAAAACGGAGTTCCGTTCCTGCCCCTGATAATAACAAACCTATCTTGAATACGTACAGCGTAATGATTGCTTATCCCTGCGGATACCAACCAAGCCTCTATTAAAGCCGTATCCCCTCGCTTGCGCGTAGAGTTCAAATAAAACGATCTTCGTGTTGTCTGTGGAGCAACGCTACGATCCATACTGAGGAGAACATAATCGGCGCTAAATTCCATAACAATCCCAGCCTGCACGAGCTGGCGAAGTTCGTAGTCTGTGATCTCGGAAGCCTCAGACTCGTTTACGGAAGAGATATACCGGCCATCAACTAACGTTTGCACGTTTGTTGCTTCCCATTGTACGATGAAAGTTCCATCGGCAAGCACTCGCACACGCTGTCGCGGAACAGGTATGGTTTCATCTGATTGCGTTTCTGCCATATAGGTCTTCCGTTTCGTCGAAATCAGAAAAACTGATTGATATCCTACTCATATCGAAGCGCAGTTATCGGACTAAGGTTGGCCGCTCTTTGAGCAGGATAGCCACCCGATACAATCCCCACCATAACAGAAACGAACACTGCGAGAACTACACTCGTAAGTTGAACTTGTACTTGCAGACGCGGCTCCACCAGCGACACCAGCCAACCTCCCAAAATGGCAATCGCCATACCTATCATGCCCCCCAACAAAGAAAGTACGACAGCCTCAGTCAAGAATTGTAGCAGAATATCTGATTTCTGAGCGCCAACGGCTTTTCTCAAACCGATTTCTCTGGTTCGTTCGGTTACCGTTACAAGCATGATATTCGTAATCCCGATACCACCAACGACCAGAGAAATACCTGCCAACAATGCGAGAAATACCGTGATCAGACCCGTTATACTAGCAAACGTATCCAGTATCTCTGACTGTGTAAAAATGACAAAATCATCCTGATCACGGAAAGTAACTTCTCTTTCTTCTCTTAGAACCAACGTCATTTGCTCTACGGCCGCTTCGACAAATTCGCTTGACCGTGCCTGTGCCGCAATAAAGGTCACGGGACGATCACCACTTAAGACGCGCTCACCACTAAGGCGAGTCTGCAGTGTAGTTATGGGAATAAGTAAACCACTCCCCCCACCAAATAAGCCGCCTCCCTGCTGTCCCATTACACCAATTACCGTAAAACGCACATCTCCGACCCGTATGCTCTGACCAACAGGAAACACATCGGGCAGCATGCTATCGACAAAACCCTGCTCCACAACCGCAACACGTGCGTTAGTGCTGGAATCGCGATCATCAAAAAAACGCCCTGCGACCAACTCCCGGCCAAATAAGGCAGGGTAATCGGGCGTTACACCTTGTATTCGAGCGTCTATTTCACGATTCTCAAATTGTACAGACCGTGTGACATTGCGTAGCGGCATGATGATTGGTGCATCAGGTACTCGGAAGCGATCATTCAGGGAATCAAAATCACTAAACGTAAGCGGTACCAGATTTCCACGATCATCGGTGCCAGGTACAACAAATATTAGGTTGACTCCTACGTTTTCGAACTGTTGCTGCACAAACAGCTCGAATGCCTGCCCAATTGAAACCAAAACGATAACCGCTGCTACACCGATCGTAACGCCCAGCATTGTCAGGCCGGTACGGAGTTTATTGCTGCCAAGGTTGTCCAGCGCGATCCGCAATACTTCAAACATACTTAAAGGGCCTACTCAAAACGCAGGGCGTCAATGGGCTTCATTCTGGCAGCACGACGTGCTGGATAGTAACCAAAAAAGACACCGACCATTGTACTGACACCGGTTGCCAATAGCACGGCATCCCCCGAAACAGTAACCGTCAATTCAGGTATGGCTGCGGTGATCATTGCCGAAGCAACAGCACCCAAAAGGATGCCGAGAATACCGCCAACCAGCGATAGCAATACGCTCTCAATAAGAAACTGCCTTAAGATATCCGACGCTTGAGCGCCAACTGCTTTGCGCAAACCAATCTCTCGTGTACGCTCTGTCACTGATACTAGCATTATGTTCATGACGCCAATTCCACCTACAAGCAGCGAAATACTAGCTATCAGTACAAGAAATAGCGTCAATATACCACTTATTTCATTGACAATATCAAGAATATCCGATGCGGTAGATATTGTGTAATCCTGTTCGTCCGCAAAGACTACTCCGTGTGCTTCATCAAGATAACGTCGGATGTCTGAGATAGCCTGATCGATGAAATCCTCGTCCACAACACGAACATACATACGGGTGACGCGATAACCACCGTCACGTGTACGCGCATTGTCCAAACGCGTTTGGGCGACGCTAATTGGTATCATTACTATCTCGTCTTCACTTACCCCGAAACTGCCACCACGCTCATTCATGACACCAATAACGGTGAAGGTCCGGTCGTTGATCCGAATTGTCCGACCAATCGGATTAAAATCACGAACTCCGTAGAGTGTCTCCACGACATCAAGCCCAAGCACAGCTACCCTTCTGGTGTCCTGAACGTCGGTTTCCGAGATAAATGAGCCTAATTCTATTGGCCAGCTCCTAACTGATGCGTAGTTAGCACTGACCCCCGTAATGCTTAGCTGGGTGCGTTCTGCACCAGACGTTACGACACCGAACACACCGTACGTAATGGCCACCTGAGCAACATTAGAGACAGTAGCGGGATTACCAATATCATCCGCTTCAACAGTCGTAAGCGGTTCTATACGATCTCGATTAGGACTCTCTGGACGGGAAGAACTGATCTCAAGAATATTTGAGCCTAGCGACTCAAACTCGGAGGCAATAAATGCTTCTACACCGCGTCCCAGGCTTACCAGCCCGATTACAGCCCCCACACCGATGATAATGCCCAAAGTGGTAAGCACCGAACGCAGTCGGTTGATGAGCAGACTTTCTAGCGCAATGCGAAATACTTCTGGTAAGCTCATCTCAAGATTCTCAGAGCCTAAGTATATTCTTCAGCATCACCACCGTAATAAGTCTCTTCAAAGATGCCCTGCAGTTCTTCGGCCTCAGACGGCCGCTCCGCATCGCCGGCAACGAGTGGTTCCTTAACACGTTCGTCCGCAACAATTCTGCCATCTCTCAACATAATCACACGATGTGTGTGCCTTGCAATCCAGGGATCATGTGTCACAAAAACTGTTGTAATGCCATTTCGTCGATTCAAACGCTGAAATATCTGCATCACTTCTGTGCCGCTGCGCGAATCCAAGTTACCTGTAGGTTCATCAGCCAGAATGACGGCAGGCTCAGTTACCAGTGCTCGGGCAATAGCAACACGTTGCTGTTGACCTCCTGATAGTTCACTTGGTAGATGATCCAGCCGTTGACTAAGCCCAACGGATTCCAGAGCTGCACGTGCGCGCTTACTGCGATCACCACGTCCAGCGTACAACAAAGGCAGCTCAACTTGGCGCAAAGCCTGCGTACGCTTAAGCAGATTAAAGCTCTGAAACACAAAACCAATTTTTTTATTGCGTATACGTGCTAGATCGCTCTCATTAAGCTGGCTCACATCGACTCCATCAAGATAATACGATCCAGTTGATGGCGTATCGAGAGCTCCTAGAATGTTCATCAGTGTACTTTTGCCGCTACCTGACGGGCCCATAATTGAGACAAATTCGCCTTTACGGATCTTGAGCGTTATTCCCTTCAGGACCCTAAGCTCTATCTTGCCCATCAGATAAGTCTTTGTGACATTGCGAATGTCTATAACGGGTGGTGGAACTCTACGTTGCATTCTAAGATTTGTCTGCCGCCTACCGTTCATAACTCGATTTGACACGCCACTACACCTCGCTAATTGTTACCGTTACCAAGCAGGCCCAAGCCTTCCTCAGTTTGGCGAGATACCAGTACTACTCTTTCGCCAACATCGAGCCCTTCTAGAACCTGACTGACGATATCACCTCGCTGACCTAGACGAATCTGTCTTTCCTCCACTTGTCCGTTTCGTAACTGCACATTTACAAACGCATCTCGCGTAATTCTGTCGAAGCGAATAAATCGGTTGGGTACGGTTATCACACCACGTTGTTCTTGTACGACTACTTCAGCATTTACACTCATCCCAACTCGAACGGGCTGTTCAGGATCAGATAGAAGAACACGCACCCGATACGTGATGAGCTGACCGGCTTGATTCGGTGTGTATGCAACCCAGTCAACTTCACCTTTGAGTTCAGAATCTGGCAGTGCATCAGCGCGAAGAACAACGGGTTGCCCTACTTGAAGTTGTACGACGTCGGTTTCATCAACAGCCAGTTCAACATACAATTCTGAATCATCAACAATGAGCACTCCGATACCCTGCGGCGGTAACTGTCCAACGACAAGATTATTCTGGGCTATCAAACCTGCAAACGGCGCCCTGAGCACAGTTTGTTCCAGGTTGTAGGATGCTAATTCAACGGAATAGCCAACCTGTTCGAGGTCAAGATTAGCCAATCGCAACTGTAAGGCATCTGGACCATCAAGCAAGTTTTCCAGCGCGAGTTCTGCCTGGACTCGCGCTGCATTGGCAGAAGCCACTGCACCAGGATCTGCACCACGATTCTGTGTCGCAGCGAGATTTTCATCTGCAATCGACACGCCAAATTCTGCCTGCTCAACCGTGGTTTCAGCCTGCCTTAACTGTGAATTCAGGCTGTCAAGTTGTGCACGATACTGAGCCTGAAGAACGCTGTTGATATCACCTGCTGTGCTGTCCACAATATCAACACCCGTATCGCCTGGTATCACAGGAGGTGGTTGCAACTCTGTATCAGAAACTAAGTCGCGAGCCAATTGCACTTGCCAGAGCCGATTCCGTGCAATCTCACTCTGAAGACGCGCAATCTCACTCTGGGCAGCATCTGGACCAGACGCACCAGCTGCATACACCTGTGCCATTGCCACATCTAGCGCTGCCTCCGCAGCCGCCAAATCAATTTCACGCGGTGGTACAGTCAAATTACTCACAACAGAGGCCTGAAAATTCAGGGCGATTTCAGCATCTGTCAAAGCCTGCCTTTGATCGGTAGCATCTAGACGAGCGATTATTTCGCCGGCTTCAACACGTTCACCAATGTCAGCGAGGACTTCCGCAACCGGCGCAGATACCTGGAAAGCTAGTGGCGTTTGTCGTTGTGCAACTACCTGCCCAGTCGACGAAACCGTGACGCGCAGATCGGCAAGTTCGACAGTTGCTGCATCCAGTATTTCCAGTGCATCCCGGTCATTTTCTATGCTGGCACGTATGCTGTTGACTCCCTGTAGCAGCAACGCAGCACTCGCTATCAAAGCAAACACGGGTATGGCTATACCAAACCGAAGCAAACGCCATCGGAGTCGAGAGATAAAGAATCGATACATTATATAGGTTACGATGAGTAAGATGATAACTGTAAGCATGGATCAGTTCCCGACAAATGTGCTCAGACCATCACCCCGAAGCAGAGTCGCGACCAAATCACCGTCCTCAAGGCCGTCTGTTACTTCACTGACATTCTGGCCCTGCAATCCCAGCAAAACAGGGACTTCGTCAATACTGTTGTCATCCCGAAGTACATTCACAAAAGCCTGTTGACTTGATCGATCAACTCGGATGTATTGGTTCGGGATTACGAGCACATCTTCACGTTGATCAGCAATAATTGTTGCTTCAGCAGTCATCCCGACACGTACACGGGGATCATCAACCGCCAACGCAATATCCACCGGGTAGCTAACAATCCCACCTGTATCAACTCCTAATGGACGAATATCTTCAACAGTTGCATCAAACTGAACATCGGGAATTGCATCAAGTTCCACCTGCACAGGCAGACCTATTTCAACCAGACGAATATCTATCTCATCAACCAAAACGGTGAGGCCGAATGGAGAAATGTCAGTCAACTCCCCGATATTCAGCCCAGGAGCCACCAGAGCGCCGACTTCAGTGGATAGCGACGATACGATCCCATCGAACGGCGCACGGAGAATTGTTCGATCATAGGCAACCGATGCTGCCTCAACACGAACCTCTGCCTGACGAACAGCAGTGGTAGCAGCATCTTTTTCCAACTCCGTTGGTCCCGCGCGAACACGATCTAATTCAATCCGCGCTTGCTGCAAACGCTGAAATGCGGCATTCCGTTGGGGAGCACCTGCACTACGTAAAGATTCAAGCTGTAATCTAGCAATCTCTGCTGCAAATTGAGCCTCTCCATAGCGTGCATTTGCGGCTTGATACTCAAGGCTATCACCACCCGCTTGGCCACCAACGCGATCCCTCTCGATCCGCAAACTCTCAGCAGCAGCCAGAGCCTGCTCATAAGAGAGCGCCGCCGCATTTAAGTCTGCCTCACTCACAGTAGAAGATGCACTTGCCAGTGCGCCGCGTGCACTCTCAACAGCTGCTTCCGCAATACGGATAGCGTTTTCGTCGGGCATCATCAAGTCTTGAAGCTGCAGCTCAGCACGCTCCAGTTCTAAGAGTGCCTGCTCGTATGTTATTCTTTGCGGCGTATTTTCTAATATGAGGAGTATGTCATCTTGGAGAACATAGTCTCCGATTTGAACGCGCAACTCGCGAACCCGTCCTGCGCTACGCATACTAAGTTCTGCCACAGCATCAGCTTCTATGCTGCCGAGCGCACTCACCGCTAAGCGGACATCACCAGTTTCGACACGAAAAATCTGAATATCTCGCATCTGATTCGCAGCAACGTTCAAGGCGCCTGAATTACGGGAAAGGAAAACGCCAAAAGGCAACGTGAGTGAGATTATGGTAAGTAGTAGTAGTGAGCGTCTGACGGCCATGGGTACGCATGTTCATCGGCTATGTTCGATCTCATCTTACCATAGGCCATACTATCTGAACACATACACCATTCAGCGTTATCGTTCATTGACATTGCAATCCACATATCCGCTAGATTTTATGATACCATAGTGGTAACATAGGCATATTGTGATTAAGAACAACCGTATTCAGGCAACCTTGGGTGTAGGTAAAGCCATGGCATTTAAACTGTCCAATAGCATCCCTGACATTGTTATCGGGCGTTTACCCTTGTACTTGCGTGCTCTAACGCGGTTGAAAAATGAAGGTGTTGAAGTAACGTCGTCCCACGAACTCGGGCGAAGGCTTGGCATTAGCTCGGCACAAATTCGGAAGGATTTGTCGCATTTCGGTGGTTTTGGTAAACAAGGAACTGGCTACCAAATCGACTACCTCATTGAAAAACTACGCGCTGTGCTTAAGCTCAACAAGACCTGGAAAGTAGCAGTTGTAGGTGCCGGCAACCTGGGTAGTGCGATTTCGCATTATCGTGGATTCATCGACAGGGGTTTCCAGATCGCCTGGCTGTTTGACGCTGATCCATCGCGCATTGGCCAGGAGGTGGATAGATTCAACATTCTACCCATCACAGATTTACATAAGATCGTAACAGAGAACCACGTACAAATCGCTATGATCGCCGTACCAGCCGAACACGCTCAGGAAGTCGCTGATTTGCTTGTGTCTGCCGGTATTCGTGCAATTCTCAATTACGCGCCTATCAACATCAACGTTCCAGAGAATGTCATGGTTCAGTATATTGATCCGGTGGTGCATATGCAACATATGACTTATTACCTGGATCATCCTGAAGATAAGTAATCACAGATCAGCTTCAGGATTCTTATGTACATTAAGATGGTACATTCCGCTAGACACCCTGGGCAATGCGACGAAGAATAGCGGGGTCTTCGAGCGCGCGCCCCGCGCCTACAGCAACACAGATCATTGGTGAATCAGCACGGTAGACTGGAACGCCTGTCTGACGTGTCAAGAATTCATCGAATCCGCGCAAGAGCGCCCCACCGCCCGTAAGAACGATTCCTCTATCAATGATGTCAGACGCAAGCTCTGGCGGCGTTACCCCTAGTACGTTCTTAACGACTCCCGCTATCTGTAAAAGAGGCTCTTGGAGTGCTTCTACCACCTCGCCTGTTGATATCATCACTGTGCGAGGTAGACCGCTGACATTGTCGCGTCCCTGCAATTCCATCGTCAGCTCTTGCGGTAAGTCAATTGCAGCTCCAACCTGAATCTTGACGGCTTCAGCTGTAGGTTGACCTATTGAAAGGTTATATTTGCGCCGCACATAACTGATAATCGCATCATCAAGTCGCAAACCACCTATTCGGCCGCTCTCCGCACGAATGATATTGTTCATGGTTAGCACAGCTGCTTCTGTAATACCGCCACCAATATTAACAACCATGTCGCCCGCTGGGGTACCAACGGGCAATCCAGCACCAATAGCAGCAGCTAACGGTTCCCAGATTAGATACACTTCACGTGCACCAGCAGCCAGGGCTGCTTCGTGTACCGCACGCTTTTCGACACTGGTTACACCGAATGGCACAGAAATCATTACGGTTGGACGAAAAAAGCGCAATCGTCCAGCAATTTTGCTAAAAAAATAACTGAGCATACGCTCTGTGACTTCGTAATCCGCTATAACGCCGTTCTGCAACGGGCGAATGATCTGAATGTCTTCTTCATCAACACGTCCCATCATCTCGCGCGCAGGTTGGCCAAAATCAACAATGCGTTCATCCTCAACCATGAGCGCGACCAAGGAAGGTTCTTGAAGGACAATCTGGCCACCTTCATAGATCAACACGTTAACCGTGCCGAGGTCCACCCCCAGCCGCTTGGAGAACAATCCCATACTTCTGCCTCATCGATACAAGGACAAACCACAAATCGTGCAAGTTACCGTCTTCTGAGAATCGGCCATATTCTACACGATGCCTGTTGAGAATGACATCACCAACCCCGTTGGCAACATACAGAAAACGCCCGGCTGAATACCGGGCGCTTTTCGAGTCATGGTAACCCGTTTTGAGCGCTGTTACGCATTGCCGTTTTCATCATCAATCACAATACGCAGACGACCCGCGCCAGAGGAGTGAATCTTGCGGCTCAGCTTTAGCGCAAGTTCTGCACGACGCAAAGCAAGCGCTGCGTCGCGATTCTGCTCAGGCGGAAGCCCTTGAGCAACAAGTGCCTGCGCGCGCTGCCGTGCTTCCTCAGCTTTTTCTGTGTCAATTGCGAAGGAGGATTCAGCAGTATCAGCAAGGACAACAACTTTGTCTGGCCGAACGTCAACAACCCCACCATAAATCGCGAAACGCTCTTCTGCGTTACCCTTCCGCACGACCATTTCACCAAAGCCAAGAGGTGTTAGAACCGGTGCGTGATTGGGCAACACACCCATTTCACCTTCAATAGCCGGCAACACAACGATATCAGCTTCAGGCTCTTCAAACACTCGGCGCTCTTGTGAGACGAGCTCTACATGAATTGGCATTTGCCTGATCCTTTCTGCCAAGCTTATGATTAGCCTTCGAGTTGGCTTTCCTCATAGCGTACCAAGACATCTTCGACCGGGCCAGCCATGTAGAACATCGCTTCAGGAATATGATCAAGCTCGCCGTCCAACAACATACGGAAGCCGCGAACGGTATCCCGAATCGGTACATACTTGCCTGCGCGCCCAGTGAATTGCTCAGCCACTTTCATAGGCTGGCTTAGGAAATTCTCAATCTTGCGAGCACGAGCAACCAGCAGCTTATCATCGTCACTGAGCTCTTCAACGCCCAGGATAGCGATGATGTCCTGTAAGTCCTTATAGCGCTGCAGCACTTGCTGGACTTCACGAGCCGTACGATAGTGATCCTCACCAACGACGTTGGGATCAAGAATATTGCTCGTACTGCCCAGCGGATCTACTGCAGGAAACAGCCCGCGCGCAGCAATTGAGCGTTCGAGCGCAATCGTGCTATCCAGATGGGTAAACACAGCAACAGGTGCCGGATCAGAATAGTCATCGGCTGGCACATAGACGGCCTGCATCGACGTGATGGACCCACCGCGCGTTGACGTAATGCGCTCCTGCAACATGCCCATTTCTTCAGCAAGATTGGGCTGATAACCTACCGCCGAAGGCATACGACCAAGCAAAGCAGATACTTCAGCACCAGCCAATGAATAGCGGAAGATATTGTCAATAAAGATGAGAACGTCCTTGCCCTGATCACGGAAGTACTCCGCCATAGTCAGACCGCTCAACGCCACACGCAGACGCACACCTGGCGGCTCATTCATCTGACCAAATACCATAGCAAGCTTATCAAGAACGCCTGCTTCCTTCATTTCGTGATACAGATCGGTGCCTTCACGGGTGCGTTCGCCCACACCCGCAAAAACTGAAAGCCCCGCATGTTCTTTGGCAATCGAGTCGATCAGCTCTTGAATCGTCACAGTCTTGCCAACACCTGCCCCACCAAAGATGCCGGTTTTGCCGCCTTTGGTCATGGGAGCAATCAGGTCAATGACCTTCATACCAGTCTCAAAGACTTCAATCTTTGGGGACTGATCTTCAAAGGATGGAGCCCGTGAGTGAATAGGACGATATGGCGCGTTTTCTGGCGCATCTTGCATATCAATGGGACGTCCTAGAACATTGAAAATACGCCCCAAAGTCGCCTCGCCTACAGGAACCGCAATTGGCGCACCAGTTGCATAGGCGGAAACGCCTCGTGACAAACCATCTGTGCTATCCATAGCGACACAGCGAACTTCGCTGTCACCTAACAGAAGCTCAACTTCCAAAATCAGATCGTCTTTGTCTTTGCGAGGGACACGTACCGCATCAAAGATATCCGGTAGTTGTCCCGCAGGGAACGCGACATCGACCACGTTACCCAGTACCTGCGTAATATGTCCACGAACTTCGCTCATGCTGTGTTCCTCCAATACGGGCAGACTACGAACGGCGCCCGGCAGTTAGTGAGTCTTTAAGTTTTTCAAGTGCATCCCAATCACCTTTGGCCGCAAGAGATGCTTGTTCAGCCCAGGTATCTAGACTTGGTGCAAAGGACAATCCAGCAGCTTCAATAGCAGCGCGGATTTCATCTGCATTACTCGCCGCGAGTTTTGCCCAGGTATCAATATCTGCAGCCTTCAATGCGGATTCCATCTTAGGACCAATACCCTCGATAATTTTGAGGTCGTCTTGTCTGACTTTGCCTGCTCTGTAAGCGACAGATTTTTGGTCCCCATTAGGTTTGCTTGCAGCCACTACGCCAGGTTCAGGGGAACGTGGTGCGGTTGGATGTGCGCTACGAAGCACGTCATCTGCCTTGTTATCGATAGCTTGCTGCAAGGCGTTCGCGCCGCCCACAATATCAAGTATTTCGCTGGTAATCGAAGCCTGGCGCGCCTTGTTATACTCCAGCGTCAGGTCCGAGACCAGTTGGCTGGCATTATCTGTAGCATTCCGCATCGCTTGCATACGTGCCGCGTGCTCGCTGGCCTGCGCTTCCAAGAGTGCTTGATACAACTGCAGTTCTGTGAAACGAGGGACGATTTCCTCCAAGACAGCTGCTGCATTCGGCTCATATTCATAGTCGGTTGCACCGGCACTTACATAAGGAACATCTTTCACGAATTCCCCAGCGACCTGCTGCAGCGTCGTGTGAACCGACAGCGGAAGCCAACCAAGAACGGTCGGGCGCTGTGTAAGCATGTTGATGAAGTCAGTGTATGCAACAACTACCTCATCGACTTCACCCGAGAGATATGCGTCCACAGCAATGCGGGCGATTGGCGAAATATCGCTAATCCGAGGTTCAGCAGGCATATCGCTAAACTCAGCGACAATATTCGCGCCCTGGCGAAAAAGCGTATCTCGGCCTTTACGGCCAATCGTAACGTAATCGATTGGTTTTCCGAAACGCCGACGAAAACGATCGACCGCACGCAAAACATTTGTGTTGTAAGAACCCGCCAACCCGCGATCCGAGGTGATTACTACCATCATTGCGCGATTGATCGGATCGCGTTCGACGAGCAACGGGTGCGGCAAGGTCCCGTTCGATGCGTTTTGTATGTTTATGAGTATCTCCCACGCCTTTTCCGCGTAAGCACGGCTCGCTAGTGCCCTGGCCTGTGCCCTACGAACACGAGAGGCTGAAACGGCCTCTAACGCACGCGTGATCTGGGAAATATTCTTTACACTCCGAATACGATTTCGAACTTCTCTGAGCGGTGGCATCTAGCGTTTCCTTCCTCTTTCACACGCTCTCAGGACAAGACTGTCATCGTGTGATGCTAGCTCCACGTCTCAACAAAGTTGTTGACTACTTCCTCAATACGCGTCTTTAGCTCATCAGAGAGCGCTTTATCTGTGCTATTGCGTACATCACGCGCTAAGTCGGCATATTGGGATTTTAAGCTACGACGGAATTCATCGCGGAAAGCTACAATCCGTTCAACTGGAACCTGATCCAGCAAACCACTCGTACCAGCGTGAATCAGGATAATCTGTTCTTCAACGGGCAGCGTGTTGTACTGCGACTGCTTAAACAGCTCGTTGAGACGCAAACCACGATCCAGTTGCCGTTGCGTCTCCCGATCAAGATTAGAACCGAACTGGGCAAATGCTGCCAATGAGCGGAATTGCGCCATCTGCAGGCGCAGACCACCTGAAGCCTTGTTCATTGCTTTGGTCTGCGCAGCACCACCAACTCGACTGACACTGATACCAGTGTTCAGAGCGGGACGCTGTCCGGAGTAGAACAATTCGCTTTCGAGGTAAATCTGACCGTCTGTAATCGAAATAACGTTCGTTGGCACAAAGGCTGATACGTCACCAAGCAACGTTTCGATAATCGGAAGCGCAGTCAGACTACCACCGCCGAGTTCATTACTGAGCTGGGCCGCACGCTCCAGCAGGCGGCTATGAAGATAGAAGACATCGCCGGGATATGCTTCACGGCCAGGGGGACGACGAAGCAACAGGGACACCTGGCGATAAGCAGCTGCATGCTTCGACAAATCATCGTAGACAACAAGCGCATCCTTGCCATTCTCCATGAACCACTCACCAATGGCGCAACCCGCATAGGGCGCAAGATACTGGAGTGCTGCCGCGTCCGACGCCGAAGCAACGACCAGTGTGGTGTAGTCCATCGCGCCCTCTTCTTCGAGACGCGCAACGATGCGAGCGATTTCACCACGACGTTTGCCAATGGCAACATAAATGCAGTACAGATCTTCGCCTTTTTGATTGACAATTGTGTCGAGCGCAACAGCTGTCTTGCCTGTCTGCCGGTCGCCAATAATCAACTCACGCTGACCACGGCCAATCGGGATCATAGCATCAATCGCCAGAATACCCGTCTGTACTGGGCGATTAACACTCTGACGCTCCATCACGCCCGGAGCCATACGCTCAATATTGTAGAATTCATCGCTCCCAATCGGACCTTTACCATCAATAGGCACACCCAGGGCGTTAACAACGCGCCCTACAAGTCCCATACCAACAGGCACCGAAGCGATACGACCAATTGGGCTGACAGTATCGCCTTCCTGGATATTGTCATAATCACCCATGATGATCACGCCAACATTGTCTTTTTCCAGGTTGAATGCGATACCTGCTACCCCATTTTCGAACCGAAGAAGCTCATTGTAGCGGGCATTTGCGAGTCCAGAGACACGTGCAATACCGTCACCGACTTCCTCAACATAGCCGATTTCGACAGATTCGACGTTCGGCTCAAAACCTTCAATCTGTTTCAGAATGGAGTCGTAGATGTTCTCCGCCATTCCAGGCTCCTTGCATCAATCTAGCGAATACGTACATGCTTGAGTTAAATTTCGATCTGAACACACCAGCCTTGAAACGACTTCCATGCAGGCGACGCGCACCACAGCCGGATCATTTATTAGGTTGGTCATCTATGACTGCCAACGACATGCAGGTGACAATGTACAAAAAACCCTAAAAGGGCCATCGAATTGTATCGAATTGCAGATTATTTGTCTACTTTTTCACAAATACCTTAGTCAAAAAACACACCAAAGGGGCGATAACATAAGCCTACCGTCGCATGTGTCAATTATCAAGTCAGAAACTTACTCTCAGTTTCTGTGATAGACGTCTCTTTCACATAGGATAGAATTAGGATGTGGAACTCGGAAACTTAAGCTCAAAAAGGGTTGTTACGTGATGATGAAGAAATTGTTTTTGTCACTATCAACGGCAGGCTGGGCCCAAAATATTGCTTCTAACTGGCCCCCTGCGCGAAAACTCGCCAGGCGTTTCATAGCAGGCGAGACAATCTGCGAAGCTATAGAATTAACAAAACAACTCAACAAACAGGGAATCGAAGTAACCATTGATTATCTGGGCGAAAGCGTCAAGGAAACTGAGGATACATCACGCGTAGTTACGACCTATCAAACAATTGTCCGCTACATCATGGAGCACAAACTTCTGGCAACTATCTCGCTCAAGCTCACACACCTTGGGTATGATATATCTCCTGAACTGTGCTTATCGAATCTGTGCAAGATACTTACCGTCGCTAAACAGGTTGATGTCGGCGTTACGATTGACATGGAAGGCAGCGACTACACAGAAGAAACCCTAGAGCTTTACCGTCGCCTACGAGATGAACACGGGTTTAGCAACCTAGGTACGGTGATCCAAGCCTATTTGTATCGCAGCGAAAAGGACATGGATCGGCTAACCCGTGAGGGAGCGCACATCCGTCTATGTAAAGGCGCATATCTGGAACCGCCAACCATCGCATATCCTAGCAAATCTGATGTTGATCAGAACTTCTTACGACTCATGCGAGAATACCTTGTTAATAGCAGCAGCAGCTATCTTGCCATTGCGACTCATGACGAAAAGATGTTAAGTGCTGCCGAAAACCTTATCGAGGAAGAACAGATCCCAGAATACCGTTATGAGTTCCAGATGCTTTTTGGGATTCGTACTGATCGACAGATTGAATTATCAAGAAAGCACACGATGCGTGTGTACATTCCATTTGGTGAGGCGTGGTATCCATATTTCATGAGGCGTCTCGCAGAACGTCCGGCAAATGTCTGGTTTATGGCAAAGAACCTGTTTAAGTAGTTACCTCAGCGATACATGACAGAGCCATAAGGCGTTACAATCGTTACAGAGCCAAAATTCAAAAATAAATTTGGAGGAAACAATGCTTCCCGTCTATGAAAACGAACCTTTAACAGACTTCAGCAAACCTGAAAATATAAGCGCTTTTCGCCAGGCGCTTGAATCAGTGAGAGCAGAAGTCGGTCAGACTTATCCCCTTGTGATCGGAACTGAAACTATCTACCTGGAAGAAACGTTTTCTTCCTTAAACCCCTCTCAGCCTGCTGAGGTAGTTGGATACTTCGCTCACGGCGATGCAAGGCACGCAGATATGGCTATCGAAACTGCGAGCAAGGCTTTCGCCGAATGGGGACAAACTCCTGCCGCAGAGCGGGCACGGTTTCTGCTGCGTGCTGCGGCTGAAATGAGACGTCGAAAACATGAATTTAGCGCGGTGATGGTACTGGAAGTAGGAAAAAGCTGGGTTGAGGCCGATGCCGACACTGCAGAAGCAATCGATTTCATGGAGTACTACGCACGCCAGATTCTGCGTATCGCGGACAGCAGTCACCTTCTTTATCCGTATCCACCCGAGCAGTTGGATTTGCAATATATACCGCTAGGCGTGGGCGCAATCATCCCACCGTGGAACTTTCCCAACGCCATCCTCACAGGAATGACATCAGCGGCCATTGTTGCAGGCAACACAGTCGTTTTGAAACCTGCCAGCCAAAGTGCATGGATTGGGTACAAAGTAGCCAGACTGTTCTACGACATTGGTCTGCCGCCTGGCGTACTGAACTTCGTAACCGGACCAGGTTCAGTGGTGGGTGCACGGATGGTAGAGCATATACAGACACGTTTTATCGCGTTTACAGGCTCACGCGAAGTCGGCATCGATATTTTCGCTAAAGCATCTCGAGTTTTGCCAGGCCAGAAATGGCTAAAGCGTTCGATTCTTGAGATGGGTGGTAAGGATGCTGTGGTGGTTGACGACAGCGCTGACCTCGATGCCGCTGCGCAGGGAATTGTGAGCAGTGCTTTTGGCTTTCAGGGTCAGAAGTGTTCTGCAGGTTCACGCGCCATCCTAGTAGACAAAGTTTATGACGAAGTTGCCGAAAAAGTCGTAAATCACTCAAAGGCTTTACGGATAGGTTCCCCGGAAACAGGACCTGAAATCAACCTTGGTCCAGTTGTTGATCAGGGAGCCTTTGAGAAAATTAACAGCTATATTGAAATCGGCGCACACGAAGGTGAACTGTTACTAGGGGGACAGATTGTTGAAACGGACACCAACGGTTATTTCATTGCCCCAACAATATTTGGTGAGGTTGAGAGTAAGGCGCGCATCGCTCAAGAAGAGATATTCGGTCCTGTATTGGCCATACTTCGCGCGCAAGACTATGCGCATGCATTAGAAATCGCCAACGGTACCGACTATGGTCTGACGGGAGCTGTCTACAGTAATAATCGTGAAAACCTCGAACGGGCCCGGCGAGAGTTACATGTAGGCAACCTGTACTTCAATCGAAAATGCACAGGGGCCTTGGTCGGCGTGCACCCTTTCGGCGGATTCAACATGTCCGGCACTGATAGCAAAGCAGGCGGTCCAGACTATCTCCTGCTCTTTACTCAAGGAAAGAGCATAGCCGAAAAACTATAGTTGATCCTCGCCAAGTTCATGTGCCCTGCGATAGGCCGCCCATATTGCATCACTGACAATAGTGCGAAGGCGGCCTTTTTCCATCTCATAAAGTGCCGATGCCGTCGTTCCACCTGGGCTGGTAACTTGATTCCTGAGAACAGCTGGATGAAGTCCACTATTCAATGCATATTCAACGGAACCCCGCATCGTCTGCAAGACGAGCTCCTGCGCGACCCTGCGAGAAAAGCCCATGTACACGCCGGCATCAATCAGCGCCTCCATAAAGAGAAAAATGTACGCCGGCCCTGTACCACTGAGTGCAGTAGCCATATCGAGAAAGCGTTCATCATCGACGTGTATTTCTTTTCCTAGAGCGCCCAAAAGGCGTTGTGCTTGTTCAAGTTGTGTATCTTTGACATCGGTTGTCGCAGTCCACACTGTAACTCCCTGCCCGATTTGGCCTGGCGTGTTTGGCATAGCACGTGCCACACGAGAGTTGAGCAATCCGCTGGTGATTGTGTGCAAAGAGACACCAGCTGCAATACTCAGAATCAGCTCTGTCCGATCAACGTGTCCACGTAGAGGCTGCATGACTTTTTCCATTGCTTGTGGCTTAACGCTGAGAACAATGAGATTCGCCGACGATGCCGCCTCAAGATTATCAGACGTCACGTGAATATGATGGGTCCCTTGCAATGCTTCTAGTGTTTCGCGATTTGGATCTGCGGCAATAATGTTTTCAGGAGACATCGCCTGTTTACGCAATAGTCCCTGAATGATTGCATTGCCCATTACACCGGCACCGATCACCGCTAGCGTCTTGTTCTCAAATACCATATTCAGCCCTAACCTATCGGATACTCCTGCTGCTGATACCACTGAGTGACTGCGGCCTCAAGCCTTTCACGAATTACTTCGACACCAATTCCCAATCCATCGGGCACAGCCAGAATGCTCTCAGGCCCAAGTACAAACGGAGGTTCAGTGATATCAGGATTGAAGTAACGATCAGTGGCAGAAATATCACTTGGAAACGTGACGCCTGGCAATGCAGCTAAAGCAACATTTGCTGCCCTACCGACACCGGTTTCCAACATTCCACCAATCCAGAGAGGCAAATCGGCCTCAACACAAATGCGATAGATATCAATACACTCGGCGAAACCACCGACACGCGCTGGTTTCAGATTCAAAACATCAATAGCGTTCACCTGCAATGCGAGTCTTAGATCATTAGCTGTACGAATGCTCTCATCAAGGCATATTGGCGTCGTCATATGTTGGTTTAACAAGCCATGCTCGTAAATATCATAATGACTTAGTGGCTGTTCAACCATTAGCAAATTGAGGTCATCAAGCTGAGTGAGGTGTTCTACATCTGCAAGTGTGTAAGCGCTATTGGCATCCAGCATCAGTGATATATCAGGCAACGCCGCTCGAATCGCTTTCGCAAACTCAACATCCCATCCAGGTTTAATCTTCAGTTTGATCCGTCGATATCCCTGATCGTAACGCTTACGAATGATCGCTAGCGTTGCTTCAACATCTGGTTGAATACCAATACTGACTCCAACCACCGCCCGATTCGTAGACGCATGGCCATCTGGCAAATATGTAGCGAGCAAATCAGTCAGACGCAAATCGTTGCTTCTTGCGAACGCATCCCAGACTGCCGCTTCCAGACCATGCTTGGCATGATGGTGATCACGAACAACCGATATCAGGTCACGCAGCTGATAGGGATCCTCTATTGTTTGACCAACGAGCAGTGGCACCAGAAAATGCTTTAAGATGTGATAGGCTGTTGCAACTGTCTCACCGCTGTAGCCTGGCTGGGGCGCAACGGAGGCTTCACCCCAACCGTTCACGCCTTCTTCAGTAATCACTTCCACCAGAACCGCACCCTTAAATGGTTCCATTCCGAAGCTCGTCTTAAGCGGTTCAACAAACGGCATTGCAATCGGATAGAGTTCAATTGCTTGTATTCTGATAGGATTCACAACTGCTGCTCCACAGGTGGACTATATAAAGTCAAATGAAGTATAAGCACGAGACAAGACGTAATACACTCGCCAATCGCGCCGAATAACATCCAAAGCAACATAGCCAGCGGGCAGCAAAGTCGAGAATACATCTCGTATCTGGTCACGCCACGCCTGTGCCAACCCAGTATCGAGTGTTTCTATCGGTACAAACTCTAACGGAATTTCAAGCAATACTGTTTCTTCATCCTGTTGTAGCGACCAACTGTCAGCAGGTATTAGGATATTGTCACGACCGAGCCTGGGCGGATTTACTACAGGAGTAGCGTCACGAACGCAGAAATCCCAGCTACCTTCAATACGCTGACTTGTTATTGGATGATTCACCCACCATTTCACAACAAGGCGATCTGCACGCAAAGTCGGATGTATAGCTGCGGATCCAAAGTAATCTGGCTGGTATGCCTGGCCAATTGCCGCTAACTTGTGCAAATTCAGGTAGGCGTTTCGCGCCAATAGTGGATCAAAAGTCCAAGTTACCAGCTGAATCCCATGTTTCAATGCGTAATCGCGCTGTGCCAATTTAAGCATCTCGCCAATGCCTCGCCCCCGCATTTCCGGCAAGACGACCATGCGTTTGCTCATTACCAGTAAACGCTGTGCGGCATTAGCAGTGGAATCTGGATCGATATCTGCGCCAAGAAAGCCAATGAGGACTCCCACCAACTGTTTATCGATGATCGCACCAAACACATGGCCACCATAGTTTACAATGCTGGCGAGCATATGCAGCGGTACGAGAGCGTCAGCATCCTCACCCCAGTAGACTTGCTGAAGATGAACTACTTGCTGTAGTTCTGTGTTGTCTGACAGTAGTCGAATATTTGCGCCATGCATATCCATGGAAATCGTCCTAAATGGCTAGATCGGACGCGGGCGATGGCGTAGAGCATAACGCACACTGCGCCAGAAATAGCGACGATGAGGTAGGTACATTAGCAGTGTATCTTCAAACCGCCTGGGCTGAAAACCGAAGTACTCATAAGTGTTACCCAACTGCGTAGTACGGTTCGTGGCCATTATGTCAAGCCATTGTGAGGTTACGAGAGATCGTGGAAACAAGCGACTGTAGATCGCTGTAAGCCAGCGAATTAAATAAGGGGGAACGCCGACGATGGCGCGTTGCATTGATGTAACACGCATTACAGTCAACAGGAGGTCTTCCACAGTTGTATATTCTGGGCCTCCGATCTCAAAGGTGCGATCGACTGCCTCAACACGCTCCAACGCAGTCATTAGAGCACGAACCAAATCATCGATGTAGATTGGGTGCAGCACCACTTCGCCATATCCAGGCATAAGAAACAAGAATGGGTTCGTACTGAGCATCATTGCAATATGATTGACAAAAGCATCTTCCTCGCCAAAAACCACCCCAGGACGTATGATTGTATATGCCAGACCACTATTCCGAACAATCTCCTCCACCTGGCCTTTAATCCGATGAAGCATATACGCAGACGAAGGCGCAGCGCCCAGATGACTTAGCACGATTAAGCGCCCGACACGTGCTGCACGCGCTTGAGTGATGAGATTACGGGTGCCCGCAAGCTCGATACGTTCCAGGTCGCGGCGACGTCCCCACCACATCGCATTTTCGAGGTGTACAATGGTATGCGCGCGCGTTACAGCACGGAAAACAGCCTCTTCTTCTAAGATCGTTCCCATAATGATCTCGGGAGCGTTTTCAGACGAAGTATCCCATGGTATACGGCGTACCTGACGTTCATTCAATAGCACACGTACTGGCAAGTTTCTAGCCATCAATGCTGTAATCAAATGACGGCCTACAAAACCAGTTGCACCCGTAACCAAGATCATAAACTTGTGAAGCGTCCTTTCTGATTGGTCGCAAAACCCCTGTCACAATTAACAGGCATTCACAGGTTATCAACATCATCGAGCAATTATATCATGTGCTTACCAGGCGTATAGCGTCCAACAACGGGATCAAAATATCCAGACTGTCCATAACCCATACTGATTTATCGTGTTATCTTTACTGATACAAACGCGCAAGTTGTCGATTTTCGGGCATTGATCCTACTCACGTTCAAGGAGGACACGGTGAATCGTCGTCGTGTAGTAATCACAGGGATGGGAGCCATCGTACCGACTGGCCACAACCCTGAAGAAGCCTGGGACAATGTAGTCGCTGGGCGAAGTGGCATTGGCCCGATCACGCTATTTGACGTTACACAGATTGAGAACCGGATTGCAGGTGAAGTCAAGGGCTTTGATCCTGAAGCGGTACTGGGCCGCAAAGAAGCACGTCGAACAGATCGTTCCGCGCAGCTAGCGGTAGCAGCATCGAGACAAGCGTTGGAGAGCAGCGGACTTACAATCAATCCGCAAAATCAGTATGAGGTTGGATGCATCATCGGCAGTGGCGTAGGCGGTATTGCTTCTCTTGTGGAATCCGTGGAAACCTTTCTTAGCAAGGGACACCGTGCTATTAGTCCATTGGCAATACCAAAGATCTTGATTGACAGCAGTTCGGGTAAAGTCTCGATGGAGCTTGGGCTACGAGGTCCAAACTTCAATATCACTACCGCATGTGCGACAGGCAACAATTGTATTGGTGAAGCCACTGAAGTGATCCGTAGAGGGCAAGCACGGGTGATGTTGGCCGGTGCAACAGAAGCTGCGATCGTGCCTATCACCATCGCAGGATTTAACAACATGAAAGCCCTGTCACATCGCAATGACGATCCAGAAGGCGCGTGCAGACCATTTGATGCAACACGCGATGGCTTTGTACCCGGTGAAGGTGCCGCCACACTCGTGCTTGAAGACCTGGACCATGCAATGGAGCGCGGCGCGACAATCTACGCCGAGGTTCTTGGATACGGTCACACCTCTGATGCTTACCATCCGACTGCTCCTATGGAAACAGGCGAAGGAGCGGCACAAGCGATGCGTTTTGCACTGGCCGATGCAGGCCTGCAAGCCAAGAATATAGACTACATCAATGCACATGGCACCGGCACACAGCTTAATGACAACGCGGAAACGCAAGCACTGAAGGTTGCTCTCGGCGAAGAAGCATACAACATACCTATCAGCTCAACTAAGAGTATGACGGGGCATCTGTTAGGAGCAGCTGGCGCAATTGAGGCAATCTTCTGTGTAATGGCAATCCGTGACGGAATCATTCCACCAACAATCAACTTGAAGACACCTGATCCAAATTGCGACTTGAATTACACACCTAATGTGAGTGTTGAGAGGAATGTCGACATCGCGATGAGTAATGGCTTTGGTTTCGGTGGACACAACGCGACCATTATCCTGGGTAGATATACGGCGAATGGCTCCAGAAACGAATAACCCAGAACGCCGTCGCAGTAATCGGCCTCCAGCACAGTATGCGCATGTGATCGGTTGGGGTATGGCTGTACCAGACACGATCTTAACCAACGATGATCTGGCAGCCATCGTCGAAACCAACGATGAATGGATACGGACGCGAACAGGCATCCGAGAACGCCGTATTGCCAGCGATCGAGATTCCGCCGCAACGCTTGGGCATCGCGCCGCGCAGCGCGCACTGGAAGTAGCAAATCTGCTACCAACCGACATCGACATGATCATTGTAGCTACTTCAACGCCAGAGCACATCTTTCCAAGCACAGCGAGCCTGATTCAAGATTGGTTGGGCGCAAGCAACGCAGGTGCCTTTGACCTGAGTGCTGCATGTTCAGGTTTTGTCTATGCAGTTAGCCTGGCGGCACAGTCGATCATGGCGGGTGGCATAAAGTCTGCGCTTGTCATCGGCAGCGAGACCATGAGCCGTGTCCTCGACTGGCAGGACCGAAGCACCTGTATCTTATTTGGTGATGGAGCAGGCGCTATTGTTTTGGGAGCGAGTGATGAGGAAGGAGGGATTATGTCCAGCGTCCTTCGTTCCGACGGCGCGGGGCATGATCTACTGGCTATACCGACCAACAATACGCGAAATCTGAACGGCCATAAGCTTGGCAAGATGTATATGCACGGTGGTGAAGTATTTAAGTTTGCCACACGCGTCGTCGACGAAAGCATACGTCAGACCGTTGAAAAAGCTGGACTGCAGCTAAGCGACATCAATTTAGTTATCCCGCACCAAGCCAACCACCGCATACTACAAACTGCCGCCAAAAAACTAAATATTGGCATGGATCGCTTCGTGAGCAATGTTGAGCGTTACGGAAACACATCGGCAGCTTCAATACCCATCGCATTGTGTGAAGCACTTGAACAGGGGCGTATTAAAGATGGTGACCACCTGGTAATGGTAGGATTTGGTGGTGGTCTATCCTGGGCCGCGATGTGTTTGAAATGGGGCGTCCCAGAAACGCTGTTTCAGCCGAGCGCCCCGTTTGGTCGACAGCGTCGCCAGGCAACGTATGTGTTAGCAAATCTTCGGTCGCGCATTAATCGACTACGGCGCCGCGTTAATCGGTGGTTGGAACTGCTGTTCTCAACAAAGAAAACGCCTACCAACTCGCGCTAGCGAAAAGAACAATGCTCACTCACTGTAGGCTTCGTGTATCCACTGACCCAATCAGGCACCAACGCCAGGTGTCGGCGTTGGAGTCGGTGTAGTCAGGGGTGCAATGTAGATTGTGACTTTACACGACGCAATGGGCATATCCGTCAGATCAAACACAACCAGTCGGAAGTCGTACTCTCCTTGACGATAACGTGCAGGGTTAAAAATAATCATCGCGCCCATATCACGCTGAACCTGCCGTATCTCTTCAATGACACCGTACTGATTGTTCGTCTCTGGCCCACTAATTTCTATCTTTGCACGTGAGAATTCATCAGCGAACGCACGACCGACAACCGTAATCGGTTGGAAGACGCGCATACCATTTGCAGGAACCTGTAATTGTGCACGCTCGTCGTCGCACCCTTCAACCGGTGGTGCATTTGGGATAATCGTACCTACAGGGGTAGGTGTCAATGTTGGTGTCAGAAGCAGTATTTCTTCGTTATCGCCTCCCAATGGTGGTACTGGCTCGATATCGAAGTCACTAGCTGCGAGCGGCGGCGGTGTTGCCGTAACGAAAACCCCGTCATCTGGTAACACTTCCCCCAACCTGCCCTGCATTTCAACTTCAGTTTGCAGAAAAGGAACAACCGAGAATTGAATCCCCGTTATTGCGACAACAAATAGAATCGCCAAAGTGACTGTCGTCAGGGAAGCAACTTGGCGTGCCCGTGCCAGATCACGTTCTAATTCAAAATATGTTGCACGATACTCCGACAGTGACAGCAACCAGCGCCGAATGTGTATAAGCGCAAGGGCACCAGCAATGATGTATAGACCGATCGCAATTCTATCGATGAAGAAGAACAGCGTGCTCATGCAGTTGTGTCTCGCAAAATGCCTCTCAGAAGTGTGGTCATCCGCGGTACGATGATACGTCCAGCCTCCAACACTTCCTCATGGTTGGCATCCGCATTGCTGTCAATGGTGTCAATAGCTACATTGGTTATACCAGAACAGGCTAGGACCCTCAAGCCAGCATGGCGTGCAAGCAAAACCTCATGAACTGTTGACATACCAACGGCATTCGCACCCAGTGCCCTTAGTGCGCGAATTTCTGCAGGCGTCTCGAAATTTGGCCCAGATACGGCAGCGTATACTCCTTCGTATACGGGGATATTCTCAGCTTCTGCTACGTTCTTTGCCAAGTGACGAAGGCCCCGGTCATATGTCTGAGACATGCCGACAAAGCGCGGCCCAAAACGCTCGTCGTTTGGTCCAATCAAGGGATTGTGGCCTGCCATACCCGGAAAATTAATGTGATCATTGATGAGCATCAAATCACCCACGCGGAACACAGGGTCAATGCCGCCAGCAGCATTCGTTAAGATAAGTATGGATATCCCTAGTGCTGTCATCACACGTATCGGAAATGTGATCTGCTGCATTGAATAGCCTTCATAAAAATGTGCTCGACCTTGCTGAGCTACAACCCATTGGTCTTCTAGTTTTCCGATTACAAGACGACCTGCATGACCATGTACAGTTGACAAAGGCCAGCCAGGTATTTCCTCGTACGGGATAACGACTGATTCATCCAGCGTATCGGCGAGTCCGCCCAAACCAGAGCCTAACACGAGTCCGAACGTCGGTGTGATCTGCGTGTGGCGTCTCACAACAGCGACTGCATCCTGAACTGTATCGTAAATATCTTTCATGGCACTCTCTCAGTCGGATAGCGATCATGTCTGAGGCACATAGCAATAGGATAAGAGAATGATAGGAACTTCTCTAGTCCTATTCGTCCTAGAAGCACAGCACTTGCCAAAACCTCAATTTAGGGTGGTAGCACAATCACAAGTTCGTGTGTAAACTACAAATATTAGAAGCTGTGAAGGAGCAGCTATGACAGGCTACGATGCGCATCGCGTCATGCGCGGCTATGTCGATGCATATGAAAAGCTTTATAAACGCACCCCCACTGGATTGCGCGCACTGGATAGTGATTGGGTAGTTGTGAATGGTGCACGCATGAGAATCGGGGAACTTGAGCATCTTACCCAGCAACTGTTACTGGAATATCATCAGTTACAGCAAAAAAGAAACGTAGTCGCACGACTGATTAAGTGGTTTAAAGGATAATTCTCCCAGGTAGTTTTTCATTTCCCTCTCAAAGGTCGCGATCGATTTCCTGGCGACGAAGCCCAGCTCTTTGTCTCTCCGCATGATAATCGGCCGGCGTGTCAACGTCGTGCAGAACGCTATCTGTGTATACCTGGACATAGGCAATTTCTTGAGCGTACTTGTTAAGCACATCTCTCAGTGATTCGTCCCTACCCAGACTCAGTATTTCCGGCCAGTAACGTCTTCCGATCAGAATCGGATGGCCTCGTCTTCCCTGATAGCTCGGGGCGATGATCTCATTCTGCTGTTCTGAATAAGCTTTTCTCACTTCGTACAGAACCCGCGGTTGCAGACGCGGTTGATCACCCAATACTACGAGCGCTGCAGATACATGGTCTGGCATAGCTCTCAGACCCGCTTTGATCGACGATAGCATGTCACCTGTTTTATGTGCTCGATTATGCGTAGTGCGGATTCCCAGTGGTTTCAGGGACTGTTTAACCTCAGCAGCATAGAAACCTGTGACGACAACGATCTCTTCGATACGAGATCGAATGAGCTGAGAACATATATGTTCGACAATTGATTGCCCGTTTTCCCACGGCAACAGCAGCTTGGGTTGCCCCATACGCGACGAACGTCCTGCTGCCAGCACGATCGCGCCAATTGGTCGCTGAACTTCACACACTGGATCTGATACATCTGTCGACCCCAAGATAACACCACTAAGTCTTGGATTCTTGAGGGCAAGTCGAGCAATCAGACGGGCGCGGCTACGAAGATAACCGTGTTCAGGAGTGTGATTCAGAAAACCTACGATCCTCGCGCTAGGAGGAACTCCTTTGAGTCCCATTTCGTCATCCCTGAGCACTTGGGCGATCCACGGTGACCGCACCTGGGAACCTTCATAGAAGCCGTACTTTTCCACCATCAGACGAGGATTATAGATATATTCCGGTGTCAAAGGGCGATCAAGTGCCTTTAGCGATACGACTGGCACGACCAGTGATGTCTCACCAGGAATAAGCGGTTCGTCGCCATGCGGAGCCTTAAACGGAAGCCCTTCAGAGGTGTCAGCTTCAACCAGAAGTACATCGCTGTCTACTCGATCCGGCAGAGATGACAGTTGCTCTGGCGTGATACCAGAAACTCGCCTGTTCTCAATGCGATCATGCATGAATACCATTTGTTGCCGGGAAAGTGCACTCGAGATTAAATCGGAACGGCTACCAATGTACATAGACTGAGGGAAGCGTTGGAGTTCATCTTCGGACAAGAACATGGTTGATGTCATTAGTACACGCCAACCGACTTCAACGAGTTCTCGACCAAGTGTTAGCATGACAGAGGTCTTTCCGCCTGCCCCTGTGAATGCCACTACCTCGCCACGTTTCAGATTGAGCGCCTCGCGCAGCTTCATCTCATTCGCCCCAACACTCATCCTGAAATCAGTATCAGGCTATACCCACGCCCTGTGCACGCAAAGCAGCAACTACCTTGTCCGGTGTGAAAGGCTGCGAGTTGATCCATACCCCTGTAGCATCATAAATCGCCGCTGCGATTGCCGGTGCAAGCGGCAGGAATGGCATTTCTGCCATACCGCGGGCACCCCATGGGCCAAGTGGGTCTGGATATTCCAGAATCACTGACTTAACTTCAAACGGAACATCGAGCGCTGTTGGAATTAGGTAGGTTGAGAGATATGGGTTGCGAATGCGACCCTGGTCGCTCACCAGGTATTCCATAAGTGCATAACCAGCTGCCTGCACGACAGCGCCTTCAATCTGCCCCTGAACCAATTGCGGATTAATTGCACGCCCAACGTCGTTTACCGCAATGACGCGGATTAGATGTACTTGGCCGGTTTCAACGTCTACTTCAACTTCAACAGCTTGAGATGCGTAACCATACGCAAAGTTGGGCTCACTACGTCCAGTCATTGGATCGTAGGGTGTGGTCTTCGGTGGACGATACATGAACTCGCCAACCGCCGGACGTTCTTCTGCCTTCCATGCTGTTAAAGCTTTTTCAGCTGCTCCGCGAATTGCGTTACCAGCCATAAATGTCAGCCGAGAGGCAGAAGCACTTCCGGAACTTCCACTTGTGGCGGTATCGGAGGCTAACAACCGCACTTTATCAACCGATACGCCCACCGCATCGGCAGCCATTTGAACAAAAACAGTATGTGCTCCTTGGCCGACGTCGGCACCTGCCTGTTTTACAACGACTTCATCTATTTCGGCACCGCCATACAGCTCGATGCGTGCATGGCAATGCTCAGGAAAACCAAAGCTATATCCAACATTCTTATATCCGCAAGCGATGCCAACACCTCTGCGCAGTACACCGCTGCCACCGCGTTCGAACTCTGTATTACAAAGCCACGTGCCATCAGAAAGGCGACGCCAGTACGATTCGCGCCCACATGCCTCAAGTACCTGTGGCATCGAAACACCTTTAGGAAGGGGCGTCCCTACGGACAAAATCGCACCTTCCTGAAACACATTCCTACGCCGCAATTCTAGCGGGTCCATGTCAAGTGCAACTGCGAGTTTGTTCATCTGACCTTCTGCAGCAAATAACGCTTGCGGAGCTCCAAAGCCCCTGAACGCGCCACATGGGATATTATTGGTATAGACCCCATAGGTATCGATGTGTATGTTGGGGATTTCGTAGGGACCACTAGCGGTGAGGTTGGCATTACCCATGACCTTGGTAGTCGTATAATTGTAGGCTCCTCCGTCCCCAATCAAACGAGCTTCAACTGCTACGATATAGCCATCGTATGTTGCCCCCCATTTGGCGTATACTTTGATGGGATGGCGTTTATGATGATGCAGAATGCTCTCTTCGCGGCTCCATTGCACCTTTACCGGACGTTGGAACTTCTGAGCGGCCAGTGCAAGAACAATCTGGACGGACATATCTTCTCGACCACCAAAAGCGCCACCGATGGCCGGATAAATAACGCGCACCTTTTCTGGTGGCAGATTTAGTGCATGATAAATCTGTTCCTGATCTTCGTGCGTCCACTGTCCAGCAACAACGACTGTTACACGACCGTCTTCGTCTATGTACCCCAAACCGGCTTCTGGCTGTAAGTACGCATGCTCCTGCCATGTCGTTTCGTATGTGTCTTCAACAACTACGTCGGCCCGTGACCACCCGTCTGCCATATCTCCTTTGCGAATACGATAGTGGCAAAGGATGTTGTTTGGTGTATCTGGATGCAACTGAGGAGCGTCAGGCGCCATTGCTTCTTCAGAATCAAAGATTGGGGGCAGGTCCTCATAGTCAACTTCAATGAGATTTGCTGCGAGGCGCGCGACGGTTTCCGACTCAGCTACAACAACTGCGACCATATCCATGTAGCATCGCACAACATCCGTACCAGATTTATCACCACCAGGGCCACACAGCACCGGTTGGTCTTTAGTGACCAGCCCGTATTCATTGATTGGGACATCCTGGGAGGTTAGAACGCCAATCACACCTGGAAATGCCAGGGCTTTCTGGGTATTGACGTTGATTACACGGGCATGTGCGCGATCGCTGAAGCGAATTTTCATCCAAGCTTGCCCAGACATATTTATGTCACCTGGGTAAGGAGTTTCGCCTGTGACTTTGCCATAGGCGTCTATACGCTTTACAGACTGACCAATGCTAAAGCTTTTCTCGCGCCCCATACGAATTCTTTCCTGTATTCAGCAACCGCTAATATGGACACCCAAAATAGGCCAACACTTACTCTACATCATCTCCGACATGCAATGCACCGTATTGTCTTTCACGATGCGCTTCTTTCTTGAGAATACGTCGAAGAATCGCGATAGCTGTTGCATATGTCGGTTCAACACCTGCATATGCCAGACTGCCTGCACCCAAGTTCTGACCGTGCTTCATAGGAGTGTCACTTGCATAATGCAGGATACCAACATCAAAGGGCACCGGGTAAAGATTTACGATCTCATTGTAAGGGTGTCGTTTTGGGCGGAACGCCTCATACACAGCTGATAGATAAGGACCGCCTTCCATTTCCACATCGGTGTATCCTTCACGATAAAAGACACTCATGTATGTCTGATTTTGCAGAAACGTACCCAGTGCCGTAATGGCTTTCTGATTATCCAATACGTTGCCATACGTCATAAAAGGCGACACATCGCCAGCGGTGAAACAATTATTGAACAGGTATGTATTTTGCGAGTGTTCATCATGAATGACATTAGGAAGCATTACATCGCCGATGCGTCCATTTAATGTCGCCGCCTTACCCATCACGTAAACACCCTCAATCAAATCGTTACGTTCAGTTATACGACTCAAGAGTTCGTAAGCCGCCATACCCAGAGGATAATCAATGTTTACTATGATTGCGTCTGTTCCAACAATGGCCTGCGCATGCTGGCGCATATCGAGACGAGGGTCAAGCCAATCTGCATTGATTCTCCCTAGTTCGATTATCTGTGCTTCAATCTCGAACCCATGACGGTTTGGGACTCGATGAATGCCAACGTGACGTTCAGCCTCTTGAAGCGCATTCAACGCCGTCGTCTCTTCATCGGCGATGAATTTGCCTAAGACGTAATACAGGAAATTCTCCAAACTCTTGTGACCACGGCGTTGAATATCTTCGTACTCAGCGACAAATGATTCGTAATTGTAATTACGAATGTAGTTGACAAGTGCCGATTCATGGCGATGTGCAAAACCCGTCAGCAGGTTGACGAGGGAATGGGTGTTGCTGCTGACGAAGTATATCGGCCGATTATCAGGGTCTATCCCAGCAGTATCTACAGCCTTACAAAGCTCTTCCCACCACGAAGCAGTTGCACGGCGATAATCAGCCAATGAACCTGATATCAAACCAACTGACATATCCTTTTCAGCAGTTGCCACTCGTTGAAGTATAGATATCAACCGACCCTGCCAGACAATCTCTAAGCGACGCAGGTCCTGTTCAGAAATACTCAGCATTGGTGCGAGCAGAGCACAATCATCGTCACTCAGTTCTTCAGTCAGTTGGCTTCGTGATGCAAGAAACTGTTGGGCACCTTTATTTCGGAGATGGCGATGCAGCTTATTCCATTCAATTTGATACGCTGTCAACATTGGCACCAGATCATCAATATCGGATCGGCTGGCAATGTACGCAATCAGCGTTTCATGACCATCGTAATGCATACGACGTCGCCGTCCTGGCGCATACACACGTTCCCAATTCGCTACATGCTGATACCCAGCCAGACGGAAAGACTGTTCTGTTTGACCAATGAGAACGCGATTAACTGCGTCCATACATCCGGGCAATCGCAGAGCAGAATAAATAAGCGCAGAGATATCCGGCTCCCACTCTCCAGCACGCACATGCAAGCTCGACTGCATTGCAGCATGACTTTCGACAAGAGTTTCCAAGTCAAAAGGATGGCTCGACCGAAGCAGCGAGTAGTATGTTCGCATGTAAAGTTGTATTTCGTCACCACTCCGGCGGGGTACTGTGCGTTCCATTGAAAACTAGCGGTTGTCAACAAACTCATTGAACAACCACCGACTCCTCTCGGATTATCTCTTCAAAACTAGCAATCAGTGTGGCGGCAAAAACTCAGTGCGAATTCAAACATTACGATCACGATTGCGCATACGATCACGCATCTTACGCTGGCGCATCTTTCGTGCGCGCTCTTCCGCAAGCTTTTCCTTCTTTATCTTGTCAAGCTGATTCTCTGTAACCGCATCTTTTCCACGTCGCCTCGGCGCCAATACAGTAAATAAGACAACGAATACCATTGCCAGAATCACAAAGATGCCAACACCCACCATTATGCGCATTTCCTCGACATAGTACGGAATTTCAGGAAGCGCATTATTGGCCAGCCAAGTATATACAGGCTCTGACAGTACAAAGGCAATTGCCCCTGCACAAATCGTTAGAATTAGCCCAAACACATATCGCAGTGCTCTATTCCAGTTTGTTCTGCGGCTCTGGCGGATTCGCCCTTCACCACCATAATCGTCACGGAGTGCCATCCTCGTTGCTCCTCTGCATCTGGCTGGCTTCTTTGAAAGCCTGGATAATTGCGTAATAACCTGTACACCGACACAAATTGCCACTAATGCTCTGCTGGATCTGTGCTTCTGTGGGTTCTTGCACTTCTTCCAGTAGTTTTGCGCCTGTCATCAGGAATCCCGGCGTACAATAACCACATTGTACAGCAGCCTGATCGATAAAGGCCTGCTGGATTGGATGCAGGTTATCTGACCGCGCTAATCCTTCAACAGTGATGATCTCTGCATTATGGGCACGTGGTGCCGGCACCATACACGCCATTACAGCTGCACCGTCAAGAAAAACTGTACATGCTCCACACTCGCCTTCAGCACATCCTTCCTTAGTGCCGGGTAGTTCGGCATCTTCACGGAGCCAGCGTAGTAGAGTTTTGTGTTGGCCAGTAGTAACAACACGGTATTCGCCATTGATTGTCGTTTCTATCGGCGTATTAGCTTGATGTATTACGGTATGTGACAATGCGTGCGCGTTGACTCGCGCATGATGAGGTCCCCAAAGCATCGCCGGCTTTTCGGGCAAGGATTCCTGCTGTACATCTTTGGCAAGCCTATGTAAAGCACGTCGTGTAAGCACACGGACCATATCGGTTCGATAGACAGCGGTACCACGTACATCGTCAATAGGATGTGGGATGCTCGAAGCAAGCTGTGATGCTGAATTGATCACGTCATCACTCAGACGTTGACCAAGGAGCATTTGCTCTACTTCTTCTAGGCGAATTACGGTCGGAGCCACACTTCCGACTGCCACGGCAGCTCGACGAACCGTGTCCCCATCGAGGTCAAGGACAACCGCCACATTCACGACCGATATAGCTTGAGCACGTCTCAGGCCGAGCTTAAGGAATATACCCCGCTCGTCTGATGTCATCGCGCTGAAACTTATGTCCGTGAGTAACTCATCTGGCTCCATTACTGTCTTCCGTAACCCTGTATAGAATTCTCGCAGGGGCAGAGTGCGTTCGCCTCTTGCACTACTGAGTGTAACATCCGCATCAAAAGCAAGAAGCGGTGTAATGGTGTCGTTTGCTGGGGACGCCGTGATTACATTACCAGCAACAGTTGCACGATTACGGATTTGCGGCGCACCAATCTCCCATGAGGCCTGAGCCAGGGGCAGTGCTCTCTGTCGAATCAATTCGCTACCGACAATATGATTGTGATTCACCAAAGGGCCAAGATGTATTCTGTCGCCATGGATTCGGATCGAATCAAGTTGTGGAACACGTGTAATGTCGATAAGTACACGCACATCGGGGCGCTTTCCCTGTTCGATTTCGATCAGGATGTCAGTCCCGCCCGCGATCACACGTGCGGCTTCATTGTGTTCACTTAGTAGCACGAGCGCTTCCTGAAGAGAACTTACACTGTGATACTGTTCCCACATCGCTCATCTCCTACTTTAATACCCTGCCCGGTCTTCAGTCCACAGCAGGTTCAACTTCTACTACACGATAAGGGTTTATGTTGATTATGGTCGTCTCACCATATTGGGTAACCACCTGGCGACGACGATCCCATGTGTGTACATGGCCATGAAACATATAACGTGGTTTCACATACTGCATCAAAGTCAAAAATGCCTTAAAGCCTTGATGCGGCAAATCTTCAGCGTCGTGGATATCTTTAGGAGGAGAATGTGCAACAAAGACATCTATAGAACGCCCTGATTGCAACTGCCTTAGTTTCTGCCGTGCAATTAACCCAAAAACCAGTTTTCGCATCTGGCTCTGCGTGTACTGTATAGTTCCTTTATTGTACCGCATTGAGCCTTCGAGACCGATAAAAGTCAGACCTTCGTAATCATATATGCGGTTATGAAGATTGACTCCCCCCGGAGGTATTTCTTCGTAGCGTTCATCATGGTTGCCCCTGACATATAGTAGAGGTTTGCCGAGGATAGTCGTGATGAAATCGAGATAGGCAGATGGCATATCCCCGCAACTTATGACCAGATCGACATCACTGTAACGGCGTCTCAAGTTAGCGGCACTCTCTAATGGTGCCATCACCGTATCGCTAACTGTCAGGATCTTCACGCAGTTGCCCAGCACACAGTAATCATAGATCAAGTTTCGAGTTCAGTAACGTTGCCCATCCATCGCATAGGATGGCCGCTACCACCACGACGTATCATTGTAATTTCGGCCATGATGCTTAAGGCAATTTCTTTCGGTGATTCAGCCTCAAGTTCAAGGCCAATCGGCGCATGAACACGCTGCAGGTCTGTTTCATCCAGTCCATGTTTTTCCTTCAGCGCACGTATGGTCAGCGCCCAACGACGCCTGCTGCCAATCAAACCGATATAGCGAGCAGACGTCGCTAAGAGCACTGGTATAAGATCAATATCAACCGGCAAACCCCGTGTCACGGCCGCAACATAGGTGTTTGGCGTTATCCTAAGTACATTTGATATCTCCGCAGGTTTGCACACAAGGTATTGATCCAGTCCTGGCACATAGTCTTCGTTAGCGTATTCAATGCGGTCGTCATTTAAGACAACACGATATCCAAGCCATTTTCCCAGTTCAGAAACAGCTTTGCCAACATGACCACCACCGATGACCAGCAGAGTAGGCGCCGCGTCAATAGGCTCGATAAATATTCGCGCACTTCCACCACAGATGCCTGGATCCCCATCTTCCAGATTATTCAGCGAGTAGTTTTCCACACGTGTTCGGCCTTCAGAAATTGCGGACTTGGCCGCTTTAATCACAAGGGATTCCATTGCACCACCACCTACAGTACCTACGATACTGCCGTCCGCGTAGACAAGCATTTTGCTACCTGTATGGCGCGGCATGGAGCCTTGAGTCTCTATTACTGTTGCGAGTGCGGCCTGCTGACCCTGCCTGTGAACATCGAGTAAAGCAGCGTACACCTCGAGGTGATCATCAGCCATTCTGATCTAACTCCACGATTCCCAAAATCACACGCCCGTCGGCTATTGTCACTAACTGTTCACTCATTACCGTCGCACGATGTTGAGGTTTTGCGGGATCATAGAATCCAGCCGCCAAAGTATAACGTCCGGGCGAGAGTTGAGCCAAGTCTAACACAATACGATCGGTGAAAGTACCAACTAACCAATTGCTGGGCGGTCCCCCCATGGAATAGCCATCCCATTGTGCGACCGGTGGCTGATTAACATCATCATAAATGTGAATAAACAAGCGATAATCACCAACCACTGGTCGATAAGTTGTCCATTCCAAAGAAAGGAGAAGCGATTGGTCCGTAATAGCCCATTCAACATCTGTTAGCGAAAACTCGCCGTTGTCAAAATCTACCCACGGTAAACGGCGTACCTGATTCGGCCTGTATTCACCAACCAAAAATACATGCGCATAAGACGTATAGGTCTGACCTTCGCCAGCTACGATCCTAACCGTCTCTTGGTCAGAACCGCTAACAGGAAGTCTCACCCACAATGGCCAGAAGTTACCAGGCACATGTGGAATGGTTCTAGAGGCAACAATCTGTTCTCCCAATAAGTACGTTAGCTGCGCCGCTTCACTCGCATCAACCAGGCTCAGCAGCAATACGTCGTCATACTGGGATTGGGCTGGTGTTGTGAACGACTCGGAGATGACAGCGGTCCTGCCACCTTCTAATAGTTCACAGTCATGCAGCAGACACAACATAACACGCTGTTGCTGAACTATCGTTGCAAATCCCGCAAAACTCGGTAAACGCATATATGCATAGTTATTATCTAATTCGGATTGTGTGTCTGCCACATTCAGCAAGTGTATCGATTCTGCCTTTAAACCAGTAGCTATACGGGGGTAACCCATAAGGCTGGGGAGAATCCGATTTAGCAACGGTAGTTCTGACCAGTCTGGTTGATAAATAGCCTGGCTGTTCGCTGCCAGAGCAACATTCAGATGCTGCTCAAGATCGACAGGAAACTCTGCCAATTTGTTCTCATACAGGTCGGTCTGAGAGAGTAAGCGCAGACCATAACCATGACCTAATCCGTAATTTGCTATGTAATCTGGTTGCTCACGAATCAGGAATTCAGCAACACTACCTGGACCATTGCGCCAGTAATGCGCGGCTCCAGGAGTCGTCAAACCCACAATATCCAACGTTGTGCGTTGACCAACGTAACGCATCAAGCCGACATCATGAACCGCCACTACTGCTTCATCAGACGTATTCGTTGAGAGCCAGTTTGCCATTGCGAATGGCTGATCTCGGACATAGGACACATTTCGATAATGGTAAAAGAGGAACTGCGCGGTAAGCAGCACGCCGAATATCGCAGCATACGTACTGATCATAATCTTAAGACTACGCAGCGTGCGCCATCGCAAGTACATGAACCACAAGGCATAGGTCGCCAATGGCCAGAACAGGACCATGATCGGGACCTGATAACGCTTGAAATGCCAAAAGGCGGTATCGAGAGTGGCTACAGCAGCGCTTATGGTCACCCACCAAACCAGGATAAGTCCACCTATAACGCGCCATCTCTTGCTCACTGTTAGCAGAACGAGGCCCACAATCGACAAAAGAAGCAAACCGGGAGGCAACATCCATCCTTCGCGTGGCGAGTAGCCCGTCGCAAACTCCCACCACATACGAAAGAACTGTTCAACGATGCGCCCTATAATCATTGTCCAGTCTTGAGGTACCAGCCCAAACAAGGATTTCGCCTGGTTGCCAGATGCGACAAATGTCCCGGTCAAGAGCCAGTTCACCACAGGTTGCAGCAGCAAAGCACCAGGGACCAGTAATAGCCAAAAACTCCGACTTGTAAGGGCTACAGAATAGTTGAAAAACGGCCAAGATGCTGCTGCGAATACAGCCATAATGCCGCCTTCTGGTCGAATGAGGGCCAAGAAAATTGCAGCCACCAAGAAAAGCAACAGACGCCGTTCGACCAGCCCAACTAAAACCCAGATCATCGCAGCGACGACAAGCCCTGTCTCCATTCCACTGAAAAAGTGCCATGTCAGCGAACCTGTCAGTCCTAACAAAACAGTGCCGGTTGTGCGCCATAACCAGGGCACCCCAAGCAGGCCCAGGAATCTGTAGACGCCCCACAACGTAATAAGTAATGCGAGGGCACCAACTATCATTGCCCATAGACCAAGATTCAGGTTGTTGAAACCAGCCAAGTAGCCGAAGGCGAGGATGAACGGATACAGGAAACTCGTTGCGCCGGATGATGGTGATTGTCCAGGGTTGTAACTGTACGGTTCGCCCAGGGCAAACTGACGAGCGTATTGAAAATGAATGTATACGTCGTCCAATGGCATGAGGAGATCGGTGCGGCCGCCCGCCACACCTGCCGCCACGAACAGCAGAAATACAGATGCTGTAAGGCTAACCAAGATGCCCCAGGTGTGAAGATTACGACGTTCTTCCATCATAGGGAGACAGAATATCATAGGGCGCGGTACGAGACCACGCCCCATCTGATCAATTGGCAAGTCGGGTCAGGATGAATAACCACCTGCGAAAATATCGATCATCATACGGACATTTGAACCAAGTGGATACAGTATTGGACAGGTTGCCCCCGCCGCCACATATTCGCGGACTTTAGCCTTTACTTCATCAGGCGTGCCACTAGCGGTAATCATCTGAACCACATCGTCAGGAACAAGTTTCATCGCTTCTTCGATCTGCTCTTCAGTGGCTGGCCAAGTTAGCACTTGATTGATCTCATCTAGGAGTTCCTGGCTCACACCACTGGCTTTCATGATATGTGGCTGTTGCCCCAAATACTGTGTTACCAGCTTACGCGCCGCGTTTAACGCTTTTGCTCTATCATTGTCAACGGAGCAGACGACCAATTGGGGACGATCAATGTCATAGACGCTCCGTCCAGCCAACTTAGCACCTTCTTCAAGCTGTGCCATTGCCATCTCGTTGTATTTCGGCGAAACAAGGTAATTCAGTACAACTCCATCTGCAATTTCGCCTGTCAAAGCAAGCATTTTAGGTCCTGTTGCGCCGATATAGATCGGGACGTCACGCGCCTCCTTACGGCCATGCACCACATCAAGCTCGACATCTTCAAGCTGTACAAACTCTCCCTGAAACGTTACGCGCTTCCGATCCAGCAAGTCTCTCACAACTGTCACAACCTCGCGCATGGCGAGCAATGGTTTAGTACGATTTATACCCACTTTGGCAGCAAGCGGATCCCACCATGCACCAATGCCACAGAGAATGCGATCAGGGGCGAGATCATCTAGCGTGAGGAAAGTGGCCGCAATCACAGCGGCATTCCGTGTCCAGTTATTGATCACACCCGATCCGATCTTAATTCGTGATGTCACCGCAGCGAATGCGGCCATTGGCACTATTGCATCACGTACCAATCGACTTTCCGCCTGCCATACAGCTTCAAAGCCTCGAGCCTCAGCGTACTTGACATAATCGAGTGCTTCAGGAAGCGGATGAGCGTCCTGCAGATAAAGAGCAACGCGATCAACCATGACAATGAACTCCTAAGCGTTTGAGAAGTAATGAAAGATACTTTGTATAATTATTCCGCACGCTGCACGATATCTGGCAGCACCCGTGTCAATAATTTAAACTCACCCTCGCCAACTAATTGATTATATTGTTCGAGATCATCTGGCACATCAATGTCAAGAAGAAGACTTTCAGATTCATAAGCACTAACAGTCGCCCCAGCTGAACGCGCAGCAGCAATATGTCGATCAAAACTGCCTATACCATACTGATAGTCGATTAATCCCGGTGGACGTATTAGCATTGCATTTGTTCCATCCCTAAGTCGATCTGGAGCAATGACCACGCAGGGCTCGTGCTGTCCCAATCTAAGGAGATTGCTGACATCTTGTTTGTTGACAAAAGGCAAATCAGCTGGAAGTAGTAGTACTGCGCCTGCTCCCCAAACTCTAACTATTTCCGTCGCACGTGTAAGCGCAGGATTCAGATCAGATTGAGCGCTTTCCTGGATCGTTCTCGCACCCATCTCACGTGCGATAGCCAATGCTTGCGTATCCCGGCTGATGACTAGCGTGCCTGCAACCTGTGGTACGCTATCCAAAACGGCCAGGACTTGTCGGAGCATCATCTCTGCAAAACGAAAACGTAGTTCTGGTGAAAGAACGGCGGCAAGCCTTGTCTTCGCCCTCTTAAGTGGCTTGACTGGCACAATCGCCCAAACAGTCATTTATTCCATCCCTCGATCCACATCAGCACATTACGTGCCAACGTCCGTTTTTTGTCATAATCTACCATCATTGTATCAAAAGCCGTCCATCGATACCCATGATGTGTCGATGAGACTTCGTGCTCATCTCGTATATCATACACAAATCCATTAATCACATCAGCATAGTGCAACGCAACAGTGCTGGCCGACACTTCGTACCCCAACTCAGACATTAGCTTTGCAGCGGGGCCCTTGATTGCCTTCTTGTTGACAATTGGTGTTATTGCCACACGAGGAATAAAGCGAGCCAACATCGCCGCCCTCAATTCAGACACCGCCATAATGGGACCTATTGACAACCATGGATTACTGGGGCCGATCAAAATGATGTCTGCATTTAACACAGCCTCCGTAACTTCCGGTGTCAGCTTTGCAGTATCTGCGCCACGGTAGTCCAGACCTCGCACACGAGGCTGCCAACGATGCCGAACAAAGTAATCCTGAAACGCGAGTTCCCCATACTCATATGTATCGACGATTGTTGTCACTTCGTCATCGGACATTGGTAGAATGTTCGCACGTATGTCCATTCTTTGAGCAAGATCTTGCATTATCTGCGTCAAACGCTTCCCATCGCGTAATTGCTCCGTACGCAACAGATGCGTAGCAATATCTAGATCACCTAGTCTAAACCAGGGTTCCTCACCATAAGCACGTAATCCATCCAATACGTTTATCGTATCTCCAGCGAGTCCCCAGCCATTCACACGATCTACACGTCCACTCAAGGTATACATGACGGTATCGATATCGGGACAAATGCGTAGACCGTAGTGCCAGAAATCGTCGCCCGTATTGACGATGATGGTTAGATTTTCCGGAGGAACAGTCGCTTTTAAGCCAAGGGCGAGCTTCGCTCCTCCAACACCTCCCACCAACAATACAACTTTTGGGCTACCTATCGCCACAACAACCTCGAATCTAGCGGTTCGCGACTGCGCTCACGCGACTGAGAAGGATACCCCATGGTAATGAGACCCTGTGGTTCCCAATCCCTAGGCAACTGGAGTACGTCTTTTACCACCTCGCCACAGAACAGTGGCGCGCACATCCAGCATGCACCCAAGCCCAAATCGTGCGCAGCTAATAAGATATTCTGACCGCACATGGCAACACTTTGTACTGCCATTGTCCTTTCGTGCTGGAGTCGGAGTTCGTCTTTATAGACATCCATATCCGACATAGACACACTCAGCAAAATCACGACCGGAGCCTGTGTCAGACGTTCAAATGAGCGCTTGACATCCCTGTCAATCACATCTTCTGGTACGTGATCCGCTTCCAGATCAGTGCGTAATTGATTTCCCATCGCCCTTGCAAGTTTGACTTTTGACTCTAAAGCAGTCATCACCACGATGCGCCACGGCTGACGATTATGTGCGGATGGGGCCCAGATCCCTGCAAACAGTACTTTTTCAATCACTTCGTGAGGAACTGGAACGGGTTTGTACCGACGTAGTGAACGACGTGCGATTATCGCATCAATGACAGGTTGTTTCGATCTATCCATCAGTAAATGGCGTCCTCAATCAACGATAGAGATCCTGCCCAGGATCACGGTTCAGGTGAGAAGCACGACCTTCCCCTACCGGATAGTTCAGGCCCCGCATCAGCACAACTGGACGCCCTTCATCCGCTTCACCACACAAAAGGTGGGCAGCAGAGGCAACAAGATCGGCAAACCCCTGCATTGTCACGCGCAGTTCACGTCCGTATAGATCATAGTGCCCGCGTAAATCCTGTACAGCCTGCATACCAGAAACACCGATTGCGACCCCAACGTTACCTCGACGAAATGGACGTCCGTGAGTATCGCTGATTATGACTGCTACCTCTTTATTCGTTCTTTCGCGAATGCAAGTACGTAGCTCGTCAGCTGACCGATCCGGATCAACGGGCAATAACAATACTTGATCATCCCCATCTTCAATGTTCGATTGGTCAATACCTGCATTCGCAGATACAAAACCTAAACGGTGTTCCACAATCAGCACATTAGGTGCCTGGCGAGAAACTAAACGGCTTTCGCGCAATACAAGCTCAACTACGCGAGGGTCCTTCTTTGTCTCCATAGCTACTGCAATAGCCCGCTGCGACGGCACGATCTCAGCGAGGTTTACGTAACGTCCTTCTGACTTGGAAACAATCTTGGATGAGACAACCAAAGCATCGTGGTCGTGAAGTGTCAAGCCGGCATGTTTGACCGCATGGAGGATTATGTCACAGAGATTGTCTCCTGGGTGAATTAGTGGAATCCCCGACAGCGCCCATGCCGACAAATTTGCAGAGGCAGTCATAACTACTCAGGCTTCCAGTCCAGTGATACGAATTCCGGCACCCTTCACCCCGTATTTTTTGTTTATATACAACAAAACAGGTGTCAAGGCTTCTGCTGCAACTGCATTCGCCAAGGGTCCGGCATCGATACCAAGTAACCCCGCACCTGCGACCAGCTGGATCACTTCTTCCTTCGCTGCTTCGTCATCACCGCACACCAGCACATCACAATCGACAGGCTTATTTGGATCTTTCAGCTTTACAGCGCTAACATTTTGGAATGCCGCTACAACCTGGACACTTTCACCAAGGAAAGCCTGCGCCTCTAAACACGCAGATTTGCCTTCTGGGATGAAAACAGTTCTGACTGCAGGTGGTGCCAACGGCACCGTCAAGTCAACAAGTATCTTTTGCGACAGTTGGTCCTTTACAGACTCAAGTGTCGCACGATGCGCACTGTATGGCACGCTCAACACGACAATACTGGCCTCAGAAGCTGCTTGTGGATTCTCCATACCAACTAAATAATCCCCACCCAGCTGGTCATTCATCTCTGCTGCGGCCGTTACAGCCTTTTCCAGGCTACGTGATCCAATTATGACCCGGTAGCCGTGCAGAGCCCATCGCATTGCCAATGCGGAACCCTCTTTACCTGTGCCACCTAATACAGCAATTGACTTTATCAAGGGCGCATCGTCGTTACTCACGCGTCACCTACCCCTTCTTATACAAGTTAATCCAGCAAATGAGGATCACGATTCTATTACATTCTGTGCGTTGCGCGTATACCGTTCCCAAACTTCTGGTGCATGTTCAAGTGCCTCAGCCACGATAGCAGTTTCGTCCAGGACCAAAACCTCGCGATCCTGCATGAGAATGTTTCCAGCAACGATAGTTGTCGTTACCATTGAAGCTTCGAAGCCAAACAAGATGTGCCAGGGCAAATTACCTGCGTTAAGAGGCGTGTACGGCTTGTAATCAACGAATATGAGATCAGCAACAGCCCCCTCTTCAATCACACCAAATCGTTCACCCATAAAGAACTGCTCAATCAAGCTAGCATTCCCGCGCGTTGCGATTTCCGCAATGGTGGCACCGTTAGCGCGACGTGGATCTCGATTAACGACTTTGTGGAGTAGGTAAGCCATCTTCCATTCAGCCCACATATTGTTACTAAAGCCGTCATTGCCCAGGCCAAGTCGTGCACCAGACGCCATCAGCTTTTCGATGTCCGCCGCACCTACCCCATTATTCATGTTGCTGCGCGGTTGATGCGTTATCCACACTCCGGCTTCTGCCAGAATTGCCAATTCGTCATCGTCTATGTGCACACAGTGTGCAGCAATCGTATTTGGACGCCATATCCCATAATCGGCCAGACGCAGCACGACCCGTTTGCCACTTCTTCTCAGGCTATCCTCTTGATCTGCCTCATGTTCTCCAACATGTATGTGAAAGCCAGCATCTGGAGGCGCTGCATCTGCGCAAGCCCGTAAAGATGCGTCATCAAGCGTTAAGCTGGCATGCAGTCCAAAAGTACCCCGGACACGCGGGTGATCTGAATATTCACGCATGAAACGCAGATTCTCAGCGATTCCAGCTTCTAGCTTATCTCTGCCGTCGCGATCAGTAACCTCATAACACAGTACAGCACGCAATCCTGATTGCTCTACGGCCTCCGCAATTACGTCTAGACTGCCATCAATGAAGTTAGGACTCGCATGATGATCAATGAGCGAGGTCGTACCATGCTTGATGGCATCCAGCAGGCAGACCATAGCGCTAAGACGCACTGAATCTCGAGTAAGTGCCTTATCTAGCGGCCACCACAGCCGCGAAAGAATCTGAGGAAAATCAACAGGCGGGCTGCCTGGAATAGCCATACCACGAGCATAAGCTCCATAAAAATGTGTATGTGCACAGATGTTGCCAGGCATTATAAGCTGACCATTTGCGTCTAGTACCGGTGCGTTGGAGTATCGGTGCTTCAATTCACTCGTATTGCCAATGGCATGGATTCGGCCCGATCGTATATAGACTGACGAATTGTGAAGGATATTGGGCGTATCCCCCCAGGTAGCCAACGTCCCGTTTGTGATTAGTAGTTCCATAAATCACCTTCCCGACCAAGGATAGTCCTGATGGGGGTCCTAATTCGTACGATCCACAAATGAATCTGCACAGCTATATAAGTCGGTAATCTCTTGTGCAGCAACAAACCGATCCCAGGTTGTATAGATAAAGGCTACTATATGACGTTTAGGATTCAGAATGGGGGGCACTTTGGGCAGCAGGCTCTCGATGTTGATTTTGTAGTACATTTCATTTGCACGAGAATGATCTGATTCGTTCGGCAAGAGTTCATGACGGTAAACCAATTCAACACCCATTCGCCGCCCGTAATAATAGACCCCGCTCGCACCGAGTGCTTTGGCAGCGGTACCGCTCAGAAAAAAAGCGATATACTCTGCGTAAATGCCGTCATGCGCCTGCTGACGAGGAATACGATACCATCGTTCCCGCACAAGCAGCTGCAAATCTCGTTTGCGGCGTACGACGCTCACTAAAACACGGTCATCGGGATACACGCCTAATCCTGAGCTGATTCCGGCAGGTTCGTCACTTGCCGCTGTCGCGTTGCAAGAATCCGAGCATCTATTGCTGCCACCATTGCCTGATGATCGTGCCACCAAGCTGGGTCACGCTGTGCATCCAGGTCCGCAACTGATTTACCCTGTTGTTCGACCCAGGTGTAGTATTTCAGATTGTGCCAGCGCTCTCGGGTTTCAGGGGTACCACGCATGACCCAGTCTGTGGTTGCTCCACGAAAAGCACGCTCGATAGTGCCATAAGCGCGAATAGGCGTCATTGCCCCATACTGTGAATTCATACTTTGCATAGTCGAGTGGTATCGCTCGAGCGAGTCCGTCGCTACGGTCACAATGACGTCGTCAGCACCCAGATCGTAGTATTTCGCTGTTTTAATAGCCCCGATGATATTGCACATGGCACTAATCCCGAAAATATCACCGAAGCATTCCGCTAATCCATCTGTCAGCCCGTAGTAATCCGACAAAACCTGGCGTCCAACCGAATCTGAAAAGACACGCAGGGTGTGCAAGCATTCCATATCATCAATACACATCAATGCATCCATATTCCACACATTGTGAATCCAGGTGACATGCTTGTCACCTATTCCCTGGATCTCATGTGTTCCGTAGCCGTTGTTATACAGTGTCGAGCACTGGATAGGTTCTAGGCCAACGATGCGGTGTTCCGGGAACACCTGCTTGAGACGATCACCAGCAGCAATTGTGCCACCGCTCCCCATGGCGCTGACAAAAGCTGCAACGCGTCCATTTCCGATGTTTTGACGTGCTAACTCTTCGACCAACTCAACGATCGTATTGCCAGTAACGTAGTAGTGAAAACGATAGTTTCCCATCACTTCAAACTGGTTCAGTACCCGGATGTTTGCATCACTATCGCGGAGGCGATTCACTTCATCATAGATTTCTTTGACGTTGCTTTCACTGCCATGCGTGCGAATTATACGTGCACCATAACTCTCAATGCGTTCATAACGCTCTGCGCTCATTGCTTCAGGCAGGACAACTACGCTGTCATAGCCCATTCGGCAGCCTATGAACGCTCCCCCAATGCCATAGTTACCCGTAGAAGGCCAGACTAGTGTATTAACTGCTGGATCAACTTCCCCAAACAGCTGCTTTTCGATTAATACAGAGTACGCAGCGCCTACCTTGTGGCTACCAGAGGGAAAACCCATGCCATAGACAACAACGATGTTGGCGTTTACGCCCGTTAACTCTTTAGGGAGGACGACGTGGTAGATTTGGTTACCCGCGTCACGCCAGGTGATATTATATAAATTTATCGGATCGAGGGGACTATTCTTGAATGCGTCCAGGGCGCTCGCCCGCACCGTAGGATCGATTGTCTGTGGATGTAGCATCTCCTCAAAAGTCGGCCCGATTACCATGATCTCACCTTTTCAATTTTTCGTTCGCGCAGGCACATGACAGATAAGCTGGTTCGTCATTTTGCCGTTGGAATATGAATTCAGTCAGTTATTTGACGAGTTAGCTGTATCAGGACGACATTGTACTGTAACTCTTTTCATCTCTCAGTACCGGTCGCGTTGTTCAAAATGTTCGAAAGCAAACTCGTCTTCTTACAACTTTGATGCTTATGCTAAGCCCAGCACCAAAGCTCAAACTCAGTCATTGTGGGTGGATACATCTTGTGGCAAAGACGACCGATTAACGTCATCAAAGCCTTCCTTTGAAGCCACAATATACGATCGCTCTTCTGGCACAGGAACGCTGTCTTCCTCAAAGCCCCGACGTGACGCTACTATATAAAGCGGTCGGTTACGCGCCTCATCATAAATGCGAGCAACATACTGACCAATTATGAACAGAAAGAAAAGCTGAAACGAACTAACCAGCAAGAGCAATACAATCGTAGTCGCCTGACCACCAAAAAACTCTTCTCCCACGCCAATACGCAGCAGCGAAATCACTATGGCAACCACAATCGCGCCGACGCCGAGTAAACCGGCTAGATATATCATAATCTGCAGCGGAAAGTATGAAAAACTAGTTACCGCATCGAGAGCAAATCTTATCATCTTTCGTAGAGGGTATTTGGTTACACCTGCCGTTCGCGCATGGCGTACATATTTGACGCCTGTCTGCCTAAAGCCCACCCAGCTGGTCATTCCTCGAATAAAGCGATTGTGTTCGCGCATCTGACGCAGGACACTCGCGACGCGTTCATCCATCAAGCGAAAGTCCCCTGTATCCACAGGAATATCGACATCTGTGATGCGGTACAGCATGCGATAGAACATTTTCGCTGTAAAACGTTTAAACCAGCTTTCGCCTTCTCGCTGCTCACGCACAGCGTAAACAACATCATAACCTTCACGCCACTTTTCTATAAGATGAGGTATGACTTCCGGTGGGTCTTGAAGGTCTGCATCAATGAGTACAACTGCACGCCCGCTTGCGTGATCCACACCAGCAGTCACTGCTATTTGGTGACCAAAGTTGCGAGCGAAGTTCACGACTCGCAGGTTCGCGTCTTCTCTGGCCAGCCTCCTCATTATTTCTGCTGATTGGTCACGACTTCCATCATTTATGAGTATCAGTTCCCAAGGCTCTCCAAGCTCAGACATCACTGACTTCACACGCGCATAGAAAGCGGGGAGTATTTCTTCCTCATTGTATACTGGCGCAATAATCGAGAATGTAGGACGTGTCATAGTACTGACCTGCGCGTAGCAGACGCGCGGAGATGGGCACGTATTGCATCTAACTCAGGTGATACGCGTATGCCACCTTGGACTGACTGCTGCGCCCGCTTTACATCCTTCAAGCCATTGCCTGTCAGCAGCAGAAGCACACGTTCTTCTTCGTTAAGGATATTTAATTCTACAGCAGAACGAAGACCGGCAAAAGTTGCGGCAGCAGCAGGTTCAGCGAACACACCAGAACGTTGCGCGAGTTCTGGAATCGCAGCAATAATCTCCTCGTCACTGACTGTAACATATGCACCACCTGTCGCTGTAACAGCCCTCAACGCCTTGACTCGATCGCGCGGAAGACCAGCGCTGATGCTGTCGGCTATTGTATGTGCGTTAATCGTCATTATCTCAACACCAGAGATTCCTTGTTGCCATGCACTCGCTAGAGCTGCGCTCCCTGATGCTTGTACACCTATAATCCGTGGAATCCTCTCTATCCACCCTAATTCATATAAATCGAAGAATCCCTTGTAAACACCACTAATGATATTGCCATCGCCGACGCTGACCAGTATGGCATCCGGAACCTGCCAGGCTAACTCTTCAGCAATCTCAAAGGACACCGTCTTTTTGCCTTCAGTAGTGAACGGATTCACGCCGGTATTGCGGCAATACCAACCCTCTTCGTGACATAGCTGCATACATATGTCGAAGGCAACGTCGTAAGTATCTTCTATAAGCACAACTTCTGCACCATATACGAGCAACTGCGCAATCTTCGCTTCAGGAGCGGTCGCAGGAACAAAGATGATTACATCGATCTCTGGCACTGATGCAGCTATCCCGGCAAGTGCTGCCGCAGCATTCCCGGTACTTGCAGTGCTTACAACGGGATATCCCATCGCCATTGCACGTGCAACAACAAGTGAACTTGCTCTATCTTTCAGTGACCCTGTCGGATTGCGCCCATCGTCCTTCAGCCAAACTTTTGCCAGCCCAAATTCCTCCGCAATCCTCGGCACATCGTAAAGAGGTGTACACCCCACGCTGAAGCTAATAGGTGGTACACGGTCTTCAGGCTGTATAGGGAGTAAATCCCGATAGCGCCAGATCGAAGTTTCGCGTTGTTGGCTTAGCCTATCGCGATCCACTTGTGTCGCAAGCTTTCGATAGTCATACAGCACATCAAGAGTGCCTACCTCTCCGCACTCAGGACATGTGTATGTGACTTCTGCGGGCTCAAAATCTCGGTGACACACCACACAACGTAACGTCAGAATATCAGCCATATGCCTATCCAACGAAATTAATCCATTCCGGCACCCCGGCCAGGAACGATGTGGGTTCCTGTTTCACTATGGAGTGCGCGTTGCAAGTTTTGAGGATTTGTTATGATCGCGCGAGGTCCGCCATTGCGCACAAAGTCGACAGCAGCTTCTATCTTTGGCAGCATGCTACCACGCGCGAAGTGTCCCTCTGCCATGTACTGCTGCGCCTCTTCAAGCGTTATGGTATCAAGCTCACGCTGATTCGGCGTGTTGTAGTGCAGCGCGACTTTCTCAACCCCGGTCGATATCATTAGGAGATCGGCACGGAGGATTTGCGCCAACAATGCACTAGACCGATCCTTATCGATTACAGCGTAAACACCTCGAAGGCTACCAACCTCGTTTCGAATGACAGGAATTCCGCCGCCACCACAGGCCACAACAACATACCCACTCAGCATCAGTGCCTGTATCGCATTGATCTCCTGTATTGCTTGCGGCTTTGGTGACGCAACGACGCGGCGCCAGCCTCGACCAGCATCTTCCATGACATTCCAACCTTGAGTCTCATACTTCTGCGCCTCTTCTTCACTCATAAATCCGCCAATAGGCTTTGAAGGATTTTCAAAGGCGGGATCATCTGCGTCAACACGCATCTGAGTGACAACCGAAACTACAGTACGATTCATACCAAGACGACGCAATGAATTATCAAGTGCCTGGCACAACATATAACCGATACTACCCTGCGTATCAGCCACAACGAGATCTAGCGGAACGTCGTGGATCCCCTCGCGTGTCGCAATCTCTCCGCGTCGCACGATGTATCCCACTTGTGGACCATTACCATGTGTCACAACAACATGCCACCCCTCAGCGATCATGTCAGCAATATGGCGACATGTCTTGCGGGCTGCGTCCCATTGCCTTGCAATGCCGGGATCGGAAGGATCCTCGATTAGGGAATTTCCACCAATGGCAACGATGGCAAGCTTTTCGATCATGACAACGCCTCACATAAAGTAGACGCAATCGCCCCTTAAAGAAGCAGTATAACGCCATCACCCAGGCCGAACAACACCGGCCAACGCTGCCCAGGGACCGATATCCCAATAACGTGTTGCAGCCCCACTCGGCGAGGGCAACACCCAGATATGGGTCTCACCGATAACCTTCGCCTGCATGCCATAGCATATCTGATGCGTTGGTTGATCGAAGAAGACAGAAGCTGCCTTCTTACTCGTAAATGCGACCCACTGCGGACTGAAAACATGTATTTTGTTTTTAAAAGCATGGACATCATAATCGGTCGCTGACAAAGCTGCATCAACGCCTTGAGCGCACTTGGCAAGATCAGTGAGGCCTATACCGTGGTTCAAAAGTTCAGGGAATTGCTGAGGTTGCATCAGTGACGGCGTTAAGCCAGTATTGAATAGCGTACGCCAGAATCTGTTCGTTGGATTCGCATAGTACGCACCAGCGGCAGCCGATTTGTCGCTCGCTGCGGTACCGCAGAATACGATACTGAGATGAGTTGACAACAAATCAGGCAGAATGGGGTCTGGTTTCATGAATGTGCAACTTATGCAACTATGCCGCCACCCTTTGGGAAGCGATGGCGGCATCACGAATTAACAGTCTCAACGCATGGTCAAAGCCATCGCGGCTTTCTGAACATGTAGTCGGTTTTCAGCTTCATCGTAGACGACACTCTGGTGTCCATCTATGACGCTATCCGTGACCTCTATGTTGCGATCAGCCGGCAGGCAATGCATATAAGCCGCATTATCTGCTGTGAGACTCATACGCTGATCGTCAGTTATCCAGTCGGTGTACTTCTTCCCAATCGCTGCGCTTTCATCATTATCCTCTGTTGTCAACCAAGAGCCCCAGGATTTCGGATAAACAATGTCTGCGCCTTTAAATCCGGCATCAAAATCATCAAGGATTTCAAAGCTCCCACGAGAACGGCGAGAATTCTCCTTAGCCTGCTCTACGATTTCTGGCATCAACTTGTACTCAGGTGGATGTGTCAACCGGACGTTCATGCCAAAGCGTGTCATCAACAACACCAGACTTTGGGGAACACTGATTGGTTTCTGATAGCTGCTTGCATAAGCCCAGGAGACATTAATCGTGCGACCTTTAAGATCACGACCGAATTTCTCGATTATTGTCATAAGGTCAGCCAGTATCTGGAATGGGTGATAAACATCGCATTGCATATTCAGTACAGGAACGCGACTCGCAGCTGCAACATCTCGTATGTATTGATTGCCGACCTTCCAATCACATTGGCGAATCGCAATACCGTCGGTGTATCGACCAATGATTTCTCCTATTTCTTTGGCCGTATCCCCGTGACTGATCTGCGTGGTACTGGCTTCAATAAACTGTGCGTGTCCGCCCAGTTGTGCCATTCCCGCTTCAAAGCTAACGCGCGTCCGCGTGCTTGTAAAGAAGAACAACATGGCCAGTACTTTATCGCGTAGCAACGCATGGGGTTCTCCTAACGCACGCTTGCGTTTTAAGTCAAACGCAACATCGATCAACGTGTCGATTTCTTCTCGTGTCCACTCTTGCGTGGTGATGAGGTCGCGTCCCCGAAGATCAGTCTGCATGTGGGTTTCTCCCGGTGGAAATAGGTCATTGCTAATGGGGTACAATGATTGGCAGCAATCATACTGCTGAATGGGACCAGCAGCAACAGAAGACGTTGATATTGAGGAAATGTATGAGCCAGATAACGTTGGATGAGTACCAGAAGCGTGCACTGACTACCTATAGCCGTGAGGATCAAGGCAGCCAAATCGGTATCGCATATACCTCATTAGGTCTGGTAGGTGAAGCCGGAGAAATCGCCAACAAGACGAAGAAGATACTTCGAGGAGATTACAATGCAGAGAGCATTCGTGATGATCTTGCGGCCGAACTAGGTGACGTCTTGTGGTATCTCGCCGTTGTCGCACACGAATTTGGACTCTCACTAAATGACATTGGTCAAGCTAATCTCACCAAATTGGCATCGCGCAAAGCTCGAGGGGTAATCCAAGGTAGCGGGGATCATCGCTAATCAAAACCAGGGCGGTTGGACTTCGACCGCCCTAGCAATTACGTCAATACGTTTTCCATCATCTTACGTGTGATGGCCATTTCGACAGTATTGATGGTATGACCCAAGCCAGGAAATATCTGTTTCTTGACTCGCCCGCCCATTTCCTCGAGGATCGAAGCACTTTCGTGTACTCTGGCTATAGGAATATGTGAATCTACATCACTGCATCCAAGGTAGATTGGTGTGCCATCCAGCTCAGGCTGATATCCTACCAGCTCCCCCTCTGCACCGATGAGACCGCCACTTAGTGCAACAGCGCCTCCATATCGCCTCGGGTAACGAGCGACATATTCTAGCGCTAGACAACCACCCTGGCTGAATCCCAGCAGCATAATACGCTGCGCTGACACCCCGCCCTCTAGGATTGTATTCACGACAGAATCTACCTTTCGCAATGCGGAAGATAGAAAAGGTTCATTTTGTTCGCGCGGCGCGATGAATCGCTCGGGATACCACGTATTATCTTGGGCAGATGGAGCGAAGAATGCATAACCCTGAACATTGATGTGGGTAAGCAAAGGCAGAATACTCTGAGCCCCTCCGCCCCGTCCATGTATCAGAATCATGGCCGCTTTTGCTTCATAGAGTTCGAGGCCTGTCTGAAATACAGTTGTATTCTCATGGGGATGCGTGTTCAACATGATTTGCTCCTCATGCTTGATTCGGATTCCATTCAGGAATCACAAGTGGCTTCAGCCGCGCCTCGATTTGTGGCCGGTGCTGCTCCAGCCATTTGGGCAATTGCAACCTGTGGCCTAACTGCGTGACATCCTCATCAACCGAAAAACCTGGTCCTAAGGTCGCCAGCTCAACGATGTGTCCGTCTGGATCTCGTGTATAGATGCTGCGGAAATAGTCACGGTCCATGATTGGTGACACGCGATATCCGGCCTCAGTCAGGCGTTTTTGCCACTCTGTCTGCTCTTCTTCGTCAGTCACTGCCAGAGCAAAATGGTGGGTCATGCCTGTTCCCATCTGCGCATAATTCGACCTGGCTGGTTGTCGCTCGAAATATGTGATCAAGGTCCCAGGTTTGCCCTCATCAACTCCCCAATACCAGTGTGCACTGCCAGGATGATCAAAGTTTTCCGTCATTTTCAACCGTCGCATACCCAGCAGTTCGCGATAGTACCGATCAGTTTGCTGGATGTCACTCCCGATCACTGTGATGTGATGCATGCCAAACTTCAGCGCCATCGAGTCGGTTATTGTCGGTACAGGTTCCCCCCAGGTCTCTTCGCTTATGGCGTTCTTGTCACGTCCAGCCAGAGTATGAGCATCAGGAACCGACTGGAATGATGTACCAAGGTCATCGATTGACTCATCAACTGTCCATCCAGGTCCTGCAGTCGCTATCTCCAAAAACACACCATCTGGATCGTCGAAGTAGATACTCCGGAAGTACTTACGATCGTACGGACCCTTGACTGATATGCCAAGGTCAATCAGACGACGTTTCCACTTCAATAAGCTGTCATTATCTGCGACAGTCAATGCGAAGTGATGTGTGCCACCAATACCTGTCCTGCCTTTGGGTAGACCCGACCATTCAAAGAATGTGATCGCTGATCCGGGTGTACCTGCTGCATCACCGAAATAGATATGGTATGCACTAGGGTCATCGAAGTTAACTGTCTGCTTGATTAGGCGCAGCCCAAGTATGCCTGTGTAGAAATCTACAGTACGCTGTGCATTCGCTGAAATGAGTGTAATGTGGTGCAAACCGAGGATTTTCATATAGTGCCTCCTGTTGTCGAGTTGCTGGTGTCGATTCTTCCCAGCTTAACCGACGCACATGAGGCACAGTTTATTACGTCTTAAACGGACCATAGTCCGTTTCTAATGCAACTTTGATCTGTATTTTTGCGCGCGTTACCCTCCGAGCTGAAGATACTTCAATCGGCGCTTCACCAGCTGACGCAAAATCGAACGCTAGGCACACAAGATCCGTTCAAACGGAAACCTCCTAGTTACGAAAGGCCTACCGGTTCAGAAGAGATGGTAGCAATGTGTACCATTCTGTCGCCTTGACAACGTCATCCAACTTGACCTGATCGAGCACTGTATGTGCATGAATCTCGTCGCCGGGACCAAAACCGATTGTAGGAATACCAGCCTTGCCAGCCCAGTAGATTCCATTAGTGCTGAAATCCCACTTGCCAGTGTCAATCTGACCGTATAATGTCCTGCCCGCTTCTAAGCCTGCCTGGACAAAAGCGTCATCATGTTCAAGAAGCCAGGCCGGGTATATCTTATCGAGAGGAAATATGAACCCGGTGTAGCTGGGTTCATCATAGATCAAAATTTCAGCTTTAACATCATCACGCTCGCCAATGATTTCTTTGATTCTCTGAAGTTCCTTGTGGGGATCTTCTCCCAGAGTCAAACGCCGATCTATGTAGATTGTGGCCTCATCTGGGACCGCATTGATACTCGGGGTTTTGACTTCCATATCTGTAACGGTAATGCGGCCTACGCCAAGGTACTCATGGTTTCCAAGCTCGGGTTCGAGGTGGCGAATTCGCTCGATAATTGGTAACAGCTTATAGATAGCGTTATCGCCAAGATAGTTGCTCGCCGCGTGTGCACTGCGCCCTTTTGCCGTTATCTTGAATTCTACACGGCCCTTTTGCCCTCGATACACCTGCATTTTGGTCGGCTCACCAATAACGACAAAGTGTGGCTTTATTCCTTCCGTCTGAACAAACGCGTGAGGAGCGCTACCATCATTCCACTCTTCCATATTTCCAAAGTAGTAGGCTGATATGCCATCCAATAGACCAAGTTCCTTCGCAATGGCAAGGCCATAAATCATGCCGGGTGTGCTCTGTTTTTCGTCACATGCACCTCGGGCGTACAGAACACCATTCTCTACTTTCCCTTGAAAAGGATCCCACTGCCATTCATCAGGATTACCAATACCGACCGTATCGATGTGACTATCGTATAGAAGGATGGTATCGCCATCGCCTATACGCCCTACGATGTTACCCATCTTATCCCACCAGACTTCATCAAATCCGAGTTTCTTCATTTCAGCTTCGCAGCGCTCTCCAACTTCTCGGATCTGACTGTTCATACTGGGAATCGCTACGATCTCTCTGAAAAACGACAAGATCTGGTCCCGCTGGGCTTCAACGTGTTGTTTGATCTGCTCAACTACTTTGGGGTCGATAGACATAATCGTGCTCTCCTAATTGAACCGGGAACGACTGAAAGTCGTCTTTCATCAGTAAAACCCGGGTGTTACGCTAACCCTCATAATGGACGCGTGACCAAACTTCATTACCAGTGTCTTTGGCAGTGGCAATATAGTTGTGATCTAGCGTCAAAAGAGTCGGATCACCCAGATAAGTCCATCTAAGCTCACTACAGAACCAGCTCGCTGGAATGACAGATCTGAATACGAAAACTATTCGGTCAATGGATGGTGTCTGCACAACCCCACTCCATTTTAGGTCTAGTTCGTCCCAACGACACTGATCGCAGAGTAAATCACTTGCCTGATTCCAGGGTGATTTTTCTCCGTTCATTTGAATACGGGGCAACCATTGATCACCACCTATCGGTACTGTCAGCACACGCTGCAAAGATTCATCCTGAATGATAACAGCGGCATTGACTTCAAACTGATGCCAGCGTGGCTCTATGTGCCCTCTCAGGAGATTCTTCACCCAGCGCCAGGCGAGTTTCTGTCTGATTTCACGCAGCTTTTCTGGAGGAGTCTCCAGAACGAATTGGTGCGTCCCGCCTGACAAAACATCACGCACCATGAAATCGCCAAACAGCCTTGAAGGTAAAGCCTCAGGTTGGAAGTATCGATTCGCAGTTGTCTCTGCAGTTTCTTGCTGCAAAGTACCACCTGTCTGACGTGCTTCGTAAAGCACGTTCAGGCGGGACTGTCCTTGCAAAAAATAGAGTCCAACCGGTCGAAGTATCTCACATGCCAGACCAGTTTCTTCTCGAACTTCACGAACGGCTGCGTCTGTTAACAGTTCACCGGAATCCAGCCGACCTGTTGGCAAGTTCCAAACATCAAGATCACCACGGCGGGATAGAAGGATTCTACCCACCTCATCACGAACAGCACACGCAACGCCAATTCGCAGAAATGACATAACTACTCCCCATTGATGAGCTGGCGGGAGAGTTTGTTGTGCTTCTCGATGAGAAGAGGGAGCTCAAGCGTCTTCAGTTGACCATCCTGAACAACAGGTTTTCCATTGATTACGACAAGATCTGCAGCGACTGACTGGCAGAAGACCAGTGCCGCGATCGGATCCGTTAATGCCCCGGCGAACGCAACATGGTCGAGTCGATAAGCAGCCAAGTCCGCCGCCATGTTCGGAGCGATTGAGCCAACGTCGTCACGACCTAAGACAGATGCACCACCGACGGTGCTTATCTCAAGCGCCTCACGTGCTGATAACCCTGCTGGATCACCACCCGCACGTTGTAACAACATAGCCAGGCGAGCCTCATTTAGTAAATGACCACTGTCGTTACTTGCCGAACCGTCTACACCAAGACTGACTTTGACTCGGGCGTCCAGCATAGAGCGTATTGGGGCGATACCAGATGCTAGGCGGAGGTTAGATGATGGGCAATGGCACACCCCAGTACGAGTCCTGGAGAACATACCTATTTCTTGTTCATCAAGCTGGACACAGTGAGCATGCCAAACATCCTCCCCTACCCAACCAACCTCCTCCGCGTAATCACCTGGACGCTGACCAAACATGGAAATACTGTAGTCGATATCTTTTACGTTCTCAGCCAGATGCGTATGAAGATGTACCCCGTAAGCTCGCGCAAGCTCTGCCGATGCGCGCATGAGGTCCTTACTAACGGTAAAGGGAGAACATGGCGCAACAACGATACGAAGCATTGAGTAACGAGAGGCATCATGATGTTTTTCAATCGCTGATTGCGTTGCCTTCAATATCTCATCTTCATCTTCTACGACAGCATCCGGAGGCAGCCCTCCCTTGCTCTCGCCAACACTCATTGAACCTCGAGCCGCATGGAAGCGCATACCGATCTCTTGAGCCGCCCGAATCTCGTCATCGATGGTGACATTGTTAGGATAAATGTAAAGATGGTCACTCGATGTTGTGCAGCCCGACAATATAAGCTCTGCCATTGCTAGCTGCGCAGAGATAAAGACATGTTCACTCTGTAAGCCACGCCATATCGGATATAACGTTGTAAGCCAATCGAATAGTTCTCGATCCTGGGCAAAACAGCGTGTTAAGCTCTGGAACATATGATGATGCGTATTGATCATGCCCGGTATGACGACATGTCCTGAAAGATCAAAAACAAGGTCTGCTGTTTGAGACGGCATATCGGCAAGCATTCCGACCGCAACTATTGCGTTATCGCGAATGTAGACGTATGCGTTTCTGAGTTCACGACGCATATCGTCCATAGTCACCAAAGTATGTATGTTCTTGAGCAACATAGTGGCCATGATTGGCCCCTTTTCAACTAATGGAACTCGTTTCTGCGATGCGTTGTGCAGCCTTCAATGTGTTGCTAAGCAACATCGTGATCGTTAAAGGACCTACACCACCTGGTACAATCGTTATAGCCCCGGCAACATGCTCTGCAGCTTCGAAGTCGACATCACCTACATAACGATATCCCTTTTCCGAAGACGAGTCTTCGATCTTGTTAGTACCTACATCGATAACGACGCCACCAGGTTTGATCCAGTCACCGCGCACATAGTTCGGCCGTCCAATTGCAGCTACGAGAATATCTGCCTGGCGTGTGTAAGCTGCGATATCGGGCGTCCGGCTGTGACAAATGGTCACTGTCGCATTCGCTTTCATCAGCATGAGCGCCATGGGCAACCCCACAATATTGCTGCGCCCCAAAACAACGGCAATCTTCCCCGCAGGATCGATTCCGGCTTCTTTAATCAAGACCATGCAACCTGTTGGTGTCGCAGGTGTAAAAGTAGGTGTACGGCCCTTCATTGCCAGAGCACCAATATTTACAGGATGAAAACCATCTACATCCTTATCTAGACTTACTGCGCTCAATATCGTCTCTTCGTCGATATGGTTGGGGAGCGGAAGTTGTACCAGTATGCCATGTACATGGGGGTCTTGATTGAGATTCTCCACCGCTGCCAGTACATCTTCTTGAGTCTTACTCGCTGGCATGATATGCGCAACAGACTCTATGCCCACGCGTTTACATGCACGCCTTTTCATACGAACGTACATCTCCGACGCAGGATCATCACCTACAAGAACGACGCCGAGCCCTGGTGCATATCCATATCGTTGCTTAAATCCTGCCGCACCTTCAGCGATTTCCGTCTGTAACCGCGCTGCGACCTCTTGGCCGTCAATAAGTTGTGCTGTCATTGTTTTCCCCCTGTATATCGAATTGTGTTAGGTTGCTCGCCTACGGTTTCTTAGCGAACCGTATCGTCAGCCACATTAAATATAGTTGTCAACGCATTCATACAACTGCCAACAAGTCCTGAACCCCGCTAGCACTAGTTTTCAGGTAGTATAAACAGCAGAGTGAATAGGTCAAATAGCCTTTGCATGCCGCCCAGAATCTATGGGGGAACATCCATGGTGCCATCCAAACTAACGAAACAACAGGACGTAATGTATGGTCAGGCTCTGGTCGAATACGCTTTGATCATTACCCTGGTCATCATCTCATTTGGAGTTGCCCTGGCCGCAACTGGTCCAGCACTTGGCAACATCTTCTGTGAAGTTGCTTTTTCCTTAGTGCAATCCACAGCGAGTTCACAATCACAGCGAGCCACTTTTGATAATGGTTGTGTACTACTCGTCGAGGATGACGGGGCCGGTGGTGTCGTACGTGCAGAACTTCCAAGTGCTGACGATTTCTGGCTGACCGTCACCTGGGTGTCGCAGCAAAATCCAGGAGTCGTAGTTCTCCCTACCAACACGCTGCCGCCACCCACGGCTGGTGGCGGTTCAGGTCCGGAAATCCTTCCAACAGATGTTATCCCAACCGCAACACCTACAGCAACCTGGACTCCCTCTCCGTCTCCAACGCCGCAGGACTACAACTTTACAGCCCCGTGGCATGACTCAGCAGATGACGCAGTGTTCTGGCGACTCGATAGCACGTTTTACACTGGCTCCGAGGACTGGTACGGCATTTATTACGGTAATCGGTCACTGACTGCGCCAGCAACCCAGGCACTTTACAACAACGAAATCAATGAAGCGTATCGCGGGAAAATCGATTTTGACTGGGCTGACCAGGCACCTATAGCTGACTTTGTAGAAAACGATTTCAGCGTCTCCTGGCGTAAACCTATATGGGTTAACCCAGATCGTTATGACAAAGTCACTCTAAATATCGACGTCCCCAAAGTAGATGATGGCTTGCGCATCTGGATAATTGGTGAGGCTTTTGGCGGGAACCCCGACGTGCGCACAGGTGGCCCCGCCGACTGTTCATCAACTGGGGTTCAGCCCGGCGGTGAAGGCCTGACGGGCAGCACGTGGACCGTCTATGATGATGACCACTTTGGTTACAATCCGGATACGGATGCTGCGGCTGATGCCCCCACCGAGTGTCTCATCGTTGATAAGTGGAATCATGGGAGCGGCACCCAAAGCCTGATGGGCATTCGTCGGACGGTGCCCGCCGGCTTCTACACAATTCAGGTTGATTACTATGATGAGCTTGGTGATGCCAACATCAAAGTAGATATCAGCAGCGCCACAGATCGTATCAATCCTGATGACACGCGTATCAATACGAGCGGTGCTCCTGTCACGGGCCTACCTCTGTGCGGCTGGTACAATCGAAGCGATGGCGAGATGCCAAACTCCCTTGACTACATGTGGGATGAGTTTCAAGATGGCGCTGAACTATCAGCGGGTAATCGATGCTATCTAGAATTGCGTGGTAGCGTATATGTACCCGCAGAAACCGCCAACCCCCGTCTAACATTCTGGGACGTGTGGGATTTAAGCCCCGGCGTATCCACGTGGGTAGAAGTCGGCGACTACAGCGCATATGAAGCCACAGGAGATCGCAGTTCTCTTGCTTGGGAACGCTTCGATCTTCATTCGGGTGATACCTATAATTACAACTGGACATACCAGACGGTAGATCTTTCAACCTACGTCGATAAAAAGGTTGCACTTCGATTTGGTATCGAGAACCGCACGTCAACGAGTACCAACCGCTGGTACATTGATAGCATTTCAATCGCAAGCGCGCCAAGAGAAACGTACTTCATGTCGCAACGCTGGAGTCTTGATGATGAAAGTCAAAAGGACGACTTCGTTACAAGCGGGCAATGGGCGTTGGTGTCTGAAAGAACGCTCGGCGCAGGGATGGGATGGCACGAAAGCCCGTCACGCGATATTTCAAGATTCATCGAGTATCGTACCGCAGGGGCCGATACAAACGCCGATGTCAGAGTGCATTCGCTCGAGTTCAATGGGGTCATAGACCTCACCGATCCGAATGGCATCAATGATCTTGAAGGTGATTCCGGTGAACCGGTGCTCACTTTCTGGCATCAGTATGACCTCGAGGACTTCATTGGACTTGAAATACAATACACGACACAGGGTGTTACAACCGATCCAAATGCCATGTACGGTGCAGGCGAAGCCCTGAACTGGCAACCTGTACCCTCAGGCGGTGTGATCGTACCACGCAACAGCACAGGCGCATCACTCGACACCATGACTTTCGTACAAGTCCCTCTCAATAGCATCGGTGCAGATCAGTTCCGGCTTCGCTTTGCGATGGTAGTTCGCAACGATGCGACAGCAAATGGCAGTGACGGATGGTGGATTGATGAAATCCAACTGGAACGTGACGGTCCTCCAAAGTTCACTCCGTATCCCTTCTTTGACGATGTGGAAGACGTCGCAACCTATCGCAATTGGACGCCTCTCGGAGCGTGGGATCGTGTAAGCGGTGGACGTCGTCCCGCTATCGACAGCAACGGATATGCATGGACTGATTCACCCGCCGGCGATTACAGCGAAAATAGTGATACCAGCCTGGTCCTGACGGGACCGCTGGATCTCTTCAACGACACTCCAAATAACCCCAGGTCGCCAGCTTGTAGTCTTGGGGCGGAATGTGAAACCCCCGGTATCACGCCAGACTGGCCGATGATGGAGTTCTACTGGTGGCGGGATCTAAGCAATGGTGAAAACTTCTTCGTAGAATGGAAACGTGTCGATGAGGCTGACACCGAATGGCGCTATCTCTGGTCATATCTCGACCGAATGACAACTGTAGGAGAAGGTAATGATAATGAAACACGCGCTCAGTACGCGTGGGAACGTGCGGAAGTGGATTTACAACCCGTTAAGGATGTATTGACCAACGACGACGACACAGCTATCGCCACCGACGACGATATCCTGATACGGTTCCGTTTTGCAACCAATGGTAGTGGTAATGATGATGGGGTCTACATCGACGACATCCGCATACAGGAACGAGAACTGAAGATCTGGCATTTGTGGCCTTCGGGACAAACGGCACCAGATGTAAACGGCAACCCTGTACAGAACTTCGACGGCACTAACGCAACCGGGAATGGTACCGTCTACTTTGACGGCGTGGACGCTAATCCAGAGCTGTATCTCGGCGATTGGCACTTCGGTGGCGATTGGCAACCGATTAACTGGGAACAGCGTGCGGGCACACTTGCCTTCCACGATAGCCCAACGGGTCAACAGATGGCACCTCCCGATAATTCAGGAGACCAAAGGGTTACGGACTATGCAACTCGCAATAATACATTCAGCGTCCTGGAAATGGGGACCTGGATCGATTTGAGAGGTGTCGATGCCAGTGAGCGTCCTTATCTCTCATTCTGGTCACGCTGGGCACTAAATCGCAACAATCACCGTGCACGTGTTGAAGTCTCGTACTATGATCCTACATTGGGAGATTTGTGTCGCGGTAACCATCCTCAATGTTACGAAAAGAACTATGAGTGGTCAGAATGGGAAGAGGTCTGGATAGAGAGAAATAGCCGCACATATACGTGGCAGCTCCAACGCATTGACCTGAGTGAATTCGCAAAGAACGGTGTAACAAGCGGCAGCCCTGGTAGACTCATCCGCATTCGTTTCAGCATGGATGCCTTGCGCGCTGTTGATACGCCTTATGACGGCTGGTACATCGACGAAATCCGTCTCGGCTATTTTGATCCGATGACCGTCACCATCGATAAGACCAGTGGGTTCTTCGACGGCGGCAGCAATCTGACGAACTGGATTCCAGAAGGCATCTGGGGAATCAGCCAGACTTTTGGTCGAGGCGAAGCTGCCGGGGTTATGCCTGTTCTGATATGGACGGAAGAATTCCGTGACTTCAGTAGTGGATGCAGCAGTTTCCCAGCATGCATCGATGACTACTTCTCGGACAACCCAATTCCTACCGACATGACTGAGCCGTTTGTGCGACAGGTCACAACCATCGACTACAATTGGGGAGGTAGTGGCCCAAGCGATGGAGGTACTACTTTAACAAATAGGTTCGCCGGACGATGGGAAACAGTTACTCCTGTATTAGCAACTGGCCAGGATGGACTATATCGGTTCGCCGCGCGTGCCGATGACGGTGTACGCATGCGCTATGAGGTCGCAAGTGGTGGATGTACACTGCCGACATCTCCAACACCAGATAACCCGCTTGATGGAAGCTACTGGAACATCATTAACCGTTGGAGCTATAGTAGCTCTACCGAGTATGGTGCGGCGCGACTGGAAGCGGGTTGCAGCTACCGGTTAATCCTCTGGTATTATGAAAACAGAGGAGGTGCTGACATCAGTCTCAATATTGGCGGGTTTGGGAACACATCCTTCACGGACAGCCCGGAGACAGGCCCTGATGAGAACCAGGAAGTTGGCGCCGTGCAGCGCAGTAACTCATCGTTGATCTTCAATGGCGTGTTTGATTTGACAGGCGCAACAAACCCCATTCTTGAGTACTACACCTACCATGAACTCGGTGGCACAGCGCGTGTCGAACTCAGCACTGACGGTGGCTTCACATGGGCACCCCTGCCAGGCGATAGCAACTACAATAGCCTCGAAGGCGCAACACCCGAACAAATGGGGTTGTGGGATGGTAACTGGAGTGCTGATGTCTGGGATTACCGTACGGACATGGACTTTGACTCGGGGAGAAATGAACCGGATCCAGGCGACTATCCACCGACCGTTACGGGTGTCGATGCTGGCAACCGACTTTGGTTCAACTGGGGGAACGGCTCGATACCAGATGGCGAATTCCCTGGTACTACAGCTACCTGGGGCAATGATGTACTTTCGATACGCTTCACACGCGATATCGTTATAAGTGAACCAATGACGTTCCGCTTCTTCGCCAACTCAGACGATGGTGTGCGTGTGTGGATCAACTATGATCCCTCTGATCCAAACTGCGCGCTGGATGGAGACGGGTGGACTGTATACAGTGGTGCTCGGACTGGCAAGAATAACCGAGTATACGGGGATGAGTGGCCAGATGATCTATGTATGGTAATTGATGATTACGTTGATCAGGGCTCGGGATCTAACCTGAATGTCGTTCGAACACTGCCAGCGGGTCGTCATACCATCCAGGTCGATTGGTATGAGAATGGGGGAAATGCCAGTCTTGAGTTCGAGATGTATCGTGCGCTACCGGGCGATACACCAAGCGACACCTTCGATGATCCGTCGTACAGTGGTAACAACAATATGCCTGATGACCCAGAGGATATTCCCGACGACTGGGATCGCAAACGGCATGATTTATCCGCCTACGTTGGGCAAGTGGTAGGACTACGCTTCAGACTTGACCGCCTTAATAGCACCGGGCCCGACGAAGGTAATGATTTCAACAGTAGGAACCAAAACCCGTTCAACTGGTTGGAGAGCTGGTGGATTACCGACATCAGCGTAGTTGATCCGTAGACAGCAATATTTCATACAGCAGTACACAATCGCAGCAGATGGGGCTCCAGAGATCCTGGAGCCTCTTCGCATATACCCAAACCCTCTATCAGCGTGTGATCGGGGAACAAATCAAAGGCATTGCTCATGGCCACTTCATCATGATATTGTTAAACTTGACAAGAGGTGTTCACATGCGCGAGGTTTTGTCACGGTGACCACAGAGCAGACGATGCCCGGACATCTATTCGTACTCATTGGCCCTGGTGGCGCAGGCAAGAATACATTGATCGACATCGTAACTGAAGAACTTCCCAATTTGCGGAAGCTTATTACGGCAACAACACGTGATCAACGCGCTGGGGAAGTTGATGGTGTGAATTATCATTTCCTGACTCCTGCAGAGTTTAAGGTAATGATCGTCAAAGGGGAATTATTGGAATATCAAGAAGTGACTCGGGGCAAATACTACGGTATACCACGGGCAAGCGTCGAAAACTCACTGGGTGCTGGGCTGGATCTCGTAGGCGACATTGAGGTCAAGGGAGCACGAATTCTGCGCCAGACGTACCCGCAAAATGTGACACTTATATTCATAACTGTCCCTGGCGAAACTGAAGACGCTGTTGTTGAGACATTACGTCAGAGGATGATTGCACGAGACGACAAACCGGACGTTATCGCCCAACGTCTGGAACGCGCAAAAACCCTGGAACTCCCCTTTCAGGCAGAATGTGCATACACGATTGTCAATGATGATCGACAGAACGCAGCAGAGGCTCTAAAGCAGATTATTGTATCCTGGCGCCAACAACATCGTGCATTTGAGGAGGTTTCTTCATGAGTACAAGAAGCCTCACAGAACTACATAACGAAATGGGAGCGGAACTCGCTCCAGATGGGATCCCATTGCATTATGGTGACCAAAAAAGCGAGTATCACGCTGCTCTGCACACAGCCGTATTGCTAGATCGTTCTCATGAAGGTCGCATCAGAGTCGCTGGATCGTCTCGCCATGCATTCCTTGATCGTATGTCGACCAATAAGATCGATGATCTCGTTGTTGGCGAAGGGCGCCCCACCATAATTACCACTGCAACAGGACGCATCGTTGACCGTGTTGTTGTTTACAATCGCGGTGATCATCTGCTTCTCATGACAGGCCCCGGACGCAACACACCAACATGCAACTATCTGCGCCGGCAGATCTTTTTCGGGGATGAGATTGAGATTGTGGACATCACTGAGTCAACGGCACAGTTTGCTATACATGGCCCCCTAGTGACCAAAATAATCGGTTCGGTGTTTTCGGAACTCAGCAGCGATCACAGTCTGCATAGTTACGATGTCACCTTGGGAAATAGTGATGTCACTTTGCTACGGCAAAAACCAATTATAGGCGATCATTGGGTTGTTATCGTCTCTAAAGAGAATGCTTCAGATATCTTCATGGAACTACACACACTTGGACGATCCATCGGCTTAAAACCAGCAGGCTCGCTGATTTACAACCTTGTTCGCATCCAGACAGGTCACCCTGCAGGCACCGAGCTGAATCAAGAGTATATTCCTTTAGAGATCGGACTCTTTGATGAAATTAGTTTTTCAAAGGGGTGCTATACTGGCCAAGAGATAATCGCACGCATGGAAAGCCGCGAAAAACTTGCACGCATCATGGTAAGGTTAAAGCTATCTGGATTAGTGTCAGTTCCATCAGACGTTTATAGCGACAACCAGAAAATTGGAGTCATAACCAGCTGTGCGGGTGCACCTGATGGCACTTTTTACGGTTTGGCTATCGTCAAGTATGACTTTAAGGAACCCGGCACAATCCTTACCGTAGGTAAAATAGATGCACATGTACTGGGATACGCCGGCATCCCGCCTGCTTTTGTAACCGCAGCATCTCCTGAATCTGAATAATTTCTCATGCTCTGGCTGCGACGTGGGCTGTCGGTCATCCTTTTACTCATAGCCATCATCCTGCTGTGGTTGGCATCCTGCAACGTCGCGTTTGCGGTAACCATCTTCAATCCGGATACTTACGCCAGAGTAGTATCTGATCCAACACTAGCGGATCAACTTATTCCAGCTGTTCTTCCCATCGTAGTACAAAGAGCCAGCACAAATCGCGATGATTGGCCTATTGAGATTGAATCGCTTCAAAGACAGCTCAATGAAGAAGACTGGCGAGACTTATCCTCAATTCTGTTGCCTCCAGATTGGCTCCAACAACAGTTGGGAATCGTCTTGAATGGGTTTGAGGGCTTACTTGAAAATCGTCCCGAATTTCTTGACCAATCATTCACTTTTCGAGACATCCGCCATCATCTTGATCGCTCAACCGCGATAGCAGCAGCCGAGCTAATACTAAGCGCGGCTAGTAGATGCTCCAGAGCTGAGTTACAACGCATTAGTGAAATCACTGCAGGTGGCGTGGCGCCATTACCAATATGCATGCCCTCACCCGAACTCTCTGATACGAGCACATCGATTCTGTCGAATTGGCTATGGCAGACTGCGCAAAGCTTACCGGACAACATTTCAGTAGGCACGGTTTTGGAGGTGAGCGAGGATGACGTCCGGCTGACCTCTACATTAATTGCGTTAGGTCGCCAAATGTTCAGCCTGCTCTATCTCTGTCCTTTAGGATTGTTTTCTCTTGTAGTTCTTCTACTTGTACGATCAAGATATCAATTCGGACGATGGATTGGATCTGGTGCCATGCTCGCCGGGCTATCTGCCTTGTCTTCGATTGTAATTGTGCAATGGCTGGCGCTCAACGGAACCTCTGAACTAATCAATAGTCCAGGTCAGGACGGCACTTTCCTCACTTATCTCGCACTGGGCTTCGTTCGTTCAGCTGCTATGCAGGCCAGCGGGGCGTTACTCATTCAAGGCGGGTCAATACTCCTAGTCGGATTCCTGATCTTCTTAATGTCTGTGGGGCAAAAGACACAACAAGACCACGAATTAGACAACCCACGTTTCTGATAACTGCCCCCTGAAGCACCGCGCTAACGACTCGTTTGGGTCTGTGCAGGTTCATCAAAGAATAAAGCCCACCAGAGAGCCCAGTTCTCAGGTCTAGGTAACGTGGTTTCAACCTGAGCTGCGGTTGCAGCTACGATCTCAGGCTCAGTTCCGATACCTGCTGGAACTGGAACGATAAGGATTTCTCCTTCTCGAATCATGCGTCCCTCACTGCGCGCCCACGAGGCCACGTAATCGTCGCTGCGAGCAAACTCTCTCTGACGTATGAGATCAGCCTGCTCCTGCCTCAACAGCTCAATTTCAACCAGAACAGCCTGCCGGATAGATCTAAGATTGCGATCATCCACGATACGCGCACTGAAATTCAGTGTCAGCATCAAACCAATTGCGATGACAACTGCGAGCATTATCTGCGTGCTGTTTAGCTGGCGCGCGGGGCTTTTCCTTACCTGCGCTTGCTGCTGCTGTTCTATGATGGACATGATCGAAGACCTGGTGTTGCTTGTGCGTTTCTCGTTTAATCAATATACGATATTCCAACAAAAAGGCAAAAGCCCAGCAATATGCTGGGCTTTTGCTTTGTGCCGAAGGTGGGAGTCGAACCCACACTCCCGTACGGGAACTACGCCCTGAACGTAGCGCGTCTGCCAATTCCGCCACTTCGGCTAAGATGGTGGAAGTATAGCACAGGCGCCCCTCTTGTCAATACTAAGCACACCGAATTGCATTCAACATCATATGCCGTTGTCCATAGCCATCCTTATACCGATCTAAGCTACACGACACAACCTTACATGCTATAATGGCCCACTGTTTAGACGTTGTCATGAAAGATACTCGACGTGCTGCATCAGACGATATATCGATTTCGTCTTTGGATCTTGATTGTGCTTTTTCTTGCCTCATTTATTGCGGTTATTGCACAATCATACGGAGTCACAGCAACGGCAGTGAACCCTGTGAATCTGCGTGCTGGTACAGGCATCGATTTTGATCGAGTTGGAGAATTGACACCGAATACATCTTACCCTGTCATAGGTCGCAGCGAATTCTTCCCCTGGTTGCTACTTGGTGACCCGGTTTCGCTCAGCCCTATTGGATGGGTATTCCGTGACCTTGTGACAGTGCAAGGTGATGTCAACACAGTACCATTCTCAGAACAAATCGTGGACGAGAGTTTCCTGTCGACACCACCAACACAGATGCCCTCAGGTACAGCTGAGGGAAGTTCAGCAAGGTTACCAGAAGTGACGGCAACGCCTACGCCACAGCAGAATTTCAATGTCGCAGGAAGTGTCCTGGGCGAGATCAACTTACGCTATGGACCGGGACAACAATACCCACGGGTTGGGGTCGCTCAGGCTGGTGATCGCTTTGAGATTACTGGATACCATACTCAATTCCCATGGGTTCAAATCAGATACACACCTTCGCCAAACGGATACGCGTGGGTTCTGGTTAATTTGCTGGAGATTCAAGGTAACGTTTTCACCACAAAAGCAATTTCAGATGCTATTCTGAACCTGCCTACTCTTACGCCGACCCCTTCAGTTATCAGCAGTAGCGCAAGGAATAGTGATAACACAGTGCCACTCAATCCACAGTTCGCCGGACTCGGCGAGCGTTTGTGGCAAGTGGTATTGAGTGCGGGATTTGATCCAGCAACAAGTCGTTTTGGTGCGTTGTTTGTTATGGATTTGCAGACAGGCGAGGCGTTTACATTTGGAAATGAGTATGCATTTAGTGGCACCAGCATCAACAAAATCGCAATTTTGACACGGTTGTACGCGAGTCTGAATCAGCCTCCAGACATCCGTACATCCACCGACATCGCAAACACCATGATATGCAGCGAGAATGCAGCAACTAACCGGCTGTTGAACATCATCGGCAATGGCGACGAGTGGTTAGGAGCTGATGAGGTCACGCGCATGTATGGCCAATTGCAGCTGGAAAACAGCTATATTGCCGCACCATACACACTCGATCCTAACAATCCGCCAACACCTCCGCGACCGCTCAATTTGCCTGATACGCCCGCAAACAGTGAGCAAGCAAATGCTGATTTGACCAATCAGTTGAGTGTGGAAGACATAGGTTGGCTACTTGCTGGCATCTATCAGTGTGCATACAACGAAAGCGGACCGCTAATTGATACCTTCTCGGGCCAGATCGAACCTCGTGAGTGCCGCCAGATGTTGCACGTAATGAGTAATAACAACGTTGATGCTCTGCTCAAAGCAGGAGTCCCCGAGGATACACGGGTAGCTCATAAGCATGGCTGGATATTTGATACGCACGGAAATGCTGCCGTCTTCTTCACTCCAGGTGGCGATTACATCATTGTTATGATGTTGCATCAGTCAGAATGGCTCAACTACGGCGAGTCTCTGCCAGTCATCGCCGAGGTGTCACGCCAGGTATACAACTACTACAATCCAAACAACCCGCAAGAGAGTGTACGAGAGGGTTTCATTCCTGATGCGACGACATGCAACTTCGCCGGGACTCCATTGATTACTGACCTGCGACAGCCCGTCTGGGACCAATAATATACTCAGAGTCAAAGAGACCGGACTACGTGTCCGGTCTCAACAATCATAGTCAGCGGATTAGTGACCAATTAGCCTTTCACTGACCCTGCTGTCAACCCTCCCACAATCTGATCTTGCAAAAGCAGGTAGAGAATAACAACGGGTGTTGCAGAAACTAGGGCACCAGCGGCAAACTTTCCCCAGTCTCGATTGAAGTCCGCGTTGATAAAGCTAAACAGCCCCACCATCAGCGTCCAGTTCTCTTTGTCCCGCAACAGGATGCGCGCCAGTACGAACTCATTAAATGTACCAACGAAGGACAGAATGCCAACAACAGCAAGGATGGGACGAACAAGCGGCATGATCAGTCGCCAGAAAATTGTCCAGTGTCCAGCACCATCAACAAGGGCAGACTCGTCTATATCGCGTGGCACACTATCGAAGTAACCTTTCATCAACCAGGTGTTGATGCCCATTGCACCACCCATATAAACAAGGATGATGCCACCCAAACTGTTGAGACCAAACAGATCAAGCCAAGACCAATCAATACCGGCTAAGAAAGGCAGCGCTTGCGGTATCGCGTCCGAAAGACGGCCAATCTCCTGCATGATCAAGAAAATCGCGACCATGGCCAGTAGATTGGGGAACACCTGAATCAGGAGGATACCCAACAACAGCGAACGCCGACCGAAGAAACGGAACCGAGAAAACGCAAACGCGGCCCATGATGTAACAAGGAGCGACAGAATCGTACTCGTCGTTGCCACGATGAAAGAATTGCGGATCCAACTCCAGAATGGGAAGAGTTCCAGTTCGTCAATGAGTAGTGCTCTGAAGTTAGCCAAAAGCTGGTCTACGCTTTCAACCCCGCGTGGTATCAGTGACTGCGTGGACAATTGCCCTGCTGGATTAAACGCCGAGGAGGCAACAAACAATATAGGGAACAGAGCGAAGATTAGAGCTATGGCAATAATCACCAGCCTGACTGTGACCGTTACCACCGTCTCCGCACGGTTCTCCACCATAGATGAGCTTACGCGATCCTGCTTGGCTTTGGCGCGTTCAGTTGCTTTAGACATTTTCGCCAACCTCCTCCCAGGTCTTCGTGAAGCGGTACTGGAACAGCGTTACTAACGCCACTATGGCAAAGATAACAATGGTTATAGCCGATGCGTAGCCATAATCACGCCCCTGATCGCCAAAGGCAAGACCATAGGTATACGTAATCAGGATATCTGTCATACCCGCAGGCACCGGTGAGCCAGGGAAGACTGGATCGCCAAGTGTGAGGATTTCGATGAGCAGGTAGTTGTTGAAGTTATACACGAACGAAGCGATCAACAGAGGACCTACTGTCACCAGGAGGAGTGGTAACGTGATCCGCCAGAATCGATGCCAAGCCTTTGCACCATCGACAGCTGCTGCTTCATAGATATCTGATGGTATCGCCTGAAGCGCACCGCTACAGATTAGCATCATATACGGATAGCCAAGCCACAGGTTTACGAGAAGAATTGTGAATTTCGCCCACCAAGGGTCCGTGAAAAACGGGATATCCAGACCAAGATTATTGGCTAACCCTCGCGCAATGATGCCCAGATTCTCATTGAGCATACCACGCCAGATAATGATGCTAATCACACCCGGCACCGCGTATGGGATGATCAAAAGCGAACGAATTACCTTCCGCGCTGGAATTCGCGGGTCTTCAAGGATAATGGCCATAAACAGGCCCATTGCGAACGTGGTGAAGACAGACAACAGCGAGAAGGCGACCGTCCAAACAAAGATATCAATTAGAGGCCCACGCAGTCTCTCTTCTTCCAGAAGACGCGTAAAGTTATAAAGCCCAACACCAACCCTATAACCCGGCCTCAATTCACCTTCGTCATTCGTTTCTGCATCCCAGCCGGGAGGCAAAAAGTAACCCACTTCATCGTTCGCTGTGTAAACAACACCTGTGAGATTATCAACGATGGCATCAGATTCGGGATCATATTCGTAGCGTTGTGCAGGCGCAGCGGCCCGGCGCCGATTGAGCACCGTAAAGATTTCCTCACCCTCGCCAAATATGATTCCCTCATCAATGATCGTCTGTGCTGTCGTTACAGATTGTGCCAACGGTAGTTGTTCGAATCCGTTGTATTCTTCTGGAGCTTCTTCCGGCGCATCTTGGATGATTTCCGGCGGTTGGTCGACCTGCGCGAAGACAGTTTGAGCATTTCCATCTCCATCCTCGCCTGTCAACCAAAGAGCAAGTTCACCATCAGCGTTTCGATAGATTGTAAAGCTGTACGTGATCGCGCCTTCAGGCACGTAAAGCGCATCTTGTCGCTCGATAAGTTCGATAGCCTGAGCTTTTGTGAAAAGATGTGATTCACCCAAATAGTCCCCATAGTTTGTGAACGCAGTTTCAACGGTGTAAACCACCGGATAGATCACCATGAGCGTCACAAACATGAATCCCGGCACCATCCAGCGAATTGGATATAGCCTGGGAATAAAAAAGACAATGTTTGGGAGCAGAGTTATGATACCAATAACAACTGCAAGGCCAATCTGTTCACGAAAAATGAAAGTATAGACCAGAATCAGGCCAAAGGCATTACCAACGAGTAGCAACAAGAACGACAGTAATGAGACCCACCATCTGTTTGAAAAAGCCAGCCCCCCGGCTGAGGAGCTGGCCTTTGCTGTTTGTGCAGTCATACGGTTAACCGTTGACGCTATCCGAAATCATCTTGGTATTGTCGTCGAAGGTGAAGGTCACGTCTGTGTCTTCAGCCAGCGACAGAATGATATTGGCACCGCCCGCTTCGCCATTGGCGCCGTAGTTCTCGTCCCAACCACCGTTCATTGCGACCTTGTACTCGTATTCACCGGCGGGCAGGCTGAACGTCGCCTGATAGATGCCATCACCGTCTTCGTCGAACAGCTGGGTCTCGAGACATGAAGGATCCCATTCGCCTTCGCAGCCAGCTTCATCCTGCAGATTACCGGCAACAACAACGATTCGCTCTTCTGCCTGAACCAGCTGAATCGCCTGTCCAATCTGTGAAACAGCATTGTTGTAAGTGTCGACTGGATCTGCACCTGTGCTGATCAGCGTGGTGGCATCGCCTGCGGCTGCCCAGACAGCACCCATCTCAGGGATCGCCGGCATCGGGATCGCGTTAGCACCCGCGGCGATAAAACCAGGAATGTTGGCATCAGCGCTTGTGTCAACTTCCACGAAAGCAGGCGGACGACCACCCTGGTCGAAGATCGCTTGCATGAACTCCGGTGTAGCAACGAAGTCGAGCAGGAAAGCCTCAGCCAGCAGTTGTTTGTCGCTGAAAGCACTGATCACAAAGCCCTGGCCACCGCTGAAAGGTGCGCCTACTTCCAGACCGCCCTCTGCACCCGGGAGCGGATCAATTGAGTAAGGAATACCAGTGTCAACAATACGTTGGCTGAACCATGGGCCCGTCACAAACATGCCAAGACGACCATCTTCAAAGAGCGAGAAGACAACGTCGTTGTCGACATTCGGAACCATGTAGTCGTTGGCATACATTTCACCCATCCACTCCGCAGCTTCCAGGCCACCAACACTGTTGAGGCCAATGTCAGCGACGTTGAAACCACCTTCTTCGGTACGACCAAAGATATAGCCACCAAATGCGGAATTCACTGGGAAAGCGTGGTAGGCATCACCGGTGTGCATCAGGAAGGCATAAACCGGTTCTCCGCTATCGGAGGTCATCGTTGACATCTCTTCAGCCAGAGCTGTCACTTCCTGCCAGGTTGCCGGTGCTTCTGGGATCAGTTCAGTATTGCGGACAAGAGCGACATTTTCGGTCGCATATGGCATACCCCAAATCTCGCCTTCGTAGGTGAACAGGTTCAGTGCTGCGGGATAGAAGAGATCCTCGAAACCCGCCAGATCAAGGGGAACAATCGCCGCATTAGCGACCAATAACCCCAGGCTGTCGTGCGGAATGATCAGGATATCCGGACCCTCACCGACAGGACCAGCAACCAACAGCTGATCGCGTGCATCGCCCAAACCGATTTCCACAACGTCCAGCGTAATCCCTAGTTCGGCCTCAACTTCAGGCGCCAGTTCCAACAAAAGCGGCGTACGCTCACCGTCTGCCCAGATGGTCAGGGTGGTGGCATCCTGCGCCATCACCTGTGTGACAGTAGCAAGCATTAACGCCAATACAAGAATAAAGACCACAAGTTTGCTACGCATTGAGCCTTACCTCTCCATGTAAACAAAATCTCGTGTTAGCGTCACATGAGTGACACATAAATTATAGCGATAACCGCCGTTAGTCACAACGCAAAACAACCCCAAAATAGAAGATTCGGGGGAATATTACGCAAAAAAAACAGATTTAATAGATAAATCAGACGTTTGTGTCAGTTTATAACACTACTTCGTACAACGCCAACGCACAAAAATCAGGCATCAGTGCACAAGTGCCGCAAGTATTCCCATGTGTAGATACCAGTACTATGCCCATCATCCCACACGGGTTGCAGAGCATAGTTGCCAACAGGATGCAGTTCTACAATCCTGTAAGAGCGAGCTGGCTTAAGCTCAAGCAGATTATCTGGGGCAAACTCCATGCCCATGTACTGATGCCCACCTCGACATTCAACACAGGGGCACGCTTCTCTTAGATGCGATAGAGGATAACCACACTTTTTTCCATCAGCCCAGACAATTTCTAGTGTCGCGTCCGACTTATTGAGAGTGATACTTGTTGGTCTGAGCATTTAAGCGACCGCCATTGACAATAGGACGACGCTTGTAACAATCGTTATCAGGATGAGCGCAACTAGTAGTACACCAAAACTCAGCACGCTAAAGACCACCATATTGCATCCGGTTTGTTCTTCGCCATCCATGGTTTTCTACACCTCTCACAAGAATGAGCCCAAAACATTCAGGATAAACTGCTGGCATTTTACCGCACTGAAATAGTTATGGGATACCCAAACTCCAGACCAGAACTCGCACAAGATACATCATCGCAGAAAACACATCTGACTGAGCAGCGTATCCCCAACGCCTGCACTACGCCGAATCAGGAAGTGTTTGCAAGCCAAACCCCCTCTGCTAAAATGGCTGGCCTATAGCATTTGCATCATTATTTGCATCATTCACCGCTTTTCTGACTTTCAGGAAAGGCCTGAACCGCCTAAACAACCTTGAGCAGGCCACAACACGAACAAATATCGGAGCTATTCTATGCGAAACCGATTGGGCGTTGCCCTTGCAGTGCTCATGCTTACTTTGATGGCATGTACCACCGGAATACCACCTACCCAGTTTGTCATCGAAGTTACTGTAGTGCATACAGTTGTGATTACTCCAACTTCGGAAAATGATGTCAACATAGCTGAGACTCCCGTTCCCTCTGTTACACCCACAACTATGCCAACACGCACGCCAGCGCCCAGCCCAACCCCGCTTCCACAGGGCTACCCTACGCCAGTAGTCGGCCAAGTCTATGTTGCTGAGCAAGCATTCCAACGCGGACGCATGATCTGGCTAGAACCTGTGAAACAAATCTGGGTTCTAACGTCAGATGAAAACGAAAACCAGGTTTGGCTCGTATATAATGATACCTGGGCAGAGGGGATGCCCGAGAGTGATCCGGATTTGCAGCCTCCTGAACCAGGATTGCAGCAACCTGTTCGTGGTTTTGGTAAGCTGTGGCGTGACAATCCAGATGTATTCGAACTGCTTGGATGGGCGGTTGATCCCGAGTTCGGCTTTGTAAGCCGCTATGAGTTCCATCACGGCGGTCAGATAGATGCCTCTGGTAGTTATGTACAGGAACCTGGCTATCATATTCTCGAAGCATATAACGGTGATATTCTAAGAATTGACGAAACAACGCGCACTTGGGAGAAGATAGGGGACAACGGTCCATGAAAACACTACGCCGCTGGGAACTGGATGCCAAACGTGTAGCGCTAATCAAGATTGCTTCTGATTCTCGCGTGGGGTCGACCGACTATGTTGATGATCAGGTTTGGCAACCCCGGTTCGGTAGTGGTGACACAGCCGCAATCGTACTGCAGACACAGTATGGAGGACGTGCCGACGCAGTAAGTCTAGTCCCTGTATGGACGGTTGATAACCACACCATCTATCAAGATCAGACGTATTTTCAGCGTCCAGTCGTTACTCATTTTCTCCCCAACTATATGCGCCTGGAAGCAGCTGTAACTGAACAGCTTAGTTTCAGCATGCAAATATGGGCGTTCGACTCACATACCCTCGCAGGCACTGTAAACATCCATAACTCTGGAAACAAACCAATTGCTGGACAGTTGGAGCTGTATGCTGACGTAAAGATCGCTGGAGAAGTTCAGCCGACTGATCTGTTACCCCTGCCTCAAGGCCTTCAGGCCCTTTTTCTGGGGACGGTTGGCAACCTTGAGCCAGTCCTTATCATGGAGCACGGCAGATCGCTAGGCAATACAGACAGGATTGGCAGACGTTTCACGATACAGCCAAATAAAGAAATAAGCTTAAGGTGGATTAATGTCAGTCTACCAAACGTACGCCAATCCTTGAGCCTTGCAAATCAATGGTTCAAGAAGAATTGGCAAGCTTATGTGAAAAATATTCACAATGCTGCGGCAGCAATCCCGATAATCCAAACAGGCAACAGTGACTGGGATTGGTTGATTTCCGCTTCCTACAATCGGTTGATTCAGGCATTTATTAACCCTGCAGGAGATTTTCCACACGGAACCATCGTTGCCCGTCGCTTACCTGATCAAGGCTTTAGTGCGAAAGCTGACGGTTCGGATTATCCCCGAAGCTGGAACGGGTTGGAACCTACATTAAGTTATCTTGTGCTTCCAGTTATGGCTGGTATCAGCCCCAAAATCGCGGAAGGAATACTCCGCAACTATCTCGCGATTCAGCAAGCAGATGGATGGATCGACAACCGTCCTGGACCAGCTGGGCAACGACAGCAACTGTTATGTTTGCCTATACTAGCACGCACTGCCTGGCAAGTATTCCAGCAAACTGAAGATGATGCTTTCCTGAGTTCTGTGTTTCCCGCGTTGCTTAGCTGTTTGGAACGCTGGATGGAACGCGACATGGATGCAGATCGGGATGGATTCCCTGAATGGCAGCACGAACATCAGACAGGTTATACTTCCATACCCACATTCGGCAGCGAGAGATCGTGGGCACAAGGTGCAAACATTCGGACCATTGAATCTCCTGATCTGCTGGCATATCTCCTTGCGGAAGCAACCACTCTATATCATATGGCTCAGCACCTGGAAAAGAAGACGACGTTACAACCATTGGATGACGTCATTGCTCGTCTTACCAAACATCTGGAAGCGCTATGGCAGAATGATCATTTCGTATATAGGGATCGCGATACCCACGTTACTACAGGAGGCACTACCCTTCTCAAAGATGGCGTAGGTGATGAAGTCCATGAAATAAACCAGAGTCTCCTTATCCCGAATCGACTAATCATCCACATAGTTGGTGGAGTGAATCATGTACCACGGATTCGACTCCACATTGAGGGTGAAGACACTAATGGCACCAAAATAAAGGAGGTCTTGGAGACAAAGGCTTTTCAGTGGCAACAGCGGCAAGGTGTAGCAACCTCAGAATACATCTATTCGAAGATAGATTCAGTCCGCTGCGATGGTTTAAGTCGCGTATATCGTATCAATATGAAAACTATGGATACAACGGGCTTGGATATAAACTGTTTGCTGCCGCTGTGGACTGGTCACTTACCCGATGTTCAGAATGAAGCGCTCGTCAGGCTGGCAACAAGCAAGGAGCACTTCTATAGACCAACGGGTTTAACAATGGTCTCATCAAAAGACAGACACTATGATCCCTCAAACGCCGAAGGTAGCGGAGGTGTCTGGCCATTCTGGATGACGTTGATCTGCGAAGGACTTGTAATGGCAGGTGCCGAAAAGCAGGCAGCAGACACGTTGAAGTCTTTGCTGGACCATCAGGTAGAAGCCACCTTAAACAAGGGCCAGTTCGGCCACTTCTACCACTCTGAACGAGCCGAGGCACTGGGCGAAAAAGACCACTTAGCGGGTATCGTGCCTCTACATCTGCTTACTGAGCTCACTGGCATTCGCATTGTTAACAGCGGCAAAGTGTGGGTTGGAGGTGCTTTTGGCTGGGACAGAGCGATTACGATTAGGCAGTACGGTGTAGCGGTCCGGCGAACACGCAACAGCATCAAGGTAACGTTTGCTTCGGGCTACTCCACAGAGCTGCCCGGTGATGCACGATGGCAGCCAATCATTGACCCCAATCCTCAAAAAACCGCAACATATGAAAAAGTCCAGACTCCCGACTCACGTCCTACCCCACCACCTCGCCCGATACGCATCAACATTGACATTGGCGATTAGGGCCTGACGCTGCGATGGATGATGTTACTGAGCAAACGTTGCACATGTTTGAGTTCATTTTTCGAACGATGGGGGACGGCTTAATTGTAGCAGACAGCGAACGGATTGTGACACATATGAATCCTGCAGCTGCTTCCATGTTAACCACGGCACCAGAAGCTGCAATCGGAAAACATGCCGAGCAAGCGTTTTCCAGTAATCCAGCGCTGGTAAATCTCTTTGTTAGGACAGGTGATCAGCAGTTGGATGTCCGTCTGCCCCGTAGACGATTGGCGCAGGGAACCGCAACAACGGTTACAGGCGGAGAGAGATTTGTACTTTTGCACGACATTACGGAACAACGCGATCTGGAGACGCGGCGCGAATCTTTGAGTACAACAATCGCACATGATCTGCGAAACCCGCTTTCTGCCATACAGGGCTTTGCTGATTTGATCGAACGGTTCGGTCCTCTAAACGAAAAACAATCACGCTTTGTAACACGCATACGGCAAACTTCAATCAAGTTACAAGAGAGCTTGCGCCCTCTAGTAGACCTCGCCTGGATAGAGGCCGGCATGCCTCTCCGTCATGTACCTGTTCGCTTAGACGATCCTATCATTGGTGCAGTTGAAGCCGTTCATAATCTTGCACGCGATCATCGCATCGGCATCGCGACGTCTATACAGAAACCTTTACCGGTGATCATGGGCGATCCTGAACGGCTGAAACTGGTGATTATACAGCTCCTCGAAAACGCCATATTGTATTCATTGCCAGAACAGAACGTGGTCATTCACGCCTGGGGAGATGAAACAGATTTATACTGCGCTGTAGCAGACCAGGGTATTGGTATAGCTGACGATGAGCTTGAACAGATATTTGATCGAATGTACCGAGCCCCTCATGAGAGAGTACGCGAGATCAATGGTGCGGGACTGGGATTGACGATTGCCAAGTCAATAATACGCCGGCATGGCGGCGATATATGGGCGACAAGCAACATCGGAGAAGGTAGCACACTGACCTTTGTGCTACCTGTAGTACGGCTCTGAGGAAGTACTGTGCGCAAGGTTAAGGTTCGTTTGCCCGCAACAATCACGGATTTTGGCCCTGGCTTGCGATCGCTTGGCCTCGCCCTCTCTTTGTATGCAGAAGTTGAACTTAGTCCGCGTAATGATGGAAATTTGCTAGTCGAAACTGAGGGAGAAGGCGCAGGACGCTATGCTCTCGGCCTACGGCATCCTGTAGTTCTTGGCATGCTGCGCATCTTTCAGCGACTTGAGCAAGCTCCTCCTGGTGTCTCGGTACGAGTCCGCAACAACATCCCGCTTGACAGTGGATTGGGTGCAGAAAGTGCATTCATAACAGCCGGCATAATCGGCGCAAACAACTTAATGGGTAGCCCTTTCAGTCGTTCGCTAGTTCTTGAAATGGCATCAGAAGCAACGCAACGGCCGGATCAGGCTGTAACGTCAATATTAGGTGGCTTCACGGCACATAGTTGGCAGGCAAACAATCTGATCTATAGAACACTGAGTCTGACGCCCTTCAGACTGATTTTGGCTATGCCTCGGTTCTCCCACTATAATCGTCCCGAGCTACCGGAGCGTGTCCAGACTATTACGGCATTGGCCAATTTAAGCAAGCAACCAATCTTGATTGACGCAATGGCCACTGGCGACATTCCAACAATTGCCTCAGTCCTGAACGAAGACATACAAGGCGAAGAGATACGACGCCGCATCTCAGGATTTGGACACGTTGCTGAGGTGGCTCGCCTGGCTGGCGCTCAAGGGATCACGACTAGCGGAGGCGGGCCCGCCATCATCTTTTTCGCTGAATCACACCACGATCGCATTGCCGAAGCAATCGAAACAGCTTTCGAGAATATCAACATTACCGCTATGGTACAGGTCTTACCGATTGACACTCAGGGTGTCGTTGTCAGTCTGCTGCACTCTATATAATTCATACACGTGAATCCTCGCCTGTGTCTGGCAATATATGCTTTAGGCAACTAATATGATGTCGTACATTCCACGTGTGTGACACAGGACAAAATGGGAATATTCCGCCGTCGCGACCAATCGACGAAAACAGCCGATGACAAGCTCCATACGCCCAGCACACCTGTCCAATGGCAACGCATGCTATCCTATCTGCGTCCGTATGTCGGATGGCTCATAGTAGCTTTCGTTGCGTTAGTGATCAGTGCGGTTCTCAGCCTTGTTTTCCCCGCTGTGATACAGAGTGTCGTTGATACAGTTCTACAAGACAGCAATATCAGCCTTTTGGATCAGATCACACTGTTTCTTCTCGCTGTTTTTCTACTGCGTTCAGTTTCGTCATTCGTTGAGACATATGCGATAAACTTCATCGGTGAGCGTGTGGTTGTCGACATCCGCAAATCGCTCTACAGTCATCTTCTTAATTTTTCTCTCGGCTTTTATGCTGACAATCGCGTAGGAGAACTCATCAGCAGAATGTCGAGCGATGTTACCAAAATGCAGACCGCCCTGACAAACAACGTCGTTACACTGCTGCAGCAAACGCTGATCATGATCGGTGCAGTTATTATCATGTTTGTCCTGAACTGGCGTCTGTCTCTCTTCATAATTGTTATGACACCCTTAATTGTCGTGGTTGGCTTCGCCTTTGGCATCGCTTTTCGAAGAATCAGCGAGCAAGTCCAAAACGAGATTGCAGGCGCAACAGTAGTGGCTGAAGAGGTTTTTCAGAATATTCGTGAAGTCAAGAGTTTTGCTCGCGAGGAATATGAAGTCAAGCGCTACGACAATGCCATTGACAGAGCATTCAAAGCGGCCGTTCGGTTGTTGAGAATCAGAGCAGTATTTGGACCATTTGTTGCGTTTCTGGCATTCGGCGCACTTTCACTTATTCTGTGGTTTGGAGGTAGAGAAGTTATCGACGGACGCCTTACCGGTGGTGCACTTATCGCTTTTCTGATCTATGGCTTAACGGTTGCTGGGAGTTTCGCTTCGCTAGTCGGCCTTTATGCCCAGTTTCAAGAAGCTATAGGTGCCACCAAACGCGTATTCTTTCTTCTTGATAGCAAACCTCAGGTGGCAGATGCCGCAGATGCACAGCCCCTTCCATCAATTGATGGAAAAATTTCTTTTGAGAATGTCAGGTTCAGTTACGATGGTGAGCATGACGTATTGCATAGCATCAACCTTGAGATTGCACCAGGAGAGATCCTAGCACTCGTCGGGCCAAGTGGTGCTGGGAAAAGCACGATCTTCAGCCTAATGCCTCGGTTTTATGACGTTCGTGATGGCGCAGTCAGAATTGACGGATTTGATGTACGGCACGTCAAGCAGGCAACTCTTCGGGAACAAGTTGGCATCGTTCCTCAGGAAACTCTGCTCTTCGGCGGAACAATCCGCGAAAATATTTTGTATGGACGGCTAAATGCCAGTGAGGAAGAAGTCATAGCAGCAGCAAAAGCAGCCAATGCGCACAATTTCATTGAGGAATTACCACTTAGCTATGAAACAATTGTTGGCGAGAGAGGCATCAAGCTTAGTGGCGGTCAGCGGCAGCGCGTGGCAATTGCACGCGCTATCCTGAAAGACCCCCGCATCCTATTGTTAGATGAAGCAACCAGCAGCCTGGACAACGAAAGCGAACATCTTGTTCAAGAAGCACTTGGCAGACTTATGATGGATCGTACAACCGTCATTATTGCGCATCGGCTTAGCACCGTGAGGGTTGCGCATCGTATTGCCGTATTGGAGGCAGGCCGAATTGTGGAAGTTGGCACACACGAGGAACTCCTCGCGAACGATGGACTATATGCCAGGCTTTATGAAATGCAATTCCGAGATGACATGATTGTGCCAGCCAAAGGTGTCAATTAATATGGCGCGTGATCTTGATTCTAGCAGAATCAGCAGTCAACTTATCCTTGATGTCCTGAATGGCCACCGGTTTCAGCGCGGACTAGTCCTGACTGCTGTTGCACCACAGTTGATACAGGCGTTATCAAAAAAAGTCGACGAACTTGACGTTTTCGACCTCAGCTATACCGCTCTCTCCTCGTTGCCTCATGAAACTAATGTCAACGTGTCCTTTCAGGTCTTTCCAGAACATAAACCAAGATATGATTTCGCCGTCATCATAATGCCGAAAGGACGACTTCTTGCCCGCGGCCTGATGTGGAGTGCTGCGCAAGCACTACAGCCCCGTGGAGCACTTTACCTTGCAGGACCAAGTAGCGGCGGCATGAAGTCTCTGCATAAAGATGCAGGCGAACTATTTGAGAGCACTACAGTAGAAACGTATAAACAGGGTCACAGGGTAATCAAGGCTGTTAGACCTTATGGTGTTTACCCGTGGGGCAGTGATCCCACCCAAATTCGCGTTATTTCCCTTACAGTCCCTCAGCGAGAGTTGATGGTCGCAACTATGCCAGGAGTTTTCAGCTGGCAAGGACTTGATGCAGGTACTGCGTTTCTGCTGCATAGCGTAGATATGGCAGGATTGACGAGGGACAAACGAGTTCTGGATATGGGATGCGGAAATGGCATTGTTGGTGCTGTGGCCACAGTAAACGCCAACCACGTAACACTAGTGGACGAGAATTTGCTTGCTGTAAAATGTGCACAAAAGACGATGTTGTTAAACGAAATTGCCAACGCAGAGGTCATCGCCAGTGACGTTTACAGGCATCTAGAGTCCCATCAATTTGATACCATTCTGACTAACCCACCCTTTCACGAAAAGTTCCAAGTTGATCAAAATGTTGCACATCGCATTATACGAGGAGCCAAGAAATTCCTGACTTCGAGCGGATGTCTTGTCTGGGTTGCAAACGCCTTTCTTAATTATGAGGCGTTCGCCGCAGAGTACTTCGAACATGTTGACGTGATTGCACACGATGCTCGCTATAAAGTTGTCAGAGCAAGCAAGCCGCACGAATGAGGAGACAGTAGCGTGCTAGATAATGAGATGCTCCGCATCGATGTCTGATCGGATTTTGTCTGACCATGGTGTTTTCTCGTGTCCTCCAGTTTGGAGCGACTCAAGCAGACACATCCAGTTGACGTTGTCTGGCGATCCTACGAACTTCGCCCTGCAGGGTCTCCCCCCATCCCTGAAGCTTACATGGAGCGTATTCGTCAAACACGACCGCAATTCGAGACTATGGCGAGAGAACAGTATGGACTCGAAATCAACAGTGGCCCGTTTGGCATTGAGAGCCGCACTGCTCTTATTGCGAGTAAGTTTGCAGAGAGACACCACAAGGGTAATGAATTCCATGATTCCGTTTTTAGGGCTTATTGGCAGCAAGGCTTAGACATAAGTGAGCCGACTGTGCTAACAAACCTGGCTGAATCTGTGAATCTATCTGCTGTTAAGATGGCAACTGCGCTTCATGATCAACATCTGATCAAACTGGTTGACCATGACATCCAACAGGCACAGCAGCTTAATATTTCCGGCGTACCCGCGCTGATTTTTGCGGCGAAATACTATATCCCTGGCGCACAACCGTACGAGGAGTTGGTACGCATCGTCGATTACGTCCGAAGGCGTGAGTCAGAGAAATGAATCTCAAAGCTAATACGATACTGGTCACAGGCGCAACTGGTTTCTTGGGTGGCGCGATTGTTGAACGTCTGAGTGCTGAAGGAGCTCATGTTCGAGCGATGGCGCGTGAGCGAGCTCGAGGTACTCGCTTGAGCAGATTTCCCAATGTTGAGCTGGTGCTAGGAGACCTCACAAAATCGGAGTCGCTACCTGCTCTGGTCAAGGACGTGGACATTGTAATACATGCAGCAGCAGCACTTGGCGGACCACTTGAGTTCCAGAGAAGGGTCAATGTAGACGGCACACGCGCGCTAGGGCTTGCAGCCGCCAACGCCAAAGTAAAACGTTTTGTTCACGTGAGTACAATTGCGGTTTACGGTTACTCAAGCAGAGGCATCGTTGAGGAAACACATCCGCAGCGACCTGGCAGAGTACCTTACAATCTGACCAAATCAGAAGGCGAAGCTGCCATCCAGGAAATCGCCGACCTTTATCAACTCCCCTACACAATTGTGCGTCCTGGAATGATCTATGGTCCACGAAGCGTCGCCTGGACGCTCACGCTTTTTCGTCATGTGCGCCGACGTCCTACAATATGGATAGGTGATGGAAGTGGCAGCTGCTTTCCCATCTATGTTGATGATGTCGTTGATATGTGTGTGAAACTCATGATCGAGCCATCAACAATTGGTCACGCTTTCAATTGCGCGCCTGACCCCACGCCCACATGGCGGGAATTTCTCGGGGAGTACATGCATTTAGCTGGCAAAAAGAGTTGGATCGGGATTCCGGTTCCCATTGCAACGCTGGCTGCCCCCCTCGTTGAGGCTTTGCTACGCGCACGGGGTGAACCACAAGACGTTCCGGATCTCGTTGGCTTTGTCACAGAGCAGACAACCTTCAGTATGAGCAAGGCTCGTGCGTTATTGGGATGGCAACCAAGTGTGCCGTTGTCAGAAGGCATAGAGCGCTGCAGGCCTTTTCTCCGTGATCAGGGGTTGTTATGAGTATCATCCTGTTTGCTGCAGTGCTTCTGCTCGTTTTCTTGGCGCTATGGTGGCTTCTCGTCGATACAGAGGGTGTTTACTTAGGGCGTCGGGTTGTTATAGGGCTTTACGATATCTATGCGAAACGGTACGATCGCATCAAACAGTTTGATGAGGTAACGGAGCACCTTTACCTCGCCCAACCCATCATGAATGCACTTCAGCCACGCACAGACCCTCTTGTGCTTGATGTTGCAACTGGAACTGGACGTCTGCCACTGGCGCTTTGCCAGCATGCACGATTTGAAGGTCATATCATCGCCCTGGACCTTAGCCTCAGAATGCTCGAAGTAGCAGCCGCAAAACTCCAGTGCGAGCACTTCGACGATTACGTGACACTACTCTGGGCTACCAGCGAGATACTGCCCTTTCATGACATGAGTTTTGATCTGGTAACATGCCTGGAGGCTCTGGAGTTCATGCCTAACCCTCAGGCAACATTGAAAGAACTAGCACGTGTATTGTATCCAGGAGGGCTATTTCTTACGACTTTGAGGCAAGATGTCTTTATGCCGGGGCGCCGATGGACGCATAGCTACATGACGCACAGTTTATCCAGTGCAGGAATCATCGACATAAGGACAACAGAGTTTACCACAGACTACCAGTTGGTCTGGGGACGAAAAGCAGGCAACCCCGGATTTCAGGGTATCCGTCCGATTGAAGAACTTATCGACGAAGCGATTCTGAAAAGCTTACAGGTGGACAATAATGCGTTGCCACCAAAATCCGGCATTATTGACTTGTATTCATCGCAGAAAAAGCTGATGAGGCTCAGATAGAAGAATGAACTCTTCCGACCAACGCATTGCAATCATGATCACCAAAGCTGGAATGGGCCATGCAGATGATCCACTGCAGCAGAAGCTCATCAATACCTACCTGAACATGGTCTTAAATCAGGATCCGTTACCTGTAGCCATCTGCCTCTATACCGAAGGGGTATACTTAGCAACAGCTGATTCAACTGTGCTTGGGGTGCTAGAGACCCTTGAGAAGCGGGGCGTACACATTGTCCTGTGTAGCACCTGTGTGGACTATTACGACCTACGAGAACATGTAGGAGTCGGAGTTATCGGAGGTATGCACGACATACTTGAAGTACAGTGGCGAGCTGATAAGGTAATCACACTATGAGACACAGTATGTTACTGGACAAAGTAATCACCGTTAACACTGTGCCGCATCTTTGCTAGAATCCCAATTCGTTTGACTTTTCAACTATCAAGTTACCGCACGTAAGGCACATACCACCGTGAATATCGTCCCTAGAGAAATTGCTCAGCTGATTAAGACCGCTATCCACGAAGCTCAGTCCACAGGTGACCTGACTGACTTTGATGTCCCAAGTATCACGGTGACTACATCAGAACGTGAAGGGCATGGAGACTACGCATCTCCTGTAGCACTTAGCCTAGCGAAGTCTGCACGTATGAAGCCTCGCCTTGTTGCAGAAACTATTGCCAAACACCTACCCTCAGCTGATTTCATAGCAGAAGTTGAGATTGCTGGCCCAGGTTTCATTAATTTTACCCTGAGTAAAGAGTGGTTGAGACAGCAAGTGGAAATTATCATCATCGAGGGTGATAAACTCTTCCAACTTCAGCTGGGTAAAGACAAGAAGGCACAAGTTGAGTTCGTCAGCGCAAATCCTAGCGGACCAATTACAATCGGGCGCAGCCGCGGCGGGATAATTGGCGACACTATGGCTCGCCTGCTGGAAGCCGCAGGCTACGAAGTCCAGCGCGAGTACTATTTCAACAATGCTGGCCAACAAATGATCATGCTAGGTCAGAGCCTCAAGGCGCGCTACTTGCAACAGTTAGGGCATAATGTTAATTTACCTGAAGGTGGCTACCAGGGCACTTATTTGATTGACTATGCGAAGGATCTCGTTTCAGAGCGTGGTGCAAGTCTGGTCGATGAGGACTGGCAACCATTCAAGGAATACGCAGAAAAACGTAACTTTGAATGGATTCGATCAACACTTGCTCGCATTAACGTACACCATGACGCCTTCTTCAATGAAGATACCTTGTTTCAATCAAATGCTATTTGGGAAGTCCTGGAAAAACTGGAGCAAAATGATCATGTCTACAGAGCTGCAGAGTGGGAAGGCGCTTCGGAAGAAGAAAAGGCTTCTGCTGCGAACAAGGCTCCTGCAGTCTGGCTCCGCACAACAACTTTTGGTGATGAAAAAGACCGAGTGATGGTCAAGAGCGACGGAGTGCCTACATATACACTACCAGACATCGCATATCATCAGAACAAGATTGAGCGTGGGTTTGACATTATGGTCAATGTGCTAGGCGCCGACCATGGCCAGCAGTACAAAGTAGTACAAATGGGACTACAAGCACTAGGGCTCGATCCCTCAGGTATCCATGTGATCATCAATCAGATGGTGCGCGCTGTCCGCCGTAACAGTGAAACAGGCGAAATGGAAGAGATCAAGTACAGCACACGACGCGGCGTTATTGATGCGTTGGATGATCTGATTGATGAGACAGGTCCAGATGCTATCAGGTATCACATGCTTGCACGTAGTCCTAGCTCGCACCTGAATTTTAACGTTGAGGACGTCGTCAAACAAAGTAACGAGAACCCCGTGTACTATATTCAGAACGCTCATGTGAGATGCTGCGGCATCCTTCGAGAAGCTGACACACGTAACCTCACCCATGAGGACGCTGATCTAAGCCTGCTTGGAGATGACGAACTCCGCTTCATCAGGAAAGCCATCGAGCTAGGTGAGATCATCGATCTTGCCGTAACAAACTACGAACCACACAAAATCGCCTTCTGGGCGCAGGACCTTGCTGCCGTTTTCCATCCCATCTATGATAATGTTCGTGCAATAGGTGAAGGCATACCCGCAGACGTAACCAAAGCACGTCTACGCTTCTACAAAGCGGCTCAGGTCGTCTTTAAGCGTGTACTTTCGCTTATGGGTATGAACGCACCAGAACGCATGTGACACATTCCACAAGGACGTCGTATGGGGCTTAAACCAGACCACTGGATCCGCAAAATGGCGCAAGAACACGCCATGATAGAACCCTTCGTAGAGACTCAAGTACGCGAAGGGGTCATAAGTTATGGTGTATCGTCATATGGATATGACCTGCGGGTAGCAGACGAGTTCAAAATCTTTACGAATGTACATTCTGCCATCGTAGATCCAAAGCATTTCGTGCCCGAATCTTTCGTGGACTACAAGGGCGATGTATGCATCATCCCTCCGAACTCGTTTGTCCTGGCTCGTTCAATCGAGTACTTCCGCATTCCTAGGCGCGTACTCACGATTTGCCTCGGTAAATCAACCTACGCACGTTGTGGCCTTATAGTTAATGTCACACCGTTTGAGCCTGAATGGGAGGGGCATGTTACTCTCGAAATCAGCAACACGACGCCTCTACCTGCGAAAATTTATGCAAATGAGGGCCTAGCACAGGTTCTTTTCTTCGAAGCAGATGAAGTTTGTGATGTTTCTTACGGCGATCGCAAAGGGAAATATCAGGGTCAACGCGGAGTTACCCCCCCCAAACTATGACTTTTGTGAGTTTGACGTAGCACCGTTCTTCGCTAGTTTATCAGCAACATCATTCCAGTGATCGCCTGAGTGACTTTTCACTTTGCGCCAGTGCACTGTAACTGGACTGGCTGTAACTGCACGTACGTAGTTTTGGGTCAACGGTAAGGTTGCTTTCCATCGGCCTTTGGCCCATTTCTCAATGCCTTCATAATCATATACAATCTCAATCTCATTGATTTCGTTATCTTCACACCACTTCAGTATACGCAGTACCGCGTGTAATTCACCAGCCACCTGACGGGAACGTGTATCATCAAAAACACGTCCACTGAAACGAGCCTTCTCCTGCCCAGCATATGTCACAACAGCACCATAGCCGACATTGCCATTCATGAACGCGCCGTCTACGTAAGCTTGCCATCCACTTTGTTGTGGGCTCATACTTACACCATGAAGACTATGCCACAACAGCAACACTTTGTTAGCTATAGTCTCCTGTTTTAGCTCGTGTGTCCTGCACGTGAAGCTATCTCGTTTCGGGCTGTAATAAATGATGGCAGAGCCTTTGGCCTGTCCCTCTTCGCTTATCAATACCTTGATAGAGTAATCACGGATTGACTCGTCAACGATTGCGGCTTCAACCTGATTGCTACGGAGATGTTCGACGAATGAGCTTGCTTTTTGTCGCAGCAGAAGTTCGAATGGGCTTCCCACTGCTTGCTCCTCTCCTGAGAAACTACGCAAAAAAGGCATAAGCATGATAATGGGTGCTGCTCCCAGGTGACAGGTTTATTCTAATCAAAAGTTGAAATGAATGAGTGTTGACGCGGAGCAACAATCAGACGTATACTCACGGCGAACGGGCGGTTAACTCAGTTGGCTAGAGTGACTCGCTTACAACGAGTAAGTCGGGGGTTCGAGTCCCTCACCGCCCAAAAATGACAAACAGGCGACAGAATCTGTCGCCTGTTTGTATATATCGCCCCCTTATGCAACAATTGTTTTGAACGGGTTGCGAAAACTGTGGTATAACTAGACTAATTGTAACAACCCAGTTAGTCGGGCGTTTGAATATGGTAACAATAGAAGAACGCGATTTAAATATTCTCATTGTTGAAGATGAGGAAGACACAGCAGAAGTAGTCTGCACCGTTTTGGAGGATGCAGGTTTTCGAGCACGTGCCGTAGACAGAGGTGAACTCGCGCTCGACCATATCACTCACCAAACTCCTGACCTCGTTCTTCTTGATATCAACCTTCCTGACATCAATGGTATCGATGTCTTACGCCAGGTAAGAAAACATTCTTTGCTTCCAATGATCATTCTCAGTGGATATGGTGAGGATAAAGACCGGGTCATTGCACTTGAAGCTGGGGCTGACGACTACTTGTCAAAACCCTTTTCACCAGAAGAACTTGTTGCAAGAGTCCGTGCCCTTGTTCGGCGAGTATTCGATTGGACACCACGTCCTATAACTCATCTGCAAGTGCGTGACCTCGAGCTAGATATCGCTCGTCGGCAGGGGAATATACGCGGTCGCCCACTACATCTTACGCCAATCGAGTTTGGCATACTGGCAATGCTTATGCGCTATGCTGGTCAGGTCATAAGTCATGATGACCTGCTTCGTAATGTCTGGGGAGACCAATACAGAGGTGACTTCTCGGTATTGCGTGTCAACATCTCGCGCCTTCGTCAAAAGCTCGAGACTAATCCTCGACGTCCAGTGTACATCGTGACGGTGCCTGGTCAGGGATATTGGATGCCGTCTAATCGTTGACCGTACCTGAGCCGTAGAGTTTTTTGATACCTTGTTGGGCCGAAAGTTGGCCTCTGACGTTAGGCTGTGCTAAATTACAATGCAGTTACAAAGACGTTGGAGGGGCCCCATGGCAACCCACGAAGAAATCATCGCAAGAATCTATGTCCCCCTTAACATGGGTGCATATTCCGATAATATGCTGCCAAAACTTATACAGTATGCTCTGCAAAACAACTGGATGGGGCGTCATATCGTTGTATTGGGCAGTGGGACTGGACGAGGCCTTGCCTGGATCGCAAGGCACGGCTACATTCTCACAGCAGTTGAGAAATCCCCAGAAATGCTTGCGTTGGCTCAGTCGAATGTAGAAACTAGTAGAAGCAACATCAACTGGCAAAGGCAAGATCTTCTCGACCTGTCAAATATACGCAACATGGATCTTGTACTCGCTATTGATGTGTTCGCAGAGGTAGATGGGCTGAAAATGCTTGAGCATGCATTTGAAAGGATATTTGGAACACTGCGGGAAGGCAGGCTCCTCATTTTTGATTTACCTACCATCGAAGGCTTGGTCACACAACATTACGAAGGGGATCGTCTAGCGCTTGATTCCGATAACCTTACGGTTTTCGTGCGCAATCAGTATGATTTTGAACGTAATGTTCTGAGTCAACGTTTTCTCATAATGGCACACGATGCTAATGACACCTGGCATCGACATGAGGTGCAACGTACTCTACGTGCTTACCCTATCCAGGCAGTCGTGGCTTTGCTGCGTCGCAAGGGCTTTCAAGTTAGTGCTTTACTCACCCCAGACATGAAACCATACGAGCCTGGTGCTGCCGGCATTGGTCGAGTAGTTTTCGTAGCTCACACCGAACCAACTACTGCGACATGATTGCTACATCATCAACAATCACCGTAGTCTAAACTTGCAACACGCGTTACACTCTTCTTGCTACTGCGTACCAATCGCCCGATCTTGCCTCGGATTGCGGGCTACAGGGGTAAATGAACACTGAAGCAGGCTAAGCATAAGCAGGAGTAGACTGATATGCAGCCAACACAAACCCTGGAAACACCGAACGATATCTATTTTTCGGAAGCGGTAGATATTGAACACGGCGGCATTCGCATGGCAGGGTGTGCGACACTGTTAGTTGGATTCGGCCTGAGCTTTTTTATCCTCCAAGCTTTCATTCTACCTGATGGATTTATAATCAATGCCTTCCTGAGCGTTGCGATTGCTGCGGGGCTCACTTATGCGATCGATGCTTACCTGACCGGCCGGTGGCCCAGTGGAAGGCGCGTCGAGATCACCACCAGTCAGGTTGCCATCACCCATCAAGGGAATGTGCAACGTACCATCGATCCTAATCAGCACGTGAACGTTCTACTCTGGCGCTTTACAGTGCGACGCTCGCAACGTGTCAAAAAAGGATGGTATGTCGTTGCATGCTCACTAGAACAGGACGGTGAATACTTGCCCGTATACACTTTCATGTCTCCTGAGGACTTCAAAGATTTTCCACTCAACGAGCGGTTCACGCAGTTGGCAATCAAACGCCCATCAGAATCGATGGGAATTGCACCTAAACCTGGAAGTGGCGGCAGTGTTCGCGACCTTAAAATCGCTGGAGAGCAGAGACGTCTTCAGCTTGCCGAAAGAGACCGCGGCGATTTAGGCGCGGAAATGACATCCGCACAATTTGCTGAATACCTCACGTTTCTACAAGCAAATTTTGAACGATGGATGCCCCAGAATTGATCCTATTCAGAAAGCCTGCATTTCTCCTCACAACCGCATTGATGCTCATACTTTCGTTCTTTGTGCTTGATCACGTCCACGCACAAGACGATCTTCTTGAAATCGGCCAAACCGTTGGCGGAAGTCTCGCCGAAGGTGAAACAGAGATTTGGCGCATCATTACACTCGATAGTGCAATGTTCTCGGTGATTGTCGAGTCGGACAGAAGCGCCTTGGATCCGATCGTCGAAATACAAACGATGAATGGCGAAACGCTGATACGCAATGATGATTACAGTCGTTCAAGTTCCAATGCTTTGATAGAAGGGTTTACGGCACCGCGTAGTGGAACCTATCGTGTGGTAGTCAGTGGCTATGGAAACACGTCTGGGGACTACCAGCTGACTCTTCTTCCCGGATACGCTGCTATCGCATGGCATGAGGAGTTTAATACGGGTGACGGGTGGACTATAGCTCAAACTAATGCGGATGACACCAATACTCCTGAACTTTCGACTACCAACAGTACATTGGATATTGCTCTTGAAGGCATAGCACAATCAGCACTAATCGCACATCGCGAACGCCAAACACCGGCAGACTTCTATACTCGACTGCAAGTCACTGATGTCAGCGGGAGAAACGGCTGGCAAGTCGGCCTAACAATGCGTCAACAGAGCAGAGACAACTACTATTTAGTCAACCTGAACCACACGGGCGCATGGCGTATGGTCGCATATATAGATGGCGACGAAGAAGTCCTGCGCGATTGGACCCTACACCCGGGGATTACACCAGGTGAAACAGCGTTCAGCCTCAGCGTACTCGCGAGAGGTATCGACTTCCAGATATTCTATGACGATACCCTGGTAGGTACTGTAACTGATGAGAGCCATTTAGAGGGAGGCAGCATCAGCCTTTTTGCGTCAACCGCTAACGCTATTGGTAGCCGCACGAGTGTTGGTTTTGACGATCTGATAGTTACGGTACCCATGGTGGCAGATGGAGCGCCTATATTCGCATCACAGCTCGTGGTAGGCAGTAGTAATGACATGATGCGAGAACTTCAACGACGCAACGTTGTGCAAGCTGGAGGAGAATTCATCCTCAATATCCCGGAGAGTTCAGCACGATACACTAATGCGGGTGTAAGCCGATTTGCCATTGCCCGCGAGATTGTCTTTTCGGATGCGGTACTGGCAGCCACTGTCTCATGGCCAGCAACAGGACAGATCAATGGATGTGGTCTCGTAGTTCGCGATCAAGGGGACAGCGGCGAATACATACTAGCATTTGTTGATAGCACTGGTTCGGTCGGGCTGTCGCAGCGCGAAAATCAAGCGTTTACAGAGAATGTCTTTCGTGATGATCTTGATATTGGAACACCACCCCATCATCTGCTTCTGATTGCACAGGATAGCACAGTAAAGTTTTATGTAGACGGCAAGTACGTTGGTGAAATAGAGGCCATAACTGCTGAAGGTTTGATTGGGCAGGCCGTTGTCAACTATGCTGCTGTCGATACAACCTGTCGCTTTGACAATTTATGGGTCTGGCACTGGCGGTAATAGAGTGTGCCTCGCGTTACACGCCAAACGGACCGAAGAATAATTCAACCGAGGTGCATCATCCTTAGATTCAACTTACAATAAAGGCACTTCTCCATCCGAAAACGTACCTGAGGGACATATGCAGCCTCTCGACGCCGCCATATTGCGCACCCTGATTTACGCGGATGTCTTCCAATACGCAATGTCACCGGATGAAATACACCGATATCTCATCCACTCGAGCCTCACTGATATACAAAGTGTGCATGAAAGACTGTTAAAGTCGCCGACACTGCAGCGGTTGCTCTACTATTCCCAGGGATATGTGACCCTGGCAGAACATCAGCATTATATTGCGCTCCGTTTATCCAGAGTCGCCCATTCCGAGAGGCTGTGGTCACAAGCGCTTCGATACGGACGCTGGATGGCAATCATACCCTTTGTACGTATGGTCTCACTGACAGGTTCACTCGCAGTGAGGAACTGCTATGATGACCAGGACGATATCGATTACCTGCTGGTAACTGAACCTGGTCGGGTGTGGATAGCTCGGGCACTCGCAATCGTCATAGTACGAATAGCACGACTGAGGGGTATACATCTGTGCCCAAACTACATCACCTCAAGTAATAGGATGAGGCAATCACGTCACGACCTCTACATCGCACATGAGATCACGCAGATGATTCCGTTGTTCGGATACGATCTTTATCAATCACTGTACGTCTTAAACGAGTGGGCTACAGATTTTCTTCCAAATGCAAAACCACACGCACCAGAATACATCCAACAGTCACCTGCTCGAACAAAGCGATTTATCGAGCGACTATTAAACACCCGAATCGGTGACTGGATAGAAGAGTGGGAGTTTCGCAGGAAAGCACGGCGGTTCAAAAACTCTGTTGAGCAACCTAACAGTGACGCAAGAATCACATCTGATGAGGTAAAGGGACACTTCGAGGACCATGGTCACACCATACTAAAAGCATATGCGGAACGCCTGCGCAAATATGGGCTTTCGACGAGTGTGAAGTCTTCGCTGTCAGCATAAGCCAAAGTACCAAACTATCAGCATTAAGTAGAATAAGCGCGACCTGGGGTCGCGCTTATTCATTCTATATTGTTTAGAACCTAGCCGCGCATCACCTGTCCTAATGCAGTACATGCCGGGCAACTACCGTCTGGACGAATGATCGCAAATCCACCCATCGGATCAGGATCCCACAAGCGGAAGTTAACGTTCCAGACAATCATCAAACGTACATCACCACGCTGAGCTGACAAAGCAGCCGCCTGAGCCAGATACTGCGCCTGCTGTGCAACCGTTACAGGATCGTTCGGTGACCAGTTATAGGCAGCAGGGATAGCCGCACCCATACCTTCTCCAGATAGATACCCTAGCTCAGTGATGCAGATCGGCGTTCCTGGGAAGGCAGCGCGACCGCGGTTGTTGTTGCCACTGAAATAGTACGTGGGGAACTCACCGCGAGGGTCACCGGAGTTAGCGGTTGGAGGCAAGACACCTTCGTTATAATGCAGACCAACGCAATCCATGTATTGGGCGGCTCCCGCCTGCGCCATTTGCTGGAGGAAGACGTCATCGTTACATCCAGCTTCTGTACAGCCGGCTGCACCAAAGAAACCGGTCGGCGTCGGGGCACCACTAATTACCAAAACGCTAGGATTCACGCTCTTGATCGCGTTGTACGCGACGGCCAGCAACCGCGTATAGTTCGCACCGCTGATTTGGCCACGGGGCCATTCACGATCGATATTCGGTTCGTTCCATACTTCGATGGCGTCGACGCCGGCTTCGGCCATTGCGCGAACAAAGACCGCATATTCCTGCGCATAACCGTCTGGATCAGCAGCTAGACGATCAATATCACCAACAACGCTGAGCAACATCTTGAAACCGTTGGCCTGCGCTCCATTGATGAACTCATAACCCTTCTCGACGCCGGCTTCTGTAGGAATCTGCTTCTTCACCCACGTCATACCGGCCGTATTCATAGCCTGGATTGCCTGATCAGTCAAGCCATCGACGTGACCACCAAGCTCAAAACTACCACCGGCCCCTGCCCCAACAATTGGAGCAGGCAGGTCAATTGCCTCTGATCCATCAGGGCTCGGATCCACAACGGACGATTCCGTTAGAATATCGCAGATTGCAACTTCACGAAGGTCAAAGCTGACGCGTGCTTCATAGAAGTTGCCGCGCAAACTCGTGATCTGGAAAGTCCAGCCAAAGTAGATAGGACGCCCTTGCGCAATGCCCACAGTCGAGACACAGCTGTCTATCCCAGCAGCCTGTTGCGGATGTTCTGCGTTGGGCTGACTCCAATCATCCTGAAAGAAATCCCAGCGACGAACCAACGCCAGATCTTCACCTTTTTCTTCGGTCAAGGCATCTCGCGCAACCGAGAAAGCCAGCCAGATCGGGTCTGTAGGCGTGGCCGTCGGTTCTTCGAACTGAGCCGATGCTGGACTGGGCAGCGTCAACCCAACGCTGAGCATAACTGCTAACAATGCGAACAATGCGGCAAACATTGTGCCGCGCCAGATTCTAAGCTGCATGGGAACCTCTCATACACCAGTTCTCGTTATCAGTTTTGACAGCGCCAAAGGCTAACCTGAAACTCAGAATTTTGCCAGTGTGTTTGGCATCAGCGCTGTGTGTAAGTAGGTGAATCGTCGGCTTCACAGGCAAAGATCGAAATCGTAGTTCACCAGTTGTCAGAGCGACATCTCTCTAAGCGCAGTTTCGATCTGCTGTAGTCTGGCAATCAGATCTTGCTGCCCCTGCGCAGAAAGCATTTGTTGTGCAGGACCAATGATCTGAACCAAACTCTCCCCATACTTCGGCGCCTCCTGGCGTAAACGATTCAGCATAACCTGATCATCTTCTATATTTAGAAGCTCATTGAGGAAACGCAGTTCTGGGGACATCTGCGCCTGCATCAACTCGATGACTTTATCATAAACCTGCCTGAGCTGAGCCGATGCCTGAGCGTTGCCCTGCTTTTGGGCCTCCTGGATATTTAGCGCCAGTACTTGCATGAACTCATCATCAACCAGGTGAACATTCGCCTCAATCGCAGCCAAAGGATCTGGGCTACTCATAATCTGCTGCAACAACTGTACAGTACGTTGCAATGAAGCTTGCGCCTCCTGATCCACCTCCTGGGTCAACTTCAGCATCCGATCGCGTAAAGATTCGACACTTGCACGCTCGCTTGCTGGTAACTTGCCGATGCGCTCCGACAATTCTTGGAAAAATTGATAATCAAATGCCGGACGTGCGAGTCCCACGAGGGCCTGAAGGCGGTCATCATCCTGGGCATAACGGGTTACCAAATCCGCAAGATCACTGCGTGTCGCCTCTTCACCCAGTGCCTTAACATCATTGGCAACAGAGTTAATGAGTTCGGCTTGCTTAGCCTGCCGAGCAGATAATTCCTGTCCGAACTTACTGTGATCGAGGATATTTGCTTCAACCACCGCTAAAGCTTCAGCAATATCTTCAGCGCCCTGTGCAGCAAGACGCTGCGCCATCAAGTCAAGTGTCTGCACAAAATTGATATCGATTTTGTCGTCGTGCTCTTTAATTAAGGCAATGAGAGCAGTCTCATCCTGTGCCTCAAGAAACTGCTGAATTAGTTCAACACGCGCCCGTTGTTGTGCAAGGACTTCCGGATCAATGCCATCTGCTTGCAGAATCTGCTCGACCATTCCCTGCAGAGTCAAGGCACGTTTTGGACTAAACATATAGGCCTTGAACTGATCCTTGGGCATGCTACCAGTGAGTGCATTCATCATGTCACCAATAACGCGTTCGTCATTCTTTGATTGTTGAGCAGCAAGCCCCATAGGCACATATGCGATCAAGAGCTCTTTAGCTGCATCGTGATATAGGATAGGCACATCCATTGCATTTATAGCGCCACAGTTTGGGCATTGCATCTTGTTTAGCTGATCACCAATCAGGAGTGCCTTGCCCTCAGGATCACGCTGCACATCAATAATCGTCCTAACATTTGCAGGAATGGGATTTCCGCAGTTGGCACACCTAATCGTCATTTGGCTGTTGTTATTCATCATTTTCTCCAATGATTATGGGGCGAGCTCACAGAAGGCAAGTGGGCCTAGTCCCTGGGCAACGTGAAATAAAACGTTGAGCCGTGCGCTGGCTGACTTTTTACGTGGATATTGCCATGATGGGCTTCCACGATCGCCTTTACCAGGAATAGCCCTAATCCTGTTCCTTTTGTGCTTGCAGTAAGTTTGTTGTCGACGCGGTAAAAGCGCTCAAATATATGTTGCTGCTCTTGCTCAGGAATACCGACGCCTTCATCACGAACAAAGAATGTCACATTGTTATCTGTGTAACGCCCGCCTACGGTTACGCGACCACCTTGCGGCGAATACTTGATCGCATTCGTTATCAAATTATCAACAACCTGACGGAGCAACTTCTCATCACCCTGAATGGCCGGGAAGCTATCTGTGAAACTCAGTTCAATCTGATGATTTTGTGACTGATGTCGAAAACGTTCGGCTGAATGAGCGGCAATTAGATCAAGACGAACATCGGCAAAATGCAGCTTAACCTGGCTTTCTGCCTGGATTCTGCTGGCAGTCAGCAGGTCGTCGATAAGTGTCGTTAATCTGTCCGCTTCGTCTTCGATGACTTCAAGACTATTACGAACAATATGCTCATTCCAGTTAGCATCTGGACGCGTCAGCGTACTGGCATAGCCCTTAATCAGAGCGACCGGGGTACGTAGTTCATGAGACACGGTCGAAATAAAAACGTTCTGCATTTCCTGCGCCCGGCGAAAGTTCGTTATATCACGCAGATTACCGATAATATTGATGATCTTGCCCTGTGGACTGAACAGCGGCGCATAGGTAATTCCTACACTCAGATGCAAACCGTCACGACGAGACAATTCTCCTTCAACATAGAGTGTATCCGATGGACGCCTTTGATCCTCAGGCACTTGGTTTGGCCATCCATGCTCCAGTGCCTCGGGTAGGTCTACGCTGTCGCATCGGCGCCACTTAACCACCTCTTCTAGACTAAGTCCAACTGCCAACTCCGAAGTCCAACCAGTCATTATCTCAAAAGCATGATTGACCTGCAGGACATTCAGGTCGGCATCGAGAATCAACACACCATCACCACTATGGTCCAAGATAGCTGCTAACCGACGACGTTCTTCCACAATACGTTCGTAAAGCTGTGCGTTATTGACGGCGATAGCAGCTTGGTCCGCAAAGCTCTGTAGTATCTGAAGATCGTTGGGCGTGATAATGGCTTCGTAAGATCGGAACACGATCAGCAAGCCCAGGGGGTTATCGGCAAAAATGAGTGGCATCGCAACAGATTGCACAAGATCAGAGTCAATTTTCGATGCCATTGCACGCAGTTGTTCGTCGAGAAACGCGTAATCTACACCTGTACTGATGCCCTTCAACAGCTCGTTCAACGAGTAATTGAGGTCAGCAACCAGCTCTCCAGGAATACCTCGGTAAGCGCGAACATAAAAAAAGCCATCATCGGGGTTGCGGAGAGCAACCAGCCCAACACGACCAGCAATCATTGCGACCGAAGCTTCCAGAACACGCCTCAGTACTTCCCCCAGATCAAGCTGAGCAGTAATAGCTCTAGCGATCTGCAGGAGAAAATCACGCTGACGAACAGGAAAATCGGGCAGACTAAGCATGGCGCCATTGTATCATGCAGACAAAGGACCGTCTGTACTGACTGACAATTCTTGTAGTCTTCTTACAACCAACCAGTTAAGCCACCAGTCAAGCTCGCACAATCACTGGTCTTGTTGATTTAACGCGGCCAACACACGCGTTACGTCGGAATGGCCACCTTCAGTGAGTACAAGCGTACCTGCGCCAATTATGCTGACATTCTCTTGTAATGCAGCAGGAACAATACTGAGTTGATCCCAATATGCCGAGTCCAGAGCGTACTCACGTACCGTATTTCGTATGTTATCAAAGAAAAGATCACCGATATTACTTACCCCTCCCCCGATCACCACTATCTCTGGGTTAAACAGGTGCAGTAAACTTACAATACCAAGTCCAACACATCTTGTACCGTACGCCAAGACTTCCATCGCCAGTACATCGTTCTGCTCAACCGCTTGTCCAATCAGCCGCGCATCTACAGCATCAATATTGCCATCAGCCATCTCCAGTAATAATGACTGACGACCATTAAGCAACTCAGCTTGAGCTTTCCTAGCTAGCGCAGGACCTGCTGCTTCTTTCTCAAGTGACGAAACGCGACCATCAACCAGCAAGATCATATGACCGGCTTCAGCAGCAAGACCTGTCTTCCCCAACAATAAGCGTCCATCATACACGATACCGCTGCCGATTCCGGTACTCACAGTGATGTAAATCGCGTGACGATAACCCTGGGCAGCCCCACGAGCAACCTCTGCCAGTGCGGCCACATTTGCATCATTGCCAACATACACTGGCACACCGAAAGTTTCGTGTAGGATGTCACCCAACGGTACATTATGCCAACCAGGCAGATTTGGTGGAGCAACAACAACTCCCGTACCTGGATTCAAAGGCCCTGGAGCACTCACACCAATACCTGTAACGCTCCGATTGTCATCGGGCATCACTTTACGAATCAGGTCCTTAATTCTTTCCAGAGTGGCATCGAGCCCTTGATGTGCCAACGTAAGTGTTTCCTGGCGATCGATTAATGAGAGATGTTCATCCATACGCGCTGCGCGAATTCGTGTCCCGCCAAGGTCAACTCCAATGACTATCTCTTTCATACTTACCTCGCGTTATAAAATCTTGATGGAGATCACATTCGTAGAACATATTTGGCAACATCAATAATCAGACAAAATAGATCAAATGTGCCACATTGTGTTGAAGGTAGACATCAGCACTGATAGAATACGCGACCAATGTACGCAGAAAGCATAGCACAAAATGCTGATGATTCCCTGGTGACATACAGTGCAACAACTTGTGACTCAGGGAGGTTGCTTAACACAAGCCTTTCAAGTGTTTCGATATATTTAACTGGCTCAGTAAGGTGGGGACAATGGCGAAGTTGACTCCAGCACGACGGCAGTACCTTGATATTAAGCGTCAGTTCCCAGATTGTTTATTGTTCTTTCGCATGGGCGATTTTTATGAAGTCTTTGATGACGACGCTATAGTCGCAGCGCGCGAACTCGATATTGCTCTCACCTCGCGGCGACATAGTAAACAGAGTGAACCTGTACCGATGGCAGGAGTGCCACATCATGCACTCGAGAATTATATCGCTCGTCTGATCGATCGCGGATATCACGTAGCGGTATGTGATCAGGTCAGCGAGCCTGACGGAAAAGGCATAGTCAAGCGGGAGGTCACGCGAGTAATTACACCAGGAACGGTCTTTGAACCTGAGTTACTCGATGAACACAGGCCAAATTATCTTATGGCTATTGTCCCTATCGGGCATGCAGAGACGGGTGTCTGGCAACAGGCCGGCATTGCTTACGTCGATGTTTCAACTGGTGAATTCGCTGCCACTACGTTGAAGGATGACAATGTTGCTGTACTCGTGCTGGAGGAATTATCCCGAATCAGCCCTAAAGAAGTGATAATGCCGCAAAGTTGGACAAAGCGCGGTGTATCAATGCCAGATGGCATTCATCTCTCTACGGTTGATGACTGGACGATCGAATATCGCACTGCATCAGAAACATTGCGTCACCACTTTCATGTACATACGCTCGATGGATTTGGACTGGACAACCAGATTGCAGCAGTCTGTGCAGCGGGTGCCATTTTGACCTACTTGCGCAGCACACAGATGAGTTCACTGGCGCATATAGCTAGCTTGCGCTACTACTCAACCGACAGTTTTATGGTTCTTGATCAATTTACGAGACGCAACCTCGAGCTTACACAGACAATTCGCAGTGGCAAGGCGCGCGGGAGCCTACTAGGTATTCTGGATACCACCGTGACGGCTATGGGTGCGCGTTTGTTGCGTTCATGGATGAATCAGCCTCTACTCGACATAAATCGTCTCAATGCCCGTCTGGACGCCGTAGACGCATTGACACGAGACGAAGTAATGCGCCAGGAACTCAAACAATTACTCAGCAGTATCGCGGACATTGAGCGACTCTCAAACCGACTTCTGATTGGCAGAGCTGGCCCACGAGACCTCATTGGCCTGCGCGATAGCCTAAGCCTTATTCCTCAGATCATAGGGCTCATTCAGAATGAGTCGGCTCTGGCGGCCTTAAAAAATCGACTGGATAGATGCGAAGAAGCCCATGAGTTGATAACAAACGCACTCACTGACGAACCTCCTGCGACCTTAAATAGTATTGGGATTATCCGCGAAGGCTACTCGCAAGAACTCGATAAGATTCTCACGGACACAAGGCACGCCCGGGATTGGATTGCTAACTTAGAATCGTACGAACGGCGCCGTACGGGTATTGCATCTATTAAAGTGGGATTCAACAAGATACATGGGTATTACATCGAGGTAACGAATGCAAACGCAGACAAAATACCTGATGATTACATTCGTCGTCAGACATTGGTCAATGCGGAACGATACATCACACCAGAGCTCAAGGAGTACGAGACTCTGGTGCTCAATGCAGAAGAAGAAATCCTAAGAACTGAACGTACGATCTTCGAAAGCATCTGTGATGAACTAGGTCAACAGGTCAAGCGGCTGCTCAAGACAGGACAGGCACTCGCACATCTTGACGTGTTCCTATCACTTGCCAATGTTGCAATGCGTGAAGGCTATGTGCGCCCAGCATTGACAGAAGAAGATCGCCTCATTATTAGGGGCGGACGTCACCCAGTCGTTGAGAAACTTCTCGAAAGCGGACACCGGTATACCGCAAACGACACCCACTTCGACGCAGAATCACGCATCCACATTATCACTGGTCCCAATATGTCTGGTAAGAGCACCTATATCAGACAGGTCGCGCTCATTACTCTCATGGCGCAGATTGGCTCGTTCGTGCCTGCTGATGAGGCAGAGATTGGGCTGGTGGATCGTATCTTTGCCCGCATTGGTGCACAAGATGAGATACACGCAGGCCAAAGTACGTTTATGGTTGAAATGGTAGAAACAGCTCGCCTGCTATCAGCTGGGACAAGACGCAGCCTGATTATTCTTGATGAGATCGGACGCGGTACATCTACGTATGACGGGCTTGCAATCGCAAGAGCAGTAATTGAGTACCTTCACAATAATCCTCGGTTGAACAGTCGTACGCTTTTCGCAACCCATTATCATGAGTTGACCGAACTACCGAACATCCTGCCCCGCACACGGAATTACAGCGTTGCAGTCAGTGAACGAGGCGACGAAATTGTTTTCCTGCACCGCGTCGTACCAGGCGGTGCAGACAAGAGTTATGGTGTACACGTCGCACAATTAGCGGGCATGCCACGGCCAGTTGTCGATAGGGCTCGGGACCTTCTGGCTCAGTTAGAGTCCAACGGTAGTGATTTCAAACCAGTTGCACCGACAGCTCATGCGCTATCTGAAACTGACAAACCCCAACAACTCAGTCTGTTTGCTGCACCCCCTAGTCCAGCAATTGAAGCACTACGACGCCTTGAGGTCGACAGCTTGAGCCCTCTTGAAGCACTCACAACGCTGTACGAAATAAAGAGAATGATAAACGAATGAAAACGAGAATTAAGTTTGCCAAACTGCGCATCGTTGTGCATACTGAGGTCCAACAGATCGTTGCAAAAGGACCTGATCATGACCGACACATCGTTCCCACCAGACGCCTTCCAACGCATCGATGAGACTGATGATCACGAATTCTATAACGTGGCACGTAAGGTCGAACACATCGATAGTGGTGCCATTGCAGCCCTGAAAGAGTTCTATCGCAAGAGAGTGCCTCCTTACGGCGAGTATCTTGATCTAATGAGCAGTTGGCGCTCACACTTACCAGACGAACTGGAACCAGTCTACGTCGTTGGTCTGGGCATGAACAGTGAGGAGATGGCCGATAACCCGCAACTGGATGAGCATATCGTCCACAACTTAAACAAGACCCCCACTATCCCTTACCAGTCTGACCGCTTCGACGCTGTACTGTGCGCAGTTAGCGTACAGTATCTGATTCAGCCTGTGGCTGTTTTCACGGAAGTCAATCGCGTCTTGAAACCTGGAGGTGTGTTTGTGGTCTCGTTTTCTAATCGCTGCTTTCCGACGAAAGCAGTTTCAGTCTGGATGAATACAGGCGACCGTCAGCATGTCGCATTGATCGCGCGATATTTTGAGCTAGCTGGCGGATATACAGAACTTTTCGCCGAGGCTGCAGTGCCAGGCACTCACGACCCTATTTATGTCGTGAGTGGCAAGAAGATGGCGTAAACTCAATCCCCTACTGGCAATACACGAGGACGTGGATCAGGAACGGCAGCTTCTTCGGCGGTGATCATGCCTTCAGATAGCAACACGCGTTTAAAGCTGACAATAGCTACTTCACACATTTCAAGGTCTGGTTCGCGAGTGGTTAGATGCTGCAACATGAGATTCGGCTTGACAATGAGCTTCACCCAGGGGCGATGAATGTTCGCAGCGGACCAACGTAGGAACTCATAACTGATCCCTGCAATAACTGGGATCAGGACAATTCGGGATACGATCAGCCAGAAGAATGGAGGACGCCCTAACAGGGAAAAGACAATCACACTAACGAATACTACCGTCAGAAGAAATGCCGTTCCGCAACGCGGGTGCTCAATTGGATACGTCTGAACCACTTCAGGAGTGAGTTGAGCACCGGCTTCATACGCGTTAATTGTCTTGTGCTCTGCACCATGATAGCCGAAAAGTCGCTTCACATCGTTCATCTGCCCGATCAAGCTGATATATAGGATCAGAATACCGAGCTGAACAATAGCTTCAATGAAGTTAATGACAGTCGCTTCAAACCCGATTGGCAGTGCTTCATAGAAGATGAATAACTGCCCACCATCATCAGCGCCATCCGTAGCAGTTACATCACCTGATACCTCTTCAACAACTGTTGATTCTTCTGCGGCAGTAAAGCCCAGTGCACTACCGACACCAGTCGCAATGGTTGTAGGCAACAAGAAAAACAACAAGATGCCAAACAACAGCGACACTCCCAGCGTGGCAAAACCCACTGGCCCACTGAAACTTACATTCTCTTCTTCGCCAAGTGCCACATCAGCGGACCACATTAACGCCCTGGTCCCCAGGCCCAGTGCATCCCACAAACCAACCAAACCACGCACGAAAGGAGTCTTAGCGATCCAGCCGCGGTACAGTGTCTTATTTAAAGGCTGTTCATGTACCACGATTTTCCCGTCGGGATCACGGACAGCGATCGCAGCAGTATTGGCCCCACGCATCAGGACACCTTCAATAACGGCTTGTCCACCGTAGGAGAACTTGATTTCTCCTGGTGCACGACCCAACGTTTCATTCTGTGCGCTTTTGTTGTCTTCCACGGACTCGCTCCTAATCAAAATCGAGTGTGATCGTATTGGTGCCAGTCGTATGGGTAGCAGTCCAGTCTCCAGGCGGAATGTTCAAAATCAACGGTTTACCACCTATAAAGCATCCGTCCGTTTCCGTACAACGAGCCGCTGGCAGAGTAAAAATATACACCCCATCCACAGGCTGAACAACTGCCATCTTGCCTTCTCGGTCGACTGTATGAATCGCAACAAAGTCACCCTCAAGATGCAGCGTGACATCCTGAGCCTCGCGTGCCCAGGCCACTAACGTCTGCCTCCCATCCTGATGTTCCATTAAGACAGCATCCACTGACGAACTGTTCGATCGCTCCGCGGACTCTACGTCATTCCAATACGAGCTTAGTGTCTGCCAGGCATAATAAGCTGGTCGCGGACTGGCATCAGGCGGACTTAAAAGGCCAAAAGATTCTGCACCGGGGGCCAACTGCTGATCATACAGTTTGTAAGCTGCCAGGCGCTCTGCGCCGGCCGCCAGGGCCAGTGCCGCACCCTGAATGAGATAGTCAGCCTGTTGCAAAAGGTCGAGGTCAAATACTGGGCGTTCTACCGGCCAAGCGGGATCTATCGTAGGTGCGGCGTTCATTTCGTTGATCCAGATACGCTTGTCCGTGAGACCGAGCTGGTCCATTGTCCGCCTGGCCTCGTGAATGATGTCATACACCGTTTCAGACCGGAAATAAATGTGCAGGCTCAGTACATCAAAATAGAATCCATGCTCAGACGCTTGAGGATCAGAGACAATACGTTCAAGAAGTCGCTCAAGGTATGGACGACGCCCCTCGTTGACGTCATGCCAGTAGGTTTTCCCTGCAATGTGAATCGATGCAGTTGAGTTCGCAGTTTTCGCGGCCAGATAGGCGACCTTCAACATTCGAAAATAGTCTTCAAGATCACCTGCGAACTCATAGCCATAAACGCCCTCCTGAATATCCGGCTCATTCCAGATGATATAGTGCGTTACGCCACGACTCGCATAATACTCGACCGCGCGATAAACAAAACGCCCCCACGAATTTCCAGGATCGTCAAACGGAAGATAAAGACCACGTGGAACACCAGGTCCAGGTTCACCATCGGTTGCCCATGCGGGCGTGTGCTTTAGCAGTGCAACCACTTCACGATCGCAATCTGCCGCAGACTTTAGCCACCGGTCATCAACGTTAAGTGTGTGCCAATCCTCTGGTCCCGTTGGTTGATGCTGTTCCCAATTGAAAATGATACGCTCCCACCCAACACGCAGATCGCATGTCACCTCCGGAAACCAAAAGCCTTCAACGATGCCAAACGGATTAACATGAGTTGCCTGTGCCGTATCATTCGCCAATGTCTGGCTCTGTACGCGTATCGCGAGAAGGGTCGAAAAAACGGCCATACTCAACATCACATAACGTCTCATAGCGTATCCTCGCCTGATGGACGCAAGTCCTTCAGGTTGAGTTGAAGATTACGACGCCCCTGCCATTCATTGATCTCGAGATGATAAACAATATCAATCTGTTCAGGCATATTGTCAGCCCACATGCCCAAACGGAATCCGATACAGTCAATTGGATTTGCGCCATCAACAGCCACAATGAGTTTCAAGTGTTGGTTATCGGTCCCTACTGTACGATGCTCATGTACGCGTAGTCGACGCGACACAAATATGGGCATTTCATTTTTGTGCCCTGTTGGCTCCAGTATGCCGAGTTCTTGGACGAGTTCTTCATTGAGATCTCGCGGTGATAGCTCAACATCTATGTCGAGTACCGGTATCAGCTCTAAACCGGTCAAAATCTCATCGGCCTTCTGCTGCAGGCGCTGCTTCAACATATCAATATTCTGATTCAGAACTGTAAAACCGGCTGCCTGGGCGTGGCCACCATGCCTAACCAATAAGTCAGCACAACCATCCAGCGCCTGAGTAATATGAAACTCCGGAATACTGCGGCATGATGCATGACTCTCTTCAGGACCCTGATCAAGGATAATCGCTGGACGATAATAGGACTCCGTGAGTCGACCAGCAACGAGACCAACGATGCCAGGAGATGCTGCCTTGTCAGCAGCAAAGATCAAGTTACCGAATAGCTGTTGCTCGGCTTCAATCATGGCTTGTATCCGAACATGGGCCTCCCGCGTCAGATTCTGCCGCTTCTGATTTAACGTTTGGAGTTGTTCAGCGTACTCTAGTGCCTGCTTATAACTACTTGAGGATAGGAGTTCATACGCTGTCATGGCATGATCAAGCCGTCCTGCAGCGTTGATCCGGGGACCTAAAACGAAACCGATGCTGGTTGCTGTTATTTGTTCTGTTCTGAGCCCAGACACATCGATTAGAGCCTTTATCCCCGGGCGCTCTGCCCGACGAATTACCTCCAGACCTCGACGAACCAGTCGACGGTTTAAGGGAGAATTTAATGGCATGATGTCCGCAACTGTGCCAATTGCGACGAGATCGAGCAGCTGGTCGACCAATCGTTCATAAGGCCGTTTGTCACCACTCCCGTTACGACGCCAGCCATCCAACAACAAAGCCCGAGCTACCATGAACGCTACGCCAACTCCTGCGAGTGTCGAATCGCCCGCACAATCTGCCTGTTGAGGATTCACAATGGCATAAGCTGGTGGAATCTCATGGCCAATCGAGTGATGATCGGTGACAATAATGTCTAAACCTGCCTCATTTCCCGCTTGCACTTCCTCGATTGAGCGAATGCCACAATCGACTGTGATAACGAGCGTCACGCCCTCTGCAGCGAGTTTCTCTAATGCTTCCACGTTGAGGCCATAACCCTCATCTACTCTGTGAGGAATATATGCATAGGCATGTGCTTTGAGAGCCTTCAGCACCTGCATCATCAGAGTTGTTGCCGTAACGCCATCTGCATCAAAATCACCGTATACTGCGATTTTTTCTGATGCTTTTATTGCTCTGGTAATACGATCAATGGCTCTACGCATATCCTTGAATGCGAAGGGGTCCGTAGCAATATCTTTGTCATAGAAGAAATGCTCAATATCGGCTAGCGTTTGAATACCTCGATTGTAAAGTACCTGAGCCATTATCGGGCTGTAGCCCCTGAATTGTGGAAGTAGATCAGTAGGTATAGGGGGTGCAACTCGCCAGCGTTTCTGTATCATAGGACTTATCGATGCATCAACGGAAATGCAGAGATACTACCATGCAGCCCTTTGTCTCACAAGCACAAACCGGAGTCTAACGCTACATGTCTCGCATAGTGTTTATGGGAACGCCTGACTTCGCGGTCCCGATTCTGAAAGCCCTGATTGCACACCACACTGTCATAGCAGTAGTCACGCAGCCAGATCGTCCAGCAGGCCGCCGTGGCGAACTGAGGCCACCGCCAGTTAAATCCGCAGCACAGGATAATGGCATCCCTGTTTTTCAGCCCGAAAAACTACGTCGCAAAACCACGATTGAAGAGCTACGTTCTCTGGGAGTACCAGACATGTATGTAGTTGCAGCGTTCGGGCAGATTCTGCCACAATCCGTACTCGATATTCCCCCTCAGGGCGCCATTAATGTGCATGCGTCCCTATTGCCACGATGGCGCGGAGCAGCTCCCATTCAAGCAGCCATTCGTGCGGGTGATAGTGAGACAGGTATCACTATCATGAAGATGGATGCAGGTCTTGATACTGGACCAATGCTAAGTCGTAGGACTTTACCTATTGCTCCTTACGATACCGGACAGACCCTACACGATAAACTATCAATAATGGGTGCCGCGCTCTTGATTGAAACTTTACCCCTTTACTTGAGTGGTCAACTAACACCAGAACCACAAAATGACTCTCACGCAACTTATGCACCCCAGATCAATAAATCTGAAGGCCTCATCGATTGGAAACGAAGTGCCGACGAGATCGAACGCCTTGTGAGAGCGTTCACTCCATGGCCAGGAACTTACAGCGTGTGGAATGGTACCTTACTTAAAATACATCGAGGTACAGTCACAACAGGGCAGTACGAACCTGGAAGCGTTACTATGCAAAATGGGCAAATCGCAATTGGCACCGGAAGTGGACTGTTCTTGCCAGAGGAAGTCCAACTTGCAGGTAGAAACCGTACCTCAATAGACGAATTCGTGCATGGTTATCCGGACTTCCTGTCAGCAAAACTAGGGTGACAGTCGATGAAAGATAATCAGTTCACTCTCGATCCCGAACAACTAACTGAATTGTGCATTGCTCACGCTGATGATTTTGAAGTGATGCTTTATCAGCTACTGCTCGACGATGAACTAGACAACGCTAAACTGGATACTTTTGTAGAAGATATCGCGAAAAAGGTCATTGCCAGTATCGACTGCAGGAAATGCGCAAATTGCTGCAGAAAGCTCTCCGTCTATCTTGAACCCGCATCGCCCCCTGACTTGTCGCGCATATCCTCAATTCACACCTGACTTCAGGTGGATCCTACCCGATCTCATAGAAGGCGCACTTATCTTGTACTGACCCCCTGAGATTGGACACGCTGCTAAATGCAGTATCATAGTCCATGAAAGGGAGCAGTCAGATGGGCAAGAGACGTAAGTTTACACCAGAGTTCAAGAGTCAGGTCGTGCTGCAA